>Ga0209991_10000264_pt1 | contig 23517 bp, 18 predicted proteins | sample ChitaG_FD_183167 | JGI IMG/M metagenome (GOLD analysis project Ga0209991, IMG submission 183167) | Deep subsurface microbial communities from South Pacific Ocean to uncover new lineages of life (NeLLi) - Chile_00310 metaG (SPAdes)... | ecosystem: Environmental > Aquatic > Marine > Oceanic >... | reverse complement strand
ACATAGTCAGGCCTTATAACTTTCTGTCTCATTTGCACCAGTAAATCAGTCCCCCCAGCAATCACCTTAGCCTGACCATTATACTTGGTAAGTAATGACACTGCCTCTTCAATGGTTGCTGGCTCTAGGTATTGAAATCGCATCAGCTCCTCCTCTTGTATTACTTTAGTCACCTGTGAGCAACTTGACTCCTATATAACACTCCTCCTTTCAATATAACTACTCTAAAAATTCCTAATAGATAATTTTTTCTGCTTCAAGCCTAGCGATAATCTCTTCAGATAGTCCTAATAGCTTTCCAAAGACATACCGATTGTGCTGCCCCAAAAGAGGGGCTGGTTTTCTTATCCCCCCCGGGGTCTTACTCAATTTACAAACCATACCCGGGATCCAATCCACACCAGTGGCAGGATGCTCAACCGGGATGTGAACCTCTCGCTCCTGGAAATGTGGGTCTAGGAAACGGTCCTCAGTATCAGCACAGGGAGTCGCTGCTACCCCAGCCTTTTGGAGCATCTCCATGACTTCGTAATGGGTTTTATCCGCAGTCCATTGGCTAATGAGCCTATCCAGCTCTTCTTGGTGTTCAAGTCTCCGGTAATTATCGGCGAATACTTCCATCTTTGTCCAAGGCGGATTACCTATAGCCTTGCAAAAAGCTCTCCATTCCTCTTCGGTCCGAATAGCAATAGATACCCACTTATCATCTCCCTTGCAGCGATAGACGTTGTGAATAGACATAATATTGCTTCTATTACCGATGGTACCTAGGACGCGCCCAGCCATCGTGTATTCCAGTATTGGTTCAGCCATGGTGCTAATTAACGCCTCCATCTGCGATAGCTCGATGTATTGTCCCTCGCCATAAAGCTTGCGGTGACGCAATGCAACTAGAACAGCAAACACGCCATGCAGTGAAGCATTGATATCAGCATAGGCTTGCTGCATCCCAATAACCCGTTCGCCAAAATAGCCAACCATGCTATCTAACCCGCTCAAACTGGCTAAAGAAGGTCCATAAGTTACTACATCACTCATTGGTCCTTCTTTACCAGTAGCAGGGAAGGAAATCATAACAATGTCTGGCTTAATCTTCTTCAACTTGTCATAGCCTAAACCATACTTCTCCATCACCCCAGGGGAGAAGTTTTCTGACACAACATCACTTACTTTAATCAACTGCTTAATCAGATCAATAGCCTCGGGGTGGCTCAAATCAGCAGTAATACCTAGCTTGTTGCGGTTAATGCTATGGAAAAGCGGATCCTTTTCTGGATCACGGGCCACATTGTCTGGGCCAAATCTAATAGGGTCAAAGTGGGTGCGTGTTTCTATCTTAATAACCTCAGCACCCATGTCAGCTAGGATACAGGTTGCCCGAGGTGCTGCCGCCGTCCAGCCAAAATCAGTTATTCTATAGCCTTGAAGAGGATATTTCATCATAATTAACTCCGACTAGGCTCTAAATAATATTCATCCTGTGCAATCGAGCTAGCTGCTCGGCAGAGTAGTCCAGTTGCTCGCAATAAATTTGGTAATTATGCTGACCTAGAGATGGTGCCGGCTGGGTCAAGTCCCACCAACTCTGGGAAAACCTAAAGGGTGACCCGGGACATTTAAATTTTTCATTGCTGCCATTAAATTCTATCTCAGCAAAATAGTCCCTCTGATTTAAGTGTTCGTCATTTACCACCTCATCTATATTCCTCACCGGAGCAAAGGGAACATGCCTCTGGCGACAAAGGGCAAATATTTCCTCTTTAGTATGCGACATTAGCCACGGAGCCAGTAATTTATCAAGGTCATCAGCGTATTCTAGCCCCGCCCTCCTCCGGTCTTTAAATCTTTCGTCATTGGCATACCAGTCAGGTACTTTACCATTACCCACAATTTCGAGGAACCGCTTCCATTGTGCCCCACGCAAGGCTATCATGAATACGTAACCATCTTTACAAGGTAGAATGGTATAGGGATAAGGCGCAGGGGTACGATGACCAGCTCGGATTCTCTTTTGTTGCCGATAGATATATGCTGAGACCACATTACCAGTATGGAAAACAGCCCAAGCCTCTACCTGAGAAACATCAATATGCTGCCCCTCGCCAATCATATCACGAGCTAGTAAGGCAAACATAGTAGCATTTGCTGCCACAATTCCGGCTTGATAGTCTCCCAATGAAAAAGGAGGGGTCAGCGGTTCTCGCCCTGGTTCACCTACCGTAAGGCTCATTCCCCCCATGGCGCTAGAATTAATAGCATAACCCTTATAGTTGCAATAACGCCCGGTCTGACCAAACGGAGTGATAGAGACGACTATAAGCCGCGGATTTATTTTACTTAGAGAAGGATAATTAAGCTTAAGGCGTCTAGCTAATTTAACTGGCATATCTTCTATAAATACATCCGCCCTCTTAAGGAGTCTCAGGAGAATCTCTCGCCCGGTGGCAGTTTCAATATTTAGTGTTATCCCTCGCTTATTTCTATTTAAAAAGTGGAATAACCCGCTACGCTCTGGGTGTGAGATATCGTTTGGAAAAGGGTCACTTTGTCTTGATTGGTCTCCCACATTAGGTTTTTCTATTTTTACAACCTCAGCCCCGAGAGCAGCAAGTAGCACTCCACAGTATGGTCCAGAGATAAATTGAGCAAGCTCTACGACCTTGAGTCCGCGCAATGTCTGGCTCATTCTTTGTTACCTCCCAAATCCTTGTAGCTTAATTCCCAAGGAGTCGACCCACCTCTTTGAATTGATAGTAGCTGATGAGATTGCTTATTGCTCTGATTGCGCTCTCATAACTCCGGAATACGGCTAGACCTGCCTCTGCACACTGTGCCCAGGCTTGATGCACAATCTCACGGCTTTCAGGGGTCTCACCAGCAGGCAATATCACTGCTACAGGTTTGGGTAATGTCCTAAAAAGACCGATTAAGGCATCGAGACTATAATTTAACCACTCCGGCTTACCTCCATAAAGTACGAAGGCATCAGGATTCAAGTGAGTTAAGATGAAATCAACCTGAGGGCCACTAGCAACAATGTTGAAGGCATCAGCATAACCTTGTTGAGCACCGGCTCGCCCCACACCAATTTCCACCGGGTTTCTAGTCATGGAACCGGCATCGGCAGTAGTGATTTTCTCTAATTGAGCCCTCATCTCAGCACTGTATGGCACAACCTTCAAACCTGCCCTCTCGCAAATCTCAGTAGCTATCACCCCCGGTCCTCCACCACGCCCTATTATTCCCACCCTACGACCTTGTAATGGTGGAATATACTGTAAAGCCACTAGTTGTTCAGCGATTTCCTCTAGGGTATAAACTCTAATTACGCCAGTCTGTTCAAACAAAGCCCCCCAAGCTTGCTCAGACCCAGCCAGAGCAGCAGTATGGGAAGCTGCCGCTTCTTTACTGGCTTCGGTCAAGCCAGCTTTTAACATCACTATCGCTTTTCCTTCTCTCACGCACTGCTTCACTGCATTGAAGAAACGGCGACCATCTTTAATCCCCTCAATATACAAGGCAATAAATTGAATCTGGGGGTCGTCCGCCAGAATCTCGAGAAAATCAGAGCTATCTAAGTCGACCGCATTTCCGTAGCTGACTACTTTGCCAAAGTAGATGCCCCTGCCACTGGCATAGGTAATTATTCGGCCAGCACCAGCCCCAGTTTGGGTAATAAGTGCCGCCGGCCCCCCCCTTTTAGGCAAGTTAGCAAAGGTTAGCCCGCTCTCCGGGCAATGCACCCCCATGCAATTGGGGCCAATGACACGAGTGGTTGTTCTCTCAATGATACTCTCCACCTCCTCCTGTAGCCTCATCCCCTTTTCTTTACCAGTTTCCCTAAAGCCAGCAGCAAAGATATGGACTACTTTCACTCCTTTGTCAACACACTCTTCCAGTAATCCAGGCACTAATGAAGCGCTAACATTTAATATGGCATAATCAACTTGCCCCTCTATATCCTTGACCGAGGGATAAGCTTTCAACCCTAATACTTTCGTGGCTTTGGGATTAATAGGGTAGAGCTTGCCTTTGTAACCAAAGTTTAATAATGTTCCAGTCCATCCACTTTTCTCTTTCCGCTCATCACTGGAAGCCCCAACTATGGCAATGGAATCTGGATAAAAGATGTCTTTTAATGTTGCAGCGACTCTCGTGACCACTTATCTCCCCCTAAAAGCTACAGTTATCGCTCATGGGCAAAAGTATCTCACCTATAGAAGCCCTTCGTATCTCTTATCTCTGGCCTTAATAGCCTCCCTTACCCCCAAATCCCTTCTCGCTTTTATGAAATTGAACTCGTCTGCCTCGAATCTAACATTAGTAGCCATGGTATGTCCTAGGTATCCCTGGTTGAAGCTTTGCGTGAGTCCTAGAGAGTCGTAGGCCAGATGGGTAGCAGCCTTGCCAATGGCGAGCCCATCTCGTGGTAACAGAGTTATAGCTTGCGCCAGCTTCCTCGTTTCCTCATCAAGCTTATCCGCAGGAACAGCTTTATTTATCAAGCCAATCCTCTCTGCTTCCTTTCCGTCTATCAGCTTTCCGGTTAAAAGTAATTCCCTGGTCTTTTTTGGGCCAATCAACATCATCTCTATCGGCAATACATACATTGCGCCAGAAAAAACTAGCCTCTGCTCTGCGTGCCCGATTTTTGCATCCTCGGCAGCAAGAGAGAGGTCACAGCAAAGTGATATATATAGACCTCCCCCAATACAATAGCCCTTTATCTTGGCTATAGTTACCTTGTTAAACAGGAAAATTCTGTGCAGAGTTTCTGAGCGCCAGCGGTCATACTTTAGCCTAGACCTTTGGCTAGGACGCCGAGTTTTATCCTCAGGCTTCCCAGTGCCACCTCCATATACATAATAAACTCGCCCCAGGTCATAACCTGACGAGAAAACCTTCTCTGAACCCTGTATAATCACTACCTTGACATCATCATCCTCCTCTGCCTTAGTAAGAGCCGCTTCCATATCATTGGTTAGTTCAACATCTAGGGCATTCATGGTCTCAGGCTTGTTCAAGGTAATGGTAGCCACTGCCCCCTCAGCAAATTCCTCCTTATCATAGATTACATTCTTTAATTCCATTTCCCTCCTCCCAATTAATAAAGTTACGCCAATTTCGGCATGTTTAACTCTGGCTACTTAAGGCAAAAGTCATTTATATTACCTTTGACTAAATCTCCTACCTAGCAATTGTGAAGCAATACCTATCTTTTGCATCTCTATGGTACCTCCACCGATTCCATATCCCCAGCCATCCCTGAACATTCTTTCGACAGGGGATTCCTTTGAGTAACCATATCCACCCAATATTTCAACTGCTTTAGCAGTTACCTCCCTGACCGCCTCATTAGCAAAACACTTTGCTAACATTGCTTCAAGAGGATGAGCTAGTCCTGTTCCTGCATTAGCAGCAGCTCGGTAGAGAAGAAGCCGAGCGGCCTCGATACGCAAAGCCATGTCAGCTAGCATGAATTGAACTGCCTGGAATTCACAGATTGGCTTGCCAAATTGCTTTCTCTGCTGTGAATATTCCACAGCACATTCAAAAGCTCCTTGGGCTATACCTAAACTATTAGCAGCATTGCCACACCGCTGGGTATCAAATCCCGTCATTAACTTTTTGAACCCCCCTTCGCCCACTATGACATTTTCCTTAGGTACATGGCAATCATCAAAAAAAATCTGGCACCGAGGTGCATGCATTCCCATAAAAAGTTGCTGTTTACCAAAAGAAATACCGGTTGTATTCTTATCTATTATTATAGCCCCTACACCTCGGGCTCCTTTGTGCTCACCAAACCTAGCATATACTACATAGGCTTCACATTCTGGAGCCCCAGTTATAAAGGTCTTCTGACCATTAACAACATAGCAATCGCCATCTAACACAGCCCTTGTCTGTAAATCGGTCAAGGCTGATCCAGCCTCTGGCTCAGTCATTGCAGCTGCTATTTGATAATCCCCCTTACATACATGGGGAAGATATTTCTGCCTTTGTGCCTCCGTTCCAAACTGTTCTATAATTTTTGCCGCCCCCAAATTACATTCAAAAATCTCACGTCCGACTCGAGTACTTACTCTGCCTGCTTCTTCAGTAGCTATAACTGCTTCCAAGACACCTAGATCTTGGCCACCATACTTTTGCGGAAATGCTATGCCCATCAAACCTAAATTGGCAAGTTTCCTGTGGTATTCACTTGGAATATGCTGACCTTTTTCCTCCCACTCCTTCTCTTTCTCCTTTAACTCCTTCTCTCCAAGATCATGAACTAACTGCTTTAGCATTAACTGTTCTTCATTCAGTCGAAAGTCCATCTCCACCTCCCTCAAATAGTAGTTGTAACGTCCCTCGAAGCTTACTGCTTAGTCTCAGGCTTTATATACCTCCCTATTTTTCTAATTTCGGTTTTTGGTAACCCTCCTTCCTTACCTCTGGCTTGTAGTTAAGCATTCGTAACAAGGCTAGTTCTTTGGCCTCAGGGGGATTAACCATACGAACTTCAGGGGCCACCTTTAACTCCCAGCCACAATTATCTTTTATGCTTCGCACTATATCCTCTTTGCTTTTAAGATCGACGGCAGGAAAATATCCAGTTAATGCAAATTCATCATCACCGCCAATCTTCTCAAAAACCCCTTTATCTGATATCAAAACCGTCACCCTTTCCCCACGACAAGTTATGTATGGTAATCTTTCTAGATAGCGTCTTCTTGATTGCTCCATTACCACTACTACCTCATTAGCCATGGTGGCGTCGTTTGAACCTCCTGAGCCAACCAAAAAAGAGCCGTCTGGCAATATAGTAGAGTTCATATTACCATATTTATCAATTTCTCCTGCCCCAAGGACACTTAGGCATCTGCTATGTTCGCCACCTACAAAAACCCCGTAGGTATGGATAACATCGGTAATCATCTTGCAGGTTCGTAGGCTAGAAAGATTGGTTAGTTGAGGGTCGCCGGGGCGTGGCGCATAACCGTATAACCCCGAACCTATCGCTAAATCTATATCATATCCCATTTCCCTTAATTGATAGTAACCTAGCCAGCCGGCTAGCCCGGAAGTTCCGATACCACTAAGAATAACACTATAACCCTTGCTAAGCACCTTTTCTCTAATTATTCTAGCTGCTACTATTACCATCAGCTCAGTAGCATTATATTTCGTCGAAACTAGCGTTTCCTTGGCCAAAGACAGTAATTTGTGTTCCCAATTGGTTCCGCTTCCCTTTCCCCGGAGAAAAGCAAGCCGGTGATATCCTAGTTTACCTAGGTAACCTTCATTGCCGCGACACTCTACGATCCATTCTTTGAGCCAAGCATCAAGGGTTGTGGCATCTTTGCTTGCCTCCCAGTGTTTCTCCATAAACTCATAATCTGCCTCATATTCTTCAAACTCTGCCTTGTCAAGGCTAGCTAGACCTTGAGGATGTGCCCCAAAAGGCAATACTGTAACGGAGTTGACAAAGTAACTAGGGATCTTGACTAGTAGAGAGTGTTCTCTTATAAATTTAGTACTGACTAGCTTCTCCACCGTAGCTATAACCCCGTGCTTACTTGCAAATGGCCCCCACTCGACTTGCCCTGATAGAATAGCTGGTGCCGTGATGATATTGCCATTACGATCTGCTGCCCATCCATGGACAACAGAAATATCCGGATTTAGTGCCTTAACCAAACCAATTTTGTCACCACCAAAGGGATTTTCTATTTGGATGAAGGAATCTTGGTTCTCTTCAGCCATACTGCTGCCCGAGATGGATTTAGTGGGCATAAATCCTATTCCCATAGCACCAGCCATAAGCCTGAGAGCAAGAGTATACAAAGACCAGTTCTCTATTTCCAGAGCCCCGCTTTGAAAGGCTCTCTTAATGATTGGGCTTCGTCCCTGAGAGGGGTAGCCTTCAGCAGCCCTAGAGGTTATGAGCTTGCTTACTAATCCGCTGTGGATGAGGGCCAAAGCACTGTCTCGGCAGCCTGAGATAACTAAGGTAAAGTTTGGCTTGGTGCCCCAGAATTGCCTTATTATTTCACGGAGAATCCCGTTAGCCCCTTCACCAACATATATACTCATCCCGGGCTTTATATACTTTCTAACAGCCTCAGCTAACCCTAGAGCCTTGTCTGTCCCTTCAATATCCTCTAGCTTGAGGATTCTAGTGACCAACTCTGACAGTCCCACTTTTACCTAACCACCTTCTTACTTCGATCTGAAACTGAGGACGATTTTTCTATCAATAACCACGCCCTCTCCCCACAATTTCTTTAGACTCAACCCTCCGCTTCCTCCACAATTTGCGCGAGTTTCCTCTGGACATCTGTATCTGCTCTACTTTATTATCTACGCTCATGTTCAAGCTCGGCATGCCTCTTTTCTGACCAGGCTATTTGTGAATCCTACACAAACATCCCCTTAGAGACCCTGACCCTACTGCTGGATCATACGGTGGCCCATCAGGCATTACCACATTGATATTGGACTCCCAACACCCATGCTCAGGCCCTGGCTCTTCTGGAAACCACCAATTATGTTGGACAGATACTACCTTAGGGTGAATCTTGTCTGTGACCCTAGCCTTTTGGCGAATCTTGCCGCTTCCCCGCGGTGTCTCAATCCATACCCAGTCCTCGTCTCTGATTTTCAGCCTATGAGCCGTGTCTGGATGCACCTCCATCACAGGCTCAGGACACAATTTGCGCAAACTTGGTATTTGACGACCTTCGGAATGGAAAAAGGCAAGATGCCGTGTTCCTGTGATCAGGATCAATGGGTATTCGGCCATCAATTCCGGAGAAGTAACCGGTGTTTCCGGATTCTCTTCATAATACGGTAAGGGGTCATAGCCATTTCTCGCGAACAAGCTCGAGTAAAGCTCGACTTTTCCGGAAGGCGTATTGAACCCTTTTTCTTTGTACTTTTCATAGCACATAGGTTCAACAATATATGTTTTCTCCCTGAGTTCAGCGAAGGTTATTCCCATTTTGTGAAGTTTATAATCGTTCCATTGCTCTACACTCTGGAAAGGCAAATGCTTTGACAAGTCCATTCTCTTCATTAGCTCAAGGGCAATCTTCAAATCATCCCAGCATTCACCTACCGGCTCAATTACCTTTTGCCGAACGCTTATAAAGTTGGTATAAGAGTAATCACAAATTTCGTCCCTCTCCATCCAAGTGGTAGCGGGAAGAACAATGTCAGCGAGCTCAGCCGTAGGGGTCATAAAGAAGTCAGCAGCAACTGAGAAATCAAGCTTGTCTTTCAGCGCTGTCCACACCTCTTTGCTACTTTGTAAATTGAGCACCATATTGCTCGTTGTGAACATAGCCTTTATTGGATAAGGTTTCTCTGTAATTATGGCTTTGATCACAGAAGGCAAGTGAGCGCGAGGGATTGGTGCATCCGGTCCACTTAGAAGGCGAAACTTATCTGCCCCTATCCTCCTTTGTTGCACCTCTGGTGGTAAGGGAAAATAGTCTTTGATCCAAGAATACTCCGCTTTCGGGGTGAAGCCGGCAGGATAAACAGGAAAGACATTGCCTCCCCTCCGGTCAATATTCCCGGTAATAGCAACCAAAATATTCAAAGCGCGCAGCGTTTGGGCAGAGTTAGTATGCATTTCGACTGAAACTCTGTGGTGTAACGAGGAAGGACGATTGGTGGCATAGATTCTGGCTAATTCGATAATCTTGTCTTCAGGTATCCAAGTTATTTCAGACACTCTCCTCGGGGGATATTCCTGTACCCGCTCTTTTAATTGCTCAAACCCTACGCACCGATCACTAACAAACTGCTTATCAAAGAGGTCATCATTTACGATAACATTCAACATCCCTAGGGCCAGGGCGTCATCTGTCCCCGGCCTTATCTGTGCCCATAAATCAGCCTTGGAAGCAAGTTCTGTAAATCTCGGGTCTATAACTAAAAGCTTTGCCCCCTTCTTTTTGGCCTCAAGGATATCTCTTCCCCGGGGTGGATGCGAGATCAGTGGATTAGCTGCCCATACCAGTATGCATTTGCTGTTAAGATAGTCAGGCCCGACTTCCTGCAAAATATCGCCTCCATGGGTAGCTATGCCTGCTACTACTGACGGGATGTAGCATATATAGCCAACCGACGCGTGATTAGGGGTGCCGAGTGCTCCGGCGAGCAGTGCGCAGGGAAAAAGATTACTTTTCGGGCCAGTGCCATGAACGACACAAATAGCCTCGGCACCATACCTTTTCTTAACCTCAGCAAATTTAGTAGCAATAGCGTTTAATGCCGTATCCCACGAAATCTTCTCCCATTTCCCCTCGCCTCTTTCTCCCGTCCTTCTCAAGGGATAGATTAGTCGATGAGGGTGAAACACAAACTCAGGGTACGCTGCACCTTTGGGACATATGTATCCCTTGTTCATGGGGTGAACAGGGTCGCCTCTTATGTTGACTATCTTCCCGTCTTCCACAGTTACTAGCACACCGCACTCCGAGTGCGATCCTTGACATGTGGACTTTATGAGTTTTTTCGCTGCCATAAGTCTGACGCTCCTTTAACACCATTACAGTAAAGGTGAAGCAAGCTATCTACCTCCTCTTCTTTATTGAGTCCGTATCTTTTAATCAAAAGTAATCACCCACCCACTTTCATCATCACACTGGGAAGCCATAGAACTAGGTTAGGGAAGAGCATAACCAAAACCATACCAAGTATCATAATTATCAAGAAGGGCCATATAGAACGGTAGATGTCTCCCATAGTTATGTCTGGTGGGACGGTCGCCTTCAGATAGAACAGGTTAAAGCCAAAGGGTGGTGTTATGTAACCGGTCATCATATTAATGACGAAAAGGATTCCATACCATGTGAGGTCGAAGCCCATAGCCAGGATGAGGGGGAAACTCATAGGGGCAACAATGAAAACGATTGCGAAAGGATCGAGAAACATCCCCATGATGAAGATAATCACCATCAGCAGTATGAGAATAGCCCAGCGACTCATTTCTAACCCTGCTAATAGCTCATTAAAGTAGATTACAGCCCCGGCAGCAGTATATACAGCGCTAAAGCACATAGCGCCAAAACAAATCCACATACACATACCAGTAATTCTAAAGGTGGTGGAGGTTGACTCTTTGATAACTTGCCAGTTCAACCGGCGGCGGATAGCAGCAGCTATGATGACGCCGACAGCACCTAATGAGCTAGCCTCAGTAGGAGTGGCGATTCCAAGGAAAATTGACCCTATAACGGCAAGGATGATGAGCATGGGTAAAATCAATGCCCTGGTGGAGATGATTTTCTCCCTCAGGGTAAACTTCTCAGCATGCGCCGGGGCTAAATCCGGCTGGAAAAAACTTCTTATAGCTATATAGGCCGCAAACATAAAGGCAAGGAGAAAACCAGGGAAGACCCCTCCAATAAACATCTTCCCCACTGATGCCCTGCCGATGAGGCCAAGCAAAATCATGTATATGCTGGGGGGGATAAGAACCCCCAGCGTTCCTGCCCCGGCTACAGTGCCTAGTGCCAGGCTCTTGTCGTAGCGGCGTCTAAGCATAGCCGGAACGGCAATGAGTCCCATAGTAACAGTAGCGGTAGCGGTTACACCAGTCATAGCGGCAAAGATGGCGCATATGCCTACTGTTCCTATGGCTAGACCGCCTCTCATTGAACCCGCCCAGCGGTGCATACTCTCAAAGAGGGCTTCAGCTACGCCAGAACGTTCCAGCAGGACGCCCATGAAGATAAACAGGGGAATGGCTACATAAAGCTCGGTCCACGCTTGGCCAAAAGTATTTTGAACAATCATAAGGAGACCTTTAGCCCCATACAACCAATAGATAACCCCCACGGCGATGCCGCCCATGCTAAAGACAAGAGGAACACCCAGTATGAGTAACACTATTAGACTGCCAAACATTACCAGAGTTACAAGCTCAATACTCACACTGCCTCCCGGTGATAGCGGTGACGAGGTCACGGCTAAATTTAGTTAGCCCCTGAAGCAATATCAGCAAAGCCCCTAAGGGAACCATCAGCTTAACCGGGTAGATGGGGGCACGGAAAGGGGTATGGCACGGCTCTAAATTACTCAAGGAAGTCCAAGCAAAATCAGACCCGTACCATAGCAGCACACCACAGAAAGCAAAGAAAAACACAGAGGTAATCAGGTCTAAAATCGCCTTCGTTCTTAGCGGGAAGCGGTTGTAGATTACATCCATCTTAATATGTGCCTTGTAGAGAAGGACATATGCCCCAGCCATGAGGTAATAGACAGCAAAAACGCGTTGACTCATCCCGTGAGCCCATATAGTAGGGGCATTAAATATATGCCTTGCTACTATCTCATACACCAGCATAACTATACCAAAATAAATTAGCCAACTGACAATTTTCCCTGACCAGTCACTAGTGGCATCTATAGCTGCAAGTACACGTTTCATTGGGTTCTTCGCCCTACCCCTCTAAGAGAGAGGTAGGAAATATTGCACCTACCTCCCTCCAGTCACTACAGTATTTGACCTGCGTCTTAGGGCATACTCAGCCTAAACCTTTTTACCAGCCAATACCCTTTTCTGATTAAGTCAATCCAGAAGCCCAATCAACCTCATGTAATCCTTTACTATTTCCGTTGCCTCGGCGAAGTAGGGGTCTTCCGCAGAATACTTTTCCATGACCTTCACCATATATGCAGCCATTTTCGCTCTCTCTTCCTCAGGCATATATGTTACTGTGGTCCCCCAGTTCTCCACCTGGTCCTTTAGAGCTAACTCACTGTAATGGCGGTATAATCCCGTGTGAAAGCGACTCTCCTCTGAACAAGCTAACACAAGAATTTCTTTCAGGTTATCAGGTAGCGAGTTCCAGGCATCCATATTTACCAAAAATTCGTCGGCCTCTGTAGCTGCCAGGCCCGGCAGAAGCAGATAGCTGGTAACCTCATGAAATCCCTGGTCATACTGTGAGGATAGCGGCCCATAAACTACACCTTCAACAACGCCCCTTTCTAGTGCCCCGTAAATCTCCCCACCGGGGAAGTAAACGGTTGATGCTCCTGCCTCTGTCAGCATATCCGCTATCATACCGGTAGCCCTAATGGTCCTCCCCTCAAGGTCAGCTACCTTGGTAACCGGGAACTTTGTCTGCATGACAGTCTGCATACAAGGTGCAATACTCACTAGATAAATGTTATGCTCTGCGTATGCCTCCCGAATTACATCCTCCAATCCTAAAACGTGCAAAAGGACATAGAAATCCCTTTCGTCTCGCATAGTATAGGCAAGCCCACATGAATACGCCGCCAAGGGGGTCTTGCCCAGCCAGTAGGCTCCGTAGGAATAGGCCATCTCAGTCACGCCTTTGCCCACCGCCTCCCACGTCTCCATGACTGGGACTATCTCATTCACAGCGTAATAGGTAATGTCAAGCTGGCCATCACTTGCTTCCCTTATCTTATCGCACAGCCTAATGAGAGGAGGTTCCTGGCTAGCTCCGCGGGGAAGAAAGCCTGACATTCGCCACTCGAATACCTCTGGTGCTGGCGTCGGTGCTGGCGTCGGTGTCGGCGTCGGTGTCGGCGTCGGTGGGGCTGGTGCTGGCGCAGCACAAGCTACCATGGCTACGATTAGACAGATACTACCAATCAGTGCTAATAACTTTTTCTGTTTCATTGAATAAAACTCCTTCCATAAGATTTTTGTCTGCTAAAATTACTCTACTACCTCATCTCTCACCCCCTTTTATAAAGTAAGGGCTCATAGATACCCCCAAACTTTGGTCTCTGAGCCCTTCCAGCGCATTTTGTTTGGCTTATCTGAAGGATTAGTTTACAATAAAGACAGCCATATAACGCCATTGCCTGTTTCATACCCCCAGAAAGGCCTGCCCCCACAGGTCTTTTCCTAATTTTAGCTAGGTTCTCTCTCTTCCCTCCCTTGCCGCTTTCTCCTCTATCGCCTCCTCAAGCCACTGTCCCAATGTCTTTTTCTGATGCAGAGCTTCTATTCGAGCTTTGTGGACAGCATCTGGATCTATCAATATATTGCGGGGCTTTCTAATAGGCTTTCTGTTCATTATAGTTACTATGGCACTAATGTGCAATATGGCACATATTCTATGGCTTGTCAATACCTTTTCGGCCAATTTTTGACGAGTTTCTAAAAATTGTTTACCAGCCTCTTTATGCTTATCTCAAACTTAATTCTAATCCGAAGACTTTGGCATGGACTTGAAGCTGATTGGAAGCACAGGGCTTAAAAATATCAATGCACATTGACAAGACTCCGGCAATATGCTTGACCTTAAATGCTTTAGACTCAGCCCTCCGCTTCCTCCACGATTTCCGCGAGTTTCCTCTGGACATCTATATCCAGAGGTCTTGGATGGTGGGTGGCAAGTATTCTCTTTACTTCCTCCCTGGCCTTTGCCCGTATATCCAGAGCCCCGCTTTCTACCCACTCGTCACTAGCCATCCTGTTGCCCAACCTTGCATCCCAATTCTCAATCTTATGGTATTCTAAGGTATGCCTATGGGTTAGAAATTCTCCCCCTGGCCCTACCTCTCTGATTACATTGACGGCAAGGGTATCAGGGTTCACCTCGATACCTCGCAGTATCCTATAGACCATGCCGCATATCTCGTTATTTATAACTGCCTGCTCATGAACCGAGAGCACAGTGTTCTCCATGCCAGACGATGTAGCCTCAATAATTAGTTCACTTCCTGACAATGCGGTAAACATATCGAATATACCTGTTTCGTAGCCAGCCTGCGCATCCAGAACATTAGCCCGGGTCGTGGCTCCATGTATACCGTGTGGCACCCCGTAGTAGCGGAACATCTGGGCCATAGCCACAGCCATCAGTGCTTTCTCTGGACAGGCGAAGGTGAAGCAGCCATACTTCTGATCTATGATGGAAGGATACCCCTCCAGTCTAACAGGTACACCCGGCTTAACCAGCTGGGTCAATATCAGGCCAGCGAGAAGCTCAGCTACCGCCATCACCAGGGTTCCAGCAAGGGTTGCCGGGGATGTTCCACCTGCTGAAGGTATGTTGTAAACCTGAAATGGGTGGCCAAATCGGCAAATCTCAAGAAGAACATCCACTCTATCTCGCTCAAAAAGAAGGGGGCTTACTACCCCGAGACTGACGGTAAACATTGGCCTTTGGTGCAATGCCTCTTCACTCCCGGCTATAGCTGTGCCCATCCTGATGAGATCCCTCGCCCCTTTGCTGTCGTAAGCAGTTGCTATAACTGGCTTTTCGGTATTACTGAGCAATGCTTGGGATATATGCCTATCCAAAGCTCGTGTGGGGACATCCTGAGGGTAGATTTCAGGGAAGATAAAGTGCGTATTCTCCAGCGCATCATGGAGTCTCACATTATCTTCCAGGTCCTTCTTTGTAGCCGGCCTTCGTTCTCCGGTATCAAAATCGTTGACAAACGTCGCTCCATGGCCATTAGTAAAGTGCACTTCCCCAGTGCCTGACTTCAGGTCATACTTTGGGTCTCTACCACACACTGTCATAAAGCGAGGTGCCTGATTCAGGGCACACTCCACCAGAAATGCTGGTATATGGGCAACCTGCTTTGCCTGGTCTATTTCTGCTCCACCCCGGTTTAGGATATCCAATGCCTCTTCGTGCTCTATCTTGACGCCCGGATCCTTTAGCACCTCAAGAGCTGCCTGATGAATCTGCAGTATCTCCTCTCTGCTGAGAACCTCAGCTGTTCTCCCCTTCAACGGTACTACACCATGCATTCTCCTACCCTCCTTTTTAAGTAGCCTCGTGAATAACCCAGTCTAAACGGATGCGACAAGCTCTCTCACTTTATCCATAGCGCTGGCGGCATCCCGAGCGTATCCGTCGGCTCCAATTTGTGCTGCATATTCGGGACTAACCGGGGCACCCCCAACAATTACTTTGACCTTTTCCCGTAGACCCTCCGCTTTCAGTGCATCAATGGTAACCTTCATCTCAGGCATAGTTGTCGTTAATAGAGCTGACATAGCCACAACCTGAGCCTGCTCCTCCCTAGCAACTTGTACAAATCTTTCCGCTGGTATGTCTCTGCCTATGTCTACCACCTGGAAGCCAGCGCCTGTGAGCATCATGCCAACCAGATTCTTGCCAATGTCGTGAATGTCTCCTTTCACTGTTCCAAGCACCACCTTAGGGCCTAAGCCAACCCCACTGGCGGCAAGTAAAGGCTTGAGCAAATCCATTCCGGCATGCATGGCCGTGGCTGACAGAAGCACTTCAGGCAAGAATACTTCATGCTTCCTCATCCTCTCGCCCACCACATTCATACCAGCAATAAGCCCTTCGCTAAGCACCCTATCCGCGCTGACGCCTCCGGTAATTGCTTGCTGTACTAGCTCTCTCACCTTCTCTGCTTCACCTTCGATTACTGAGTTTACAATAGTTATCAAGATACACCTCCTTTCTCAGATAATTAGTGTAAGATACAGCCTGCCAGTCTCAAAGCCCTCAAAATACACTAGAATAAGACTAACTTCTGAACTGCATGTTGTTTATGGCTACCAAAGATACGGCTCCTAATCGCCTCCCAAACGGCTTCGCAGTCGCGTCAAGCAACCAAGCAGTTTATTGCTATACGGCATCTCTCCTTGGTAGAGAACCTCACAAGGTACTTTATTACAGCTCAAGCAGTGCGGTACCTTATTCTTTATAGCACACTCCAGTGTTGGGCAGGTGAACCCTTCTTCCTTAAACTCCTCTACTCTGGTGGGGGCTTCTTTGTCAGTTCCTGGAAGGCAGCCCCGGCATACCTTCTTGTTGTAAAATAAACAAACTTCACAAGCCATACCACATGCTCCGATACGCATTTTTACCTCCTTAGCACATAGCATAGAGGTTTAGCATTAATTCCTCTGGCACCTAGATAGTCCATCCGAAACTCGTGGCTAATCGCTTCTGTCTCTATCTTTCTCGAGGTTAAATCCACTCTATGTACTTCCCCATTCTAAGAAGACGTATACATCCACGACCTCCTAGAGCCTCACCCTCTCTGCTTCACCTTCGATTACTGAGTTTACAATGGTTATCAAGATACACCTCCTTTTTAAGTAGCCTCAAGCTTCCCGTGGCGATAGGCTTTTATATAACCTAAGCAGGATTTGTCTTTGCCCAGTAAGGCTTCACAGGCAAGAATGTTTGCCATGAGATGCCCATCGCACGGGTCAAGAAGAGCGGCATCTAGCCCCCTTTGTATAGCAAGCACGGCAAAGACCTGGTTCAATAGCTTCCTTTGAGGCAGGCCATGGGAAACGTTGCTGATGGCACAGATTGTGTGAATTCCAGGGTACTCCCGCATAATGTTTGCGATGGCATCAACTACCACCACACCTGCGTTTGCTGTGACACCTATAGGCTCAACCAGTGGGTCTATATAGATATCGGCTAGGGCTATGCCTTCACTCAGTAGCCTGTCAACAATGCTGCTAGCTATGCGTAGCTTACCATCCACAGTGTTAGGCATCCCCGAATCATCTATTAACAGGGCTATAACACTGCATTTATATTCCCTTAGCAGAGGTAAAGCACTGTTCAATCTTTTACTCTCTGCGGTAATCGAATTGAGTATGGGCCTTTCTTTACACAATTTCAGAGCGGCTTCAGCCGCTTTGGCATCCGGGGTGTCGATGCAAAGCGGCGTCTCTACCGCTTCTTGCGTCACTTGCACCAACCACGACAAATTCTCCGCCTCACTTTCTATGAAGGTCCCGGCGTTGACATCTATGTAGGCTGCCCCTGCTTCTGCCTGTCTAATAGCCTCATCGCGAATGAAATTGACGTCTTTTCTCTCGATGGCTCTGGCGATTTCTCCTCTGCTGGAGTTAATTCTCTCTCCTATGATTAGCAATTTATCCTCCCGAAGGATCAAAAAGAAAAATAATCGCTTGTCGGTGATTGCCCGCTATCATTAGCCCTGCAGGTAAGGTTCTCACCATTCACTTTCCTCATCTATCTCAGCCGAAGGCCTACCTACGATACTCACACCCCTCTCGGCCACAGCGACGACATAGGGTGACATCTTCCGCACCAACCATGCTTCCAATGCCAATGGCAAAGGATACAGACTTTCTGGGTATCATCATATACTGCTCGTTGAGCCTGACACCTATCCTGTAAGCATGTGTAGCGCCGAGTAAAACCCTCTGATCAGTCAGGTTCCACTTCCCATAGCCAGGGCTGCTCCTAGGGCCTGTTTTAAGGCCCAATGTTTCTCCCCTCTGACAAATGGCATAGTTCACATCGTCGGCGACGCTCTCTACTGCCGCTGACCCAACGCTGTCCAGCATCATGGCCCTGGCAAAATCCCTTTGGGCAAACAGTTCGTCCACCCTTTCCTCCAGTGCTGAGCCTATGGTAGCTACTGCCACTGCCAGAAGTCGTGAGCCCCCCCACTCCTTTGCCATATCCCCAGCATGCAACATAAATCCACCCTCCAACTTCACCACCACACCCGTTATCTCCTTGACAATTAACTCGGCCCAAATGGCTCTGGGCTGGACAAGGCGATAGGCCTCTTCAACTTCACAGGCTAGAATCTCTTTAATCCTACCCCCTGGCTTAGGGCCATGTCTCTGCAGCTTGAGGACATAATCTGCATTGACCTTTACCTGTAGACCTTCTAACGTCTTAGCATCCATTGCCTTTCCTGTTCCCAGAAGATATATGCATCCTCAACCTTCTAGAGCCTCACCCTCTCAACTGCATCATCTGCTCAGGAAGCCATAGGGCTATCTGGGGGAAGAGCATAATTATCGCCATACCAATTATCAGAACTGCGAGGAAGGGAAATACAGACTTGTAGATGTCTCCTGTAGTTATCCCCGGGGGAGCAACTGACTTCAGATAGAACAGCTGGTAGCCAAAGGGCGGCGTCACGTAGCCCATTTGCATATTGATGACGAAGAGGATTCCGAACCATATGGGGTCGAAGCCCAGCTCCTTAACTATTGGGAAACAGATGGGGGCAAGGATGAAAATGATGGCGAAAGGGTCGACAAACATTCCCAGGAAGAAGGAAATCCCCATCATTATGATGACAATAAGCCAGCGATTCATTCCCAGTCCCATTATTATCTCGGTCATGAAGACCGCACCGCCGGCTCTAGCAAATACAGCAGCGAAGGCCATAGCCCCAAAGAAAATCCACATAGTCAAGCCAGTAATTCTAAAGGTTTGGATGGTTGTCTCTTTGATAAGTTTCCAGTTAAGCCGACGGTGGACAGCACAAGCTATAAGGACAGCCACCACACCCAGTGAGCCAGCCTCGGTAGGAGTGGCAATACCCATGAAAATCGACCCTAAAACAGATAGTATAATCAGGATAGGTAAGATTACCATTCTGAGGGAAGTGACTTTCTCCTTCAGGGTAAACTTCTCCGGGTGGGGCGGGCATAACTTGGGGTTGAGCCAGGCTCTGATACCTATATAGGCTATGAACAGGCCAGCAAGGAGAATACCGGGACCAATCCCAGCCATAAATAGCTTACCCACTGAGACGCCGCCTACCATGGCAAGCAGAATACTTATTATGCTGGGTGGAATTAGTATCCCCAACGTCCCCGGCCCGGCTATACTGCCTAATGCTATATTCTTGTCATAGCCGCGCCTAAGCATAGCCGGAAGGGCTATCAGTCCCATGGTGAGAGTGGCGGCAGCAGTTACGCCGGTCATAGCGGCAAAGATCATACATATGACCACAACCCCCATGGCTATGCCGCCTCTTAGCTGGCCTGACCAGCGGTGCATCGTCTCAAAAAGGGCTTCGGCTATGCCAGAACGCTCCATGAGAATTCCCATGCACATAAACAAGGGAATGGCGACAAGAACGATGTTCCACATGCAGCCAAAGGTGTTGTAAACGATTACCCTCAAGCCTTCAGCGCCCCACAGTGCAAAACAAACCACTGCCGCAACACCCCCCAGGGACCAGGCAAGAGGAACACCCATCATGAGGACGACTATTAGACCGCCAAACATTACCAGGGTTACCAGTTCAATGCTCATATTCTCTCCCAGTGATAGCGATGAAGAGGTGGCGCCAAAGTTGAGCCAATTCCTGAAGCAATATCAGCAGAGCCCCCAGGGGAATCATCAGCTTAACCGGGTAGAGGGGGGCACGGAAGGGGGTATTACAGGTTTCCCTGTGTATTAAGGATGTCCAGGCATACTCAGACCCCCACCATAGCAGCACGCCACAGAAAGCAAAGAAAAACAAAAACCCGATCATGTCCAGAATCGCCCTTGTTCTTAAGGAGAAGCGGTTGTAGATTACGTCCATCTTGATATGTGACAGGTGAAGAGTGATGTATGCGCCACAAATGAAGTAGAAGACAGCGAAGATGCGTTGACTTATCCCGTGAGCCCATATAGTTGGGGCATCAAATAAATGCCTTACCCCTACCTCGTATACCAGCGCCGCCACACCAGGCCATAGTAGGAAGGCGAAAAGCTTCCCCGACCACTCACTGATGCCATCAATAGTTTTGAGCAGACGCTTCATCGTGCCCTCTATTATTCTTTATCACGGCAAAGGTAGAGGCAATGCCTCTACCTCTGCCCGTCGCCAGACCGTTAAACCTTCGTTATGGTTGTGGGCTAGATTACTCCAGCAACCCCAGTTCCCTCATGTAATCCTTCAGTATTTCCGTGGCCTCGGCGAAAATGGGGTCTTCTGCTGAATACTCATCCAGAATCGCCAGCGCGTATCCAGCCATTATCTTTTGCTCTTCGAGAGGCAAAGTTGTAATTGTGTAGTCCATGTCCACTATTGTCTCCCTCGCCCAGAGGTCATGCACAAAGTAAGTGGCAGTAAATATGTCAGCCAAGTACGAGGTGCTTTCGTAAAAGAGCATTTTGAGGTCAGCGGGTAGCTCATTCCAGGCATCCAAATTGATAAGTAAACACCAGGAATCAACCGGGCTTATAGGCGTCTCCAGGAAATAACTGCATTGCTCATGAAATCCTGACTCAACTTGCGAGCTTAGAGGTCCGGCTATGCAACTGTTAATCATGCCCGTGTCCAGCGCCCCATAAATCTCCGCCCAGGGAAGTGAAACCACGTCCGCCCCTGCCGCTGCCGCTAGCTCTCCGTAGATGCCTCCTGCAGCCCTAATGTCCAGGTCTGCAAAATCGGCTGCCTCATCGACGGGGATTTGGCTCAGCATCACGCAATTATTGGTTGGCATGGTATTCACATAGTAAATGTTGTGCTCTGCAAAAGCCTCCCGCAGCAGCGCCTCAAGTCCGAGCTCGTAATAGAGAACTTTATAATGTTCCCATCTGGTCAGGGTAAACGGAGGAATACCGCTGGCATAGATAGCCATAGGGGTCTTGCCTAGCAAGTATGGACCATAATCAATGCCGATCTTCAGCGTGCCTGTGGAGACAGCGTCAAATTCCGTCCAGGCTGGTACTATCTCACCACCTGCGTATGGTGTGATATCAAGCCGCCCCCCGCTTGCCACTCTAAGGTCATCGCACCATCTTACCACAACATCCCAGTCCCAAGTTCCCCGGTACATAGGATATGTCATGTCCCACTCATATACTTCCTCTGCTGGTGGTGTCGGCGTCGGTGTCGGCGTCGGTGTTGGCGTCGGTGTCGGCGCTGGTGTCGGTGGGGCTGGTGCTGGGGCAGCGCAAGCTAGCAGAGTGATGATTAAGCCAATACTACCCAGTAATACTAACAACTTTACCCGTTTCACTTCATTCCTCCTCTAACAGATTTTCTGCAATAGTGTCGCACGCTTTTTAGGATTGTTGCTACATTATCAATCACCCCCTTAATAAAGCCGAAGGGCTATAGATACACCCAAACTTTGGGTCTCTGAGCCCTTCCAGCGCATTTTGTTTGGCTTATCTGAAGGATTAGTTTACAATAAAGACAGCCATATAACGCCATTGCCTGTTTCATGCCCCCAGAAAGGCCTGCCCCCACAGGTCTTTTCCTAATTTTAGCTAGGTTCTCTCTCTTCCCTCCCTTGCCGCTTTCTCCTCTATCGCCTCCTCAAGCCACTGTCCCAATGTCTTTTTCTGATGCAGAGCTTCTATTCGAGCTTTGTGGACAGCATCTGGATCTATCAATATATTGCGGGGCTTTCTAATAGGCTTTCTGTTCATTATAGTTACTATGGCACTAATGTGCAATATGGCACATATTCTATGGCTTGTCAATACCTTTTCGGCCAATTTTTGACGAGTTTCTAAAAATTGTTTACCAGCCTCTTTATGCTTATCTCAAACTTAATTCTAATCCGAAGACTTTGGCATGGACTTGAAGCTGATTGGAAGCACAGGGCTTAAAAATATCAATGCACATTGACAAGACTCCGGCAATATGCTTGACCTTAAATGCTTTAGACTCAGCCCTCCGCTTCCTCCACGATTTCCGCGAGTTTCCTCTGGACATCTATATCCAGAGGTCTTGGATGGTGGGTGGCAAGTATTCTCTTTACTTCCTCCCTGGCCTTTGCCCGTATATCCAGAGCCCCGCTTTCTACCCACTCGTCACTAGCCATCCTGTTGCCCAACCTTGCATCCCAATTCTCAATCTTATGGTATTCTAAGGTATGCCTATGGGTTAGAAATTCTCCCCCTGGCCCTACCTCTCTGATTACATTGACGGCAAGGGTATCAGGGTTCACCTCGATACCTCGCAGTATCCTATAGACCATGCCGCATATCTCGTTATTTATAACTGCCTGCTCATGAACCGAGAGCACAGTGTTCTCCATGCCAGACGATGTAGCCTCAATAATTAGTTCACTTCCTGACAATGCGGTAAACATATCGAATATACCTGTTTCGTAGCCAGCCTGCGCATCCAGAACATTAGCCCGGGTCGTGGCTCCATGTATACCGTGTGGCACCCCGTAGTAGCGGAACATCTGGGCCATAGCCACAGCCATCAGTGCTTTCTCTGGACAGGCGAAGGTGAAGCAGCCATACTTCTGATCTATGATGGAAGGATACCCCTCCAGTCTAACAGGTACACCCGGCTTAACCAGCTGGGTCAATATCAGGCCAGCGAGAAGCTCAGCTACCGCCATCACCAGGGTTCCAGCAAGGGTTGCCGGGGATGTTCCACCTGCTGAAGGTATGTTGTAAACCTGAAATGGGTGGCCAAATCGGCAAATCTCAAGAAGAACATCCACTCTATCTCGCTCAAAAAGAAGGGGGCTTACTACCCCGAGACTGACGGTAAACATTGGCCTTTGGTGCAATGCCTCTTCACTCCCGGCTATAGCTGTGCCCATCCTGATGAGATCCCTCGCCCCTTTGCTGTCGTAAGCAGTTGCTATAACTGGTTTTTCGGTATTACTGAGCAATGCTTGGGATATATGCCTATCCAAAGCTCGTGTGGGGACATCCTGAGGGTAGATTTCAGGGAAGATAAAGTGCGTATTCTCCAGCGCATCATGGAGTCGCACATTATCTTCCAGGTCCTTCTTTGTAGCCGGCCTTCGTTCTCCGGTATCAAAATCGTTGA
>Ga0209991_10000263_pt1 | contig 23684 bp, 29 predicted proteins | sample ChitaG_FD_183167 | JGI IMG/M metagenome (GOLD analysis project Ga0209991, IMG submission 183167) | Deep subsurface microbial communities from South Pacific Ocean to uncover new lineages of life (NeLLi) - Chile_00310 metaG (SPAdes)... | ecosystem: Environmental > Aquatic > Marine > Oceanic >... | reverse complement strand
TCCGTAAACAGATGGCCTACGATATGGTGGGTTTTGTTGGCGGCGGGTTCGCCTTGTTGCAAGCATTGCAGTTCAGCGGCGTGGCCGATGTGGAATACGATCCACGTTCATCCGACTTTGGCAAGATCCGTATAGGCAAACTGCGTTTGGACATGTGGGGTGGCTGGCAGCCCTATGCACGTTACACAGCGCAACTACTAACAGGCCAGCGTAAGACCATCGGCACGGGCGAGATCATAGGCGCGAATACGAGAGTTGTTGCTGAGAACTTCATTCGCTCCAAGCTATCGCCTCAGTTCGCTATTGCTACGGATGTGTGGCTGGGCGAAACATATATGGGTGAGGAGATGACTCCGACGCCCGAAACTATGAAAACGCAAGCCTGGAACCGCATGGTGCCGCTGGCTGTGCAAGACATTGTAGAAGCAACAGAAGAGGGGAAAGCGTTAGGGCTACTTGGCGGTCTAGCCTTCATGGGTGTGGGTATGCAGGTTTTTGAGACGCCAGGGCAGAAAGTGGCCCGCATAGCGATGGACAATCACGGTGTAGAGTGGCGGGAGATCAGCCAGATACCTCGTGCGAGGCTGATGGACAAAGACCCTGAGTTGGCTGAGGCGTATCAGGAACAGATGGAGGCCGCTGAGAAGTGGGGCAAGATTGGTGTGCCGAAGCTCTGGGAGTTCGATGCCGAAACTGAGGCGGGCATCAAGAAACTAATACAGCAGGAAGGCACTACCGAGCAAATGGTCGTCAACTACTGGCGGGACAGGTTGACGAAGCGCAGCAACCAATCCGAGCTATGGTTTGCCGAAAGCCCCGACTATGATCCCCGCGACGAGTTGGAACAAAGCCTAGATCGCCTCGACGCCATACCCTTCCCAGAAACAGGGACGCGGGAGGAGAAAGACCTGTGGTGGGAGCGGAGGGATGCGATTCTTTCCGAACCCAGTACCTTGCAGGCATGGCGGGATCGGCAACTGCTGCGACACAAAGACGTCGAAGTGCGGGACTGGATTCAGCGCTACCATCAAGCCCAAGGGGTACGGGGGCAATACTACAATATACCATCCTTCACAGGTATCAGTTTAGAGGAGGGTAGGCAGGTTCAACGGCTACTGAACGAAGCCGACGCGCTGGCTGGCCTTGATATGGCCCCCAATAGAGATGCCGCCCTGCGGATGATCGCTAGAGAACGGCCCGAAATGCCGCGTCGTTTGTTCATTATTGCCTTCAATGCCGAGAACCTTCGGAATCCACAGCGCCGACAGTTCAAGCTGCAAAACCGCGAAGCCTTCGCCATGTTCGAGCCGATAGAACTTGACGTTTGGTAACATATGGTATAATGGCTAAGACAGTTAAATAATTCGGGGTTACACCGCCCAAAGCGACGGCCCTGGCAAAAGCCAGGGCCGCTTTCTTTTGTAGAGGTGAACTAATGGTTACAGAGCCTACTTCCGAGGCTCAGCCGCAAGAGGTTGCACAGCCTCCCGCCGAGGACACTACGGCGAAAGCCGAGGTTACAGCGGAAGGGGCCGAGGCACCTGCTGCTGAGGTACAGGAGAAGGACGCACTTGCCGATGTTGGCGATGACCAACTCCTAGAGCACCCGCGCCTCAAGACGCTTCTGGAGAAGCGTGACAAGGAGAGCGCAAAGGTTGCCAAGGACACGCTTGACAAAGCCATTGGCAAGGAAAAGCGGCGGATCGCCCGCGAGGAGCGCGAGACGGCCAGGAACGCCTATGAGCAGCGCAAGGATCAGATGCGTAATCAGGTCATGGCTGAACTGGCTGCTGAGGACGATCCAGATAAACGCAGGGAACTGCACTCCCGATTAGGGTTGCAGGACGCCATCGACAATGCGCGAGGAGAGGGCCTTCAGGGTGCGCTGCAACAGTGGCACGCAGAGGGCCGCTTGTTCTTGGAGGAAGCGGAACTCCTGCCGAAAGATGCGCGGGAGAGGGCTGAACTCCAGATACGCGTTCAGGAAAAACACGGCCAGGACGCTACTTTCTTTCAGCAGGCGAATGAGCTTATCGCCTACAAGCTAGAGAACTATGTGCCGAAGTCCGAGGTGGACACGCTGGCACAGGAGAAGGCGAAGGCAATTGCTGAAAGTGCGGCTGGCGAGGAAGCAAGACAAACAGAAACACCAGTCGAACTACCGCCGAGGGGCGGCACGGTGGCCGACTATACGGACGCCTGCCGTCTGTTCAACGCTGGCGAGATCAGCGCCGAGAGGTTTAAAGAACTGAGGCGGCAGTTCGGCGTGAGTTAAGGAGAAAGAAATGGCAGCAGGAGCTACCACTAGAACGTCTCTTGCCGATTCAGTCCCTACCGAGTTTATTGCTGAGGTAAAGCTGAAGGAGCAAGAGGGCGATGTTATGCGTAACCTCGTCCAGAACGTCACTTTGCCAGAGGGCGAGGGCGGAAACTATGAAGAGACTGAACTGACACGGGCTATCGCCTACGCGCTCACAGAGGGTGTGGACATGGCCCAGGCGCAGGAAATCACCGACTCCCCCATGAACATCACCCCTGGTGAGGTTGGCGCACAGGTTGCACGCACAGACCTGGCCGCAATGCAGATTTCGAAGCGGGCTAATCTGCCTCGGCTGCTAGGCCAGATTCTAGGCAACGCGATCGTCACGAAGCAGGACGTTGACCTCTTGAGTCTACTGAGCGGTTTCAATAATGACTTGGGTGCAGCGGGCAGGTCGCTAACGGCTGGCTACATCATGGCGGCTGCTGACGCGATTCGCGCTGGCGGTCAGGCGGCAGCGGCAATCGTTGCTGGTACACCTGAGCCAGCCCCCAAGCCACTCTACGGTGTCTTCAACACCAACATGATGAACACCGTCAAGAAGGAGTTGTCGCTTGGTCTGCCACAGGCCCAGACGGGTGTCCAGATTCCTGGCACGGACTATTCCGTGGAGGTTTTGAAGGAAGCTCTAGTGCGGCGCATTGGCGGCGCGGACATCTTCGAAGATAACAACATGGGCAAGGACGGCAACGATGACGCCGTAGGCGCTGTGTTCAGCAAGCAGACCCTGCGCTACGTGAAGTTCGGTGGAGGCCCCAAGATGGAGCCTGACCGCGATCCCAGTGGCCGCATGACCGAGATGAACATCGTGGTCATCTACGGCACGGGCGAGTTCAAGGACGCATGGGGTCGGAGTATGACTTTCGACGCTGCTTCGCCAACGAGCTAGTGAGCGTCAGGAAATAGGAGAAAGATATGGGATTCAATGCACGACTAGCGCCATACACGGTGACTAAAGAGGTTCACTATCAGACCAACACCGATACGGATACCTTTCAGCTAGATCACTTCCTGTTCCGCTTCCCGTTTGCGGGGCAGTTAGTTGGAGCCTATGCCGCTCTTGGGCAGGGTGCTGCTCCTAAAGTGGCAGACACAACGACCTGTTTGTGGGAAGTGTCTCTCTGGAAGGAGGGCGTGAATACCGCAGCCGCAGTTTACGATACCGCTAACAGGGCCGCTAAGCGGACTGGTGAGCGCGATGCGACTGGCGGGATACTGTGGGCGGCTAACACGGTCTACACACTGACCAACCAGACAGCGGCTTTGCGGAAGTTCAACGCGGGCGACAAGATGTACCTACGAACAGGCTTCACTGCTGATGTTACCGCCTCGACTATCGGTCTGTCCTTGGCACAGGAGAAGCTTGAAATCCAGATGGATTACATCATTGGGTACGAGGCGTAGGGGAGGATGCTATGGGATTCAATGCAAGATTAGCGCCCTTCTCGGTGGTCAACGAGGTTAACTACCAGACTGGCACGCAAAATGCCGCCTTCACCCTAGACCACTTCTTGTTCCGCTTCCCCTTCGCGGGGCAACTGATCGGAGCCTATGCACACCTCGGTCAAGGCGCTTCGACTCAGGATGAGGACGACAAGACGACTAACCTGTACGAGGTGTCTCTCTGGAAGAACTCCGCTGACAACACTACTGCGACCTACGCCACCGCTGACAGGGCTGCCAAGAGGACAGGCGAGCCTGCTACCACCGCTGGCTCGTTGACCTGGGCGCTTAACACAGTCTACACGTTGAGCAATCTAACTGCGGCTAGGCGGAAGTTCGGTGCAGGTGACAAGATGTATCTGCGAACATCCTTTAATGCGGCAACTGACCACGCGAAAAAAGGCTTGTCTATGGCGCAGGAACTACTCGAAATCCAGATGGATTACATCATCGGGTACGAGGCGTAAAACTGAATAGCTGGGGGAGGGGCTTCCCCCTCCCCCGTGAGGGGGCTTTATGCGGTTTTTGATTGTCGGGGACGCCCCCTGGATGGGGACGGAGGATGCCTGCCACCTTTCGCACCTCGCGCATCTCTTACAGGAAGATATGCACAGCGTTTGGTGGATGCCGACGCGGGGCTTCGGCAACGGGGCATTAGAGCACGATGGCATCACCTTCCTGCCTGTAGACGAAAATTGGGGCAATGACATCGTTAAATGGCATACTCGCCACACAGGAGCCGACCTCGTAATCACTAGGGGCGATGCCCATCATTACTACAAGTTCAAGGGTAGCGACTTCCGCTGGATAGCTTGGTATCCAGGTGATGTGACGAACGCGGTACTCCGCCATACCCGCACGGTACTTGTAGCCTCTCAGGTGGAACTAGAACGTCACCTGGCACAAGGCATACATTGCCGCGTTTTCCCCCCTGCCGTTCTGCCCAACTTCGGTAACAAGTCTGCGGAGATGGCTGAATACTTCCGAGGGTCGCATAGCGTCACGGAGGATATGTTCCTTATTACAGCCGTTGGCCCTACGGAACGCAATTTCATTCGGCTACTAGATGCTTTTGCTAGGTTCCGTGAACGTCACGATAACGCTGTCCTGTATCTGCACACGAACTGGGAAGGCCCACCCAACCTTGGAAGCTATGGTGTCAAGATAGGAATTTCAGCAGAGGCACTTCGTTTCCCTGATCCATACAACTATCACATCAGCTACCCGCTGGATGTGCTGGCAGGTATGTATGCGGCGAGTGCCGTTCATGTTGTACCTGGGCTTCGGGTTCAGCCAATTGTTGAAGCACTGGCCTGCGGTGCGCCAGTCATCATGCAAAATCGACCAGAGACGGTAGACCTCATCGGTGTTAATGGCCTTGGCGCGGTTATCGAGCCTGTTACTTGGCAGGATACCGAACCCCTCTTGGATAGCGACGCCTTGCTACAAGAGCTTGAGAAGGCTTACGCGATGTCTGATGAGGCAATGGGGAAGCATCGCGCCTGCTGTGAGATGGTAGGTAGGACATACGCCTGGGCGGAACATTGGCGAAACTGCTGGGTTCCTCTACTTGAAGACTGGAAGGAAGAGGTCGCTGCCAGAGAAGAGAGGCTGAAGTTCGCCCTACTGGATACAGAGAAGCTAGACACGAACCTTCTGGAAGATCGCGGCGACGTCGTTCGCAAGCATGACACTGGCGGCGGCGACCGCGACGAGCGTGCGATGAACGCCATCGTCAAGGCTTTGGGGCCACATCCGAACATCATACCGATTCTTGAAGAGGGTGAAGATCAGTTTGGAAGGTATTACTTCGACACGCCAAAGCTCAAGCCGTTGACCGATGTTAAGGAGTTCACTGAGGAAGAGGGGGATAGGATTCTGGCAGATGTTCGTGCGGGGGCAGAATTCCTCAACTCGCATGGCATAGCCCACCGCGATCTCAACCCACGCAACGTCCTACTCGATGAAGGTGGAACAGCCATGATATTCGACTTCGACTGGATACAGCCAGGGCTTGACCCTGAGATGGCACGGCTGTGTGACTTTGAGCCTTTAGACGAGAGGGTGCGTGAGTATGCGGTTCCTGTTATGGCTTCGGGATTGGCTACGCGGGGCTTCCATCGCGTAGTCTCATACGTTCGGAACCTACGCTTGGAGAGCAGTCGGGCGTCATCGAAACCCGATACTCCCTACCAGAAGGTCGATGGCGTGGGGGAACGTGATTGCAGCGTGCGATGGTTAGCTCTAAAACCAGACGTGGAAGGTAAGCGCGTGGTCGATCTAGGGTGCAACTTGGGCTACTTTGCCTCGCGGTCACTAGATGAAGGTGCCGCTGATGTTCTTGCCGTTGATCGGGACAAGGCCATTGTGGAGGCAGCCGTAAAACTTCACCCTAACCTTGAAGGCAAGACCGTGCGTTTGAATTTTGAGAAGGGGATGCCAGAGGGTGAATTCGATGTCGCGTTTTGCCTCTCTTTATGGCAGCACCTTGGCAATAGCAAGCGTGACCTTACGGACTACCTAAAAACCATCCCCGTTGTCTACTGGGAGGATGTGAACCTATCAAAGAGCGAACTAGAGCACATGGGATTTGAGGTTGAGCGCATCGGCTTCTCCGACCTTGGCCGCAACCTATTCGTGCTGAGGCCAAAGGTGGCTGTTCATGGCTAAGTTCCGAAGTGCTAAGGAATTAGAAGCCTACAAAAAGAATTTTACCATAGTGTCCTGCGCTCACAAGGCGGTACTCATTCACCCAATGAGGCATGTCATCAGTGGCGAGTTTGATCCGTCCGACCCCCTCCGTGAGCCAAAGCTGGCCCCCGAAACAATCTGTGAAGTGCCCGCCGATCAGGTGCAGCACTATCTAGACAAGGGGTTCAAGTGGTCGAAATCATAATTCGAGGGCCACGTACCTACCCTGTCTTTGGGGGTTCCCTCCCGTCCACCAGGGGCGGTAGGCGCTCCCTGGTACTCGCTGGTGTAGACCCCGATGGAAACTGGAACATTGACAGCGAGGACGTAGGCGAGGAACACGGCAACAACGAGCCAATCCTGTTCGTTCCCTTCGGGGCCATTGACTACGCGCTAAATAAGGAAGACCTGAAGGAGATGATGGCGGGGATGCGGGAACGGCACAACGAGTGGCGGGAGAGACAGCCCCCGCCACCAGACTTGACAAAGGCTTTGAAGGACTTTTGCCAGATCATTGTAGATCGGGACAAGGGAAAGAGACAGTTCTTTCTAAAGGAGGGTATGCCTCATGGTAAGTGAAGCGGGCGTAGTCGAGCAAGTTGCGGACGAAATACTGGGAGCAGAGCCAGAGGTTGTTGAGGGTGAAAACGTAAGGATTGACTTCCCCTTTAAGGATAATCTACGGCTCTCAAACTTCATACGTTTTCATCACCCTGACGGAACCCACTCGACCATAGCGGCTCCTACCTTCAATCCCAGGCGTCCAACACCTTTTCGGAGGCAGTTCCTTCAGCACTGGTTGGCGAAGACGAAGGATGGCAAAAGGTGGTTTTTCCTCACGCGGCAGGCACCAGAGGTCGAGTTGCCGATTCGCTGCTTCGTGAAGCCAGGTGGCGTTCAGTGTACGAAGCGTATGCAAAGCCTGCCCGACCTCTTCATGCACGTTATGGCGAAGCACGGTGAGGAATCCAAGCTCTACGGCAACTTCATGAAGGCCATCGAGCGGAAGATGCAGGCGGACGTTGACCCTGGGACGCTGAAGATGCTGGGGATGGACGAAGAGCCAAAGGCCGAGAGTGCGCCCGAAGCCTTCTACTGCCGCAATGAAGGCTGCCCACGCTTCTTCGACAGTGAGCCTGGCAGGAACGCGCACGAATACAAATGCCCACAACGGGCGAAGGAGGGTAGCTAATGCCAGTGATAGGTGTCGTAAGCTACGAGACAGTAGACGTAACGGCGACGGCTGGTGGGCTAACCGCTGCTACAAGTGGCATCGTGCCTGCCGCCGCAGAGGGAGAAGTTCAAGAAGCACCCATCCGTTGGTGTGTTGACGGAACAACTGCGACGCCCGACGTGGGCCGATTGGCCCAAGTGGGTGACACTATCAATCTTAAAAACCGAGGCGAGGTAGCCCAATTCTCCGTTATCCGTGCTACTGAGGTGAACGCCAGGGTGGACTTCGCCCTTGGTGTTGACTGGAAGCCATAGGAGGGATGCCGCACAGAACTGATTAGACATTTAGGCCAACACGCCATAAGCGACGGCCCTAGTGAAAGCTAGGGTCGTTTTAGTTCCCGCAATTCTCAGTATGGGGTTCGGGAGAGAGGCAAAACATGGCACACATGTATCTCAATGCACAGCAGTTAGACCCCTCCAGGGGGTCTGACGGCACGGACGTAAAACTCCGAGGCACGCGCTGTGGCGCATTGTACGAGGTGCCCTGGATACATGCCCTCTGCTTGGAGGGCCGTGTATTCGGGGTTCAGTTCGGTAGCGCGAACAAGAACATCACACTGGTAGGAACCTTTGGTAATGCAGGCGCAACCATTGACCTCGACGAGTTTGACCTGCTCCAAACCATCCCCGCCACAGTCGGCATCCTACCAATCTACTTCAAGGTAGCCTTCTCCATCATCGGCACCATTGCCGAAGCTGGCGCGGCTCTAGCATGGGGGGCCGCTGGGGTAGCTGGCGCGAATCCTGTCGCTATGGTTCCGTATAACATGCGCCCTGGTTCTAGCAACGTCAGCGCCTGCACCATTGTTGGCCTGTGCGATGATGGCGGCTCAGCGTCGTTTGTCCCAGCAGGCGTCATCTACCGCGAGGCATCCACATCCGAAACTGGCGCTGCCACTGAGCCCGCACAGCTTGGTCTTGAATGGTCTGCTGCAACCGCTGGCTTTGTACCCGTAGTCGAGGGGCTGAGAGGCATTGACCGCCAGATAGCAGGCTGGGCGAAGGCCCAGGCTGGTGCGGGTTGGATCAACTACGTTTTTGCAGAGCTACCCGTTAGCGCGATCAACTAGGAGGAAAAGAGAAATGTCACGATTGTTTATCAACGCACAACAGCTTGATCCTTCTAGGGGATCAGATGGCACGGACGTAAAGGTTCGTGGCACCCGTGACGGGGCATTGTACCAGGTTCCCTGGCTACAGGCCCTTTGCCTAGAGGGACGTATGTTTGGGGTTCAGTTCGGAGACGCGAATAAGGGCATCGTAGCGGTGGGGACGTTCGGCGATGGCGCTATTGACGTTCAGGAGTTCGACCTACTTCAGACCGTTCCTGCCACGGTCGCTGTCATCCCAGTCTACTACAAGGTGGCCTTCCTTGCCCACGGTACTGGCGCATGTAGCGTAGCGCTGGTATGGGGGAACACTGGGGTCATCAGCGGCGGCATAACTGCCGTTCCGTACAATATGCGTCCCGCCTCCAGCAACGTCAGTGCTTGCACTGTTAAGGGCTTGGGTGCCGCTGGCGGCACGACGCTGGTGATAGATGGAGTTATCTATCACGAGGCGACTACTGCCCTGACTGGTGTTGCTGGCACACCCGCACAGCTTGGGTACGAATGGTCAGCGACCAAGGACAGCTTCATCCCAGTCATTGAGGGGTTGGCTAGTCCTGAGCGTCTGATAGCGGGCTTTGCGGCCTCCGCTGGTGGCACTGGCTGGATCAACTACGTCTACGCGGAGCTACCAATCAGCGCGATTTCGTAACATGCCCACTTATGATTATCGCTGCGAATGTGGCGAAGTCACCGAGGTGAGGCGGGGGGTGGATGTAAAGTCGATCCCCTGCCCCGCCTGTGGGAACGAGGCCATCAGGGACTTCTCGCGCAACGTAGCCTTAATGGGCCTACCCACGCGGGGAAGTTCAGTATCTAGCATCCCTGAAGAGAGACTAGAGGCAGAGCGCAAAGACTTGAAGGCACGGGGCTGGGATGGGGATCGCGCTATGGAATTCGTTCGCAAGGGCATCCACGAGGACGGGCAAGGCAACAAGCAATTCAGCCCTGAACTAGCGGAGAAGAAGGGTGGCTAATGTCATAACTAGGGCGTCGGTCAAGCACTCGACGCCCACGGAATACATCGGGAGGCGGCGTGGCAAAAAGGAAAGCAAAAGGAAAGGCCGCAAGAAAGCGCGTAGGTCGTAAGATTTCGCATCTGCGGCACGAGGGCAAGCCACAAGAGCAGGCTGTGGCTACGGCCTTGAGTATGGAACGGAAGAAGCGGCTGGGGCCGAGGGGTGGCTATAAGCGGGTGAAACGATGAGCAGTACACTAGAGGACATTCGGCGCGGCATCCAGCGCAAGTTGACGGGCGAGACGATCTGGGGTGACATTTACACCACGGTCAACGGCAATATCGCTGCGCCCACAACTACCATAACACTCCCCACCACCTTTAAGTCTAGCTTTATCGCTGACGATCACTTCCAGGGCTGGTATTTCTATGTCTGCGACAATAACGCAGATTCAGATGGCACACCCCCAGGCACGTGTATACGAATTGTATCTTACGATGCATCGGCGGGGGCGATTGTCGTTGACGAAAACCTCAGTGAATCAGGGGCGCATAACTGTCTCGATACTGGCTGCGAGATCGAGCTTACACCCCATCACCCGAAGCTGGTCGAGCAGTGCATCAACGAGTTCCTGAGCCAGACCTACTACCCCTACGAGTGGCCTATCTCGATTGTCAACATCGAGAACAACGATATGGAGCACAGCACAGTTGCTACGGGCTGGACACAAACGGCCCATACGCAGACCGCAGAGGCAACGTTGGTGTTTCACGGCGCTCAGTCGTTGAAACTTGCCGCCACCAACGATACCAACCTCTCCAAGAGTGCCGACATTGACGTGGTAGGCACAGAGGACTTCCGCATCTACGCAGCCTGCAAGTGTACCGATGGCGACACGGGCACACTTATTGTCTACGACGAAACGGGTACGGCCAACATCGTGAGCATCACCGCCCAAGAGGAGCGGTGGCAGCTTCTCTCAGCGGGCTTTCAGGTTCCTGCTACAAGTGAACAGATAACGGTGCGGCTCCAATGTGGCCTTAACACTGACATTACTTACTGGGATGACGTGCAACTCATCTCAGGCAGACGGACTTATTACAAACTACCCTCGTGGATTACTGAAGACTATCAGGTTCAGGATGTTGTCGTCTACAAGGGCGCAGGGCAGTTAGCAGACGACAGCTACAACTACATGCCCGATGAGGCTCGTGTGTCCCGCTGGCCTCATTGGAGGCTCGTACGCGACGGCTCCTCCTTCCGTTTGAAGCTCCACACTCCCTTCGGTGCAGGCAGACCACGCCTGCGCGCCCTGCGCCCCTACGCCGAACTCGCAGCGCCTAGCGCCGCAACTCCTACGGGCGGCACCACCATCTGCCATGAGCAATTCGCTATTCAGGGTGGCTTCGTTACCGTTCTGGAGCGGCTGGCTGCAACTAGGCAAGGCGAGGATAGGGAGGCGTACTACGGCTGGTTCCTAAAGGAAAAGGCAAAGCTAGATCGCATGAGGGCCGACTTCCAGCCCTGGGCGCGTAGCCCCAAGCGGGATATACAGGGCGAAGGGCTGTTCGGGCTGAGTGAGGCGGGCTAATGCCTACCACTCGGTTGCAACATCCAGGTCGCATCATCCTCAACGGCGAATCTTACTCCGTCGCCGCGACAAGAAGGGAGCGCGGTTGTGGCGGGAGACCACTGTCCCTGTGCAGCCTGGGCGTGGGGAGCAGGTAGTCACCTGGGACACCTTCCATCACGGCATGGGCTACAGTCGCCTATCTGTTCCTGGCACCTATGAATACAGCGCGAGTTCTACTAGCATTGGTGGCACTGTCAATTGCACAATCCCTTGGCTGGCCGCCCCTGGCCCTGATGTCACCGTCATTACCCCTACAGGAACAGCCAAACACTATTACAGGCTGATCGAGTATAACGGCTACATCTACGCTATCGGCAAGACTATAGCGGATGGCGATCTCTACTACAGCCGCATCGATCCGTCTGATTATTCCGTAAATGCGGAGAGCGAGGTAGGCGCTGGGCAGGCTGACGGCCCGCCAGGACAATGCACTGTTTGGGAGAACACGCTTTATGTTGGCATGAGGGGTGCTAGTAAAAACGCTTATGCAGTTGATACAAGTAACAATTGGGCTCGTGGAACCGATAACGAAACGAGAGAACGCGATTACTGCCGCGTCGGGCGTGATATGTGGTCGATTAGCAACGTCAGTGGTGAAGAGGCCAAGGTTCGGAAACTTGCGGCTGGCGCGACGTGGGACAGCGCTGCTAGGGGCGCTCAATACATCGTAGGAGATACGGGCCGCCCTATTGCTTCCATGATCGAGTGGGGGCGCTGGCTCTACAGCGGCAAACCAGAGGGCCTTTTCTCTGGTGATACGGATGGCAATCAATGGAACGCCCTACCAGGGCTGAACAGGATAGCGAGCAGCAGCAATAATCTCCGTTTAGAGGAATTTGGTGGGCCGATCATGGCCCCTACCACGTTGGGCCTTTATCGCCACCTTGGTCAAACATCTCGCACAGTAGGCTTGGAACGGTACACCTATAACCAATCTGTCTGCCGCGCTGGTTATATCAAAGCTATCGCAGCAGCAGGCAACTGGCTCTACGCTGCCAGCCAGGTTGGCTCAAACGCCTGGCTCCTCGTTGCCAGGAGACGGGAATCCGACGATCCGCCTGGCCCCGATCTGGTATGGCACACCCTATTCTACTTCGCCAATCTCGCCATTGAGGATATTCTGATCAGCGACCTGCCGACTGCTCCTACTCTCTTTTGGGTTACTAGCTCAACGCCCGCTGGTGTAGGTGCCAAGGTTTACTACATCAAACTGGCTCCTGACGGCTCGCCAAACCCCCTTGACAGCAACTATGCGGCAGAAACCACTGGCACGATGTCCTTATATTTGCCTGCTGTCGATCTTGGCAATCCTGGGACATTGAAACGGGGGCATATGGTTGAAGTCCATGCTGGCGGCACAATGGATGCCAACCGAGAGATCAAGGTTTACGCCGACTGGGACGGTGGGGGCTACAACCAAGTGGGTGTGGATATTGCTAGTACTGGCTACACCCAGCGTTTCTGGACGAAGGATTCTAACGACTCAGGGAGACGGTGCCAGTTGCGGCTAGACATCACTAATAATCATGCCACAGCCTTTCCACAGTTGCAGAAGGTTTCCCTTTACCTCATCGAACTCCCCCGCGTGGAGCCAGCCATAGAATGTTCGATTCGTTTAGCCGATTCCCTAGATAAGAAGCGAACGGCGAAAGGGATGAAGGCTGACCTTGGTGCCCTTGTTAACGCTGGTGTCTATACCATGACCGACCCCGACGATCCAGCAGCGGGGACGTTAAGTGTAATCGTGCGTGAGATAAATTATAGCGAAAGGGAACAGGCTGGGACGCAGACGAGCGAGAAACAGGCAGACTTGACGTTGCGCGTGGTGGAGTATAGCTAATGGTGGCCGAATACGAGATGGCCGATCTGGAGGCTCAGATCGAGGAGCTTCAGCGCCAGATTTGGATGCTGACGCAGGGCGACGATCTTCTCAAGGAGGTCAAAACGCAATCACTTAGCTCCAGCATGCTCGCCGTAGTGAAGCCCGTATTCCTCATCGACTTCGGCACGAGCATAAATGGGCAGGAGTTCACGCCATAAGGAGGAACTTATGGGAAAGGACGTGTTGATTCGGGCCGTACCTGCCGTTGCCACTGCTGGCCCAGCAAAGCCCAAACCTAAAGGGAAGGAGGAAAAGTAAATGGCTGTATCTGCATGGTGGTTCTCAAACGCCTTCGTAACGGCGTTCCTGAAGGAAATGGACGTTGAGAACGCCAGCGAGTTGAGGGTTATGCTCCTGACCAACGCCAACCTACCGAGCCAGGACGATGATGACTACATCAACGACGTGGACGGGGATGAAGTCTCAGGTACTGGTTACACGGGTGGGGGAATGGACATTGGGAGCCCCAACATCGACAGTTCAGCGAACGTCATCAAGCTGGACGGCGACAACTCGACTTGGAGTACCTCGACCATCACGGCCCGCTACGCCGTTGTCTACGCCAACACTGGCACCAACACGACGAGCCCCTGCCTGTGCTTTGTGGACTTTGACGGGGACGAGTCGAGTTCCGCTGGCAACTTTACGATTGCCTGGAACGCTTCGGGTATCGCAACCATAACACCAACAGACTACTCATAGGGGGTGAGTTGTGGAAACCAAGGCTCTCCTTGGAATCTGCGCTTGGCGTCACCTTGAGATCGCGACTGCCGAGTGTCTGCATCTGGCTGACGAGGCTGGCTATGACATTCATTACCATTGGGGTGATGCCCTGATCTCAAGGGCGAGGTCTGTCGTCGCCTCTCAGTTCTTAAAGGACTGGGGCGAAGAGTATGACCCCCTTGTGTTCATAGACACGGACATTAGGTTCGATCTTGAAACACTGAAAAAGGTCATTGACCTTGCCCTGGAAAAGCAGGCCGTGGCTGTTAGCCCTTACGCGATACGAAGGGGCAAGCACCCGTGGCTCGCCTTCCGCCAGTTGGACAACGGGGAGCCAGTTCACGTCGGTCGCCGTGCCAAGCCGATCCCGATAAAGTACGGAGCAACGGGTTTCATGGCAATCCCCCGCGCAGTGCTCAAGAAGATGTCAGAGACGTTGCCTTATTGCACCGATCATTCAGCCAGGGGTATGTGGCCTTTCTTCCAGCCGTTCCCTCAAGAGCAACCCGAAGGCTACACCGAGTATCTGTCCGAGGACTTCGCCTTCTGCCAGAGGGTGCAAGACCTCGGCATGGAGGTGTGGCTGAGAGCGGATACGTCGGTCGGGCACATGGGAGTGTACGAGTTCACCTTCAAGGATGTCCTTGAATACTCGTCCTATCATACTGAAAAAGAACTGGCCTTGGAAGACCTGACCGATTACTGGGCCGAGCAGGGCAAGGAACTGCCCGACAAACTCGACCCTAGTGTTGCCCAGAAGGAACTGGCCGCAGCTTGGGGGAAGGCTAACCCGCAGACACCAGAGGAGGTTGACCGCTTCTACCAAGAGCAGGAAGCCTATGTCGTAGACCTCGTTGGCTTCAACTCTATGGATGCGTACTGGCGGGATGTAAGCAACCTCCTGCTAGTGAAGGGGCGGGTGGCAGACTTCGGTGGAGGCGTAGGTTCGCTCGCTATTGCCCTCGCACGGCGGGGTTGCCAGGTCTACTACGTCGATCTGCCGAGTCCTCAAAGAACCTTCGCCGAGTGGCGCTTTCGTCGGCACAGGCTGCCGAACATCGCCGCTGGCTCATGTCTTGACGGGCTGCGCGACCTGGATGCCATTATCAGCGCCGATACCATCGAGCACCTGCACCCCGACACGCTGCCTATGTACGCCCAGCAGTTCCACGATGCCCTCAAGCCTGGGGGTCAGGTGCGCGTGGTAACTAGGTTCTCCAAGGGAGAGGTACACCCCATGCACTTCGAGGCGGCGCAGCAGTTCAAGGGAGCCATGCACGGTGCTGGCTTCACGGGCGGGCCTCACATCTGGATGAGGCCAGTAGGGGAAGGTGTAAAGAGTGGCTAATCCTGCTGCTGAGGCCTGTGCGCGGGTACTCGCGGCGCACCCCGAAGCCGTCGTAGTCGAGCGTGGCCGTAATAACCTCAAGCATCGTTTGGCCGACGCGCCCGACGGTAGGCAGCGCTTTGCCCTCGACTGCTCCATTGGGCCGCTGCACTATGAGGATGGCGGCTGGCAGGAGATAGATACTGCCTTTGAACCGTCTACTGCTCCTTGGGACTGGGAGATGGTCAAAGCGGGCTTCGAGGTTCGGGCATTGTCCCGCCTCGACGCTGGTCAGGTCATCGAGTACCGCAACGGCTCGGAGTGGGTGCGCTTCCAGCCGATGGCGCTGCAATACTCCAACGACCTCGACCAGATACAGCCCATCTCCATGCCTGGGAATCTGGATGCGGCTGTTGACGATGACACACTCACTTGGGCCGATGGCTATGGCTCTGGCGTCTCCATCTTCTGGCAGGCGCAGACAGCACGGCTCGCCAAGCGGCTGACCATCAATAGCCTCAACGACTTGCCGCCCGTGGAGCAATTCATCCTCGACGGCGGCCAACCCGTCCTCGAACTCAACTTCATCTTCGCCTATAGCAAAGGCGTCACGCCTTGGATTAACGGCGAGCCGTGGGATAAGAAACAACGCAACACGCAGGGGCTTGTGGAGTTCAGGGATAGCGAGGGCGCTATCCTCTGGTGGTTCAACCTGCCCCGCTCCTGGGATGCCGAGGGCACTCAGCAACTAGGGTCGTTTCGGTTCAAGAAGGTAGGCAATGCCCTCTACATCAGCCACCGCGTACCCTTGGGCTTTGTTCAATCTGCTACCTATCCGCTCGAAGTGGATGTCGATATAGATGAGCAGGTGGGGGCAGGCGCGGATGATGGTTTTTCGACCTTTGGTGGCATTTTTGATGCCACTGGCGATGAAGTGAAAGTCGGCTACCTTGTTGATGTCTGGTGGGCGGCGGATGGTTGGTATAGGTTCACCGGCATCAGTGGCCTGTCAGGTGCGACCATCATCGCAGCCAATATAAGCCTATACAGGTATGGCAGTGGTATAGCCACGCCAGAGACAAAGATTTTTGCAGAGGACGCTGCAGCGCCAGCGGCACCGACGAGCCAAGCAAACCATGCTGGCAAAGCCCGTACAACCGCTGGCGTGGATTGGGACGGACAACTTGCGGCGGACTGGAACGATAGCCCTGAGATTAAGACGGTCATTCAGGAGTTGGCGACCAGTTATGACCCCTCTGTTATTCAAATCCTCCACGATGATGATAAGGGCTCAGGCGAAGCTTATCTAACTTCCTACTCTTATGAAAAGGTGTCCGCAGTGGCCGCCGAGCTTCACATCGAATACTCGACGGGCGCAGACGCAACCATCACCGCCGTCACTGCCACAGCCGTCGCCGCTGCCCTGCTACCCGCTATCACCGCTGATAGAAATATAGCCGTCTCCGCCGTTGTTGCTACCGCTACGGCTGCTGCCCTCCTTCCCTCTGTCATCACGGCTGTGGACGTAGAGATTGCGGGTGAGGAGGCCAGCGCTGTCGCTGCCGCCCCCACTCCATCAGTCTCTACGGGCGCAACTGTAACCGCTACCGTAGCCATTGCTATTGCTGATGCACTCACGCCCACTGTCGCCGCGATACAGAACGTCACGATTGCTGGTGAGGCGGCAGCAGCAACGGCGACTGCGCCAACACCAACCGTCGCGGCTATACAGAATGTTGAGATTGCTGGTGAATTAGCTGCGGCGATTGCAGCAGCACCCAGCCCTACCGTTAGCATTAGTAAAACAATAGCGGCTGCGGTTGCCGTTGCAACCGCTGATGCTCTGAACCCCACCATCGCCACTACCGCTGTCGTTGAGGTTTCTGCTGTGACTGCTACTGCTGTTGCAGCAGCCCCATCACCTACGATAGTGGGGGTGGAGATAACCATAACCGCTGTGACTGCTACGGCAGTCGCTGCTGCCCCACTGCCCTCTATTCTGTATGATAAGACCCTTTCGGCTGTGACGGCTACAGCCGTGGCCGCTGCCTTGCTACCGACGTTCACGGATACTGTCTATGCCCAGTACGGCAAGATCATTGCGGCCATTGATCCTGACGACTATCCCAGCAGCACAACCCTCAAGCTATTGGTTGTTCTCTGGACAAACAATGCGGCAAAGACGGTCTACGCACGGCTATATAACGTGACAGATAGCATTGAGGAAGTTGAGTCTGTAGTGAGTACGGCTTCAACCTCGCCCGTCGAGGCATTGAGTTCAGCCCTCAGCTTACCATCGGGTGCCAAGACGTATCGGATAGACGTTGGCGGTGTGGGAGGCGGGACGTACTCCTGCTCGAAGGCTGTTGTGAGAGGCACAGTTTAAATGTCCTTTGAGCGAGCCTTACGGATAGTGGCCTTCGTGTTCAGGCGCAAGATCACGTTTGACTACAGCAACCCACGCTTCACCATTGTGCGCTTTGGGAGGAAGTAGATGCCTGGGGAACCAAGGGAAGTGTAGGTATTGCGGGGGCGAGATGCGCACGATCATGGCCTGGAGACGGTATCCCAGTATGGAGACGGTGCCCTCGTATAAGGTGTGCCGAGAATGTGGGAGGAAGGAGAAAGTGGGTGGGTGAGAACAACGCCAAGGTGTCAAATAGACAATTGATTGAGCTTCTCACAAACCACGTCACGCACGTAGAGGAGCGGCTTGGTCGCGTCGAAGTCGTGCTGTTGGGCCTTGTGCTGGCGTATGTGGCTGGCTGGATTGCCCTAGTTGCAGCGGTAGTCGTTGGAGGCTGAGATGAAACAGAAACACAACTCGTATGTTTGCCCGCCCCACGTTGAGGGCTGTGACTGCAAAGACAAAGACAATTCTTGGTGCAACCCATACTGGGTTAAAGGCTTCTGCCCTACGGACGGTGAGGGTGAAAACTGCACCGCCGACTACAAGCGCAAGAAGAAATAGGAGGCACTATGGATATTGTTCAGCGCTTAACGTCAAGGGAGTTTTTGGCAGCGCTCTTTCTAATGGGCTACGCGCTAACGGTCACGATTGGTGGCTACACTGTGCCAGACGTTGTGAAGACGCTGCTTCTCCCCGCCCTCGTCATCGGTGCTGGTTGGCGGCTTGCTACCAAAAATGGCACTTGAGCAGGTGCCGTCCTCGCCAAAGTCAGATAACCCCGCCCTCAGCGGCTCTATAGGCTACGCCCATGTCTGCGCTAACTGCGGCGATCTGATTGAAGATGTGCGCGTAGAGGTTGAGATGGGCAGGGGAGGGAAAATCCTTTGGTTTACCATTCAGCCCTGCACCTGTATTGCGAAGAAGGACTAGCCTGGCCTTCCCAGCCACCGACACTGTTCCTGTGCCCTACGAATGGCATTAACCTCAGCATCATAGGCGCGGCTCAAGCGCTTCCAGCACTCCATCTCGTTCAAGGTCGATTCCCCCCAACTGTGTCGAATGTTACTGATGGTGTTGAATTGCTGCATCAGCGTTTGGTTATGAGCTGCATCAGCCACCTGCATGAAGCCAATTTCCCGCGCCCGAAATAGTACAAACTCGTCTTCTATCTCTGGCACCTCTTCCTCCTTCAAGCCGATTATTAGAAAGTCGGGGTCTATCATCCCACGAGTGAACACGGCACAGTCGGTAGCCATCCAGTCACGGTGCTCGTAAACTTGGGCATCCTCCACTGACGGCGACCTGACTAAACCACGATGATAGCCGTTCCGCCACCCCAGGTTTTCCTTCAGCCACTTCAGCAGCCGCACCAACAGATCATACTGCGGCCCGCTGATCTTGTCGGGCGCTATACCCTCGCACTCGATGCCTACTGCCCAGAGATTCCCTGGATAGCCGCAGTGCCAGCACGTCGTGTCTACGGGATAATGTTGGAACAGCCAGCCCTCCTTCGTGATCGTGAAGTGCCAGGATGCGATGCGACCAGAGAACAGGGCGTTGTAGAGAATCTTCTCGTCCCAGTCCCTTACATCGTACTCGGCGGTATGGATCGTGACGCCTCTCTTCTCGTGCGTCACCCAACTTGTGCCGCTGTCGTACCCTCGCTTCCAGTCAGGGCCAGGGAGTTGTAGGGCGAATGGGCAAACCATGCTTCCTCCTCTACCAGCGGGGCAATTAAGCAAAAGCGGCTTCTCTTAATTAGCGCGAGGGCTAAGTAAATCCCCTTAACTAACTACCCCGCTGGTCACGGGTCTACTCTTCCATCCCTTACTCCTAATCCTTTCCACCCCACGCGGCACCATGACCTGTCGCAACGCATACAGCGGCGGGTGTTAGCCACCCAGTCCCTGTGCCAATCGGGGGCTTCGGGATCATCCACTTCACACGGCCCAAAGTCGTGCCCAAGAACCAGACACAGCAAGGCATCGCGGAGAAGGCGCAAAGCAAATCCAATCAGGGCTGGGCAACCGTCATAGCAGGGCTGCTCGTCCCACTCACCCTGTTCGTGGCGAAGTTTCATTGCCACTTTCTCCAATACGCCCATTCGAGATACACCTGAAGGCACCCACCAACGAGCAGGAAAATGCCAAGCGCGATGCCGACCAGAACTTCCTCCACCTACTCTTCGTCTCCCTCTACTACCTTGACCTTCTGTGTCTCCTTCTTGGCCCGCACATCACCCACGATCTCGATGCAGAAGTCGAAGTCCTCAATCCTACCGCTAATAGTACCCTTGAGTGCCGCTTTGACCATCGCGGCCTGCTCATCCTTCGCAATGATCAAAGCAGGGTCGAAGACCTCCTCGGTCTTTGGGTTGACCACTGTGATGCGGTATAGTCGCCTCATGTTCTTGTCCCTTTCTGGCTCGCTTGAGCCGCCAATGGTAATGGTGTTCCAGAGAACGGGTTCATTGTTTGGCGTGGTAGCTATGTAACCGCCGAACACGGTATCCGATGTATCGTTATTTGTCCCATTCCAGTAAACAGTCTCGTTCATTCATTTCACCTCCTTTCAGTCCGCGATTAACTCATAGGCGGGCGGGTAAACGTCCCTAGGACGTGGCACTGGGCACCACCTCCTCTCTATCGCTCATAAAATTTCCCCTCGCATCGGAACCCTTCTGGATAAATCGCTACAGGTGATAGATGCAGCTTGCTGTGGTGAACAGTGGAGACCACAAACCCCTGCTGCCAGTCGGGATGGGGCAACCATTCGGGGTCTAGGCGGCACATGCACCCCGCCTCTATCCAGGTGTGGCTCCCCCGTTCGTCCGTCCATGAGTGCTGCCCCCTTCGGTGAACGTGGCCGCTGATACCTGACGACCCATGCCTCTGCCTCTCGCCCCAGGCTGTGTAGGCGGAACGGGCGCGGACGATGCAGCCGTGCTCGATCATGAAGCCGAGATAGCTGATGTACGAACCAAACGGTAGCCACTGAATGTCGAATTGGCTCAGGCCGTACAGTTGTTGCGGCTCCAACTCCTTCAGGGATTCCAGGGCAGACTCACGCCAAATCAGGTCCCGCAGCCTGCGCTCGTGATTGCCTTCGATGAAATAAACGTCAGCCTTGGCGCATGTTTTCCTGATCTGCCCCAAGAGAATCCTGCCATCCTCTAGCTCGTTGCCCAATGTCAGAACTAGCCCACGTGTAGGCGAGCGGTCGAAGCGAGAGATACCGTAGTGGTCATAGAAGTCCCCTGGTATGAATATACGGTGGGGCTGGAAGTCCTCGAGGAAGTTAAGGAATGGCTGGACTAGCCGTTGGTCATGGAAGGGAACGTGAAAGTCAAAGGCGTAGACGGCCCGCTCCTCTGGCGCAACGTCTCGAATCACGAGCACCTGCGGCGAGGGTTTCGTTAAGGCGGCAAGGGCTTGGTAAGAGGCGCGTTGAAGGATACGCTGCCGCTCGCTCCTGCATACCGCTGAGTTGCAGGTTATCTGGGTATCTCTACGCGGGATGAATGGGGTGCCGCAGATGCAGCAGTTTCTTTGGGGGAGCGATTGACGCCCTTGTTTCTGGAGGTGGGCCATGCGGCGGCAGTCACAGTCTGGCCCGTATTTCTGGCTGTTGCGGTAGGGGAGGAATATCTGGCCGCAGCCCACGCACGGTTTGGGTTCGGGCTTTACGCGGTTTCGTTCTTGGCGGGCTGTTCGTTCGTGGTCGGGGCAGCAGTAAGTTTGGTTGCCCTTGATAGGCTCAAAGGCTTTACCACAGTGCCTACAAGATCGAGCTTCCAACCTCATCCTCTTTCAGATAGACCGCCCACGGTCAGGGGGACGGTCTATGAGGTTGGTCGCCTAGATTCAGCATACACTTAGAATGAGGGTTGTCAAGGTGTGGTATAATTCTCAGTGGGAAAGCCCCCGAATTCATGGGGCGGTGTCTGCAGTAGGATCGCACCGCTAGGCTGGGGTTGATCACCTTGGCTGTTCAGGAACAGCACGTTGAAGTGCTGGCGGGGGACACTGTGGGCTATGGGGTGAGGCCCCGACGTTACGCCACCGCGTGCTTCTTGTGAACGTCCAGCGCCCTATGAGCTTCTTCGTAGCTAACGTATCTCTCTACCATCATCATCGAAGAGTGGCCCAAGAGATACTTCAGCGCGAGGGCGTCGCCAGTCTCCCGTAGGAACGCCGTAGCAAACGTGTGCCGAAACCTGTGGGGGAACACGCGGCTAACTCCTGCCCGCCGCCCAATATCATCGAGAAGCCGTGCCACCTTCTGCCGATCCCAACCTTCGGGCCATAGGCCGTCCGTTTGGACTTTAAGGTATTCCCGCAGCGCCGCCTTCGGCCCAGGGTGCAGGGCTTCTATCCGTTGCTTGTTCCCCTTCCCTATTACTTTGATCTCATTCCTTCTCAGGTCGATGTCTTCTACCTCCAGCCCCGTGAGTTCGCTGACACGCAAGCCCGTATTCAGCAGCAGCAGTAGGACGACTTTCTCTATCGGCGCGGTAGCAGCTTTGAGGAGCCGCTGAATCTCCTCTTTCGTGAACGGGGGAGTGGGGTGCCAGGGCGCTGCATGGATGTGCATATTTGCCAAGGGACTGTCCTTGATCTTCCCCTGCTCGGCCAGCCAGCCAAAGAAGCGCTTGACTACTGTGCAGTAGACCGTTAAGGACGCTGAGGAGATTCCGCTGTCGCCGAGTCGCCTCAAGTGTTGGTGCAGGTGCTCAACCTTTACGCTTGTGACGGACGGATCTTTGAGGTCTCTGGCTAATCGGCATAAGATGTAGCGGTAGTAACGGCGTGTGCCCTCTGACCGACTCTCTAGTTTCAGGGCCAGTAGGTACGCCTCGACAACGGCAGACAGAGATTCCCGCCTCTTGCCTATCATGTCCATAATGTTAGCAGACAGCCAACGCCTTGAGGATAACTCCGTGTCGCAATTTCTGACAGACGCGACGAATTTATGGAAAATAATCCAAAGAAAGTTCATAAGCGGTCAAGAAAAGCATTGACATTAGTGCAGATAAAGCCTTACGATTGCCATGCTGAGAAGGAGGGAGGCGCGATGGTAGAGAAAGCGGTTGCCGACTTTAAGGGGTGTGGTGCTGGCAAGGGTTCCGATTGCTGCATCTTCTTCATCGTTGGACGAAATGGGCCAGAGTGTGCGCGGTTCAGTTCAGCCCATGATACCTTGGTCGCTCGTCAGCAGCGTCAAGGAATGGTTGCCCAACGTTTGCCTACAGAACCATTCCCCAATTGCCAGCTTCCTGCCAAAGAGGTCGACCTTTGAGAACCTTCCCCATCGCCTACGCTGCGTCAACGAAAGAGCGGCGAAGCAGATGTTACCCCCGATCCGTCTGGGGAGACGGTTGCAGTCGCTGTGGCGCAGCGTAGAGGTTGGGTAAATGAGGTCTTGTAGTGAGTGCATCCACTTTCGCTTCGAGGTTCGCACGGTTCGCGGCAAGAAGATGCGTGCCTATTGGTGCCAACTCGAAGTCGCTGACACGCACCGCTCGAACGATGGATATGCTGCCTGCCGCGCCCAAAAGCCCGAACCGATCTACTGGGAACACGATCCCACGAAGCGGCGGTTCTGGAACCAATACGTGAGGCACCGCGATGGGAGGGAGCCATGACGAGACGGGTTAATGGTAAGGGCCGCCTATTGCCACCCAATTGCCACATGCATCCAGAGGACATTGTGTTGGGATTGAAAGAGTGGCGTCGAGAGGAGTTCGCCGCGAATTGGCCACTGGGCTTCGCCAAGTTGGTCGATGAAGCTATCACCGCCCTCGAATCCGAGGAGCCGCTGGCGGAGGTGAAGGCACGTTGCTATAAGGACGATCTGACACTGAATGGGCTGCATCATGACCTGGATGCCTGCATGCTACATCACGAGGGAGCATGCGGCCCCGTCACCGTCACCATCACGGAGCGCCATGA
>Ga0209991_10000262_pt1 | contig 23805 bp, 21 predicted proteins | sample ChitaG_FD_183167 | JGI IMG/M metagenome (GOLD analysis project Ga0209991, IMG submission 183167) | Deep subsurface microbial communities from South Pacific Ocean to uncover new lineages of life (NeLLi) - Chile_00310 metaG (SPAdes)... | ecosystem: Environmental > Aquatic > Marine > Oceanic >... | reverse complement strand
GGTAAGAAACTGCGTACACAGCCGGAGCCTTTGCCACCTATAACATCAAGATAACGAAAGGCAAGGTTAAAGTAAGTTTAACCAATCAACCAGCCACTTTCGACCTGAAAAAGTAGGCAAGGAGTGGTTGATTTCTAGTTGCACCATCTGGGATAAATAAACTTTGGAGAAGCACCGTCTCATGGTCAGTGTTCCCATTGTCGAGGGCCCTATCACCGGTCCCGGCGCGCCATTTCTGATAAACACATCGTCAGATCAGGCATTGGCAGCCGCGGGGTACGAAGCAAAGGAATATTTTGTCTCCGGCACCGCCACGTCATACCGTAGTGTTAATGACTTGCCGGCCAACGGGATGTGGGAAGTAGAATCGGCGGGATCCGCCGCCTACAAGACCCGCATTCTGGTTTACCGGCCTGTGGATGCCGCTAAGTTCAACGGTACTGTGGTGGTGGAGTGGTTCAATGTATCGGGCGGACTCGAGGCCGGACCTGATTGGACGCTCATGCACAACGAATTGCTCCGCCGCGGTTACGCGTGGATTGGCGTGTCAGCACAATACGGAGGAGTTGAAGGCTATGGTGCCACTTCGTTAGACATTATTAAACTGGATCTGAAAACAGCGAATCCGCAGCGCTATGGGTCACTGAGCCATCCCGGAGACGAATACTCCTACGATATTTATTCACAAGTCGCCAGCGCCATTCGCAACCCAGGCAGCGTCAATCCGCTCGCCGGGTACCATGTCGAACGAATACTGGCGGTAGGTGAATCACAATCCGCTATGCGGCTCACTACCTATATCAATGCGATCCTGCCCCGCGTTCAACTCTTCGATGGTTTTCTTGTGCACGGCAGGCTATGTACCGCAGCATCATTGGGAAGTGATTCACTGCACGGGGGCGATTTATCAAATATAACTCCGGTTTTTCTTCGCACTGACATCGACGTTCCCGTTCTGATATTAGAGTCGGAAACAGATGTTCTGAAACTTGGCTATTATAGAGCAAGGCAGGACGATACGGATAGAATCCGGCTGTGGGAAATGGCGGGTACGGCACACGCCGACCTCTATTTGGTTGCTAAAGGTAGCAGCGACACCGGTAATGATCCATCGATTGCCAATGTGGTTGAAGTATTAAGCCCTTATCCTGGAGTTATCGAATGCGGCTTGCCGATAAATGCTGGGCCGCAGCATTTCATTGCAAAAGCGGCGATTCACCAACTCGATAACTGGGTGCGTACCGGTGTTGCCCCGACCATCGCTGACCGCCTCGAAATCGCTGGCGATCCCCCTGCATTTGTGCTCGATGCGTTTGGCAATGTAAAGGGTGGCATCCGCACCCCCTATGTCGATGTACCTATCGCCAGGCTTTCCGGCCTAGGTCAACCAGACGCATCAATAGTCGTCTCTCTTTTCGGAACTACTAAGCTGTTCGATGACACGACACTCGCAACACTGTACCCCGACCATGGTGCCTATGTGACGGCTGTTGAAAACGCCACAGATGCAGCTGTCCAAGCCGGCTTTTTAATGCCCGAAGACGGTGAGTTAATCAAGGCGGCCGCGGCAGTATCAGACATTGGCAATCAATGACGCCAGAGGGATAAAGATTCTTAAATATTATGCTGTTTTACAACTTCACCTTACCGCCTCCTTTTGACTGCGCTTAATCCGCTCTAATACGTTCTTTACTTAATAATTCTATTTTTGTTACCTGATTGCACATTGTGACGAAGTGTTGGATCACAATGTGATGGATTATCTAAATGACCTATTGACTGATCGGCATTTTGCTGTTAGTCTCCAGTCAAAATATTAGACAGAGGAGGACGAAATGCAGGCCTACTGTATGAAGTGCAGGAAAAAGGTGGAAATCAAGAACCCGCAGTCGATAATAATGAAGAACAAGAACCCCGCGACTCGAGGTGTATGCCCAAACTGTAGAACCAAGGTGTATCGGATCGGTAAGCCGTAAGCTTGGATAGCTTTTTACTTAGCGGTGTTGTTGGTTCGAGGCTCAACAGAATCAGGAACAGACATCATTAACCGGTTCAACATTCTGATGGATAGTTATCATATTCGCGGTTTATACCTGTTTACACTACTGTGAACAAACTGTGAACAACTGTGAACAAAGGTGTGAACTTAGGTTCAAATTTTGTTCACACCCTGTTCACAGTTTATATTGTTCACAGTCTACAGTTCGTCCACATTTCATCCACACTTTGTCCACAGTTTATATTGTCTACAGTCCACACTTGTCCACACCTGTGTAAACTGTAACAGATATAAACTGTGAACTTCATCCACACTCTTAACCCTAAAATAAATACAAACTGTAGACAGGTGTAGACAGGTGTAGACAAAAACTTGCCAAAACCGCAGTGCTTGGTTCAAAATAGAAAGAGGCGGTGGGATTCCACCGCCTCCTTTTTTACCAAGGAGCGAAATGGCCATAGCATGGACTGAGGATCAGGTTGTCGGATCAAACAAGATGGTTTTCTGTTCAAGTCACCGGCTGGTCCAAAAGGAATCAATTTCGGTTTGTTGGTACACACGAGTAGACTAGTGAGATGGTAGGTTCTTTATCGTGCGACGTTCGGGGCTCTGAAGGTTTGGGGAACAACATATAGGTTAATCGAGACTCCTGGAGAACGGCTTATAGTCTGTTTCTTGTTTCTTCGCCATGCATTTATTTTAAAGCTATAGCTGACTATGCGAGTCCCGCGCTTAGCTTCACGCTCGAGTTTCGGCCTTAAGAGTTCGTTAACTTTAGCTGATAGGTATAGGGTAATAACTGAAGCTTCGGACAGATCAGCATCAAATAAGTCTTTTTTAAGTAGCGTTATTTTATCCTGCAGGTTTTGGCTTTCGATATTGTGCATTGAAGTTTCATATAAATCTTCTCTGATCTCATATCCAATAGCCTTTTTAGCTCCAAATTCCTTTACTGCCATAATGAGTATACGAGCATCTCCACAGCCCAAGTCATAAACTACATCTTTGACTCCGACCCTAGCTATTTGAAGCATCTCCTTCGCAATGTTGGTCGGTGTGGCAACCCACGGAACTAGGGAGTCCAATGTCTGCTCCTTAGCATTGACTTGCTCAGCATATCCTTGGGAGTCTATAATTGTTTGTGGGCGATACTAAACCAATCCCATATCTCCGGTTTGTCTGGAAAGTACCCGTAGCCATATTTTTTACATAGATCCCAAGGGTAGAGAACCTTCTTCGTAATAATGTCCTTGAAACCAAGTGCTTGCAACAAAGAGGGAATCTCATCTTCAGTGAACATCTTCTCGTCGTGCACCCCGTCATCAGCATATGTTCTTTCTTTAAGATTCAATTTATTTCTCCTGACGAAGTAATCATCAGCCTTTTGCGTCGCCTTACTAGGGGCTAGGCCCTCCTCAACGTAAGCTTCATAGGTCAACTCCCGCTGATACAGGACTGCGTCAAAGGCAGGGAATATAGCCACAAAAAGACCCCCTACTCGTAGGGCTTTAAATGTCTCTTCTAACATCTGTCGAGCTGCTGCGAAGCTATAAGAAGCAATTGTGTTAATCGAAAATATTGCATCGAAATAGTCATAAAAGATTTCTAAGTTCCTTATGTCCATTCTCTTAAGACGAACATTCTTATTGGAGCTATTTGTGCTTTCGGCTATTTGTAGCATATTCTTCGACCAATCAATACCCCAGACTTCTTCAAAATGCTGCGAAAGAGAGTCAAGAAGTTTGCCCGTCCCACACCCAAGGTCGAGAGCCTTTTTGTAATCCTTAGTGTTAAGTTGGCCTAGAAAGTCCCAAATCGGGTTTTTTACTCCAGAATAGAGAGGACTTAATACCTTTGATTCATATTCAAAGGCAATCGAATCCCACCACTCCATATACTCTCTATCTCTCTCCTTAAGATTTTCAGATTCCACTTTGTTAGACTTCGAGTTCATTAACATACTCTATGAAACCTGGCATAGTTCTAAAGCGTTTATAGTTGTCGGGATTCATTAACCAGTTATAATGTAGCTCTTTGTACCATTTGATAGTTGGCTTGAAGGCAGCCTCTTTATGAAAGCCATTACTGTATATATCTTCAGCGTGTGCCCAACATATCCAAGCGAAAGAGTCATATCTTGTGAGCATATCCCCTGCAAATACAGTCTCATATGAGCAAGTCTTGCTCGGGTCACGAAAATCGGGATAATCGAACTCCTTTTCTTTAATGTCATACCATTTATTTGCCAGGTAATTATATTGTGACATCCGCGTTGCAATGCGGCAAGCATGAAGGGCGACGCCAGCGGAAATCATGGCAATAATCAATGCTGCGATTGCCACATATATTGATATTTCCATTTCCCTGTCCTCTCTAGACTAAATCAACAAACTTAACCGGAGCTGCGATGAAACGTCTCACATTCCCACTCTTACTCCCGTGGCAGTCTCCGACCGAGCCGCTAGTGTCTATGACAGCTATATTGATGAACGCCTAATTAAATTACTACTTCAATCACGGCAAATTTTAGCAGTTCCTGCAGTAGCTGACAAGCCTACTCGGTACGCTTCGGTTCCATCAAATGATGAAGCTGCCCATCTGTAGGCACTGCACGTTCCGCTAGAATGTGACCGAGTGAACAAATCGTCAGATTGTGCAACAATGCAGCTATGTATGCCTGTCAAAAAGTGACTAGTGACTAGTATGCTTTTTGTAGCTAAGGCAGCATTTGGGTAGGTTGCAGAGGGGATATTGGAGAAGGGCCACCGGTTTCGGGTAGCGCCATTTTAACCTCCTAACAAAACGAGGCGAGGGTATTGCCCCCGCCTCGTATATATCTTTGCGGCTCTTTAATTTACTGAGCTTCAGGCGATTTGCGCTATTATTATTCACCAGTGCGCTTTGTTTGACAATACCTTTTGCAAATTGGCTATGCACAAATATTTCTGCACAGCCCCCTGGGTAGCGCAAATGCGCTAAAGCTTGACAAGCTATCATTTCAGCGATATATCTGAACACAGAACGGGTCGGTGCCTAATTGAACAATATGGCTTTTTGTTCACTGTGGGTAGCTCGAATCCATATTTAACCAAACCCTAGGGAATGAGACCTTCTTGAGAAGATCGAGTCCACAGGCGCCGCCGCGCCATGAAAGAGCTGTGGGTGGAGGACACCGAGGCCGAGTTCAAGAGGTACCTTGCGGAGAGGGGAAGCAGGAGGGCGAATAGAGGTTAGAAAATGCTGAACAGAGAAAGCTGAGTAGCTACTTGGTAGTCATGCAAAGCTGTCGCTACATACTAACGATCTCGAAGGCGTTTAAAATATATCTCAATATGTTTTGCCAATTTAGCATCGCCGCCTAGCCCATAAAAGTCTACCAGTTCAAGTTGTAATTCATTATGGATAAAATCGCGGTGTTCGTTCCCCGGTCTGTATTTCCGCCCCATAGGTCTAGCTACGTTAAGTAAACCTTTGAATTCTTCATAGCATACCGGACATTGTATCTCTGAAAGTCGTCTCTTCTTGACCATTTTCAAGTCCTCCTTTCCCTTACCTTCTCAGACGCCTTCCTCGCTTCTCCTGTGATTTGTCGCATTTTGTTAGACAGCTCACTACCTCTCTGCTTCTGCGCATCATCAGCGCTGGCAATCAAAGCCCGGATGTATTGATAGTAATCCTCCCAAAGTCCTCTGTCGAGAGGTGCGTTACCTCTCCTCAAAGAAAGGAGACATTCTTCGAATGCACTTTTTATGTTGGGATCTCCTTCGCGCTCTGCATATCCAACAAGTTCCGGAATCAACTCTTCCAGAACCTCTCTAGGTAAGTCAGAAAAGGATGATAGAAGTGAAAGCGACTTTTGCCGATAGTTTGGATTCTCCCGGATGAGTTTTCTGAGGTACTCGACAATTCCCGAGGTCAACCCTGGGGCAAGAACATCGTGCTTGACACCAATTACTAAGGATAGCTGCTGCATTATAGAGTCATCTGGCGGTGGCTTTCGCTCAGTAAGTGAGTCAGCCAGATCCCGCAGGACCTTAATGCGTCTCTCATGTGATATTGCTGATTCATCGCAGGCTCTGTCTAAAATATCGAGTCCTAGTTGCCTAAAAGTATGATCGTCGGAGGTCAATAGTTCGACAAGAGTCTTATCAAAGTCGTCTCTGAAACTGTTTGTGTGCCAGTCTTTTAGAAATATTGATAACTCTAGCAAGGGTTTCCTCTCCGCAGCAGAACTTAATCCATGATGTGGGTGAATTGTCTTGTCCAGTATCGGAGCAACCATGCTTTTACCTTGGTTACTGATGGGGAATTGATTAATAAACTGCTGCACCAGCGGGACAGTGATCGAGACTTCTGTCCGACCAATAAGTGACTTTAATACACGGGCGAGTAAGTCTTTCCTCTCATGGGCGTCTATATTTAAATAACTAGATAGTATTTGCCGTTTATTATCCTCATCCCCCTCCGATACGACCCGCTGCGCTATGCTATCGAATGCCTCTTCGTGATATGTCAGGTTCGCAAATTTATTATCAGCCTGTGCAGCCAGAAACCGAGCGACGTTCTCATGAGGTTCTGACCGCACAAACTGGTTTATAATTAAGTCCTTGATCTGCGTTTGTTGGTCACCAGAACAGTATTGGTATAGAGTGCTCAGGGTAAGGACAATGTCCGTTCGTCGTTCTGCATCTGCGCGCTCATAGCATATAGCAAGGTGATGTGCCAACCGATCGATGGTGCTACTTTCAGCTTTACTTAGAAACGCTTCTGACTCATCTATGCATGCATGGATGTAGATTCCTAGTTGATGGTCGTCTTCATTGATGGCAAGCTCCAGTAGCTCACAGAGCTTCTCGGCCCATATTCTACTAGCACTCTCCTCTTCCAAATCCTGGCAGCGCAACACGAATTCGATGTGCGGGGCATGTTCCTGCGTTGATTCATAGTTATTGGCAAACGGCGCGATTTTTTCTTTATCAATTTCCTCAATAACCTTCTCTAGAAGAGACGGGGCGACTAGCGCAGTTTTGGCTTCATCAGTAGAGCTTAGGACGAGGAGAAGCTCGGGATTAATCCTTTCGAATCCAGCAGTCGCATCGCGCACTTTCTTCAATTGCGGGGATTCAAACTGCTCTAGGTTATTTGCAATGGATTGAGCTAGTTCTAGCTGGAACTTACCCCTATCTTTGTCATCTGCAGGAGCCTCCGAAGAATAGAGGCTAATGTATTCATTCCTCACTGTAAGGGAGTTACTTGATGAAGCAAGGGGCATCAGGTCAAATACCTCAGCCGGGGTTAGCAAGGATAGCTTACCCCGAATATCAAGATAGGAGGCAATAGCTTTGATTATTTCATTAGCAAGTTGCTCCTTCTTTGTAGGTGGTAGGTTCGGGGCAATAGCACAACCCACACTGGCAGCGCTAATAGCGTAACTAGCGTAACCCTTTTCAGCATTTGTTCTGATTTGTACTATAATTTCGTCGAGTCTTGCCTGGTTAGATTCCTCGTCGCCTTTTTCAAAAAGATCACTGACTGTCTTTCTCTCCCCACTGCGCACAGCGTCCCAGAAATGGTTGTAGTTCGGGATTGCTGCCTCATGAGGGTTTTGTTTGAGGTGAAAGAACGCCTTGTAGTTTTGAGCTTTCACATGCTTGGTGGAAATCAGGAACTGCCTAAGCTCATCAGTGAGCAATGCTTCAACTGCCTCTCCCCACATATCTTTCGGGGTATCTAAAGACTGCAGTACCTCCCCATACAGGTTGTCGTCTTTAAGGAATTCTTGAAATGTCTCTGGGAACTTTGTTTCGATGATAGATACCTTGGCTAAGAATAGAACGTTATCACTAATGCGTGGCTTTATCATAGGCTCATCCCCATCCTCGCGTTCTCTAACTAACAGGTATTTTGAGGAGAGGTTATTCAAGAATTGCTTGATGCGGCGTGGATTTCTGCGAAAAACAAAGCTTATCATCTGGACGAGCTGCTTGATTCCTTCATCAGGCATACCTTCGGTTAACCGTATCTTACCAAGCAGCGTCTCGACGTAGGGCTCTATTTCCGTTTCTATAAAGGGAGTAATCTGGATGGATGTATTGAAAAACTTCCGGAGATATTCGTCAGCATACCCTTCAACATCGGTTTTTGCCTCATCTCTACCGAGAACCCCGTATGCTGCTTTGACCTGCTCCTTGATAGCGGAATCATCGCACGGAATTACGAAAATGCACTTATTCTTACCCTTAGGCTCTAGATAAGTCTTCACCACACCTAGAACTTCAACCACGCGATCACGAGAGCACCTATCAAGGTTGTCAATTATTATGACCATCTTTGCACATGGCACATCCTTTACCATCTGCTCGAAGGCCTTTTCAAACTGTTCAGAAGAAAATAAAGCAGGCTCTGTAATACTGTATTTTTGCTGCACAACAACAATTCTTGAAAGTCTTGGGATAACGTAGAGCAGAAGAGTAAGAAACGGAGCGCTCAACGCAATTTGAGCTAGCTGACTGATCGGCATTAGCGACACAACAGCCAGGAAAGCCCCAACAATCAAAAGAACTTCAAGCAGTAGCCATTTTGCCTCTTTAAGTCGGCGCCAGCTAAAGCGACCTTCAGTCTGAACCTCCTCAGTCCGGCCCGTGTATAGTTGTGCTTCAACACTATAGTCCTTGGGTAGTGTCTTTGCGTCAACGAGTTGGCGCTGCAACTCTAGCAGGAACTGCCGCCGAAGACTATCGCCTTCATACTTCCAGATGTCAATCATTACCACCGAAAAAGATTTGAATTCGTCATCACTGGCCATGGAGCGCTTGAAGTCGTTCACTATCGAAGTCTTGCCTACACCCCAACTACCAAAAATGCCAACGGTAAACGGAGGCGATACCTCTCTCACTGTATCCATCAGAATCTGGACGTAACAGTTGTGGCGGAATTGATCCTCTTCGCCAAGGTGCTCTAAGGGATCGTCCCGCAGGTACCAGGTTCTCCCATCGGTACTGTCAGACATCTCCTTTGTCTTCGGGGTGCGCTTTGCCTTCTGTATTAACCTTTTAGCATTGTCTTTCAGGGTCATATTCCCCACCTATTGCTCCCAATTTTACCTTGCTGGCGCACCCGAAGGGATTCGAGCCCTCGACCCTCAGGGCCACAACCTGCTGCCTTAACCGCTCGGCTACGCCGACCACCTAACAGCATTTTAGCATAAGCGCCCCGTCTCTACCATTCCGTCCAACTTGCCCATTGATCGCAATAATTCGACTACCTCGCAAATAGGCTCCGCGCAAAATTGTCATAGTGCATCCCAACTGACAGGGGTAGCTGATAATTCTGGCGCCATAGCGGAGCTTGGTCATTATAACGATTATACAAACCCAATACCTTCGATTATGAACGATGGCAGAGCATTTATTCGCGGTGGCGGAAACAATTGTTTACCCGGTCACAAAATAGCGGATTGTTTTGTCTACCCGAAGATACCACTTCTGACAATACTTGAAAGGGGGGTGGCAGAGGTATAGAATGATCCTAACCAAGAGTCCTGTGTCCCATATTTGGGTAAACTGTCAGCTGCTATTTGATGTGAATTGGAAGCATTAATAAAGACTATCCTACACCATCTAGTCTTGCGAGGCTGAGACTGAACATTAGTCTGTTATATGTGAGATAAACACATAATACCATGAGCAACCACGCTAGATTCATACAAGTATTTAAGAATAGGGCAGGCCAGATATTTAGGACACGCGACATAGTGTCTCTAATGCTCAATGAGTCGGACATAGAACTTGGCAGCATTCTGCCTAATGATCATGCTAAAGGTAACAAGAGTGATTGCTGGTGTGCTGGAACGGAAGCCAGGATATTCGATCAAATTAAGCGAGGCTTATACCAGGTTAGAAAAGAGATAGGTGAAGATAATACAGCGGTTGAATCACAGAGAGAGCCTATTGGAGCAGCTGCAGAAATAGAGCCAAGAATTGCCGCTCTATGGCACTGCCAGGATGAGTCGAGCTGGAAAACGGCTCTAAGCGAGTATTGGAATTGCGTAAAGCCATGCAATCGAGCCATAGAAGAACAACTGAACAACCTCAATGTCAGCACGGCATCAGATATTGAAGATTGGTATTCATTCCTACTCTGTAAGTACATACCGTGGAAATATACCAACTTTCTACAGCGTAAGAGAACCGAAGCCAGATTTATCAAGGCATACGCATCAGATCGACAGAAGCTCAAGGGTATAGTTGCCCAACTATTTTGTTTTAACCATCACGATATTCATGAAGGACTAACGCTCGCTAATAAAATTGCGGGCATTGGTGTAGCCGGAGCTTCTGGACTCTTAGCCATACTATTCCCAGAGAGTTTTGGTACAGTTGACAGGTTTGTAGTAGCAGGTCTTAGTAGAATAAAAAACCTACCTCAAGCGGGTAGATTGCAGAGTATGAATCCTAAAAAAACGCTAAGGATCTCAGATGGCGTCTTACTAATTGAAATTATGAGGGAAAAAGCTAGAGAACTAAATTCGCTTTTTGTTACCGACTTTTGGACTCCACGAAGGATCGATATGATACTGTGGGCCATCAGAGACTAATATCGACATTCTAATTTGAACCCAACGAAAGCTTGTTTTGTTACCTCATTGCACATTAGGGCGGAATGTTCAATGCAATTTAGAAACTTCGCTGGGAGTGAATAAGAGGTTTGTATGACTCACAAGCTATCGGAAACATATTCAAGGTCTATCCCAGCCAGACAGTACTGGGACCTTCAGCTCTCGGTGAGCGATGTCGACGGTTTTTATATATTCGAAGTTAACGTAGAACAAAAGCGTAAAGCGTTAGATGTTGGTGTCCAAGTCATGGACGAGGACAACTTCAAAGTCTGGGACTTCAGCCTCGGGGCTATTCGAGCGGGAGCACATGCCACAGGACTGCCCTCATTTGACACATTCACCTCTGCCAAACTTTCCTGGGGTACTCTATCGTTCAGACCTCCATCTCCTGGGCGTTATCATATAGTCCTAGATAACACCCACTCAACACTCACACCAAAGGATGTCACTCTCAACGTGTACTGGGTATCGTCGGAAGAGTCCGCCCAGAGAGCCGTTCGAGAAGCTACACGTCGTCTTGGCTGGACTGAGGCATGGCGATTGTTTGAGCAGTCCGAAGCGGATCTCGAAAATAGGAAATTATCAAACTCCTGCGATAACATGCGAAAGGCCTTAGTGGTCTTGTGGGTCAAGGTCTGTGAAACTTTGTCAAAAAAGCCCGCCATCTTAGACCCTGGCAAGTCGCCAGATGTTGGGGCACTGAAGGAAAAACTTGGCCCGTATGCACCCGACTATGTGATAGGACAATTGAGCCACACATGGTCTATAGCATCCGAGCTAGCCCACATTGAGAAACGGGGAGGCAAGGAGCCTCCTTTAAATGAGGTGATTTACGCGTTTCGGTTAGTGTATTCGTCAGCAGCGTTCCTGGTTTCCCTTGTGCCATCTTCGAGCTAGCCCTTAGGAGGCGGTTTCCTGCTTAACAGAAGTCCATTTTGTGCAATAACTAGTCTGTGGATGTCGGTTACAAAGTGACTAGTATGCTTTTTGTAGCTAAGGCGGTGTTGAGGTAGGTAATTCGGGGTATAAAAGGAGGGCCACCCATTATCGGGTAGCCCTCCAGCGGTCAGGTGGAGCGCGTTATTATCGACCAAGCTCACCTGCCGCTATGAAGCGTAGCGGAATAGCGGCAGGTGCAACGCTTTGTTAGGTTTTGTTGTTATGTTCCACCGTTATGACTACATTTCCCTTTTTATGTCCTTTTTCGACATATCTGTGAGCCTCGACCATCTGTTCCAACGGATAGCGTCTATCTATGACCGCTTTTATCTTTCCCGCCTCAATAAGCTCTTTGAGGAAGATTAGATCTTCAGTCTTTAAGTCTCTTCCGTCTCCGGAATCTCTTCCAACGTTAAGATAGATTCCTGTCTTCTTTAGAGACTTTTTACCTCGTGAAGACGAAATCTTGTCTACAGCGTCAAAGATAACATCATAGGTCTCACCGCTTTGGGTAAAATCCTCTTGAGTGTAATCAATTACCTTATCGGCTCCCAGAGATTTCACCATTTCTAAATTAGTTGTACTGCAAACCCCGGTAACCTCTGCCCCGAATGATTTGGCAAGCTGTACTGCATAAGTACCTACTTGTCCAGAAGCGCCATAGATCAGAACTTTTTGTCCACTCTGGATATTTGCCTTTCTAAGAACAATCAATGCTGTAATTCCTCCACCAGGAACAGCGGCGGCTTCTTCGAATGTCATATTGGTCGGTTTTAGTGCCAGCATCCCGTATTCAGGCAGACATTTGTACTCGGCATAAGTACCAAACCCAAAACCGGGAGTTCCAAAAACCTGGTCACCTTTCTTAAACAGCTTCACATCTTTGCCTACTGATTCAATCTCCCCGGCTAACTCCATCCCTAGTATGCTTCTTTTTGGCTTTCTAAGCCCTAAATATATTCTAAAGGGGAGCATTTGCCAGAAAGGGACGTTGAAACTTCGAATTCTCACATCCCCTACGTGACAGGTTGTTGCATATATTCTTATCAGTACTTCATTGTCCTTGGGGATAGGTTTTTCTACCTCTTTGAGTTGAAGAACTTCTGGTGGTCCGTATTTTGTGCATACAATTGCTTTCATAAGTATTCCTCCTAATTCACTCTGACCCGGTGATTTTCAGAATAGTTTACCACAATCTATCCTGCAAGCCTGCAAAACCTAACATTAAAACTGGCTCAGTTTTTGGGGGGCAGGTCAGCTTGACAAAGCATGCTTAGCATGCTACCATTATATAATTCTATGGAGGTGATTTGAGATGGTTTCTGAGAAAATGGGATTCACTTGTGAAATTTGTAGCAAGACACTCCAATCTGCCGCTGGGCTGGCTGGCCATAAGCAGTTCGCTCATGGCCAAGCTAAGCATATGCTAGCGGCGACGCCCGAGGCGGCGATCGTTGAGCTTTTAAGCGAGCTAGCGGATGCTTTTAGCCGCCTCGAAGAGCGGTCGGTTGCTCAGGCGGAGCAGGTAAAGGCGCTAGAATCTATACTAGCGGTGGCGGGTCAGAAGCTTGACGGGTTCGGGGCTGACTTGATGGAGCGCTTGGCAGTAGAGCAAGCAGGCCATGAGCGAGCCGAAGAGCGTGCTAATCGAGCTGAAGAGCTTGCTGGCAGTCATCCTGAGCCTGACCTGAAACTTCTTGAGGCATGGTCTAGGTGCTCTAATTGCAGGCCGAAGCTTAAAGACTTCTGTAACAAGCTGCACCATACGCTCTATTCTTCGCTTGGGGAATGTCCAGAAGTGCATTTGACGGGCGTGGCTGCGGAGCAGGAGGCGAAGCGGCAGGCTGAAGCAGCTAGTGAAGCAGGGGCGGAGCGCTCCGAGCAGCTCAAGGAAGCTGACCAGGTTGTGGTTAAGAACCCTGAGGCTGCTGCTGAGGCTGAATCGACTTCGACGGAGGCTAAGGTGGAGACTGAGACCAAGGTTGATGAGGAACCTGAGCTGAGAACCTCGCCTGGCTATTTCCGGGGATCGAAGTGGGACGAGGGAAAAGAGCTCTACGTTGAACAAAGGTAAGTTTATGCGTTGGGATCCGATATTCGACGATTTCGTCGATTTCGTCGATGATGACGGTGACATCAACGTTGACGCTTGGTGCTAACAAGGAAGGGGTATAATGGCTGAACCGGTGCCCGGGGATAGTGTGGCTGAGCAGCCTGTTGCGGTATGTGTGGTTAAGACGAAAAGTCGCCTGATCGCCGGCGCAGCGTCTGTTTTGCTTGCGGTGGGCGCTGCAGTTGCAGCTAATTATGCCCTGGCCTGGTTGCGACGATCACAGGCAGAGTCAGATTCCGGGGGCGACATCACGAGCCAACCGGCGCCTAATGCCTCAAATAGATTGTGGCGGTAACATAAAAGCACTAGATTGACATTCGTATATAGTAGAGCGCTACGACAGCTAAGGTCGTAGCGCTTGGAGGCCAACGATGAGTGTGCCATCGGCAGCCACCAATAAAATACCAAAAACCAACCAGGGTTGTCAAGGTCGGGATCAAGGTCAGAATCAGGTGGGGCCTTCCCTGGCCCGTCCGAGTGAGATAACGCTTGAATGCTTAAGTATACCAGATGCTATTTACTGGCCGTTTGAACGGTTGCCAGATTCCAAACTTGAAGCATATGCGGGAGCTTGTCTCGAAACTGCTTTGAAGTCTTCCGCGGAGGCAGGCGATATCTACACCAAAATCGTCCTGTCATGTGAGCTGCCAGGCTGTCAAAAATTCATAGAGGACTTAGCTCAGTGCAAACAGAATCACAGGGCTTGGCTACGTAATCGCGCTGAGGCAGTGGTAAGAAATGAGCCTCCGCCTGACTATCCTAATGAGTGGGTAGAAGTAAAGCACAGAGACAATGCAGACTTCTACGAGCTAAATAAGTATGTAGCTGACTTGATACGGGTGGGTTTTAATCGCAAGGTTGACTTAGAGAACCAAATACCAAAAGTTATACCGAGAAAATCGCCCTATGTGGTTAGAGCGATTTTTTCCTATTCCCTTTCGGACTATTTGAAAATGAGGCCAGAACTGAAAGGGCCAAGAGTAATCTCGGATACCGAGCTAACCGAGTTTCGTTGGTTTTTGAACATACTGGCTAGTAATCCCACCACTAAGATGAGCCGACAAGTGAGGCGTCAGATTGTGCGCACGTTGCGCAAAAATGATTTTACACTGCACCACTACCAAGCGATAGTTGACGGAGCGGAAAAGTGGTATAAATGCCGGATAAACCCCGGCAGTATAGAGGCATACCGAGATGAGCTGGCCAAAGACAACAAGTACCTAGAACGTAGCAATATTGAGACTGCCATAGCGCCTTATGACGAAGCTACAGGATATCCGCGCAAATGGCGTAAGTAGCTAACCTTAGCTCCCATTCAATGAAAGCCACCTTAGCCGGTGGCTTTTTTATTTGGTGCAAAAAAGTTATACATACAAACCTAAACCAGTGTGCCAATATAAAACCATGAGCGATATTTTTATTCTCATTGATGTGAGTGAAGGCATGAAAGCCAAGCTAACACGTATTGCAAAAGGGCTACGGCAAATAGACGTGGCCGCAGCCGCACGAGTGGATACCATAGACATAACAAGGCTAGAAAAAGACCGCTACGTGTTACCTACACGGCGCAAGCGGATCCTGGCTGTTTTGGGCTTATTGGATGATGACCTTGAGAGTGACTAAGACCACCACAACGGAAATCAAGATAACGACGGATGTAAGGCTTGGTCTAGCTTCGGTTGCGCAGAAAGTGGCTTGGCGTAAATTTTGGCAGAAGTTAATAGCAGAGGTAAAAAGCCAGTGAACACTAGAATCCGAAGCATCAATGACTTATGGAATATCTCCCTGCCACCACCAGAAGGACATAATCTGGATTGTTTGTGTGAGCACTGTTTCGAGGTATACATTGGTCGAGAGGATTATTCTCTCAGGGTCTTGGGTGATATTGCCAGAGATTTAATCGGTATCCTTAGAGAAAGTACGGTGGTGTGGCTAATATGGGATATTAATAAGAAACTACCCTATCCCATATCAGAAAGCGCGCTTTTCAAGCTAATTGAGGGCGCCGCTTCAGCGGAATGGACCAAATCATCACCATTCACACAGAAGGAGAGGGCTAATAGGCGTAAGGCGGTAGCGGTGGATACTCAAAAGCTACCAAAAAAGCAAATTAAGGTGGAATTATGAGGTTGGAGATAACCGACTATCGTCATGGGCGAAGCGAGCAGTGCGTCACACTTTTCGATGACGAAGGCAATCACTTATATGAAGATGTGCTTGACCTCAGCAAGGATCAAAAAAGGCGTCTTTTTGCTAAAAAATTACAGGAGCAATATCCTGAGCTAAAAGGGAAGGACATCCCAGCCCAACTACTCAAACTCAACTGGGACGCCAAAGGTTCTGAGGAGCCAGTAGAGACCCCAGCAAGAGATAGCCAGAGTGACCGCTTAGTCAGGTTAGTCGAGGACCGCAAAGTTATGTTATTCCATGATAATGGCAAAAAGCCTTTTGCGCGTGTTCCGATTAAGGGCCATGAGGAGACATGGCCAGTGAGAAGTCCTGAATTTAAGCGCTATATAGCTAGGGAATACTGGCAGAGAGAAGGGAAAGCCCCAAATTCGGATGCGATCAATTCTGCCCTCAATGTGATCGAAGCCAAGGCTTGCTTCGAGGGTTCGGAATACGACCTCCACAACCGAGTTGCCTGGCATGATGGTGATTTGTGGTATGACCTCAGCGATGACAATTGGCGTGCTGTAAGGATCGACACGAGTGGCTGGGAAATCATAGAACATCCGCCGATCCTTTTCCGGCGATATTCACACCAATCGGCTCAGGTAGAACCAACTAAGAGTGGGAATGCCGAAGACTTACTTGGGTTTCTCAACCTCAAAGACGAAAAGCAGAAACTCCTGCTATTGGCCTATACAGGGAGTTGCTTTATACCGGACATCCCGCACCCGGTTTCCCAAGTGTATGGCGAGAAAGGTGCAGCCAAGACGACTCTCCACCGCATATTGAAACACCTAATAGACCCATCAGCAGTGCAAACCTTATCCTTCCCTGGTGATGTCGCTAGTTTGGTTCAAAAGGTGTCACATCATTGGTTAGCCTGCTTCGACAATATCTCGCATATCAGCGATTGGCAGTCTGATGCCATTTGCAGGGCATCGACTGGTGAGGGCTTCACGAAGCGTGAGCTTTATTCCGATGACAGCGACGTAATCTATTGCTTCCGAAGGTGTGTAGGCTTAAACGGGATCAACATAGCGGCCCACAATTCCGATCTCTTGGATCGCATCATCCTATTTGAGCTTGAGTTGATACCCCGAGAGGAGAGACGAGAGGAGCGCGAGATGCTGGACATATTTGAGGAAGCCAAAGCCGGCATCCTGGGAGGCTTCCTCGATGTCCTGTCAAGGGCGTTGCGAATCTACCCTTCAATCAAGTTGAGGGTCCTCCCCCGGATGGCAGATTTTACTAGATGGGGATGTGCCTTAGCTGAAGCACTTGATTATTCGAAGGATGATTTCTTGGAAGCATATAACGTGAACATCCGAGGTCAGAGTGAGGAGGTGCTGACTTCAAACCCGACAGCACAAGCTCTTCTTGTCTTCATGGATGACAAGGAAGCTTGGCAGGGTACAGCAGCCGAACTGTACGAAATTTTAAGTAATATAGCCGAAAACCAGCTTAGAATAAGAACCAAGACGAAGGCGTGGCCGGGAGCATCTCATAGTTTTATGCGGAAGCTGAACGAATTCATAGGCGATCTACGAGATGTGGGGATAATTTTTGAGCAATTGCCTAGAACAGGCAGCAAGGGGAAGGTGCTAAACATAACAAAAGTTGAAACAACAACCGACCTCAGAGGTAAGGAAATTAGCGTCACCAGCGACACTAGGGAGTTAAAAGCCCTTCCTCCAAATATGGATTTGGACCTAAAAAGTGAGCATATTGGTGACGCTACGAAACTCCAGGCACAAGTAGCGTCACCAATAGCGTCACCAGATTTCGTATCTGGTGAGACAAGAAGCCAGATACAAGGTGTCGGTAGTGTCGCTAGTGACGGTAAAATACCTAACTCTTTGGAAGGGGATATAGTTAATAATGTGCTTGGCCTCAAGGTTAGTGAGATCGTAGAGATTTGGCGCGGTGTAGGTGCTCCGGTGATCCACCTTGGACCTGGGGAGAATTGTGTCGATTTGGAGAAGCTATTAGTTAACCCAAAGCAGAAGCACTTGAAGGCTGTTGGGGAATGGTTAAGAACCAATGGGATTAAATCTAGCGATTGATTTAATAGCGATGAATGATAATGAGAACGAATCAATCTGGATTGCTTTGGTGCAATCTTCGAGGCGGGCGGTAAAAATGACAACTAAAGTGTTTTTTGACACTATTTTGTTACTAGGTATTAGGTAAAGATAATGGTACTTGCCATGGAGACGAGCATTTCATTGAGGCGAGCGGGGAGGCCAAGGGCTATCCCAGAAGCCTTGGAGCCTATAGTGATGGAATTATATCAGGCTGGCTACGGCTACCGCGCGATCGCAAGGATTCTCAGGGAGGAGCATGGGGCAACTCCCAGCTTCACCTCCGTGAAAAGAGTGCTAGTGAGGCTAGGGAAAGTTAACAAAAGGCGTCCATTCTGATAAGGATTGCGGGCAAAAGTAAGGCGTATGTGGCTATGGCAAAGGTCATAATTTACCTCAGAGTTAGCACCGCAGAGCAGACGGTTGAGAACCAGCTACCCGTGCTTCAAAAGTGGGTAACTGACCGGGGATATGAGCTAGTTGAAGTTTACTCTGAGAATGAATCAGCCTGGCATAGCGGCCACCAACGGGAGCTGGCGAGGCTTTTTTCTGACCTCCACAAGCGTAAGATAGATATATGCCTAGTGTGGGCATTAGACCGGATCACCAGGGAAGGGCCAGCCAAAATCTTTGAGCTTATCAACAAGTTCAAGAGACATGGCGTCCAGATAATGAGCCATCAAGAGACTTGGATTGAACAGAGCGGACCTATGGCTGACCTTCTGTATGCGATAACAGCTTGGATTGCCGAATTTGAGTCCAAGCGCAGGAGTGAGAGAATCAAGGCTGGTATTGAGCGATTGCGGAAAGAGGGCAAGTCAGTGGGGAGACCGAAGGGAAGCAAGGATAAACACAAGCGCGCTAGAACTGGCTACCTGCTGAGATATGCTGGCGCTGCCATGCGTGAAAAGTATAGCAAATAAAGTTGTGGTAAAAAATAGCGGATGTTTTTACCTTTGTCGGGCTATTTTGAAAAGGTATCAAACTATGATTAGCTATTTTAAAAAAGGTAACTATCCCCCCAAGACATGTATAACCGCAAGACTACCTAGATTCTATTATTTTGGTGGCGGGGTAGTTCCCCTAAGTTGGGCCTTCGGTTGGGAAACTGGTAGGGATAGTGACCTTATCTGTATCAGGCCGAATGTTCAGACTAGAACAGCCGAATGTATAACACTAAGCCCCATCTGCTCAAATAGAGTGCTGGCTTTTTGTGCTTTCATTACTAAGGTATTACTTGTAAGAATTGACCACAATCTAAGAGGTTTAGAAGGTTAAACCATGACAATCCCAGCAGAGAATTTCACAATTAGAAAGCGTATCACCACCAGAACTGCTTATGTGGTGAGCTTCCCATTTACCTCTACCTTCTCTACCTCTATTTGCCCATACCAATTCCTTATTGCATCGAACATAGGGGTGATTATGTGTTTTCCTTCTACATTCACACTTTCCCCCTGCTTTGCGCCACGCTTGTTCAACAACGTTAATAGGAAATGCCATACTACACACCCCTTTGATGATGAAAGTAATTATAGCAGTAAACCAAAGGATGTCAATAACACAATTGGAAACTTTTGGTTTATAGTTGGCAATTTTCACACCTAGTTTTTCTTGGTACTCTCACATGAGATAACCTAAAGGCAGGGAAATGGATAAGCAGTGACAGAGAATATCCAGCAAAAAAAGATAGGCTAAGGGTATTGATATTATTACCACTAATGGGTATAATCTGGCTATGAGTATTGAGTTACAGAAATGCCTAAGGTGTGGCTATGAATGGTACCCGAGAACGCCGAAACTACCTAAGAAATGCCCTAAGTGTCATAATCCTTACTGGAATAAGCCTAAGTGGAAGGGGGTAAAGAAGCAATAGGAGACGGTATGGCAAATAAGTCATCTGAAAAAAACGCTGAAATGGACGCTAAGAGGCTCCAGAGGATTCACACAAAACACACCGGTGAAGGTTGCTTTATGCCATGGGATGAGTGGGTAGAAAAAGTCACAAAGGCATATGCTGAGCTTATCAGGAGAGCTCAGTCTGTTCCCTATGGTCAGATTACCGTTACCTACTCTGAACTAGGTAAAAGGATAGGACTGTATCCTTTGTCCGATTGGTTTCAGCTTAAGATAGCTTGGATATTGTACGCGTGTGCAACCTACGCATATGAAGATGGATTGCCGATGATTACAGCTTTAGTAGTTAATTCAAAGACAGGACAGCCCGGTAAGGGTTTTTGGGGACTGGACGGAGTGCCAGTCCGCCTTAGAAAAGTGACTAAGGTTGAGGATATTACTCCCTTCATAATCTCGGGCGAACGGGATAGTTTTTGGGTGGCGGAATTAAAGAGAATCGATAAGTGGGGCAAAGGCACTGAGATTGCTTACTGCATCAAAGGGGGCAACAAACAATGAAAGCAGCTATCTACTGCAGAGTATCTACAGACAATCAGGAAACAGAAGGGACTAGCCTACAGACACAGCTTGAGGCTTGCCTATCCTACTGCCAGGACAAGGGCTATAACGTGGCTTACCGCTTCAGTGAGGCATACTCCGGGCTAACCCTAGAACGGCCAAAACTAAACGAGCTGCGGGAGCTAGTGAGGGCCGGAGACATTGACCTGGTGGTGGTATATTGTCTGGACCGGCTATCACGTGACCCCACTCACGGCGTCATTCTCACCCAGGAGCTAGAAAAGCACAATGTAGTACTTGAGGCTGTCACTGAAACAGTAGATAGCTCGGAATTGGGCAAGCTGATAAACTATATTCGCGGCTTTGCCTCAAAGCTGGAAGCGGAAAAGATACGCGAGCGCACCATGCGCGGCAAAAAGGCATATCTTGACCGTGGCCAATTACCTCAAGGTACAGGTAAGGGCTTATATGGTTACAAGTGGGATAGGAAAGCCAAAAAGCGTGTGCCTTTAGAGTTTGAAGCCAGGATAGTGCAGAGGATTTTTTCTATGTTGGCCGAAGGGGTTAGCTGCTTTAACATAGCTAGGACGCTAAATGACCAGGGGATACCTAGCAAAGCGGGCTGCAAGTGGCATCCGCGAACTATCAGCAGCATGGCAGCAAATCCTGCCTATATTGGCCTTACCTACTTTGGTAAGACACGTGGGAGTCGCAAGACAATACTAGAAAAGCAGCCTGAAGCAAATTGGCGTCTCTTGCCAGACATAACGCCGCCAATCATAGGGAAAGAGATGTTTGAGAGAGTGCAGCGAATCCGTGATATGGATAGGGATCTGCATCGCGCAAAGGCTAAACATCAATACTTGCTTAGAGGACATGTTTTATGCGGTTACTGTGGTAGTCCTCTGGTCGGTAGCTTTCTTAACCACCGATTTCGCTACTATCACTGCCGGGGCACTTACCCAACTGCTACTAGGGAAAAGATATGCCACGCTAGGTATATCCGAGCTGAGTATCTAGAAGACAATGTTTGGGGAAAGGTAAGGGAAGTGCTGGAAAACCCAGCAATAGTTTTAGCAGGCGTAAAGGAGCAACTTGAGGTTAGTGAAGGCTGCCAAGCAGAATCACTAGACAACGAAATTCTTAGACTGAAGCGGAGAATGAAAAGCTATGACATTCAAGAAAAGCGGCTAATACAACTCTTTCGCTATGGAGAATTCGATCAAGACAATGTCTTGGATGAACTCAACAAGTTGAAAAAAGAGCGGGAGACTGATAAAGACTCACTGGAAAACTACTGCCGGACAAGGGAACGTATAGCTACGCTCAAGCAAGCGGAAATAAGGCTTGCTGCCTACTGTGAGCAACTAAAGTGCGACCTGGACACGGCATCCTTTGAGGACAGGAGGGGTATCCTGGACATGCTAGCAATAAAAGTGTCCGCAACACCCGAAAGCGTGGATATTCAGGGGCTTATCCCGCTTGACCTTGCCAACACGCAATCATCATACGAGCCGCCGTATTTACTCACCACTGGACGAACATCGGCATGACTACATGGGTGTAGTTCTCCACGCCAACTGGCCGGATCACCCCCGGGCTTGAGGAACTGGTCATCTCCAGGGTGACCCGCTCCTCGTGAAGCACCCCCAGCACATCGGAGAGAAACTTGCTGTTGAAAGCGATCTTTGTCTCCTCCCCCTCCACGGTGGCATCGATCTCGCCAATGTTGTCCCCTATCTCCTCAGTGCGCGCGGAGAGCACAATCTTGCCTGGCGTTAGCTCCTCGCCAGGAGTTATCTGGAGGCGCACAATGGCACTCCCCTCGCGGGCGAAGATGGCGGCGGTTCTCGCTGCCTTGGTGAACTCGGCGAGGCTCACCTCGGCGCGGGTAGTATAGCTCTGCGGGATGAGTTGATTATAATTGGGGAAGGTCCCCTGGATCAGTTGCGACACCAGCTCCACATCCTTTAGGCGAAAGAGCACCTGGCTCCTATTGGGATTGATGGTTAGCTCAACGGGCTCCTCCTGATCAGTGAGCAGGCGCTGAAGTTCAGTAAGGGCATGCGCCGGGATGATCACCTCGGTTCGCTCCGCTACAGGTTCCGCCAAGGGCGCCTTATGCACCGCAAGCCTGAAGCCATCGGCAGCGGCCAGGGTCAGGGTATTACCATCGAACTCGCTGTAAACGCCGGTGAGCACCGGCCGTGTCTCCTCAGTAGCGGCGGCAAAAACCACCTGGGCGATCGCCAACCGAAGGGCCTCAGGATCGATCCTTGTCATCACCCCCTCCCCAATCGACGGGATCGGGGGAAACTCATCAGCATCCACTCCGTTGATGCGGCCCTCAAAGCGAGCGCACTTGAGCTCTAAGGTTTTGGTCTTTGGCGAAAGGGTCATCTCGATCTTGTCATTGGGCAAGGAGTTGACAAAGTCGGTGAGGAGTCGCGCCGGGATAGTGATCGCACCTTGCTCAGTCACCTTGGCTCCCATCCAGTAACTAATGGCGATCTCCAGGTTGGTAGCAGCTAGCTTGAGGCGGGACTTCTCCGTGGTCAAAAGAATGTTGTTGGTGATCGGCAGGGTGGTCCTGGTGGCCACCGCTCTCCCTGCAATGCTCAAGCCCTTACTCAGATTCTCTTGAAGACATGATACCTTCATAGCTCACCCCCAAGGAAATTAGCAGTAGTATACACTAATTAAGGAATAAGCTCAAGTCATTACAATATTCACCAGCCTGCGCGGCACGTATATTATCCTGGCAACCTCTCCGTCCTTAAGGTATGTTCTTATCCGCTCCCGGCTGAGCGCCAGCTCACGAGCCTCCTCCTCGGTGATGGTGACGGGGACGGCAACCCGATCGCGGAGCCTGCCATTTACCTGAATCACCAGGGTGAACTGTTCCTCAGCAACAAGCCCCTCGTCCCATTCAGGGAAGGGCTGGTTGTGAATGCTATACGGGTGGCCAGTCCTGGTCCACAGCTCCTCAGCAAGATGGGGAGTGGTGGGGGCCAGGAGCAGCATGAGGGTGTCGATGGCCTCCTTGAAAGCGGCTGATGTGACGGATCTCTCCTCACGCACCTTGCCCAGATAGTTGGTGAACTCCATCAGGGCGGCGATCATGGTGTTGAACCTGTACTTCTCCAGGTCCTCGCTCACCCGCTTAATGGTCTTGTGAGTAATATGCCTTAAATTTTCCGTTTCAGTTGCTTTCGGCCCGTCTTGAGCATAAGCCCCCAGGACGAGAGACCAGATGCGATTCAGCCAGCGAGCGATCCCCTTGATCCCGCGGTCGTCCCACTCCCCCCCCTGATCCCAGGGACCGATGAACATGAGATAGGCTCGCACAGCATCGGCGCCCAGCTCGGCGACATATTCATCGGGGGTGATCACCCTGCCCCGGGACTTGCTCATCTTCTGCCTTTCAATGACAATAAGCCCCTGATTGAAGAGCCTGATAAAGGGCTCA
>Ga0209991_10000261_pt1 | contig 23814 bp, 26 predicted proteins | sample ChitaG_FD_183167 | JGI IMG/M metagenome (GOLD analysis project Ga0209991, IMG submission 183167) | Deep subsurface microbial communities from South Pacific Ocean to uncover new lineages of life (NeLLi) - Chile_00310 metaG (SPAdes)... | ecosystem: Environmental > Aquatic > Marine > Oceanic >... | reverse complement strand
ACCATCGTGAGGCTCCTCTTTCCGTTCACATTCCTTTTTGGAGTCTACATCGTGCTTCACGGCCACCTGACTCCAGGAGGAGGCTTCCCGGGAGGAGTGATCATCGCCGCCTCAGTGGTGATGCTTTTCCTAGCCTACGGCATCGAGCGGGCACAGAAAAAGGTGGGCCTCCTGCACGCCGAGGTGCTCGAGAGTGTTGGTGGATTGGTGATAGTCGTCCTTGGGCTATTCGGCCTCCTGTTTGGTACCTTTTTCCTCCAAAACGTGTTACCCCTGGGCGAGCTCGGGCAGCTCTTCAGCGCGGGTAACCTGCCACTGCTCTACTTGGGCGTCGGGATAAAGGTCGCGGCAGGCATCCTCTTGATCTTCTACGCGATGCTGTTCGCCTTCAGGGGTGGCGAAGAATGAACGAACTTGGACTTCACAGGGGTGTGAAGTTCACAGGGGTGTGAAGTTGGACTTCAACTACGTCATCGCGATGCTCCTCGTCGCGCTCGGGCTCTACTGCCTACTGCTCAAGCGAAACCTAATCAAGATTATCATCGGCCTAGCCGTGCTTACAGATGGGATTCACCTCTTCCTGATAAGCCTTGGATACCGCGCAGGGGGCACGGCTGCAATCGTCAGCGGGGAGATGTTCTCGAACCTCCCAGGATTTGCCGCCCAAGCCGTCGACCCCATCCCCCAGGCGCTCGTGCTGACCTCCATCGTCATCAACATCTGCATCCTCGCGCTGGCGCTCTCGCTCGCCATCTACGCCTACCGCCACTATAAGACACTTAACCCGTCCAAGATGAGGAGGCTGAGAGGCTGATTCAGGACGCGCCTATCTTGGCCGTCGTCGTGCCGTTGGCCGGGGCCTTCCTCACCCCCTTGGTAGACGTCCTCGCGAAGCGCATGAACCACCCGCGGGCCCGGGATTACTTCGCACTTGCCGTCACTGTGGGTACCCTACTGCTCGTGGTGGACATGGCGACGTCGGTGTTGGGGGGTGATATCTTGGTCTATAAGCTCGGCGGGTGGGCGCCGCCCCTAGGGATCAACCTCGCCATCGATGGATTGGGATTGCTGGTCGGCCTCATCGTGGCCGGCATAAGCACCCTAGTGGTGATTTATTCCTTCGTGTTCATGAGGCAGGAAAGCGGATTGGGTCAGTATTACACGCTGATGCTCCTTCTCACCGCGGGGATGATGGGAGTTGCCTTCACCGGGGATATCTTCAACCTTTACGTTTTCTTTGAAATAATGGCCATCTCCTCTTACGCGCTCGTCGCCTTTCGCCGCTCTAAGATATCAATAGAGGGCGCGATAAAATATTTGATCGTCGGGTCTCTCGGGACCTCTTTCATCCTACTTGGGATCGCATTACTCTACGGCTCTACTGGGACCCTGAACATAGCTGACATCGCGAGCAAACTAGCGGTGATCAACACAACTTCGGGCTCTACCCCGTTGATCTCAATCATTGCCCTGACCCTGTTCGTGGTAGGATTTGGGATAAAAATTGGGATGATCCCCTTCCACGCTTGGCTGCCGGACGCCTATCAGGCTGCACCATCTCCCATCAGCGCGATAATGGCGGGCGGCACGGCGATAGTCGGGGTCGGCGCCCTACTCCGGGTCAGCTACTTCATCTTCGGCGCTCCCATGGTGGGCCCCCTGCTGATAGGGCTCGGGCTGGTCACGATGGTCCTCGGCGCGTTCATGGCGCTAGTACAGCGTGATTTAAAGCGGCTTCTCGCCTACTCCGGGATCTCCCAGATGGGATACATCCTCCTCAGCATTGGCCTCGGGACCGCTCTAGGGATTAAGGGGGGGCTCTTTCACATGCTCAACAATGCCGTCTACAAGTCCCTCCTCTTCTTAGCTGTGGGAGCGATCATTTACCGAGTCAAAACATCAAGGATTGATGAGCTCGGCGGGCTGGGAAGAAAAATGCCGATAACCGCGGGGGTTTTCCTGGTCGGCGCCCTCGCCCTCGCGGGGATGCCACCCTTCAACGGGTTCGCGAGCAAGTTAACCATATTCTTAGCAGGGATCGACGCCGGGTACCCAATACTCAGTGGCATCGCGGCGATTATTAGCGTCGTGACCTTGGCTTACATGATTAGGGCGTTTATCGCGGTATTCCTCGGGCCGCAGACCGGACGATTTGAAAACGTTAAAGAGGCCCCCCGTTCAATGTTGTTCCCAATGATGGTCTTGGCAGCCGTTTGCGTGGTGCTTGGGGTGCTCCCACAGCTCGGTTTCAGTGCCGTGGAACCAGCCCAAGAGGTATTACTCAACCCCTCCAGCTACATCGGAGAGGTGATTCCCGGTGCCTGACATGGACTTCAAACGCATCTTTTGGAGAGCTGTGATCCCCGCGGCGGAAACGCGGATATGCATATGCACATTAGAGGGAGGACCATGTTTTTAATTGCAATGGAAAATGAGTTAGGGGAACCAAGGGGGAAGAAAACATGATAACACAGCTGAGTTTTCCGATATTACTGATATCCGTCCTCATGCCGCTGCTCCTATCGATCTCTTTCCCATTTCTTGGAAGGAGATTGAAGCCGAAGAAGTTAGCAATCGTAAGCTTCATCCTTCTCCTCGTACCGTTGGTCACAATAACTTCCATTTTCATGACGCCCACTCTACGAGGAGGTGCGGTCGACCCACCTTTCTTCTCTCATCCGTTCATCGGCTCCTTTTCGATGCTCCTCGACCCCTTGAGTGCCCCATTTGCGTTCGGGATAGGCTTGGTCACGGCCTTAGTGGCCCTGTATTCCGCCTCATACATGAAGCACAGGATCGAAGAAATGGAGCACGAAGGCCTGACTCCCCCATCAATAGGGACCTACTTCATGCTTTACACGATGTTCTCAGCAGCGATGATGGGGTTAGTGTTGTCGACTAACCTGATTGAATTTTACATTTTCCTAGAGTTGGCGTTGCTCCCGAGCTTCTTCCTAATCATCTGGTATGGATATGGCAATCGGATTAGAACAGCGATAATGTATTTGCTATGGACCCACATAGGCGGCTTGCTTTTCTTCCTCGGGGCACTCGCCTTTGGTTCATCGACTGGAACGTTCGATATCCTGAACATGCAAACCCTGACTTTCAATGTGGGATTGGGTGCGAATCTGCCAATCGTGGTCATGCTTATGATAACGATCGGATTGTTAATCAAGATGGCTGTTTTCGGTGTCCACATATGGCTTCCATATGCTCATGCAGAGGCACCGACACCCGTGTCAGCTCTGCTGTCCCCCGCTTTAATAGGGATCTCCGGCTATGCGCTAATCAGGATCTCTTACATCCTATTCACGACCCAGTTCCAAGAAATTTCGACGATCCTGCTCGGGCTCGCCCTGTTGACGATGATCTACGGGGGACTGATGGCCCTCGCGCAGGACGATTTTAAGCGGCTGCTGGCCTACTCGAGCATATCTCAAATGGGGTACATCTTGCTGGGAATATCGACCCTGACCACAAACGGCGTCACGGGAGGAATGCTGCACTTCATGACGCACGCGATTGGAAAATCAGTTTTGTTCATGGTCGCCGGCTCCATCATAGTCCAGTTTCGAGGGCTGAGGAGCATCGGCAAAATGGGGGGTCTGGCCTCGAAGGTGCCCATTACGGCAACCTTGACCCTCATAGGTTTCCTGTTTCTGGTGGGCATACCCCCAACCCTCGGCCTGTGGAGTAAACTGTATATTATAGTTGGAACACTTGACAAGGCCATGGCCATGGGAACCATCGCTCTCGTGCTGATATCCATCTGTCTCGTCGTGGGCGCCGGCATGACAGCAGCGTACTCGTTCTTTACCTTGAAGAGGATATTCCTCGGGAGAACACCAAGAGCGTTGGTAGGGGAATCTGTTCGTGGATGGTCGAATTTAACGGCGGTTATAGCGCTTGTTGCAATCGTGGGCGTGGCTCTGTTCTTATACCCAGCTGTTTTCATCGACCCACTCAAGGATTTCCTTGGACCACTTCTCCCATCAACCCCCTAGGTGAGCAAAAATGATGGGAATGCCATTTCAATTCTTTTCTGAAGGTCTGCCGTACCCTTTGACTTTAGCGTACTTTTACGTTGAGGGCATAGGATTTGCCATAGCCCTGATTTATTTTTATCACGTGTTTATAAGAGGGGGCCGGCAGTTCCCCTTGGACATTTTCAACAAGTTTGAGACCCCGGTCATGGATAAGGGCTACAATGAAAAAATCGTCAAAGGGGCTCTCGGGTTGGGCCAGACGTTCAGGAAGATCCACAGCGGCGACCTCAGCACCTACCTGCTCTGGACGATTCTCGGCTTCCTGATCGTCCTAGTTTGGATCGTGCTACAGTTATGGGTATAACAAAAGTGGTTGTGGTAAGGTGAAGAACAGATCGTGCGTGCGGCGGCAATGGGTGATTGGCAGCGAGAGCTCAATCTCCCCCTCTGTCATCAGATTGCTCGTGGTGATGCGATGACCGCTCTCCTCTATGTTGCTCAAACCATGCTATCGTCATCGATAGTTTCCAGCTCTGTTTTGGTGACGATCGTCTTGGGTTTGACGCTCCCGGCCATCGGCATCCTGCTCGCCTTCATCGCCGGTAGGGTCCTGACGCCTAGACACCCCAGCCGAGAGAAATTCGCCAGGTTCGAGGCGGGAAATCCTCCCTTCGGCAAGGCGAGGGGGCTCTTCCCGATGCAGTACTACCCCTACCTAATCATTTTCCTCACGGTGGAGCCCTTGGTGATCTATCTCTTCCTTATCATGATGATGCTTCACGAAATGGCCCTTACCGTCGGCCTTCTGTTCGCGGGCCTGAGCATCGTCCTCGCGGTGCCCCTAATATTCGCCCTCGACTCCGCTAGGAGGTTGGAACTTTGGGTCAAAAGAAAGAAAGAGTAATTTTACTGGGCAATTTAGAGAATGCCGTCAGAAAGGTCGGAACCCGGCTGGCCGACATGAGGCCCATAAGGAACATCAGAAACTGGGGCATCACATTTTCCCTGTGGCCGGTACCCCTCACCACTGCCTGTTGCGGGGCGGAGTTCGCCGCGACCATGTCCCCGAGGTTCGATATGGAGAGGCTCGGCGTGCTCCCTATGGCATCGTCCAGACAGACAAACGTCCTCATCATAGAGGGGACCCTGACTAGAAAGATGGCAAAGGCGGTCAAGATAATCTACAGGCAGATGCCGGAGCCCAAGTTCGTCATCGCTATGGGTTCCTGCGCAGCGGATGGCGGAATATTCTGGAACAGCTACAACATCGTCAGGCCCAAAGATGTGCTCCCCGTGGATGTGTTCATACCTGGATGCCCGCCCAGACCCGAGGCCGTCATTAGGGCGATCATGCAGCTCCAAGATAAAATCAAGAGAAAGCTAAAGTACCGAATGGATGCGAAAGAGAGGCCGAGGAAGAGAGCCCGACGCCAGAGGGTTTCGAGGGGAGTTTGATGGAGCGCGTCCTAAGAATTGCCTCAGATACCCTGAAGTCCGTCGCCAAGGAGCTCGCGGCCGAGGGCTTCGACCACGTCAAGTCCCTCACGGGAATGGACAGGCCCGAGGAGGGGCTCATCGAGCTCGTCTACCACATATCATCCTATTTGAACCCAGCCTTACGCGGAAGGATCGTCGAGGTGAGGACGGAGGTCGATAGGTCAAGACCGATAATAAACTCCATATCGGATGTCTTTCCCAGCTGCAGGTACATGGAGCTTGAGACGAGGGATCTCCTAGGTGTGAAATTCGAGGGCAACGAGGAACCAGATCCGCTAATTCTTCCAGAGGAGCTGAAGAACACTTGGCCCCTGAGGAAGGACTACAAAATTCCCGAGGAGGGGGTGGAGTGAGGGTGAAAGAACTTGGAAAAGATAGGCGCGCGGAGACGATAACGCTCTTCATAGGCCCCCAGCATCCAGGCTCCGGGCACCTCCGACTCGTCGTGGAGCTCGATGGCGATGTGGTAGTGGGGATCAGGCCGGACATCGGGTGGGTGCACAGGGGGGTGGAGAAGATAGCTGAAACTAAAAAGTTCGTGCAGGTGATACCCCTCATAGAGAGACCCTCCATCATCGACTCCGCAAACATGAATGTGGGATACGTCCGGGCGGTCGAGAAGCTCTTGGGCGTGGAAGTTCCGGACCGGGCGAGGTATATCAGGACGATTCTGTGCGAGCTGAACAGGATTGCAAGCCACCTCTACGGGATCGGGATCTTCGGAAACATGATCGGCACGTCGACGATATTCATGTGGTCCTTCGGGGACAGGGAGATCATCGTGGAGTTGATGCAGGAACTCACCGGGGCCAGGCTCACGTATTCGTTCTTCCTGCCAGGAGGTGTAAAGGGGGACCTGCCGGATGGTTTCGAGGAGAAGCTCGAGAAGGGCCTGAGGTACATCGAGAATCGAATCCCAGAATACAATGCCCTCTTCATCGAAAACCCAGTGACGGAGGACAGGCTGAAGGGCGTTGGCGTCATCGACAGGGAGAAGGCGGTGCAGATCGGCCTGACGGGACCTAACTTGAGAGCCTCGGGGGTGGAGTACGACGCGAGGATGGTCGGCGAGTACGGGGCCTACAAAGACTTGGGATTCAAACCCGTGACAAGACCAGAGGGGGACTCCTTTGCTAGGTTGATGGTGAGGTTCGATGAGATAGATGGAAGCATCGGGTTGATAAGGAAGGCGATAAGGGAGATGCCCCAGGGCCCGATCATGCACGAGCGCACGAAGGGCATGGCAAGGCAGGTGCTCATGAAGGTGCCGGAGGGGGAGGCCTTTTCAAGGGTGGAGTGCGGCAGGGGCGAGCTCACCTTCTTCGTCGTCAGCAAGGGGGGAGATAAGCCCCACCGCGTCAGGATGGTGACGCCCTCTTTCCGGAACCTGATTGGTTTCGAAACCGCTTTGGTTGGCCACAGGCTGGCAGATGTCCCGACCGTTTATGGGAGCCTCGACTACTTCCCGCCGGAGGCTGATAGGTGATGTCAGCCCTTGTAGCCCCCTGGCCCATTAGCCTCATCCTTGAGCCCGAGGTGTTCATCCCCCTTGTTTATCCAGGGTTGGTAGTGCTCACCCTGACCCTGCTCGGGATCATCTGGTTGGAGAGGAAGCTCACAGCAAAAGTCCAAAGACGTTATGGACCCCTTTACGTGGCACGAAAGTTGGGAGGGGCCGCCCAGCCAATGGCTGATGGGATAAAGTTTGTCTTTTCTGAGCAGATAATCCCTAGGAATACGGATAAGCTCGTTTTCATATTCGGCCCCCTCCTCTTGTTCACATTCTCCATTCTCCCGGTGATAGGGATCCCACTCTCGCCGGGCTATACAGCCATCGCCAGCGACATAAGCCTTCTGATAGTGGTGGCCCTCGTTGTCATCGCCCCAATAGTCCTGCTGATGGTGGCCTGGGGTAGCAACAACAAGTTCTCCCTCATCGGCGGCCTCAGGGACGGGTACCTGATGATATCTTACGAGGTTCCCATTATTCTGTCAATCCTGGCGATGGCTGCCTTGTACAACTCTCTTGACCTGATCGAGATAGCCGAAGCGCAAGCGGGGACGTGGGGCATCTTCCTGAACCCCTTGGCTGCACTCGCCTTCTTCGCCGCCATGCTCATCGCCACGGGGAGGTTCCCCTTTGAAATCGCCGAGGCCGAGACCGAGATCGTGGCTGGCTGGACGACCGAGTACAGCAGCGCACTTTACATGTCTAACATGGGCACATCCTACACTAGGATGTACGTAATGGCCCACCTCTTCACCTTGGTATTTCTAGGCGGTTGGAACCCCCTGCCTGGATTTTTGCCCGCGTCTGGACTCCTTCCTGGCCTGATGATTCTCGTGAAGAGTTTAGCTGTGATGGGCCTGATGGTATTGCTTCGATCAATCTATCCTAGGTTCAGGGTTGACCAAGGGGTGAGGATAGGGTGGCATAAGCTCTTTACCCTCTCTATGGCGGCGATAGCTCTCTCGGTTCTCCTCGTGGCATCGGGAGTATGGGGGTAACACCATGACGAAAAGCAGAACATTGAGGCATCTGAGGGCAATCCGCACAGGGGTGAAGCACCTACTTTTCTCGAATCGCCTGACATGCCCATACCCAGATGCAAGACAGATGGTCAGCGAGCGGTACAGGGGCATGATACGCCTGAACATGGATAAATGTACGTCATGCATGTTGTGCGCCCGGGCTTGCCCGGCGAACGCGATAAAGATGTATGTGATGGATGGGAAGAAGTTGCCCGGGCTGGATTATGCTAGATGCATCTTCTGCGGCTTCTGCGTCGACATCTGCCCGGTTAAGGCGCTTGAGCATACGACCCTCCACGACGTTGCCTATCTCGATTACAAGGAGAACCAGTTCCCTCCGGAAAAGTTTGCAGAGGGTGGAAAGGACCCCTACTACGTGCCAGGTGGAGTGGTGATGGTGGAGATACACGATAAGAAAGGCCTGCTTTACAAGAAGAAAGCTGTGGAGAAAGAGGAGAAAATTGTGAAAGAAGAGATCGAACATGTGTCTAAAGAAGGGACCGAAACATGATCGACATAATAGTTTTTGCCATTCTCGGAACTCTGGCGATAGCTTTCTCCCTCTTGGTTGTGGAACACCGCTCGCTAGTCTATGGTGCCATCTCACTTGGGTTTTTGGGGATAGTGAATGCAGCACTGTTCGCGCTCATCGGGTTCACGTTTATCGCCCTATTTCATCTCGCTGTTTACGTCGGTGCTGGGGTCGTCTTCATCCTTTTCTCGGTGACGATGTTTAGGGAGGTCCCAACCGTAGAGATCAGGGTAAAAAGAATCGCTCTCGTAATCGTGACCTTGATAGCCATCTCTCTCGCCGCAATCTTTTGGCCCTACTCGAACATCTCGGTGGTCGCCCAATCGATTTCGTATAGGGAACTCTCGAAGGTTTTCACCGAGGACTATTGGTTCCCGTTTCTTGTGACGACCATAGCCCTCGTGACGACATTGATAGAGGGCATAACTTTGGCTCGAAGGGAGGCCCGGTGAAATGCTGAATTATTTCCTTTTCTTGGTGATTTCGTTCGTCATGTTCGCGATAGGGGCCTACGGGCTGCTCTCCAAAAGAAACATGATAAGGATGCTGCTCTCTGCTGAAGTCATGTTCAATTCGGCGCTCCTGACGCTGTTGGTCCTAGCGGCGACCGCAGACCCCATCCGAGGTGGGGTCGTGGCCTTGATAGCCATAGGGGTATCAGCGACTGAAATCGGGGTGATGATCTCGGTGGGCATCCTTTTCTTCAAGGTCCGGGGCGAAATCGACGTGTATAAATTGAGTAAATCGAGGGAGCAAAAATCAAGGAGGCTAAAGACGTGACGGGGCTGAACTTCCTGACACCGCTCCTTGGCCCTCTGAGCGCTGCAGCTGAGGGCGTGTCCCCCTCCGTAGCCCTGATATATTGGTTTTACATTGAGGGGCTGGGTTTCGCCATAGCTTTGATGTATTTTTACCACATCTTCGTGAGAGGCGGCCGACCGTTTTACGATATGCTATCCAAATGGGTCGACCGCGCGATTATCGATGACTTCTATCACAAATATCTCCCAGGAGCCGTAGAATTAGCTTACACAAAACTCTTTCACAAGTTCGAAACTCCGGTGGTGGACGAGGGCTACAACAGAAAATTGGTCGACGGGGTCCTCAGGCTGGGCCGGGTGTTAAGGAGGATCCAGACAGGAAAGATCAACCATTATCTGATAACCTTCACCCTAGGGCTCCTCCTCTTCATAGCTCTCGTTTTCGGGATGATGGTATGATGGAAGAGATGTTCAGCTTACTCAGTTTTATCCTAATCGGCGTGGGGATTCTTTCACCGACGCTCGACTACACCATCCTGAGGGGAAGGAAGTTCGTTTCCCCGTGGTTAACCCTGGTGGCGCTCATCTTGTCGATCGGTATTTTAGGTTATCTCAGCGTGACGAGCATTGACCAGCCAGCGGTGCAAATCTTCGGGGGCATGATGGAAGTTGGTTTTTTTGAAATTTTCCTTTCGCTTATTGCAACGCTGGGGGCTACGTTTGTTGCGGTGGCCTCCCTTGCTAGGGTTAGGGGTTGGAGCACTTCCCCGAGTTTTTACTCCCTCCTCTCGCTCGCCGTCCTGGGTGCGTACTACCTGATCGCGGCGCACGACTTCGTATTGCTCATCGGGGCGTGGGCGTTGGTATCGGTGATCTCGTACGTGTTAGTCGGAATAAAGAAGGACGAGAGGTCGGTGGAGGGAGCGGTGAAATACTCGTTAATGGGCATCATCGCATCTGTTCTAATCCTGTACGCCATCGCGGTGGTTTTCAGCCTGACAGGTTCGACGAGCGTGGGCTCGATTGCCAACATCCCCCAAGGCGCCGAGAAATCCCTTGTGCTGCTGGCTTCTGTCTTCTTCGTTTCGGCATTCGGTTTTAAAATCGGGGTCGTGCCTTTCCACGGGTGGCTCCCGGATGTTTACGGCAAGGTGCACCCGATGCTCGTCGCCTTTCTAACCGGCGTCGTGGCGGTTGCGGTTGGGGGGATCTTAATAAAAATACTCCATCCCTTAGCCCCACTCGTCGGGAATCAGTGGCCTGTTTTAATCGGCCTGCTTTCGATTTTTACCATGACATTTGGAAACATCGTCGCCTTGCTTCAAAAAAACCTGCAGATGATGATGGCTTACAGCAGCATTGCCCACATAGGCTACATACTCGTCGGCGTAACGGCCATGTCGAGTTCCGGCGAGGCGCTCGGCCTTCAGGGGATAGGCCTGCACTTCGTAGCATATATGTTGGCTGGCGTCGGAATGTTCGTCTTCCTCGCGTACCTGCTTAGAAAGGGCGTGGGCTTCCAAATGGAGGACTTGAAAGGATTGGGAAGGAGGATGCCAATCGTGTCTGTCGCAATCTTAATAATTCTCTTGAGCTTGATGGGTATTCCCCCCCTCATTGGCTTCTGGAGCAAGTTTTACCTCTTCACGTCGGTAATCGCCGTGGCCCCGTGGCTCGCCCTCATCGCGATAATCAACAGCGGGATATCATTGGGGTACTACATCCAGCCCATAAGGTACATGTTTTTCGCTAAAGGAACTGAAGTTGCAGAGGAGAAGCTAAAAGATCCCGATGCTGCCATTGTCGTCTTGGCCGCGGTATTAATGATTGTCGCAGGCTTTCTGCTTCCCTCCATCGCGCCCTATCTAGTAATTTGACCCCCGCGGCAAACCACGCAACTGATGAACTGAAGGAAACAGAAGGCATGAACAACAAAAAAGGCATTATAAACGCCATTACATACTTAAAATAAGCCACTGAATAACAAGGGGATGACATCTATGGTTGGAATTAAAAAACAGTTGGACCCATTTTTTAGCCCGAAATCTGTGGCCATAATAGGCGCCACTACGAGAACGGGGCCTGCAAAATTCAACGTCGTGGAAAACATGATATGGTTCGGCTATGATGGCGAAATCTACCCGGTGAATCCCAAGTACGATGAAATCCTAGGCAGAAAAGCGTACAAGGACGTTAGGGACGTTGAGGGAGATGTGGACCTCGCCTTGATAGTTATCCCAAGGCAAATCGTGCCCAACGCCGTGAAGGGTTGTGCAGAAAAGGGGGTAAAGGCGGTCATCGTTGTAAGCCAGGGATTCGGTGAGGTCGGAGAGGAAGGTAAGAAGTTCCAAGACGAAATCGTGAAAATAGCAAAGGAAACAGGAATGAGGATAGTCGGACCAAACACGCTGGGGACCAATAACTTTTTCGATAACTTCACGTCTTCATTCATCCCCATCAAGAAGAGGGATTACGATCCGATTGGCGTTAGCTGTCAGACTGGGCTCTGGTTCGCTGGATTCCCAAGGCTCAGATACGGAAAGGTAATAGATGTAGGAGGAGCTTGCGACGTGGACCACGTTGATGCCTTAAGGTACTACATAGAGGACCCAGACATAAAGCAGATCTTCATTCACATGGAGGGCCTTAGGCCGGGCCGGGGAAGGGATTTCCTCGAGGCGGCAAGGAAGGCAAAGGATGAAGGAAAGGACGTCATAGTCATGAAGGTGGGGGAAACTGAAGCTGGAAGGAGGGCTGTGGTGTCCCATACGGGATCTCTAGCCGGAGAAGACAAGGTATTTGACGGGGCCCTGCAGCAGGTTGGAGTTCCTCGTATCAGGGATTATACCGAGCTCCAAATACTCAGCCATGCCTTGCTTAAACTTCCGAGGATGAGGGGGAACAGGATTGCGATACTGACGCACCACGGAGCGTCTGGTGTAATGGCAGTGGACGCAGCTGAGGTGTTCGGCCTGAAGATCGCGGAGATCTCGGATGATACAAAGAAGGTTGTGCAGGAACTGTCGCCACAGTGGCTCCCGATTGGAAACCCATTAGACATCTGGCCCGGACTGATGAAAGATCCCAAGAAGATGCATATAGAATCCCTCAAAGCTGTGCTGGAGGATGAAAACGTCGACGGAGCCCTCATGTCACTCCATATAGCTGACTATAGCCCCTGGGACGTAGGGGTATATGGTCATATCGAAGCCATAAGAGAACTCGCTCCGAAATACGAAAAGCCCGTAATCGTCGTGCCGGTGGGCACCGAGCAAGAGGGGACAAGGAGAGCTCTTGAATGGATTAAAAATGTAGCCGTCTTTGACGATATAAGGGCCGCTTTTAGGGCTTTTTCTGTACTTGCTCCAAAGGGCATGGGGAAACAAAAATGAAGTCCAAAATCTTGCAGGAACTTTCGGAAAAGGGGAGAGAGATCCTTAATGAGCACGAGGCCAGGCGAGTCCTTGAGGAATATGGCATACCCTACCCCAAGGAGGTGATGGTTGAGTATAAGGAAGGTAAGAAAGGTGAGGACTACCTAAGAGATTTTAAGAATATGGACAACTGCCCTGAATATCCAGCTTATCTCAAAATTGTATCTCGTGACATTACCTCGAAGACCGACGCCGGGGCTGTAGGGAGGGTTACCTCCGATGAGGAGGCGGCAGATACGATAGATACAATCATAAGGAACGCAAAGAGGTACAAGGAGGGCGTAGAAATCCAGGGAATCCTCGTGAGCGAGGATGTCTCAACAGATGAAACCAGAGAGATATTTCTCGGATCTACCGTCAACGAGCAGTTTGGTCATGTAATCTCTCTGGGATTCGGGGGGATCTACGTGGCGGTCTATAAGGATGTGGAGTTTAGGGTAATCCCAATCGAGGAATCGGACGTGTACAGAATGATTGATACCTTAAAGGGAAAAGAGATGCTCGGAAAATTTAGGGGGATGAGGCCCGTGAACATGGATTTGCTCGTTAAAACAACCCTTAAGCTTTCAAAGATGATTGAGGAAAACCCGGAGATAATCGAGCTGGATATAAACCCCCTCTTAGTGGGTCCTGACCAAGTCGTCGCTGTAGACACACTAATCAGGATTTCGGGATAATTTGAGAGTTCCTACTTATTGTTACCAGTGCTATAACGGCCCTGACCCCATTCTAGTAAAAGTGGAAAACGGGGTTGCCATCGGGATCGAACCCAACTACGATTTAGCGCCCAAACATCCCTGCGGGGGAAAGATCTGCTCGAAAGCGTATGGATTAATCGACAAACTATACGATCCAAACCGGGTAAAGGGGCCTCTGCTCAGGCAGAACCCGAAGAAGGGAAGGGATGAGGATCCCAAGTGGAAGGAAATCAGCTGGGATGAAGCCCTAGACATCTTGGCCGATAAGCTGCGAAAAGCAAAGGAGAAAGGCGGCATTGACGAGAACGGTTACCCAAGGCTAGCATTAACTTTAGGGGGAGCGGGAACTCCGGAGGGCCACTTCGGGCTGCTGCCGACTTTTCTAGCCACCATGTTCAGATGGGTAGGGCCTTTAGATCTCACCGTAGGGACTGGCCAAGGCGTAAAGTGCTACCATTCCGAGCATATATTTCACGAGTTCTGGCATAGGGCATTCATGGTGGTTGCAGACCTGCCCAGGACGAAGTATATACTGTCGTTTGGTCACAACACCAACGCTTCAGATGGCGTCGGTGCTTGGAAACGCGCCCAAGCTAGGGAAAAAGGATTAAGAACTGTCCAAGTGGAGCCGCACCTTTCCGTCAGTGCAGCAACTGCTGATAGGTGGGTTCCTATTAAACCAAAAACAGACCCTGTATTCCTCTTTTCTATGATAAACGTGATTCTCCACGAGAAGAATTGGCGAGAAGTCTGCGATTTGGAGTTTATAAAGAAAATGACAAACAGCCCCTACCTGGTGGGGCCTAACGGGTATTACATGAGGGACAAGGAAACAGGAAAGCCGCTAACATGGGACTCCGTTGACGGAAAAGCAAAGGCCTTCGATGATCCCTCCATCAAGGACTTTGCCTTGGAGGGAGGGTATGAAGTAAGCGGGACAGAAAAGGGTCCAGACGAAAAAAGCTGGGAGCACAAAGGTGTCAAGTGTGTGCCAAGCTTCCAGCTGTTGATTGAAACTGTCAAGGAATACACCCCTGAATTCGCAGAGAAGATATGCAGAGTCCCGGCGAGCACGATAAGGGAGGTGACAGAAGAATACCTCGAAAATGCCATGGTGGGGGCGACAATGGAGATAAATGGTGAGAAACTACCTTACAGGCCAGTCGCCATAGAACTCGGAAAGACTGTCAACAACGGGCCGGGGGGATACGAAACCTGCTGGGCCAGGATCACGCTACTCTTGCTTGTGGGAGCGTTGGAGGTTCCGGGTGGAGCTATTGGACCAGGAAGTAGGCTAAACCCCCCATACCATATGCGATGGTTAGACGTGGAACCCGGAGCGGATGGTTTCATGCTTCAGCGTTTAAATCCAACGGATAAGGAAAATTGGCCTCCGAAGGTGATGTTTAGGGGGCCATACACGGCGCTAACCCCCCTTAATGGAAATCGTGGCTGGGCGAGCGGGATAGCCCCATTCACCTTGGCATGGTTGTTCATGGATAATCCCCCTAAGAACTGGCCTAAACCATCTCCCCCAGATATTTGGTTTGCATATAGGGCAAATCCCGTCAGGACCCAGTGGGATCCTGAACTTGTAGAGAGAGTAGTGAAGAAGTTTCCGTTCATTGTACACTTCACCTATGTCATAGACGAGACGAGCTGGTATGCCGACTTGATTCTACCCGATCATACGGATTTAGAAGGCTTCCAGCTAACAGCGGTTTTCTCCCATCATTGGTATAGCACATGGGATTACTACGGCTACATCCTTAAGCAACCAGTCGTTGAGCCGGTGCACAACACCAAGGACATGGCCGACATCATGATCGAGTTGGTGGACAGGCTTGGTCTCTTGAAAGAATTTAACTCTAAACTTAATAAGGGGTCAGGAACTGGAATTCCGCTATCAGGAAAAAATTATGATTTCAGTCTTGAGGTAGATAAAAAGTACAAGTCGGAGGAAATCTGGGATAGGATATGTAAAGCGGCCACGGCGATGTTAAGCGGTGGAAAGGAAGTACATGACTTGGAGTGGTTTAAGAAGGACAATATCTACCTAAAGAGGTATCCGAAACTCGAAAAATACATGTTTCACGTGCTGAAGAAGCGCCTTAGGTTCGAGATACCCTATCAGGAAAGGATCAAGAGAGTTGGGGAAGAGTTGGGAAATAGGCTTCACGAGCGAGGGATTGACTGGTGGGACAAGCAACTCAAGGAATACAATGCACTACCACGTGCCAAAGACTTCTCGGAAGAATGGGATGAATTTTACACGAAAATCGGGGAGCGCCCAGAAAAGTACGATATATGGCTGATTGCAAGCAGAAGCCCCAACCTATTCGGGACAGGAAACGTATCAAACCCGAAGATGCTCGATGCTGCAGGGAGGGCCTTAGATTTCGGAGGTGTTGTAATGAACTCTAAGGCAGCTAGGAGGAGAGGAATCAAGGACGGAGACGTGGTTATCATAGAATCGCCTTTCGGGAAAAAGAAGAGCAAGGTGATTCTAAGGGAAGGCCAGATGCCAGATGTGGCCCTCCTTGTCGGACAGCTCGGCCAATGGAAGACCCCCCATGCCAAGAACCTGAATGTCCCAAATGTGGGTGATTTCACGGGACTCGACCTCTATATTTTGGATGCGGGGGGGTCCTCATGCGACTTGGCAAAGGTGAGGATTTCCAAAGCGTGATGAGCGGTGATATGAGATAACTGGGGTGATCGTGTGGTGCATTGGGGAATGGTGATGGACCTCAGGAAATGCGTCGGTTGTCAGACCTGCACGGTTGCGTGCGAGGTAGAAAACTTCCTCCCTCGCAAGATATCATGGGGTAGAGTGGAGGACTACGAGGAGGGAGAATATCCCAACGTCAGGAGGACCTTCCTTCCGATGCCCTGCATGCATTGTGAGGAACCGGCTTGCGAGAAAGTATGTCCCACAAAGGCCACTCAAAGACGCGAGGATGGGATAGTCACCATCGATTACGATAAATGTTTGGGATGTAGGTACTGTATGGTCGCATGCCCATACGAAGCCCGCTCATATTTGGAGGTAGATGAAGAAAAGATCCGCTGGCCCGGATCGCCATTGTGGAAAGGGGAGTTCAGATCTGAACCTCAGCTCCTGAAGAAAGGGGTCGTGTCAAAGTGTACCTTCTGTATCCATAGAATCGACAAAGCGAAGGAAACAGGCAAAATTCCTGGGAAAGATCCAGATGTCACTCCTATGTGTGTGAACTCCTGCGTGGGAGATGCTAGGTATTTTGGCGACTTGGACGATCCGAACAGCGAGGTTTCAAAACTGGCATGCCGCAAGCGTGCTTTCAGACTTCACGAAGAAGCCGGGACTACGCCTTCAGTATATTATCTGTTGTGATTCACTATGAGAAAACAAGATGCTTGGGGTTGGAAAATCGCTGCCGACACTTTCTTGGGAGGAGTAGGCGCTGGTCTTTATGCCTCTTCCTTCCTTTTGGGGGTCGTCAACGTATCGGCCGAAGAATTTCTTAGATATGGGCTCTTGCTCGGGCCAATCATTCTACTTGTAGGATTAGGACTTTTGTTTGCCGAACTTGGAAGGCCAACAAGAATAACTAGGTCGTTCGCGAATATCCGAAGCTCATGGATGTCGGCTGGAGGAGTGATGCAGGGCATCTTCATAATTTGCGCTCTTGGTTATTCCTTACCAATGTTTGCTCCTTTTTCTTGGCTTCCTTGGGGAACGGGAGGAATCGGATCGCTGATAGGGACTATCGGACTCGTGGCCGGAATCCTCCTCCTTTTATACCACGGCTTCCTCTTTGGTGCCTCTAGGGGGATTCCTTTATGGAACACCCCGATCCTGCAACCATTATTTCTATTTGTCGGGCTATCCACAGGACTCGCTGCCCTATTCCTTGTGGGATATGGAATTGGAATGGAAATGCCGGCCCTCAAGACGATTGGAAATACCACCCTTGTCTTCTTGGCCGGGGAAGGAATAACCCTCTGGGCTTTTCTTACGGTTCCATCGAGGAGGACGTATGAGTTATCGGTGATGGAACTCAAGACTCCAGCAAACTTGGGGATTATTGGCGGAATGGCCATAATCTTACCGGCCGTTCTACTTGCAACAATCCCTCCCACAGGGTTCATTGCACTCGGAATTTTAGCCGGATTATTAATCTTGATAGGGGGGTTTTACCTCCGCCACATCATCATTAAGGCTGGGTGCTATTACCCCTCGCGCATCAACATGCCGTGAAGGCTTGACAAATTATCTTTTTCGATAATTTTCCGGTGATAGTTTAGCCCTTTTCTCTAAAGCCGATGCTCTTTTCATACTATAAAATATCATTACGCGAAAGTCTGAATCTAACCGCTTGCGCGCTGCGATTTGGAAATCTTTAGAGAAAAGCCGCTTTACATCCATTTCACTGACCCCGGGTGGCCCACGCAGTTGGTGGCGTCCGCTTGCAGGAAGAAAAGCCCAAAGCAAAAATGTGCTACCAAAACGCGTCACGGATTTCAGAGATGTAAGGTATCTCTTTCTTTCGTCCTTGGGAATGCTGTGCAAGCAACCGATATCTATTACGGCATTGAAAGGTTCCGGTAACTTCGTTATCAACTTTTCCGTATTTAAAAAATCTATTATATAGAAGCTACACTCGACTTCGTTTTTGCGTGCTTTTTTCTTGGCCTTGCTAATTGCTATTCGTGAAACATCTATGCCAACTGCTTCGAAGCCTTTTGCTGCTAAGTAAACAACACTTGTCCCAGTTCCGCAACCTATGTCTAGAATTCTACAGGGTTTGAGGGTTCCACTTTCGACGAGTTCGACGAGCTCATCGGGGGGCTCCCCAACATCCCATGGGGTATAAATTAAGTAAGCTAGATCCCACCAAGTTGCCACGCGCTCAACCTTACTTTATCAAGTATGACGAGGCTAAATTAGTTTAGTCTGGCTCAGAACCACATGACCGAAATCCTTATTCATAATCTTGCAAAGAAAAACAGGGAAAATCGCCTTGAGGCGCGAAAATGGCTGTGGACCTTCGGATTAAAGAACACCCCATCTTGGAGTTCAAGAGAGGCCCAAAGGTCAAAATCTATTACGGGAGGAAGAAGATAGACGCCTACGAGGGGGAGACGGTCGGGGCCGCCCTCTACGCGGCTGGCATAAATGTTTTCACGAGAAGCGTCAAGTACCATAGGCCCCGCGGCATGTTCTGCGCCATAGGAAAATGCTCCTCGTGCATGATGCGGGTCGACGGCGTGCCGAACGTCATGACGTGTGTCATCCCGGTGAGAGATGGGATGAGGGTAGAGCCCCAGAACTGTTTTCCTTCCGCCTCGCATGACTTGTACAGCATCATAGATCGGCTGGGCTTCAAATTTCCTGCTGGATTTTATTATCGGCTGATCACCCGCCCACGTTCCCTCAGCGCTCTTTACCTGAAACTAATACGTCCCCTGACGGGCATGGGGAAATTTCCGACTGCGAATCGAGGGTTCAAACCAATGACAAAGAGTGAACAGAGAGAGACCGAGGTTGCTGTCGTTGGCGCGGGCCCAGCGGGCCTCTCAGCAGCAATCCATGCTGCAAGGCTGGGTTGCAAGGTGACATTGATAGATGAGAACCACAGGCTGGGCGGCCAGTTGATAAAACAGACACATATGTTTTTCGGCTCCAAGGAGTATTTCGCGGGCGTGAGGGGTATTCGCATCTCAGAGAAACTTGCCGAAGAGGTCAAACAGCATGAGAATATCGAAGCCCTTCTAAACACATCGGTGGTAGGCCTTTACAATGGGAACGTTCTCGGGATCGTTCAGGGCAACAAGTTCGCGACCATGCGTGCCAAGAAGGTCATCGTCTCCACGGGGGCGTACGAGAAGACGTTGTTATTCAATAACAATGACCTCCCCGGAGTGATGGGGGCGGGAGGGGTTCAAACCCTCATGAACGTGTTCGGCATAAAGCCCGGCAATGAGGCCTTGATGGTCGGGGCGGGCAACGTCGGGCTCATTATCAGCTACCAGCTCTTGCAGGCTGGCGTCAAGGTCAAAGGTATAGTGGAGGCGGTGCCGAGGATAGGCGGGTACTTCGTCCACGCTGCAAAAATCAGGCGCATGGGCGTTCCCATTTACGTCTCCCACACCATCAAGCGAACTTGGGGCAGAAGACGCGTCGAGGGCGCAACTATAGTGCAGCTGGACGATAGATGGAAAGAGGTCGAGGGCACGGAAAAAGACATAAAGTGCGATATCATCTGCATATCGGTCGGCCTTAAGCCGACTTACGAGTTTCTCTACCAAGCGGGCTGCAAGATGAAGTTCATCTCGGAACTCGGCGGCCACGTCCCCCTCCGCACCAAGAATATGGAAACATCTGTCAAGGGCGTTTACATACCTGGCGACACAGGAGGCATAGAGGAGGCGGACACGGCGATGGTGGGCGGAAAAATAGCTGGCATCTCGGCCGCCCTGAGCTTGGAGTATGGGGATAAAGAGGCGGAGGAGTTCAGGAAGAAAGCGATCATGGAGCTAAAGGAGTTGCGATCTGGCCCGACGAGCGCTAGGATCAGGAGCGGCATCGAAAAAGCCCTGATAGAGGAGGGGTGAGATGGTCAGCGACTACGAGAAGACAGGGGTGATTACCTTGAAAGATTTGGAAGGGCAGATTCCGCCACCAGAGAGGTTCAAAAAGGGGCCGGTCGCAATCGTGGAGTGTACTCAGGAGATACCCTGCGACGCCTGCGTCCAAGCATGCCATAGAAAGTTGTTGAGTATGAAAAATGTCATATCTCTCCCGATCCTAGACTTCGACAAGTGTAGCGGTTGCGCGATATGCGTCGGAAAATGCCCAGGTTTAGCTATATTTATCGTCGACATGTGCAAGGCGCCGAAGGGAAAAGCTTGGGTCACGATTCCATACGAGTTCCTGCCCGTTCCTGAAGTCGGGAGCATAGTTCGTGCGCTGAACAGAGAGGGAGAAGATGTAGGTTCTGCCAAGGTAGTGAAGGTCGCCCGACTGAGCAAGGATGAAAAGACAGCGCTTGTCACCTTCGAGGTCGATGAAAAACTTGCGATGGAAGCTAGGGCTTTGAGGTGATGACGGTGGCGAAAAAAATTGTCTGCCGGTGCGAGGACGTGACCGAAGAAGAGATAATCGATGCGATAAAGCAGGGGTACACAGACATTGAATCCCTAAAGAGATACACCGGGACCGTTACGGGCCCATGCCAAGGGAAGACTTGTCTCTCGCACGTGATCGCCATACTCGCGAGGGAACTCGGGAAGGGTAAGGAGGAAGTCGGCGTAACCAGGCAAAGGCCCCCCGTAAAGCCGATACTTTTAGGTGTGCTGGCTGGTGAGGCAATTGAATGAAAATGCGGACGTGGTGATCATCGGCGGGGGAGTGGTTGGTCTGGGGCTGGCATACCGCCTCTCGGAGAAGGGCATGAAAAACGTCGTGGTCCTTGAAAGAGGCTACATCGGTAGCGGCGCCAGCGGGAGGAACCCCGGCGGCATAAGACAGCAATTGAGCTTAGGGGAGGACATAATCCTCGCTAGGGAAAGCGTGAAAATATACGCACGCCTGAGCGGCGAGCTGAACTTCAACATAATGTTTAGGCAAGGTGGGTACCTGATCCTCGCCTTCACCGAGCGAGAGGTTGAACAGTTCAAGAAAAACGTGAAGCTACAGAATTCGCTGGAGGTGAGGAGCAGAATCATTAGGCCAAAGGAGGCGAAGGAGATCGTCCCGATGCTGGCCACCGACAAGCTCCTCGGGGCGACCTACTGCTCGACCGATGGGATCCTCTATCCCTACGCCGTCCTCTGGGGCTACGCCCAAGCGGCCGAACGGATGGGCGCCAAGATACTCACATTCACCGATGCAAAGGGGATAAAGGTTGAAGGCGGAGAGGTGAAGGCCGTGGTGACCGACAAGGGCGAGATAAAGACCCCCGTCGTCATCAACGCGGCTGGGGCGCATGCCGCCGAGGTCGCGAGCATGGCCGGCGTGGAGCTCCCGAACAAGCCTTACAGGCACGAGATCGCTGTCATCGAACCCCTGAAGCCCTTCCTCGACCCCATGGTCCTCTCCCTTCACCACACCCTGTACGTCGGGCAGATGATGAGGGGTGAGGTACTCGCAGGTGTCGGAAACCTGGACGAACCCCCCTCACACGAACTGAGGGCGAGCGCCGACTTCCTGCCGAAGCTAGCCCGGACGATCATCGAGGTCATGCCCCAGTTCAGGCACCTCGCGGTGATGCGCCAGTGGGTCGGGATTCGCGACATGACGCCCGACGGCAAGCCCATCCTAGGTGAGGTGGAGGGGGTGCGTGGCCTCATCCAGGCGAACGGCTTCGGAGGCCTTGGGATGATGCTGTCGGCCTCCGCGGTGAAGCTGTTGGCTAAACTCATCCTAACGGGAAAAACGCCGAAGATGCTCGAGCCCTTCAGCCTCGCGAGGTTCAGAGAGGAGAAGCTTGAGAAGGAGATGTATATAGCGGGAGTGCACTGATTTCGTTTTTCAGCTCTTGCCAATCTTCGTTTTACTTGATCCACTTTGTAGCGGGGCAGCCACCAACTCCATACGGCGCGCGACGACGACCCTGAAGCCATGTACTATATTTCCCGCGTAAATCAAGAGCCTCACCCCCCTGACTCACAACACCTTATCTGGATCGAAACCACCCAAATCCTGTGCTCTAGCTCTTATCATCACCGTCCGGACGCCTTCAGTCTTGGGAAGGAAGAAATTGCTGCTATGGCCGGAAACGCTGCTGAGCTTCAAATGTTGCTCCTTTTTAAGCAGCTTCCCAACGGGTGAAGTGGGCCCCCCTCCAATAAACCATCAACTTCGGGGCCACCTCGATGAGGACATCGGGGGAGACGTGCAAGAGCTTTCCCTTTAGCTTTTTCCTCCTCACGAATCCCGGGTACTTGCGGGAAAACATCTCGAGCACCCTCATACGTTTTTTTAGATCTATGACGCGGGCGACGCCTTGAATCATGACTCCGTAGTTCAGGAAAGGGTTGACGGGATTTCGAACGTCCACGGCAAGGGAAACCGAGTTCTTGGCCCTTAAATTCCTAACTTTTTTCGAGTTTCGTGCGGACATCAGAAGAATCTTGTTACTTTTCGCGTCGTAAACGAAGATCATCGGGGTGACGTGCGGTCTAAGGCCGGCGCCCGTAGTACAGAAGTAGGTGAACTTCCCCTCGGCAAGCAGCATCTTGATCTTATCGGGAATTTCTTTCATCTCGGAACCTCAGCCTGGGATTCGAATGAGTCTAGCTTTTTCCCAATACAACATGCTCTCCACATCCACCCTGACTATCAACCTGCGAAGGAGCAAAGTGGTCCTCCAAGCCGCTGGCAGCAAATGACCCTTTTCAGCATACTTCTTAACATACGCCGGATATTTTCGGTGAAATAGCCGCCTGAGCCGCAGCATCTGAATCGGGTGAGCGAGGACGCGGGGAACGCCGTAGACAGTAGCTTTACCCCTCAAAAGGGCGGCCCGATTATTGAGCGGCTCTTCTGGGTTTCGGATGTCTATGAGTATCGCCGCGTTGCGGTTTTCTTTGAGATTCTTCAATTTTTTCGAAACCTTTGATGTGATGATGAAGGCAGACCTGCCGTCGAAAACGTAGATGACCGGCGTTATGTGGGGGTGCCCATGCCCATCCGACGATCCGAAATACGCGAACCTCCCAGTTTTTAGGAGTTGCTTTATTTCATCTGGGTAGGGTGGCACCCTTCTGAGGTTAAAAATCGACAAAGCAGATATGGAAACGACGAAGAGGCAATATCCCACCAAGACCATCAGGAGGATAAAATCAGACATGACAATCGGAAGAAGCATGAATGCCGGGAACGCCATTATCATGTTCATTAGGTCCGTCTTCTCCAAGTAGTCGAGGCTTCCGTACGGGACGTGCCCTCCTCTCTTGTCGACGGCCTTCTTCAGCCAAGATGATCTCACCGAGGCTAAGAGCGTCGTCCACATGCCCAACCCGACGCGATAGGAGACCTCCCAGAGGAGCAGGAGGCTTAAGGCTATAGGCAGAACCCCGGGGTTACCGCCGAGCCAGTAATCTAAGTTTTGCTTACCCGGGAAGAGGACATAGAGAGCAAGCAGAAGTGTGAATATTGACCCCGCCATGGCTTCGTAATGTTTTTCGCTGAATATCAGTCTCCTATACTTGGATATGGTCCTGCGATCATCTGGGTTTTTGGGTAGCCTCGCCTTCTTCAACGGCAAACTTATGCGGTGGGCAATTGCGCTCCACACAACGACGGCGAGGATGGCGAGGGTGCCAAGGATCGCACTCCGGAGCGGCAGGGAAAAGACGATGACGCATAATAGCCCCACTACTTCC
>Ga0209991_10000260_pt1 | contig 23827 bp, 21 predicted proteins | sample ChitaG_FD_183167 | JGI IMG/M metagenome (GOLD analysis project Ga0209991, IMG submission 183167) | Deep subsurface microbial communities from South Pacific Ocean to uncover new lineages of life (NeLLi) - Chile_00310 metaG (SPAdes)... | ecosystem: Environmental > Aquatic > Marine > Oceanic >... | reverse complement strand
CATCGTCAGCCCCATAGCCTGGGCCTAACCAGCGATCCAGCCGCCACTGGTCAGGCGCGCCGCACGCGCGCATTCTCAGATGAGGCAACGAAGAGGGCTACGCGCGCATTCTTGATGAGTCAACGCGGGCTGTTGACCTTTGTCCGGCGACGCGTGACCATGGGTCGCATGCGTTATGTCGTTACCGGCGGTACCGGGTTTATCGGCACACGTCTGGTGGACCGAATCCTGGCTCTGCCCGAAACCTCAGCTGTGCACCTGCTGGTCCGTCGCCAGTCGCTCGGCAGGTTCGAACGCCTCGCGCAGCGCTGGGGAGACCGAGTGCGGCCACTCGTTGGCGACCTGACCCTGCCTGACCTGGGCCTCACCGACGCCGCCCTCGACGCCGCCCTCGAATCTGCAGGCCCCAACCTCCAGGTCGACCACGTGGTGCACTGCGCCGCAATCTATGACCTCGCCGCCTCCGAGGACCGGCAGCGGGCCGCAAACGTCGACGGCACCCGCGCCGTGATCACGCTGGCGCGCCGACTGGACGCGACATTGCACCACGTGTCCTCGATCGCCGTCGCCGGAACATACTCGGGGGTCTTCACCGAAAACGACTTCGACGTCGCGCAGGAACTTCCGACGCCCTATCACCAGACCAAGTTCGAGGCCGAGCTGCTGGTGCGGTCCGCGACCGGACTTCGGTACCGGATTTACCGGCCGGCCGTGGTTGTCGGTGACTCCCGGACCGGGGAGATGGATAAGGTCGACGGCCCCTACTACTTCTTTGGCCTCCTGTCCCGGCTCGCCGGGTTGCCCAGCTTCACGCCGATGGTGTTGCCCGACACCGGACGCACGAACATAGTGCCGGTGGACTTTGTTGTTGAAGCCGTCGCCGCGCTCATGCACGCCGACGGCCGGGACGGCCAGACGTTCCACCTCACCGCGCCGAAAGCGATCGGGCTGCGGGGCATATATCGCGCAATCGCCCCGGCTGCCGGGTTACCGCCGCTGGTCGGATCGCTCCCCCGCGCCGCGGCAACCCCGTTCCTACGAGCGAGCGGGCGCGCGAAGATCCTGCGCAACCTGGCATCGACCCAACTCGGTATCCCCGGCGAGATCCTCGATGCCGTCGACCTCGCACCGACGTTAACGTGCGAGCACACCCAAGAGGCCTTGCAGAGCACCGGAATCACCGTTCCGGAGTTCGCATCCTATGCACCGCAGTTATGGCGTTACTGGGCCGCGCACCTCGACCCCAACCGGGCTCGCCGGGATCACCCCGAGGGGCCGCTGGTGGGTAAACATGTGATCATCACAGGCGCCTCCAGCGGCATCGGGCGGGCATCGGCGATCGCGGTGGCCGAGCGTGGCGCAACGGTTTTCGCGTTGGCGCGCAACGCCGAAGCGCTCGACAGGCTGATCGCCGAGATCCGAGCGACTGGCGCGGACGCGCACGCATTCACCTGTGACGTCACCGACTCGGCCGCGGTGGAGCACACCGTCAAGGACATCCTGGGCCGCTTCGGCCACGTCGACTACCTGGTCAATAATGCCGGAAGGTCGATCCGGCGGTCAGTGATCGCCTCTACCGACCGGCTGCACGACTACGAACGCGTGATGGCGGTCAACTACTTCGGACCCGTCCGGATGGCGCTCGCACTGCTTCCGCACTGGCGCGAACGACAGTTCGGCCACGTGGTCAATGTGTCCAGCGCCGGGGTGCAGGCCAGCAGCCCGAAGTACAGTGCCTATATCCCCAGCAAGGCCGCCTTGGACGCATTCGCTGAAGTCGTTGGTGCAGAAACACTTTCGGATCACATCACCTTCACCAACATTCATATGCCGCTGGTCAAGACGCCGATGATCGCACCGTCACGTCGACTCAACCCGATGCCACCGATCTCCGCTGAACACGCAGCCGCCATGGTGGTCCGAGGTCTGGTGGACAAACCTGCACGCATCGACACACCGGTCGGGACGCTTTCTGATCTGGGGATGTACTTCACCCCGAAGCTATCCCGTCGCGTGTTGCACCAGCTGTATCTGGGCTACCCCGATTCAGCTGCGGCCCGCGGAGTCGCCGAGGACCACGGCGCCCCATCCGCAGTGCGACGGCCTAACCGTCCGTCGAGACCGAAGCCCGCACTTCGGGTTCCCCGCACGGTCAAGAGGGCGGTGCGGCTGGTTCCCGGAGTGCACTGGTGACCGGGGCGCGTCAGCCTATCTTCATCGACGTCGACACCGGCGTCGATGACGCGATGGCTCTTGTATACCTGTTGGGCAGCGCCGAGGCTGAAATCATCGGTATCGCCTCAACTGCGGGAAATGTTCCCGTACAACAAGTATGCCAAAATAACCTGGGTCTGCTGGAGCTGTGCGGGGCCACTGTCGTGCCGGTGTCGATGGGTTCGGAAAGCCCGCTGTGCGCGCCGCTGCGGACGGCCGAGGACACCCATGGGCCCGAGGGCCTCGGCTACGCCCGACTGCCTGTACCGACCACCGGCCTCACCGCCTACGATGCCGCCCAGGCCTGGGTGCGGGCGGCCCATGCCCACCCCGGTGAACTGATCGCGGTGGTGACCGGACCGTTGACCAATCTGGCGCTGGCGCTGCGCGCCGACCCGTCTCTGCCCCGACTGGTGAAGCGGCTGGTGATCATGGGCGGAAGTTTCGACTATCGGGGCAATACGACTCCGGTGGCGGAATGGAACGTCAGCGTCGACCCGGAATCAGCGGCAGAAGTTTTCGGGGCGTGGGCTGTCGAGACGCAACGCCTCCCGATCCTGTTGGGGCTCAACCTCACCGAGAATGTCGCGATGACGCCAGATCTACTGAGCCGGCTGGCACTGTCTGCGGGATCTTCCTCAACCCCGATGACCGCGGATGATGATCGCGGCACCAGATCAGCTGCCTCCAATCCACTGGTCCGGGTGCTCGAGGACGCCATGCGGTTCTACTTCGAATTCCATCACAACCAGGGTGAAGGCTACCTGGCCCATCTGCACGATCCGCTGGCAGCCGCGGTTGCCCTGGACACCGATCTGGTGCGCTGCCGCGCCGCCACCGTCGATGTGGAGTTGACCGGCACGCTGACGCGCGGCATGACCATTGCCGACTGGAGCCGACGGTGGGGGCGGGAACCCAATGCACTCATCGGTGTAGACGTCGACCCGGCGGCATTCTTCGACCGGTTCATCACCCGTGTAGGTGCATTCGCCAAGCAGCTCGATCAGTCGTAAACACCTTCGAGGTACCACCGCCGCTGCCGGTAGCACAGCAACAGAGCCTGTACGGGATCCCCAGCCTGGACACCGCCAAGCAGCACCTGCGCTCGAGCCGTACGCCCGCTTCTTGCGTCCTCCCACCAGCGTTCGTCGACAGCCCAGGGGCCAGCCCACCACGACAGCTGACCTTTGCGGCCGGGGGCGGCCAGCCGGAAAGGATCTGCGGAGAACAGCCCTCGTGCGGTGACCCGCACCGGGTTGCCCTCGGCGTCAAACAGTTCGACCGGATCATCGAGCAGCACGGTCGGCGACGGCTCCGGGAGCCGTCCCGGCCAGGGCTGGTCTGGATTTGCTTGTGGAACGAGTTCATCCCCCAGCGGGATGAGGGTGATGCGTTCGGCAGGACCCCGCCCTCCACTGAGCACTGGGACCTTGACAGCCTCGGGGCCCAGAAGCCCTTGTACCCGAACCAGTGCTCGTCGCGCTCGCAGTCTGTCCTCCTCACCGACACCACCCCACAGCGGCAGTTGTAGGGCTTCAGCCGACACCACCTCCACTGGGCGCAGTCGCAGCACGGCGACCGGTGCGCCGGGTCGCTGCGCCTCGTTTCGCCGATTCAGCCAACCATCTAGCTGCCAGCGCACACGGTCTGCGGTGGCGTCCTCGGTCAGCGGCTCGGCACATCGCCAAACACGTTCCAGTTCTTGCCCGTTGGTAGCTATGGCGTGGATAGCCAGTCTGGTGCATCCCACCCCCGCGGCCTCCAGGCTGCGGTGCAGCACACTGGCGAGTGTGCGCCCGGCAAAGGCTGCTGCGTCCACCCGGTCGATCGGCGGATCATAGTTCATCACCGCGTCGAGTTCCCGTTCGGGCTCCCTCCCCGACGGAGACCGGGTGGGCTCGCCGCGGGCAAGGCGGTGCGCGGCAACCGCATCAGCGCCGAACCGGGAGGCCACGTCACTTCGGGATAATTCAGCGAACTGCCCGATTATACGGATTCCCATGCGCCACAGCAGATCTGTTAATCCTTCATGGCTGGCCAGAGTCAGGCTCGGTTCAGCGACCAGCTGCCGGATCGACATCTCTGAAAGGAACAGCGCATCCCTGCCTGGGGCGATGATCCTGCCCTCTCGAGCGGCAAAGACGGCAGTGGGCAATTGATCGGCGATGCCGACCTGACATTCGGCGCCGGCTGCAGCCACCGTGTCGACCAACCGTTCAGCAGCGACCTGCTCGGATCCAAAGTACCGGGACGCGCCGCGAACCGACAGCGCCAGTAGCCCGGGACGCAGCACCTCCGCACGGGGTATCAGGTCGTCCACCGCGGCCGTGACATACTCAAAATGCCGGGCATCGCGGTCGGAATCGGCTGTGAGAATATGTAATTCCGGGCATCTGGCCTGCGACTCGCGGTGGCGCAGCCCCCGGCGCACACCCGCTGCACGGGCTGCCGCTGAACACGCGATGACTCGGTTGGCCAGCGTGACCGCAATCGGCATCGTCGAGGGCAGACCGGCAGCTGCCGCCGCGGCGACGGCGGGCCAGTCCATGCACCAGAGCGCCAACACTCTGGAACGGGCCACACCCTCTGGTCGACCCCGCCTCCGTGTCATCCGCCTAGCGCACGGGCGGGGCCGTCCGAGCGTCCTCGAGCGCGCATGGTCAGCCGCACACGGCTGATCCGCCCACATCCCGGGGTGGGCGCTCCGCGACCGGCACCAGCCACCTCGTAGCCACTGACATTCGCATCCAGCCTCTCAGGAGCCCCCTGCCAGTTCCCATCAGTGACGAGCAGCGTGCATTCCCGCTGCCGGGCGCGGGCCACCACTGCCCTGGCGCGGGGCGCCAGCACCGACCGACCTCCCAGGCCCAGGACCACCAGATCCATTCCGTCTAACAGGACCGCGGCCACCTCGACCGGGTCGGCTCCCGGCTCCGGAATGACCGCGACTCTGCTCAGGTCTGCTCCCATCTCCACCGCGGCCAGTAATCCGATATCGGGCTGGCCGATGATCGCGACATGGCCTCCCTGCGTTGTCACCGCCGCCACCATGCTCAGCTCCAGCGACCGGGCACCCGAAAGCAACGCCACAGTTCCGCGAGGTAGCGGACCGGGGAGGAGCTCAGGCAACGAATCGGGCATCAGCAAAGAATCAGGCCCGGGTGAGAGCTCCGGACGCGCCGGCGCCGCCCGGAGGTTTCCACCCCCCTTTCCTGCCATCTTCTCGGACACCGAGACCATCTGCCTACGCAGCTTTTCTACCTGTTCAGCACGGTGCGACGGATTCCTATTAGCGCTCACTTCATCCATTGCCAACGTCACTGCAGCACCTCCCGCATCACCCGATTCAGCACTGTGTTCGAATATATGTTCGATACATTAGTAAACACTCCGTCCCCGGCAGCGTCAACCAAAAGTTCTTTACCAAAAGATGACATTGACAACTGTCACCATTTACTGATGTACTCCAAGCGTGCCCACCGGTGAGCATCCAGACCCGCTGCCAAAGCGCGGCTCGCCACAAGCCCGCGCCGCCAGCCGAAGATGCGAGCTGCAGACCTGGCCCGCGCGGTGAGCTGAAACCATGGGCATCTTCGGCACTGGGACTCCGCGGCGGAGCCACTCCGCCGATGCCGTGATCACCGGCGCCGGCAGTGGAATCGGCGCCGCGTTCGCCGTCGAGCTGGCCCACCGCGGCGGACGCATCGTGTGCAGCGACATCGACGAAGGCGCCGCACGAAAGACCGCCGCGCAGATCGTGGCCGCCGGCGGGCAAGCTTTGGCACTGCGCTGCGACGTCAGCAAGGTCGACGAGGTGTATCGCCTCGCCGACCAGGCACAGCCCTGGTTCGACGGTTCGCCGACGCTGGTGATCAACAACGCAGGCGTCGCCGCCGGCGGGGCCTTTATCGGCGACACTGAACTCGCCGACTGGACCTTGGTGCTGAACATCAACCTATGGGGCCCGATCCACGGCTGCCACGTGTTCGCCCCGATCCTGCGAGAAGCCGGTCGCCCGGCGGGCATCATCAATGTCGCGTCCGCAGCCGCGTTCGGCGCCGCCCCCCGCATGGCCGCTTACAACGTCAGCAAGGCGGGCACCCTGTCCCTGTCGGAGACCCTGGCTGCCGAGCTGGCAGGCACCGGAGTCAACGTCACGGTGCTGTGCCCGACCTTCGTCAAGACCAACATCCTGAAAACCGCACCCGATTCCGCCGCTATTTCCCAGCAATCCGCCCAACTCGCCGACCACCTGATGCGCTGGACCGGCTTCTCCGCCGAGCGCGTCGCCCGGATGTGCCTGGACACCCTCGACCGTGGCGGCCTGTATTGCATGCCCCAGCCCGAAGCCCGGCTGGGCTGGGGCATAAAACGTTTCACACCTACGGCGTATACCCGCGCCGTCGGACTCGCCACGCGTGTCAGCACCTAGGAGGAGTCATGGCGATCGACTTGGATGTGATGCTCGCGAAGATCAAGGATCGTCAATGGGCATTGGCCGACATCGACTGGACTGCCCCAGGCGCTGAGGCGATCACCGAAGAACAGCGGCCCAAACTTAAGGCGTTCATGGCAGATCTATGCTGGATTGAGAACGTGGGCGCACGCGCGTTTGCCGCGCTGGCCAAGAAGGCACCCACGCCAACGCTGGCCGAGATCTACCGGTACTTCCACGCCGAGGAGCAGCGGCACGCCAATGCCGAACTGGCGCTCATGAAGCGCTGGGGCATGCTCGACGACGAGGAAGACCCCGAGCCCCCAGAGCCAAACGTCAACATCCGGCTGGCCATCGAATGGCTCGACACCTACGCCGACGACATGTCGCTATCCATGCTAGGCACAGTCATCCCCATGCTCGAGGTCGCGTTGGACGGTGCGCTGTTGAAGTTCCTGCTCGAAGAGGTGCACGACCCAGTCTGTCACCAGGTGTTCGAGAAGATCAACAACGACGAATCCCGCCACATCGCAGTCGATTTCGAGGTTCTCGACATGATCGGGCAAGCCGACGCGCGTCGGCTGCTCGTACAATTCGTCGGCAACATCGCGTCCCCGGGCTTTATTATCGGCGCGATTACCTACGTGCCACTGCTCAATCGGGTGCGAAATAACATCGTCGACATGGGGCTGCAACCTGAGAAGTTGTACAACGCCATGAAGCGGTTCCAGAAACTCGGCGAACGCGGCGAAACTACCTGGCGGGTACCGACCTACCAGCTCCTCAAGCTGCACACCCGCATGGTGGTCGAGCCGAACAACCCGTACCACTGGCTGGCCAACCCGATGGTCTGGGCGTCGGACTACTACCCAAGGAAGTTGTTGAAGCCCATCCCCAGATGGTTTAAGGAACTTACCCACAATCCTGCGGCCTGAAACATGGCGTACCAGTACAAGAACAGTATCCACGACACCCTTATCGTCGGCGCCGGATTCAGCGGCTTAGGGGCCGCTATCAAGCTGCGGCAGGCCGGCGTCGAGGACATCGTGCTCGTCGAGCGGGCCGACCGAGTCGGCGGGACCTGGCGTGACACCACCTATCCCGGGGCGGCATGCGACATCCCGTCGCTGCTTTATTCGTTCTCGTTCGTCAAGAACCCGTCGTGGTCACGCGCCTACCCCTCCAGTGCGGAGATCTGCGACCATATCGAGGAGTTGACCGACCAATTCGGACTGCGCGCGCTCATCCGATTCAACACCGAGATCACCGGGTTGTCGTTCGACGAGTCCGCCGGTGTTTGGACCGCACAAACTAAGCAGCACACTGTGTTTCATGCGCGCACGGTCGTGCTGGCCGCCGGCCCTCTTGCCGATCACAAACTGCCCGAGATCCGTGGTATCGACACCTACCAGGGGCGCAAGATACACAGCGCGGCATGGGACCCGGACTACGACTTCACTGGCAAGCGGGTCGCCGTGATCGGCACCGGGGCAAGTGCCGTGCAGATCGTGCCCGAGCTGGTCAAGACCGCTCAGTTCGTCAAGGTGTTCCAACGCACCCCGGGCTGGGTGCTGCCCCGCATGGACGTGCAGATGCCCGCAGCCGTGCAGGCACTATTCGCCGCGGTCCCCGCCGCCCAGGAGTTCGCCCGCCAGGCGCTGTACTGGGGACACGAAGCTAGCGCGGCGGCGCTGGTATGGGATACACCGATGAGCCGCCTCGTTGCCCGCCTGGGCCGAGCGCACCTGCACCGCCAGGTCAAAGACCGGTGGCTGCGCCGCCAGCTCACGCCGGACTTCACCCCGGGCTGCAAGCGCATGCTGGTGTCCAGCGACTACTACCCTGCCCTTCAACGCGACAACTGCAAGCTGATCGATTGGCCGATCGCCACCCTCAGCCCAGTCGGCATCCGTACAAGTGACGGCATCGAGCACCACCTCGACGCAATCGTGTTCGCCACTGGCTACGACGTGCACCTATCCGGCCCACCGTTCAGGGTCACAGGCCTCGGCGGCCGGTCGCTACAGAAGGAATGGGCCAGTCACGCCGAAGCGTACAAGAGCGCCAGCGCGCACGGCTATCCGAACCTGTTCTTCATGACCGGACCCAACTCCGGCCCCGGCCATAACTCACTGCTGGTCTACGTCGAGGGACAACTGGACTACGCCGTCGCCGGTATTACAACGATTCTGCAGAACAATCTGCGTTATCTCGACGTCCGCGCTGACGTGCAACACCGATACAACCGCGGAATCCAGAAGCGTCTAACCGCCACAACGTGGATGACGGGCTGCAGCAGCTGGTATCTGACCGCAGACGGCTACAACGCGTCCATGTACCCGGGATTGGCCACGCAGTATCTTCGACAGATGCGCGATTTCCGACTCGAGGACTACGACGCAGTGTCGCGCGACACCCTTGCCCGCGTTGTCACCTCGACCGCCTAGCATGCCACCAACCAGGCAGCCGAGACCGCAGGCCGGCCCAGTCCCCACGATCCTGCGCCGAATCCGTCGCGGGTCACGCGATGTGATCGAGAACGCCGTGTCGCAACTCTTCGACGCAGCCGTACAACCCCACAGTGTCGGCCAATCCGGGGAGTACCGCCTCGACGAGTTGGCCCGGCTCGCAGGTACAACCACCCGAAACATCAGGGTGTATCGCGACCGTGGCCTGCTGCACCCGCCGCTGCGGGTCGGCCGCATCGTACTTTTCAATGACACCCACTTAACACGGTTACGGCTCATCACCTCGATGCTGGACCGCGGCTACACGATCGCTCATGTGAACGAGATGCTCTCGGGATGGGAGCAGGGCAAAAACCTCGGCGATATGCTCGGCCTGGAGTCTGCGATCGCGGGGAGTTGGGCTACGGAGAGGCCGCAACGCATGTCGGTTGCCGAGGCCAAACGGTTGGTGGACAACGATCCAGGATTCGAACGCTTAGTCGGTCTGGGCATCATCCGGATTGAGGACAATTCGACAGACGCCCAAGCCGTTGTCGTGCGTCCGAAACTGATCGAGGCGTTCAACGAGCTCCGCCAATACGGCGTGGCCACTGAGAAACTCATCGATCTGTATGAACAGATCGCACCCCTGCTCGATCAGATCAGCGCGATCCTGGTGCAAGCGGGGGTGGAGGAGGTATTCGACAAGGTCAACCCGGGCGCCGCCATGCCGGACGACGTCGAGGTGGCCGAGCTGATCACTAAGTTAGTGCGTTTCCGAACCCAGGCGGTGCAGGCAGCTGCGGCTACCCTGGCATTCTCGATCGAATCGACCATCGAATCGGTGGTTGCCCAGTTGCTCGGCGGCTTCGTAGAGAAGAAGGGTGAATCCGGCCACCAATAACCGTCACTCCCACTCGATGGTGCCTGGCGGCTTGCTGGTGACATCCAGAACCACACGATTGACCTCGCGCACCTCATTGGTGATCCGCGTCGAAATGCCTTCCAGCACTTCGTAAGGCACCCTCGTCCAGTCGGCCGTCATCGCATCCTCACTGGATACCGGGCGGAGTACGATCGGGTGCCCGTACGTGCGGCCGTCACCTTGCACACCCACTGAACGCACATCAGCCAGCAGCACCACCGGACACTGCCAGATCTCGTGATCCAACCCGGCCGACGTCAGTTCCTCGCGCGCGATGGCATCGGCCCGACGCAGCGTGTCAAGGCGCCCGGCAGTAACCTCACCGACGATACGAATACCCAGACCAGGACCCGGAAATGGTTGGCGTGCAACGATCTCTTCCGGCAGGCCCAGTTCCCGGCCGACGGCACGCACCTCGTCCTTGAACAGGAGACGCAAAGGCTCGACGAGGCTAAACTTCAGGTCGCCGGGCAACCCACCGACGTTGTGGTGGCTCTTGATGTTTGCGGTTCCCGTTCCGCCACCGGACTCCACCACATCGGGATAAAGCGTGCCCTGGACAAGGAACTCGACCTCACCGTCGGACACGCCCAGCGCGTCTCGCACGGCACCCTCGAATGCCCTGATGAACTCGCGTCCGATGATCTTGCGCTTGCCCTCCGGGTTGGTGACGCCAGACAGCGCCTCAAGGAAACGTTCAGCCACGTCGACGGTGATCAGTTTGGCGCCTGTCGCAGCGACGAAATCGCGTTGCACCTGAGCCCGTTCGCCGGCGCGAAGTAACCCGTGATCGACGAACACGCATGTCAAGCGATCGCCGATGGCCCGCTGCACCAGCGCGGCGGCTACTGCAGAGTCGACACCCCCCGAGAGCCCGCAGATCGCCCGTCCGGTACCGATGTGCTCACGCACCTGATCGACGAGTGCGTCGACGATGTTGGCCGGCGTCCACGCCGCATCGATACCGGCGAACTCGTGCAGGAACCGGCTGAGTACCTGCTGACCGTGCGGTGTGTGCATCACCTCGGGGTGATACTGCACGCCGGCCATCTGACGCCCCCGATTTTCGAACGCCGCCACCGGCGCACCGGCGCTCGTCGCGACCACGTCGAAGCCCTCCGGGGCAGCGGTCACCGCGTCGCCGTGACTCATCCACACCGGATGCAGGGCGGGCAGTTTGCAATGTAGTTGCCCACCAGTGATTTTCAACTCCGTTCGACCATACTCACTGGTTCCGGTGTGAGCGACGGTGCCACCCAGAGCCAACGCCATCGCCTGGAATCCGTAGCAGATGCCGAACACCGGGACGTCCAGGTCGAAGAGCGCGGGATCCAGCTGCGGAGCCCCGTCCGCGTAGACGCTGGCCGGCCCCCCGGACAGTACGACCGCGCGAGGGTTGCGGGCCTTGATCTCATCGATACTGGTGGTGTGCGCGATAACCTCTGAATACACCAGGGCCTCCCGGACGCGCCGCGCGATCAGCTGCGCGTACTGCGCACCGAAGTCGACGACCAACACCGGACGGGGGGCTGCGGATTCCACCCGATCAGTCTAATGGGGTGGGTCTCCGCGGCCGGTCAGTGGCGCAGCCTATCCAGCCGAGCTGACTAATGGGGTGGGTCGCCGCAGCCGGTCAGCGGCGCAGCCTGCCCGCCGAGCTGACCAAGGGCGTGAGTCGCCGCAGCCGGTCAGCGGCGCAACCTACCCGGCCGAGCTGACCGGTTCGATCGGAATCCTGCGCAGCGCTCCCGGCGCCTCGGCGGGTACGACCGGGTTCGCCGGCGCGATGGGCGCGAGGCGCCGATACGGCTCACCCTGAGCGGGGCGGAGATCCTCCTCACCCTTGTTCGGCCATAACGCCGCTGCCCGCTCAGCCTGGGCGGTGATCGAAAGCGATGGGTTCACACCGAGATTCGCCGAGACCGCCGCACCGTCCATGACCGACAGCGTGGGGTAGCCGTAAACCCGTTGATAAGGATCGATGACGCCGTTCTCGGAACTATCACCGATCGCCGCGCCACCGAGGAAATGGGCCGTGAGTGGGACGTTGAACAATTCGCCCCAGGTTCCACCGGCGACACCGTCGATCTTCTTAGCGATGCGCCGGGTGACTTCGTTGCCTGCCGGGATCCACGTCGGATTCGGTTCCCCGTGGCCCTGCTTGCTGTCCAGTAAGCGAAATCCGAACTTCGTCTTGCGGGTGAACGTAGTGATCGAGTTGTCCAGATGCTGCATCACCAGTGCGATTACGGTGCGCTCACTCCACTGGCGCGGGTTGAGCACCCGCAGCGTGCCCTTCGGGTCAGCCTTCACACCCCGGAGCAATTGCTTCCAGCGCGGGACGTCGGTGCCCTGCGGTCCGGCGCCGTCGGTCATCAGCGTCTGCAACAACCCCATCGCGTTGGAGCCCTTGCCGTAGCGGACCGGTTCGACATGAGTGTCGGCCGTCGGGTGGATTGACGAGGTGATGGCCACACCGTGCGTCAAGTCCAGGTCATCGCCGGCTTCGAAGCGCGCCGCCCCGACGATGGACTCCGAGTTGGTTCGCGTCAGCACGCCGAGGCGATCGGACAGCTTCGGTAACGTGCCCCCGTCCCGCATCTTGAACAGCAGCTTCTGCGTGCCGTAAGTTCCGGCCGCAAGAATCACGTGACGCGCCGTGAAGGTCTTGCGCCGGCGGCGCAGCTTGCCACCGGTCCGCACGGTACCTACCTCCCAAAGCCCGTCAGCACGCTGCTGGAATTCCTTGACCATGGTCAGCGGATGCACTTGAGCTCCAGCAGATTCCGCGAGCCCGAGGTAGTTCTTCACGAGGGTGTTCTTGGCGCCTTCACGGCAGCCCGTCATGCACGAACCACACTCGGTGCAGCCGGTACGGGCCGGCCCCGCCCCGCCGAAGTAGGGGTCCTCGACGCTCTTGCCAGGCATCTTCTCACCGTCGGTGCCGAAGAACACTCCGACGGGCGTCGCGACGAAGGTGTCACCGACACCCATGTCCTCGGCGACCTCCTTCATGATCCGGTCCGCGTCGGTGAACGTCGGGTTGTCGACCACACCTAGCATCCGCTGGGCCTGCTCGTAGTGCGGCATGAGCTCAGCACGCCAGTCGGTGATGTTCTTCCACTGCAGATCCTGAAAGAACGGCTCCGTTGGCACGTACAACGTGTTGGCGTAGTTCAGCGATCCGCCGCCGACTCCTGCGCCCGCCAGGATCATGACGTTGCGTAACAGGTGGATGCGTTGGATGCCGTACATACCGAATTGCGGCGCCCACAGGAACTTGCGCAGGTTCCAGGAGGTCTTGCCGAAGTCCTCGTCGGTGAACCGACGACCTGCTTCCAGCACGCCGACTCGGTAGCCCTTTTCGGTAAGCCGCAGCGCGCTGACGCTACCGCCGAACCCCGAGCCGATGATGATTACGTCATAGTCAGGCTCCATTAAGACAGTATGAACTTACCCGTCGGTAATATGCTAGAGAGGCGACCCTAACTCTCGGCGCGGGGACTTCACCCAGACGCGTGGTCGAACGTGAAAATGCCTTCACTCCCGCGTCCCAGACTGGGGGTATCTTCACGCTCGTGCTGGCTGCGCAGAGGCGGCGCTGCATGTCAGAGCCGGTCGGCACACTCGCCACATGGGGGAACCATTCGTGGGCAGTGCCGCCGTCGCATCCGGTATGAACTGGGGTGAGCTGCAACGCAACTACACGCGGATCTTTCGAGATGTGTACGTCCACGCCGACGCCGATGTCACCCCGGTCACGCGCGCGCGGGCGGGTTGGCTGTGGTCCGGGCGGAACGCGATAGTCGCCGGACGCTCGGCAGCGGCCATCCACGGCAGCAAGTGGGTCGATTCACAGTCGCCGATCGAACTGATCCACCACAATCGGCATCGCCTCGCCGGCATGCGAATCTGGGGTGATCGCATCAACGATGACGAGATTGTCCGGATTGACGGGATGGGGGTGACGACGCCGGAACGGACCGCGCTGGATCTCGCGTGCTGGCACCCGCGACGGGCGGCGACAGCTGCAGTCGACGCGTTAATGCAGGCAACCGCGCTGCGGATCGCCGATGTCGAGGAGATTGCCGACCGGTACCGCGGACGACGGGGCATTGTGAGGGCACGCGCGGTGCTGCGGTCAACCGACAGCGGCGCGCAATCCCCGCAGGAGACCTACCTACGACTACTGCTGATCGACGACGGACTGCCCCCACCACAGACGCAGATCCCCGTTCTGGGCGACCACGGTTCGGTGGTCGCCTACCTCGACATGGGGTGGCCGAATCTCATGGTCGCCGTTGAGTACGACGGAGAGCAACACCGCACCAACCGGTCCCAGTACAGCTGGGATGTGAAGCGACTCGAAATGGCCCAGCGGCGAGGGTGGATAGTCGTCCGGGTGCTCGCCGGGGACAAGCCGAAGGACACTCTGCGTAGGGTTCGCGCCGCCCGCTCGCGCCGCATGGCTGTGCCCGCCGCCTCTCGCCGGCCAGCGTGAAGGTGTCTTCACGGCGCCTCCCGCCGGCCAGCGTGAAGGTGTTTTCACGGCCAGGTCCCAACGTGAAGATGCCTTCACGTTGGGCGGGGGCGCCGCTCGGCGGGCGCGACGTTCGGCGGGAAGCGACCACCGGGACGTTCGGCGGGATCGGCGGCCATCGGCCACCGGGGGCATTCAGGCTAAGACTGCAGCGGTCAGCGTCCGACCGTCAACCCGACCTTCTGGAACTCCTTGAGGTCGCAGTAGCCCGCCTTTGCCATCGCCCTGCTCAGACCGCCGACAAGGTTGAGCGAGCCGAACGGGTCGTCGGACGGCCCGGTCAGCACCTTTTCAAGGGACGGTCGTACACCACTGGCCACCTGGAGCGGCGCGCCGCGCGGCAGCGATGGGTGAGCTGCAGCCGAGGGCCAGAACCAGCCTCCCCCGAGTGCTTCGACGGCCGAGGCCAGTGGCGTGCCGAGCACTACGGCATCCGCGCCACAGGCAATGGCCTTTGCCAGGTCCCCCGATGTGTGGATATCGCCGTCGGCGAGCACGTGAACGTATCGTCCACCCGTCTCGTCGAGGTACTCCCGCCGCGCTGCCGCAGCATCAGCGATGGCCGTGGCCATCGGCACGCTGATGCCCAACACCTCGTCGCTGGTAGTGACCCCATCGGTGGAGCCGTATCCGACGATCACCCCGGCCGCGCCGGTGCGCATCAGGTGCAGTGCGGTCCGGTGGTCGAGGACCCCGCCGGCGACCACCGGCACGTCGAGCCCGGAGATGAAGGTCTTCAGGTTGAGAGGCTCGGCGTCCTGCGCAACGCGCTCAGCAGAGATGATCGTGCCCTGAATAACCAGCAGGTCGATGCCCGCCGACACCAGAGTAGGCGTCAGCGCCTGTGCGTTCTGCGGGCTGATGCGCACCGCGGTGGTCACCCCTGCATCGCGGATCCGCGCGACGGCCGCACCGAGAAGGTCGGGATCTATTGGCGCCGAATGCAATTGCTGCAGCAGCCGGATGGACTCCGACGGATAGGACTCCTTGTCGGCCACCTCGAGCACCTGGGCGACCTTGTCATCGACGTCCGCGTGCCGCCCGATCAGGCCCTCACCGTTGAGTACCCCGAGACCTCCGAGACGTCCTAGCTTGATGGCGAACTCCACCGAGACCAGCGCGTCGGTGGGATGCGCGACCACCGGAATCTCGAATCGGTACGCGTCGAGCTGCCACGCTGTGGAGACATCCTTCGACGAGCGGGTGCGCCGAGAAGGCACGATGTTGATGTCACCGAGTTCGTAGGTTCGGCGCGCAGTCCTTCCCATGCCGATTTCGACCATGTCACGCATACTGATCAGTCCTTGACTGGGCCGAGGCCCCTAGCGGCTGGTGTAGTTCGGGGCTTCGGCGGTCATCGTGATGTCGTGGGGATGACTTTCCTTGAGCCCGGCGGCAGTGACCTGGACGAACTGCGCCTGCTGCAACTGCTCAATAGTGGCCGAGCCGGTATAGCCCATCGCTGCGCGTAGTCCGCCGGTGAGCTGGTGGATGACCGTCGAGAGCGGGCCACGGAACGGTACCCGCCCCTCGATGCCCTCGGGTACCAGCTTGTCCTCGGAGAGCACGTCGTCCTGGAAGTAGCGATCTTTGGAATAGCTGCCCCGGAGGCCGCCGCCGGCCCCGCGACCCTGCATCGCCCCGAGTGAACCCATCCCGCGGTAGCTCTTGAATTGCTTGCCGTTAACGAAGATCAGCTCCCCGGGCGACTCCGCGGTGCCGGCCAGCAGTGAGCCCAGCATCGCGGTGGATGCCCCGGCGGCAAGCGCCTTGGCGATATCGCCGGAGTATTGCAGCCCACCGTCGGCGATCACCGGCACGCCATACGGACGACAGGCCGCTACTGCTTCTAAGATGGCGGTGATCTGGGGTGCACCGACTCCAGCGACGACCCGTGTAGTGCAGATCGAGCCAGGACCGACGCCCACCTTGACCGCATCGGCGCCGGCATCCACCAGGGCGGCGGCCGCGGAGCGGGTGGCGACGTTACCGCCGACGACGTCGACGCGGTCGCCGGCGACGGCCTTGAGGCGATGCACCATCTCGAGCACTCCGCGGTTGTGGGCGTGCGCGGTGTCCACGATCAACACGTCGACACCGGCGTCGGCCAACGCCATCGCGCGCGTCCACGCGTCCTCGCCCACGCCCACCGCGGCACCGACCAGCAGCCGGCCGTCACTGTCCTTGGTCGCCAGCGGGAACTGCTCGGTTTTGACGAAGTCCTTGACGGTAATGAGTCCGGTGAGCTGGCCGCGGCCGTCGACGATCGGCAATTTCTCGATCTTGTTGCGACGCAGCAGCCCCAGCGCGGCTTCGGCTGAAACCCCCTCCTGCGCGGTGATCAGTGGCGCTTTGGTCATCACTTCGGCGACGGCCTTGGACTGGTCGACTTCGAAGCGCATGTCGCGGTTAGTAATAATCCCGACGAGCTGCCCATCCGTATCAACCACGGGCAACCCCGAGATGCGGAACCGGGCGCACATGGCGTCGACCTCGGCGAGCGTGTTTTCCGGCGAGCAGGTCACCGGATCGGTCACCATACCGGCCTCGGATCGTTTGACGGTTTCCACCTGACCTGCCTGTTCGGCCATCGGCAGATTGCGATGCAATACGCCCATGCCCCCTGCGCGCGCCATCGCGATGGCCATCCGCGACTCGGTGACAGAGTCCATCGCCGAACTCACCAGCGGGACCTTCAGTCGGATCCGGCGAGTGAGCTGACTGGAGGTATTCGCTGTGGCGGGAATCACATCGGATGCCGCAGGCAGTAGCAAGACGTCGTCGAAAGTGAGACCCAGCATCGCCACCTTGGTGGGATCGTCTCCCCCGGTGGGCACTGGAACGACGATGGGGATACTGCTTTCGGCCATCGACGTGGGTATCGACATGGGTCAGCCTCCAGTAACAGATGCGGCCAGGCACAGACCTGACCTGAATGCCACATCTTATCGGCAACGAACTTGGGGTTTCGGTTCCCCCGACGTGCTGCCCAACCGCTGGCGCGATACCTGGGGAGCTGCGTAGTCTTGGGGTCGTGCGAGACCATCTGCCACCAGGATTGCCTCCCGACCCGTTCGCCGACGACCCGGCCGACCCGTCGGCGGTGCTCGACGCTCTGGAGCCGGGGCAGCCATTGGACGCGCAGGAGCGTATGGCGGTCGAAGCCGATCTCGCCGATCTCGCGGTCTACGAGGCATTACTGGTGCTCAAGGGTATTCGCGGTCTGGTTGTCTGCTGTGACGAATGCCAGCAAGATCACTATCACGACTGGGACATGCTGCGCGCGAATCTGCTGCAGCTTCTCGTAGACGGCACGGTCCGTCCGCACGAACCGGCATTCGACCCCGAACCCGATTCCTACGTGACGTGGGACTACTGCCGTGGTTACGCCGACGCCTCGCTCAACGAAGCGACGTCGGAGTCCGACGGATATCGCTGAGAGCGCTAGCTCCACTTCCGTATCGGCCCGCTGTATCGGCTGCTTACGGCGCCTCTATTAGCGTCGTGGTGGTTGGCAGCCGCGCAGGTGTCCGCGCAGGTGTCGATGCCGGCGCCGGTTGTGCGGCCTGAGTAGTGGTTACCGGTGTGGGCGCTTGAGTTGCCGTGGGCGCTTGAGTTGCCGTGGGCGCTTGAGTTGCCGTGGGCGCTTGAGTTGCCGTGGGTGACGGCGCTGCCGCGGCCGGCGACGAAGACGGCACCGCCGCCGACGAAGGTGCGACAGCCGGCGATGACGAAACCGCCGCCGCTGACGAGGGTGCAGAAGATGGAGCTGCAACCGATGTGGTTGTGGCGGCTGTTGACGGCGACACGCTTGTAGACGGCGACAGGCTCGTAGACGGCGACGCACTCGCCGACGGCGACACGCTTGTAGACGGCGACACGCTCGTAGACGGCGACACACTCGCCGACGGCGACACACTCGCCGACGGCGACACACTCGCCGACGGCGACGCACTCGCCGACGGTGACGGTGCGTTCGCCGAGCTCGGGCTCGGCGATGCAGTCGCCGAAGACACAGTGGCCTCCGACAGCGCAGCTGTCTTCGAAGGGACACTGCCCTCGGGAACCGGAGCCGTCCCAGACGGCACACGAGCCTCCGGAACCGCGGCCGCGCCTGAAGGCGCAGTGCCCTCGGGAAGCGAGGCCGTCCTTGGAGGCGCCGTGGTGAACACCGTGATCGACGCATCCGACGGCGGGTTGGTGAGGGTAGCGGGGTCGATGTTCAGCGCCGGTAAATCGGGGAACGTCGGCGGCGGCGCCCCAGGGGCAACGGTGGCGGCCGCGTCCTGGGCCTCGACCTTGACCGTCAACTCCTGCCACTGGGTGACTAGTTCCTCTTTGCTTTGAACGTCGTTGACCGTAGCCACCGTGGTGGTGACCGTTTCCAGCTTGTCCTGAGCGGCCTGCCAGTCACCCTGCTCGATGAGCTGCTGAACCTCCGCCATCCCAGTCTGGGCGGCAAGGATCACCGCGTCATCTCGCGTTGCCTGCTCACCGAACAACATGGTTCGCAACCCATACAGCGCGTCGCCTGGGCCGGTGCCGGCGACTACCGCGCCGAAGCCCCCAAGGCATAACACTGCCGCAGCTGCCGAACCGACGACGGCCAAGGAGAACCGTCGGCGGCGGCCAACCGATCCGCTGTCCAGCACCCGGACGGCCTCGTCGACGGTTACCAACTCGGCCGCCGGAGTCTCGCGGACATCGTCGCGCCACCCTGCCAGCAGGTTCGCCAGTTCGGCCTCGCCGCGATCGCTCGGGTAGACCGGCTGCTGCGATGCCAGCGCGTCGAGGAGCTCATCGGTGCGGTTGATCTCGTTGATTGAGGCGTCTCCACCATCGGCGGCCCAGCGTCCGAAGTCAGGCATGGTCACCCCCCGCCGACACAATTTCGGTTTTCAGCCGGGCCAGCGCTCGATGCTGCGCGACGCGCACCGCTCCCGCGGTGCTGCCCACGGCATCAGCGGTTTCCTCGGCGCTCATCCCGACGACGACACGCAGGACCAGGATCTCCCGCTGCTTCTCGGGGAGAATCTGCAGAAGCTCTTTCATCCGGGCTGACTGCTCGGAATCGATCGCCAGCTGTTCGGGCCCCGCCTCACCGGTCGAGCGTTCTGGGACGACATCCATCGGATCAGCCCGGTTACGCCCGGCAGCTCTGTGGGCGTCAGCAACCTTGTGTGCAGCGATGCCGTAGACAAAGGCCAGGAACGGTCGCCCCTGATCCTTGTAGCGCGGCAGCGCCGTGATGGCAGCCAAGCACACCTCCTGTGCAACGTCATCTGCTGAGAGACCGCTACGCTCCGTGGCCCCCACCCTCGCCCGGCAATACCGGACGATGATGGGGCGGATGGTCTCCAGCACCTCCTGGAGTGCGCCCCGATCGCCGTTTACTGCATCAGCGACGACTGAATCGAGACGTTCTCTCGAAATGGTCATCGCTTGCGAAATCTCCAGCGTTACGTCGAGGAAACACATCCCGGTGGGGGGAGGTGGTTCTGCCGGCAGGCAGACGGCCCCACCACGTGGTGCGGCTCAGCTAAACAATAACGACCAGATGGGGCACAACCCGGTTACCGCGGGCACCACACGCCGCCCTGTCTGATCACGGTTTCGGCAGACATGTCGCGGATCGCGGCAAGTTCGGCGTACGAATGCCGCTCGCTGCCGATGTCTGCGAGCAGGCTGGCGACCGCCCACCGCAACGGGACCAGGCCGAACACCGCCGTCTGGAGCAGCGCTTTGTCAGCCGCGCGGCGCGATCCGTCGACGTCACCACTGCTGCATAGTGCCGCGGCCAGAATGACCTGTGACTTGACGCGGTGTCGTGCTGAGGCCAGGGTCTCGGCGAGTCGTATCGCCTGTTCGGCCGCCGCCACCGCGGCCACGCCGTTGCCGCTGACCATTGCTAGTTCGGCCGATACCCAGGCAAACCGCACGGGCAATCGGGCCGCCGTCGAATCGGTGACAGGCTCGGCCGCGCGCAGCAGGGCTCGCGCTGAGGCAGCAAACCGACCCACGCCCAGCGCATCGGCGGCCAACCCGATGAGCGCATCGGCGGAAGGGGCAGCGAGGCCATTGGCCAGCGTCAGCGCCTGCCCGTCCAACGAACGGGATCTGTGATGCCAGCCGAGCTGACGGAGAAACGACGCCCGCGTGCTGAGAGCCAAGGACGCTAGTGGAGCATTCGCCGCCAGTGGACCATTCGCCGCCAGCCGCTGGAGCCGCCCCAGGTCAGACAGCGCACTGTCGTAATGACCCTGCCCACCTGCCGCGACCGCACGCAACCACAGCTCATGTGGCGTCGCGGCAGGCGGCAGCGGCCAGCACCCCGGGTTGCTGCCGAACGCCACGTCATCGAGGCCGATTGCGGCCGATACCGGGCTTTTGCTCATCGGCTCGGGACGCTACCAAGCCGACAGTTCATTGCGAATTAGGTTGGTTAACAGTTCATTATCGCGGTGTTACCGACATATCAACCACCTCCGGCCCGCCGGTGATGCTCGGCCGACACAGTGTGAACGGGTAAGCCAAAACAGCCGCTCACATGCACGTCGGCCACCAGTGCCTGCAACCAACCCGTTGCCCACGCATCACAACGATGAACGTGATGTAAATTTTGCACCTTTGGCCTGCAGTTATGCACAGCGCCAGGCTATTGACGTCCATTCCACCACCCTTCTACGTTATGTGCACGGGTAGTCATCGGCGACTGCACTCGGATCTGTTCCGCGACCCACATCTGCTGCGCGAACCGGATGTGCCGACAGAGGGGTTTTCCAGTGCCACAGCCGCAAGAGCTACCGGGGCCGAACGCCGACATCTGGGAGTGGCAGATGGTCGGCCTGTGCCGGGGAGTCGATTCATCGATGTTCTTTCACCCCGATGGCGAGCGCGGACGCGCCCGCATGCACCGCGAGATACGGGCCAAGGAGATGTGCCGCAGCTGCCCCGTGATCACCCAGTGCCGCACCCACGCGTTGACCGTCGGTGAGCCCTACGGTATCTGGGGCGGTCTCAGCGAGACCGAGCGCGAACTGCTCCTCAAGCGGGGCATTCGCCGCACCGCCTGAGGAGTTCCTCGCCGGGGTGAGTCCGTTCTTAGTCGCGAGCGCCTGACCGCACGTACCGGAGTTGCTCGTGGTCACCGAAAGTCGAGGTGACCGCAGCTTCTGCTACTGAGTGTCCCCCCGCAGCGACAGTTCCCCACGTAGCGACAGCGCCCCCGGCAAGTCTGCCGGGGGCGCTTCGACTACCAGGTGCTTCTAGTGGTGGTGATGGCCGTGGCCGTGGTCCTCTTCAACCTCTGTCAGCGCCCGCGCCGACCTCGGGTAGTTCCTAGGACCACCTACAGTTCGACCGCGTACCTGGCCCCAAGGCAAGACCGCAACCGAGGGACCGGGGACAGATCAAACATCTAGCGAACTAGGAAAACGATCCACTGACAATGATCGACTACCAAGCTCGATCAGGCTCTCCCCGACGGGAAATCGAGGCTAGCGACGCCTGACGTTGACGTGGGGGAGGTTGATGTTCGGCACGGGGACTTTCGGTATGACGTTCCTTACATCATTCACGCTTGGAATGTTCGATCCGTCGGCACTCCCGCATACTTGTACCCCCTGTGCGTTCACGCAGCCCTCAACGTCGGCGCTGGCGCGGGGTGGAAACGAGATGGAGGCGGCAAGCATCGCTGCTGCGGCGACGGGAGCAGCAGCGAATGCAGCGGTGCGACTGATGGATTTATTCACGGCAGTCATCCTTTCGGTGGGTTTGGAAGGCTTTGGGCCGGTTTAAGACGCCGCTAGCCGTTGGCCTACTGACCGGGCATGGGCACGTCGCAGCGTTCCTTGAAGTCGCGCAACGGCTGTCGAATGCCCGAGAGCTCATCCTTCACCTTCGGATTGGCGTCGAGGTAGCCATTCGTTTTTTCGGTAATCATTTCCTGATCCATGCCCTTGAGATCAGTGAAGAATTCGTTGACGCTTTCGTTAGCTAATAAATAATCCGCGGTGGCATTGGAGACGCCGGCTTGAATACGAGACAGGTTGCCGGCGGTGCAGTCCGCCGTCTTAGCCATGTCCGCCCCAGCGGACGTCGTGGTCGTCGTGGAATCGGCCGCAGTCTCGGTTGCAGTCTGGGTCTCGGACCCGCCACAACCGGCTAGGGCAATAGTCAGAGCGGCGGCTAACAATCCGACTACCATCGGCTTCCTGCCGTTGCCTACGCCGGAGCTGTCCGCGCGGCGCAAGGTTTGTAACGAGATCGACATTGCGGTTTCCTCCTCGGGTGATCGACGGGGGTGACGCTATCAGAAAGGTCCACACGCGGGGCCAGAAGTACGCAACAACAATCGAGAAGGGTTGCCAGCAAGCGGGCGATAGATAATCTTCGGTACCCAATTTCTACCCGGGGAAATCCGATTGAGAAGTGATATCAATACTTACCGAGTTTCCCTCGTAACTAATCCCGGACCATCTCGGGCGCGCAGCACACTCTGAATTCTGATGTTGCGGTGGCGTCGGCGGTGGCGGTCTCCCCGGACGGCAAATTCGTCTACGTCGCCGAGAACTACGGCAACAGGGTGTCGGTGATCGACACCTTCACCAACGAAGTCACCGACACTATTACCGTCGGCGACTCCCCGTCCGGGGTGGCGTTCTCCCCGGACGGCAAATACGTCTACGTCACCAACAATGGCGACATGAAAGTGGTGGCCGCGGGCGGGGAGAAGAACTATCCCAGCACGGTGTCGGTGATCGACACCGCCACCAACACCGTGACCGCCACCATCCCCGGCTTCAACGTCGCGTCCGGGGTGGCGTTCTCCCTGGACGGCAACTCCGTCTACGTCACCAACAGCGGCGGCACCACGGTGTCGGTGATCGGCACCCCCGCCGGCGGTGCCGGCGGGGATGGTGGGAATGGGGCGATCTTTGGCCGTGGCGGCAACGGCGGCAACGGCGGTGATGCGGGATAGTTGTAGTGGTTTGGCGGCACCTCGACCTGCCATCGGCTGCGACTTGCAGTACCGCGGCCATGTCTACCCCGGCGACTACCCCATCAACCCCATGGGGGTACGGCTGCCCAGTTTTGAAACCCAAACCGAATGTCACACCCGTACAGAGCCTCGGTCACGCAATACCGGCCGGTCGTAAGGGCGCCCCCAGGGGTAACCTCCCCTGGGGTGCAGGCAGTGCGCTGACCTGCACTGACTGGTACATACCCTGACGTGCAGCGCTGCTGCGCTGAGTGCGAAGCGAAGC
>Ga0209991_10000259_pt1 | contig 23832 bp, 30 predicted proteins | sample ChitaG_FD_183167 | JGI IMG/M metagenome (GOLD analysis project Ga0209991, IMG submission 183167) | Deep subsurface microbial communities from South Pacific Ocean to uncover new lineages of life (NeLLi) - Chile_00310 metaG (SPAdes)... | ecosystem: Environmental > Aquatic > Marine > Oceanic >... | reverse complement strand
CTTGCCGTCTGCCTTGCCGGTGTCAAGGCAGATTGCGCAATCTGCTAGTGCCGTTTGCCGGTGCGCGGCTTTCGGGGTGAAAGCCTTGACTTTGGCCTCTGGGGCCGTGCCGGAGAATAGCGGTAGGTCCTCGTGGGTGAACATGGTTAGCTGGGTCCTATCCTTACTCATTACTGTACTCCTCTGTCAATGTACCGCAAGCCCTGCACTTCTTGAGCGCGGTAAATCGAGCGCACGGTACACACAAGCGGATCTTCATAGGGGCCTTGTTGTCGGGGCCGGGGGATGCGGGGGAGAGGTCCCCGGCGGTAAACATGGTTAGCTGGGCCGTGGCCTTATTCATGGCCTATGCCCTCTCCAGCTTGAATATGCTGACCAGCTTGCCGGTTGCGTCCGGGACCAGGTGCCCAAGTAAGACGGCATTGATATCGGCAATCACGTTGACCATGTTGGCACGATCCAGCCAATCGGGCCCGAGCGTGATCTTCAAGGAAGTGTCCACTTGCCCGAATGCTTTCAAGGTTTGTCGCAAGTGAGTTATGCCTGTTAGCTGGTGGCGTAGGTTCTTGCGTTCTCGGTGATTCATGGTACTCATCGGTTCTCCTCTCATATCGGGCACTCTACTCCTGTTGTATAGGATAGACTACCCAGTAAGCAAACTCTTGACAGTGGTGATTCTGGTCTACACACTCGCTGTCAACAAGGATCGTCAAATCCTCAGCCAGGTGCTCCAGGTAGGCCTCAGCCGTGCCGTCCTCTGGCGTATATCTTACCATGCTTTCAACAAACTCCAGGCACCCGTCCGAGGGCCAAAAGCATTGAGAATACGTCAAGCTGCCAGCACCCCAAGTCGCCCGGTGGCGGCGCTCTGCCAAACAAGACTCGCTGGGTGGCCTAACAGAACCAGTGGCCATGCCTAGCAAGATCCCCACAAGGAAACCACCAGCCCACTTTTTGAAACTTTGCCTTGCCATTGCGTTGCCCCCTCTGTAAAAAAGATGCCCGCCTTGAGGTTCACGGCCTTTGTGTCCACAACGGCCTGACCTCTCAGCGGGCATGTAGAATAAAAATAACCGTGCTGTTACAGGCCGTCGTGGACTATCTATAAGTATACATGATTGTAAGGCCAAAGTCAATAGATAATGTGATATTATGTTGAAAGATGCGGAAGTTGGTGAGACTGACAAGTGAGTGGGAAGGTGAAAGAGATAGTGTTATGTTTAGCCAAAGCAGGCAAACTGAGTCATTCGGCGCCTGAGAATGGATTGAGATTGTCAAAGTGTTGTGCGAGTCATGGACTACAGATGACAACGGTACTCGTGCAGGTGGGGGCTTACGATGTAACACGAACCATAAGCTACTCATGCATGGCCTACTCATGCATAGGTTACTCATGTATGAGTTACTCAGGTATCCCCCGGGGGGAGTCGGGCTACAGGGTCATGTTATGGTAACTACAGTCCTCCATAGGCTCCTCCCAGGTGGCCCGAAAACCGCGCTAAATAGGGACAAAGTGCCACGGAACCATGAGTTTACGGCGTAGGAGCACCCAAACCAGGCCCGAAACTCCACAGAATGGCCTAGAATGAGCAAGGTGGAGAAAGGCGGTGCTCGAACTTCAGACTATACATATTATGCAAAGAGGGGCACAACGGGGTATATGGGGCCAAAACGAAACGGCGGGGGGGCAGCAGCATTTACCGTACTCAGACTTTTTTGCTGGTTCTGGCGCAAGAAACTGGGGGTTTTTGGCTCAGATGCCCCGTTTAAGGGGATGGGAAGGGGTACTTTTGGGGGGTATGCGGCACTTTATGAGCGGGATTGGGTCATAGAGCGGGGCTTAACTCGGGGCTACTACCAATCCAGCCCTGCCCACTTCCTCAAGTCGTGTGCCAGTTCCTCGTCAAGGGGGTGGACGAGGAGGCATAGGAGTATTACTGGCAGGCGGAGCAGGACCCAGAAGATTCTCTTGAGCATGTTACCTCCTTGGTCAGTTAGGCCGGGCCGACCGGTGACAATAAAGCCTTTCAGGACCACGCCGGTCGTAAAGCGCACGTAGGACTCTGAGCCGCCGTGGCCACAGCAGGCACTGTGCGCCCCTGGCAACACCCCCAGGCACGGATCAACCTTATGCCAGGGGAATACTGCCCCGCATTTCTTGCATGGGCGTGGTTTTCCACCGCGAACGAGTGGGTCTAGGTGATCGTCTTCGTAGACCCACCTGCCGTCAAGCCAGATCAGCGGGTGTCCTCTGAGAAAGCTTCTTCCTGCCATCAGGCTTCACTCAAGATTCTGTGAGCATGATACCTGTGCTTGCTCATCCTCAGACAGAGGGATGAGTTGGAGATGTAGCCCCATTGTACACGCCACATACTGGAGTTGCTCGGCGTGCTCGGAGCAAATGAACTTCTCATCTTTGCCGGGCCATGTGTAACGGAAAGCCGCTTGTTGTTGACACTGTGCAGTTTGCGCCATTTTTGGTAACCTCCTGCAGTCCGATCGTCATGCTTTAGTCTTTTCTTCCCAGAACAATCTGAGGGCGATGCAGGCGCACCGTTCCTGAAACTGTGCCCCGGTCTCGCCATCCCCCGTAGACACCACTTCCTCTATGAACTCGGGGTAGTCCGTCAGTATGCGCTTGGCGATTTTCAAGCGCCCCTTCTCATTTGGGCACTCCATCAAGATTGCCCTATCTATTCTACCGGGTCTAGTGGATCGCCCAGTGCCATCGGCGACGCCCAGCGCAACATCCAGTTTCGCAGAATCGTTTGTCGTGATGATCACGAAAAGGCCATCGGCCCTCTCAATTCCATCTAGGCAATTCAGCAGGCAATCAAAAGTCAAGTCCCCCACAAGCGCCCTCCTGAATTCAAATACAGCGTCAATGTCCTCAATCAGGGCAATACATGGCACGGCAGACAGCATCTCCTTCCATGCCGATTGAAATTCATCATTGGCCAAGCTGGCCAAATCATAGATGTAAACTGGGAGGTCCAGTCCCTCCGCCACGGCGCGGGCCAAGGCCGTTTTGCCCGTCCCCGTCTGACCATAGAGCAACCATCCTCTCCGCCAAGGCAATCCGTGGTCCTTGTACCATTGCTCACTTTGTTTCCACCGCTTTGCCTCTAGGACGGCTTCCATAGCAGAATCCGACAAGGCAAGTGAGTCCAGCGTATGATTCACGGCCACGCCTAAGTTTTCCCGATCGTGCCCAATCGGACTCGCAACGCGATAGTTAGAATCATCATTGGTCTCCGCTTGCGCTGGTTCTCGTTCCTTCTCTCTATTCCACGGCACTCTTTTCTTGCTCACCCCATATATCCGGCGGATATAATGCCGCCTGCTGGTGTTTGATGAGAAATCGTCGCGGACTCCGTTGTAGTACCTCACCATTTTGTCAATAAGCACATCGGCGTTGAACGACCAGCGGAGGAAGCTGAGCTTTAGCACCGAGGGAGCCAGGCAACTGTACTCGCTCTCATAGGAATCAACTTTGCCCGCGGTCACTCTTATAGGCGACCTGCCCACCAGATACCATCCCCCAAGTTTCCCCAAGATCCTCCAAGCCACTAATTGGGTCCGAGCCAATGGCCTAACGTGCGTCCATCGCCCTAAATAGTAGCGGGGGCCGATCTCTATACGTCGGCCATTGTCTTCGAGATAGACAAGGACGGCGTCAACCACGCGGTCTTGGACCGCAATCTGGGTTATTATTAGGCTGGACAACTGAGTCCATAGCGTTCTTATGTGCTGCCAGCCAGCGGTTATTGCTCCGATAATGCCGCCTGCCCATAGCAAGTTCATCTATTTACACCTCCATCTTTCTTTCCCTCCCGCACAGGAGGCGTTGTCTCCTCCGTCCTCTTGAGCCAGGATTTGGCCCAAGATCGAACCATGTCATCCAGTATGTCTTGCACCACAAGGGCCAGGAATTCGGCCTTGAGTACGGTCATCACTGTGATGACATACTGCTGTACCACGTTCGCCCCGCGCCGCGCCTCAACGAAAAGGACCGCCTCGTCAAAGCCTGGCCTTGACTCGGCCGGCGGCGGGACGTAAAATTCCAGATAAGGGAACTCCCACCTCGCCACCTCGGCGCGTAGTTGATCATAAGCCATCTGTATTGCCATTGCGTTGTCCTCCCTCGCGGTTCTTTTTTATCTCTATACCAGGTCCGCCAATGTGCGCACAACCTCGCCATACCCCTGCTGTCTGATGACCCACTTGATAAATCCAGCGTCGCGGAAACAACGCACGACGTAGCAACCATCCACCCTGACATACCCCCCAGGCGTCCCGCCGCCGACGACGGCCCCCCCAAGCTTTTGCACAGTGGCATCAAGCAACTCGGGATCGGAAGTGACCACGAGAACATCTTTCACGATCATGTTTCTCGTCTCAGCTTAGCCAACTTAGCCGCACTCACTGTGTACTTGCTGCACCGCACTCTGGTAATGCTGGCATCCTTGAGTGCCTCGGAGACGGCCTGCCAAAACGGGTCGCAGAATAGCCAAGTGTGATTCGCCAAGTCGCACCAATTTAGGCACCGGCTAAGCGTGATCGTGTCTTCCCTCCTCTGCACGGAGGAAGCCGGCGTGGGGTATCGGAGCTTGCACTCGCCAGAGCCTCTGCCTCCCATCTCTACTTTGGTGTGCCCAATCCCACTATAAAGGCCCAGAGGATCATTGCCATCTTGCAGATTGATATGGCTGAGGATGCAGGATCTCGGAGTTGAACGGGCTCGGTTGCAAGAAGGTTGATCAGCCTGGGCGCTATCCAAGTGACTCCAGCTATGCAGCCGGCCACAAGACCCGCATCCCAGATGCCGTACGCGCATCTATGGCTACCGATGAGTGTTAATTTCCAGGTCTTTTTCATTGTCAACGCCGCCCTCCCGATCGCGGCTTCTGTTTGTCTCCTGCCCGAGATGTGCTTTTGCGATGCGCTTACCGATCCACTCTGCTACGCTCACGGTGACTGCGTTGCCCAGTTGGCGATACCGTGGGCTATCGGCTTGGCCTTCGGTCCAGCCCTGCTCATGTACAATTTGGTGAACCCTGCTCTTGCTGATGCCATAGTGCTCTGCCAACTGCCGCATAGTGCCCCTGGCGTGTCTATAATCATGGGCTATTTGCCTGGCCACTTTAGGGGCAATCTTTGTAGCCGGGTTGTCTAGGCCATAGCGGTAACACCCGTCTTCTGCCGCCTTTGTGCTATTGTCGGCACAGGTCAAGGACTCCAAATTGGCTATCTGATTGTCGGCCTTGTCGCGATTGATGTGGTGTATCACCTGCCCACTTGGTATGATTCCATGAACAGCCATCCAGATCAAGCGATGTAATCGTAATTGCTTACGCGCCTTGCCAAGCCAGAAAGAGGCTACCCTATAGCCATTGCAATTTGAGCCTTCTATTTTGCGAGGTTTACTCAGTTGGTGACCACCTGGGCCACGAGTAACAAAAACTTGCCCCAATTCTGGATTGACAAGTACTGCATCACTTGCCAAGAGTGCTATTGCAAACTCGTCTCTACTCATTTGTGAAACCTCCCATATCAAGGTTGGCGGGAAGCCTTGCAAGCGTTCGCACTCAGTTGGAGTGAGCCGGCGAACGCCAACGGCGGGCACCTGGTTGGCTTGTAGATTGGGTTTTCCGAAGGACAAGCGCACATCCCCGCCAGATTGCCAGTTATACGCCTCCACGAGATGATCACCCGGTTCTGTGCGAAAGCCACCCTCTTGCCCCCCGCTAAGAGTGCCAACGACGTAGGTTTGTTGGCTTTCATCGTGGTGGTCTATGGTTTGCCCGAACACAAGCGGCCTGCTTACCTCAACCACGAAGTGCTCCCCGTCAGGGTCATTGCGCTGGTTATTTCCCGACAAGGCATGTTGGACAATAGCTGGAGCATGACCAGATTCCGATAGTGGGTGGCATGGGTCCCCGGGTTTGGGATCGCTGCGGTTTGATGGGTTTGTGATCTGGGTAGTGTCGAACGGCAACACAAACTCCTCGGCTATGGGCCAGCTTCCCCCTGCCCGACGGCTTGGAGAGCTTGCTTTAAGTGGGGCGGCAATGCAATAGTCCGCCTCGCTTGCTACTCCTGCTGGCCGACTTGTTCCAGCGCCGCTTGCAAGGAGGGGGGCAATTTTCGCCCGCGCCCGTCCGCCCTTCGCAGTATCCCGCGGCAGGCTTTCGGACTCAAATAGAACTTCTGGATGTAATCCAGCCAGTCTTGGCGGGTCTTGCCTGGATTGCGACTGGCCCAGTCTGGCCACGTCTCTAAGACGTCCAACAATGAACACTCTACGGCGTCTCTGGGGGACTCCAAAGTATTGAGAGTCAAGCACTCGCCACATAAAGCCATACCCGCATTCGGCAAGCGCTTGGATGACGAGCACGAAGTCTCGACCTTTGTTCTGAGAAAAGAGACCAGGGACTTGCTCGAGAAGCACCCATTGGGGTTGGAGTCCCTGTATAAGCCTAATCGCCTGAAAGAATAGCCCGCTGCGTTCAGCAGCCAAGCCACCGCGCTTGCCAGCGACGGATAGGTCTTGGCAAGGCCACCCCGCTGAAATAAGGTCAACTGCCTCAAGTTGCCCCGGCTCGATTTCTTTGATGTCGCCATATCGCCTTACCTCGGGCCAGTGCTTGCCCAGCACCCAGTTACAGCGGGAGTCTGTCTCCACTTGCCACGAACACTGCCAACCCGCCAGCTCCAGCCCCAAATCAAGGCCACCGATGCCAGCAAAGAGTGAGCCAAATGTCGGACGCATCTCGCCTCCCAGCGCGTTAGCTCCGCCTGCGTGTCCGGGGAAGGCCGGAAGCCATATCCCAGTCTTTGGGGTTGACGCTGTTTGCTCGGTAGGCCTCTCTGAAGACCCTGACGGACGTGACTGCAGCCTGCCAAGATACGACTGGCCAGAAAAGGAGCCAGACTAACGATGCTTTACTGAAGCGCTTTATCACATCCATACTTTTCTAACACCCCCTCTACGATGCTTGGTTCTAGGGACCCCCCGCTATGGCACAACTGTTAGTTTGGCCTCGTAGTATGTATTTATGTCTAAGCCCATCTCGGTAGGATCCCAATCAAGACATGGCTCTAGCGTCACCACTGGCCTCTGTGACTTCTCAAAGGTCAGGACAACCCGGCGAAAATGTTGCTGAACAGGCTTGCCATCCAGCAATATTTGCCTGATGCCGTTGCCTAGTGATTCACATATTTGGATTTCGAGCATTTTACTTACCTCCCTCTCTTCAGTTCCACGCCATGCTCTTTGAGCACCGCCTGTCCAACTTCTTGAGAGGCGGAGACCCACTCTGGGCCATAGCGGGACAGGAACTCGCAGTGTGCGCGGTATGCTTGGATTTTGTCTCGTCTTGGTATCCCCGATCGGTTCATATAGCGCAGGACTGTGAACTGGGGCATACCAAGTGCGGCAGCTATCTTGTCAGCACTCATAAAGTAGTCATCGTAGAGTTCCCGAAGTATCTCAGCGGTCAGCCAGAGGTACTTATACCTGCGGGGCATAGCTCATCGCCACGGGGCAGGCCTCAGCGGTGTAGTGGAGATTGCCAAGGCTCTCATTGAGCTTGCGGAGTTCCTCTGCTATCGCTATGAAGGCGCAGGTATCGGCCTCTCGGCGATATTCCTTTCTGAAGGGGCTATCTTGCACTTCCTGCGCGCATTCATGTGCCTCCCTAGCCGCTTTTAGGTAATCCATTGGTTTCTCCTCCTCGTAATATCCTGCACAAAACAAGCCATGATCACACAGGGAAGCGGGGCAGCAACCCTCCTCGCCACAAGCTCCACAGCGAGGACAATAGATCCCCCAACCCCGCCTCCAGAAGAAATCAAAATACGATAGCTTCCATTGAACCCATCGCCCGAAGCGTCTAAGCATAGTCGGCCCCTTTGATCGCACAGGCTATCTCACTAAGAAGGTCGCCGAGGGCAAGGCATAGGCTACCCCACTTATAGCCCAAAGACCCTGGCCAATAGTTTTCCTGCAGCCACTCGCCTGTCGCCTTGTTTCTACCAGCATAATGGGCAAAACAAGCGGCCGGCACTGTTCGCATCTGGGGAAGTAGCCCTTTCATTTCCAGTCTCCGCGGCAACCACAATGGGTCTTATGGCGCAGCCCGGTCGCTAACGATGATTTCAAAGTAAATGCCACCGCCGTCCTCAGCGAAGACGAATTGCGCCGCTTCAAAACAGAGTCCGCTATGCTTGCCGTCGTGCGTAGTGAATGTCTGGAAGAGCTCGGTGAGTTGCGGAATCTGCTTGGGCGCGAAAATGCCCAAGGGGGTTGCCTCCTGCGACAGTATGTTCCTGACCCTAACCTCAATCATGTTCCACCTCCAATATAGAGTATCTAGCAGATATACCGAACTCTATCTTATATACCCGCTACGCCAGCTATTGTTGTGTACCCTTGAAACACTTAGCTGGGTATGTACAATAATAACGCATTGTGCTCCAAGTGCCCGTTCTTGGGTCCCTGCGGGGTCAGTTCTGGGAGAGATGAGTGGCTCGTTCGTGTAGCATTTGTCAGCACCCACGTCTATACGACATCAACAAGGCCCTGGCAGCTCGTGAGATAGCTGGGCGCAAGGCTGGCTTCACCTACCGCTCAATTGCAGAAGAATACAAGGTTTCTAGGGACGCTCTAAAGAATCATTGGCGCGGGGAGGGGCATAATCTCAGACCAGATGCCCCCGAAGGTGTGCCCTCGGCGCTGATTCCTCAATCGCAAAAACCACAGACTATCACCCTGGCCAAGGGAGAAGTGCTCCGCGTAGTGAGTTTCCAGACACTGGTCGAGACGGCGCTGGCCGTAGGTTTCAATAACATCCTCAACGACCCTGGGATAATGACACCGAGCGCGACGGCGAAATTTATCGGTTTGGCCGTCAAGTGGGGCTGGGACATAGGCGAAACTGATGCCTATGGCAAGGAGATTCTAAAGTTCATGTTGGGCCGGGCTAAGAAGCATAGAGACAGTCGGGTCTCTGCTAGATCCCCCACACGGGAGATGCCCGAGGAAGCGGACGCGCCAGACGATACTCTTGCTGAGGAGCCTGTGAATACTGAGTTGCAAGAGGATGAAGCGGCCCCGTAATTGGTTACCTGAAGCGGAATGGCAGAAAGAAAACTTGGCGGTATCTACATTCAGCCGGTCCCTCTCTTCTCCGAGATGTATGAGCGGGGATATGCTGACGTCGTGCAATTTGCGAGGGACTTCCTTGATTGGGACGCGCATCCAGGCCAGGCCAAGTGGTTACGCACAAGGCCAGATGCTGACGAGCGAATGCTGTCGGCCGCGAACCGTTATGGGAAGACAGAGGTGGGCGCAGTCAAGGAATTGCACCACTGCTTTTATCAATACCGCGATGCGAAGTATGCACACCTAGTAAAAAAGTACCGCGCTCTCAATCTATCAATAACGATGGACCAGGCCCGCATCGGCTGGGACAAGGCGATGCGGTTTGCACTGAATAGCCCACGCTTCAAGCGATTCTTGTTGGACATGGACAAGCAACCGCCAGCGCCAACCTTGTACATTGGCACTCACCGCCAGGCGAAGGACGGGGTGGTATCAAGATTGGAGGCACGCTCCACCGTCAGGAAGGGCACGTACATCCTTGGGCACGACTTTGATTTCATAAGTTGGGACGAGCCGGCCCGCGACCCCAGCGGCTCCCTGATTCTGGACGACGTGGTCCGTATGCGACTGGCAGACCGTGGCGGGCGACTTGATTTCACGTCAACGGGGAATCTCAGGAACTGGTACTACATTCAGTACCAACTGGGCATTGACGATGAAACGGGCCAATACTATTCACAAACTGGCTCTGCCTACGAGAACCCGCACATTGATCACGCCAAGGTGCGGCGCAGCGAAAAGCGTATGACTGACGCAATGCGCCAGCAGAATGTTTACGGACTCTTTCCTGACTATGCTACGATTTTTGATCCAGCGTTGGTGCAGGCGTGCTACCAGGATCAAGACTACAGCTACCCGGTGGCCCCGGTGGGTGGAGGGGCCTATGCCGGCGGGATTGACCTGGCCCGTAAGCGGGACGAGACGGTGATCTTCGTAAGCCGAATAGACCAGGATCCAGCCCCGCTCGTCTACTACAAAGCTATGACCAGGACGAAGGACTGGAAGTCCATCTTCAAGGTCATTGCGCGTGTGCACCGGCAGTATCACCATTGCCCATTTAAGGCGGATTCAACAGGGATGGCCGGCGACGTGATTCTGGAGACGCTGCGGGGTGAGCCTTACAATGTGGATGTACGCGGCTATGACATGGCTGGTGGCCGGCGCAAAGACGAACTCATTTTCACAGGCCAGAAAGCCATACAAAACCGCCTGGTCACCTGGAGCTACATCCCAGTGCTGTACGATCAGTTGGTCTTCTACGACTGGGACGACAAGTATCTAAAGACCGACTGGATGATGGCATTTTGTCTTCTAGCGCGGATGATAGACGACCTGCGGGGTACTGGTGACGATGACTGGGGTCACCCGCCGGTGGTGCTAGGGGCAATCAAGAAGGACCTGGATTCTGGCAAGGAGACCTTGGTATTGGGCACCGATGAAGAGCCTGCTTGGGAAGTTCCCTGGCCGTTCTTGGGCTTAGAGGATAGGGATAATGTTGTCACTGCGCGACGTACTAACCGCGATCCGGCGACGGAACTCTCCTCAGACGGTTCCTGAACGCCCTGATGGGGCGGAGGGAAAGCCGCTTGAGGAGGGCGAGATTCCGCGGGGGTATATGGAGGCCCAGCTCTTTGCCTTGAGGCAGAGCTGGGAGGAGTTCTTCAGTTACCCACGCGACAGGCAGGCCCGCTACGACGACTACAGCAAGATGGACTACGGCGACATCACTGCTATGTTGGATTGTGTGGTGGACGCTTGCTTGATATCGGACGATGGGCAGCAACGCTCATTCCGGGTGGAGCCACGCGGGAACAAAATTGGGCGGGTGGTAGATGGCACCCTGAGTGCGACCAGCCTGAAAGGGTGGGCTGGGTACTTCTTGCGAGAATCCCTCAAGTGGGGCGATGTGTTCATTGAGCCCCTGGTTGATGATCATCACAACATCGTAGGACTCCAAGACTATCCTCCCGGCTACATGTTCGTAAACAAGGACAAGAAGAACCAGTTCATCAAGGGTAAGGCTTATCAGCAGATCTCAATGGCGGGGAAGGTCATAGCATCGTGGACTCCCGACGAGATGATCCATCTCAAGTGGCGGCCAGATAAGAAGCTCAAGTACAGCGGCGGTAGTATGCTTGACCCGCTGCGCCGGGACTGGCGGCGCTTGCAGCAGATGGAGGACAGCTTGGCGGTGGCCAGGATGGTGAGAGCGTACTTGCGATACGTCCACTACCTGGATGCTACGGGCAAAAGCACCACGGAAGCGGAGGAGATGCTCAAGAACTATAGGAAACAACTCACCCGGGCGAAGACGCCGTCCGGGGCTTACCGCAAGGCACCGCTTGAAGTAGATTCGGATTTGTTTATCTCCACGGGCTATCTCTCGACGCCCAGCGGTGAGGTAGTTCCAAGTTTGACGCACATTCAGGAAATTGATCCCCGCAACGCTGGCTTGGCGGAGATTGGCGACGTGGAGCATGTGCGCCGCAAGCTATTCAACCGTGTGCCGGCCGAGATAGTGGGCATAGACCGCAAAGAGCGTGACATCACACAGCAGGACGTTGCCTTTTCTCGCTTCATCCAACACTGCCAATACGAGGTGCTGGGCAGGCGGCTGATCGAGCCGATTCTGGACAAGGCGCTGATGCTCAAGGGCTACGCCCCAGAGGGCGCCTACAAGCTCGTATTCCCAGACGCGACCGTGAGGATGAGTTGGCGCTTTGCCGATGCCTTCTTCCGCACCAGCATGGGCTACACATACTACCGGGATATGGGCCTGTTGAGCAATAAGTGGATCGCCAAGCGGGTGTTCAATATGAGCGATGAGGACTACGAAGCGGTGAGGGCTGACGCAAAGGGCGACCCACCCATAGATCCTAGCAGCAAGGCGCAACAAGCGCGGGCTGGGCAGAAGTCAACGTAGGAGGGAATGATGGGCATTGTGAAGGTGCTTTGTTACGCGGTTGTCTGGGCAATCTGTCTCAGGGTGATCATAGGGGAGATGGGCTAGCTATGACAGTCACAAAGACAAGGTTTACCGCACGTGGGCCGATCGTGGAAGTGGAAGATGGCCCTACAGCGTGCGAGGGTATCTCCAGCAAGATCCCCACTGCTTACCGCACATGTCCCCTATGCAAGGAGGTCTACGCTGAGGCCATTGCGGGCCTATGGCGCAAGATCATCTTGGACGGGGACCAGGTGTCGGTGTGTGCAGGCTGTGAGCGCAGGTTGACGAGGTTGGTGGAGGGCTAGGGGGCAGGATGCAATTCCCCAAGGTGGATACAGCCTCGTGGTTTTATCGGAATTGTAAGAGGCAACGGAAACGCGAAGCAAAGATATACCAGGTGTGTCCTGTTCGCAAGGGCATTGAAGCACAAGAACGAGAGGGACCCGTTGCAAAAACCTTACACTCGCTATAAGTATTTTGTAAGCCGACGTAGCTCAAATGGTAGAGCGACTCTCTTGTAAAGAGTAGGTTGTGGGTTCGAGTCCCCACCGTTGGCTCCAAGAGTTGGTGTGGCTGAATAGGAAAGCGCAGCGACGGCTGGCTCACAGTTACGCGTTGCGGGGTGAACGTATCATCGGGGAACGTGTCTAAAGCGTTCTCAAGCGCAGATGAGAGGCAAATCCCCGCCGCCAACTCACACAACATCTGGACGCGCTACTCAAAGGCACCTTCACGAAGCAGTTTCACTGGAGTTTCAATCCCCTATTCAGGTGCCACGCACTGAGAAAGTGCATGGCACCGGGGGGATGGACTTATCATGCCGTACTCTTATCCTAACAATATTCCAAAGGTAGCTAAAAACTGGACTGCGCCTGAGCAGCGGAAGTGTGGAACTGCTGCAAACGCGAAGCTGGCAAGTGGAGGATCAGAACAGGACGCAATCTTTGCGTGTATAGGTGCCGCTGGCAAGTCAAAGAAACAATCGGAGGAGACTATGACGAAAGATGAGTTTGAAACGCTGAGCGAGAGCAATAAGCTTGAGCTGTACTACGAACTGTTTGGCAGAGAATGCGCGGGCGAAAACGGGGTCTGGGACACGGACGAGGCCAAATGGACCAGGGCCTTCATCAATGGCTTACCAGATATCAGCTTTGCCGTCATTGAACCCGCGTACAAGTCAGGCAAGGAGAAGAACAAGGACGCGCGCCACCTGCCGCATCATGGGGCAATCTCAAAGCACAGCCTGACGAATGTCCATAAAGTGCATGTGCGCAACGCCTTAGATACGAGATACCAGATCAAGCCCGTCACCAGTAGCATCGGGGTATCAGAACTGCGGAGCCAAGCGAAGACGCATCTAGCGCCGCACGCGATGAGGGTGCTGCCAGACTCGGAGTGGGCCAAGGAGGAGCTGGCTGTTCAGTACTTCGCCGAGTCAGCGGAGCCAAGCTTGCTCACTGAGATGGTCTATACGGGGCTGGAGCTGCGTGAGGCCGAAGATGGGTATCACCACGCCAGGCTACTCTTGACGCACGGTGACAAGGTAAACAAGAACAACCGAGTCTACCCCATGCACCTGTGGGAACGGGAGGTTCCTAAGCTCAAGGACAGGATTCTCGATGGCCGCTTCGTGGGGCTGTCCGATCACCCTGGATTCTTCAAGGGTCCATCCATCTTGGATACGGTCATCAAATTCACGGACATCTGGATTGAGGACAAAACCGTGTTTGGCGACGTGATGATCATTCCAACCCGCCAGGGGTTAGACGTGGTGCAAATCGCCAAGGCGGGCGTGAAGGTGGGGACTTCAAGCGTGGGCCGGGGTAGCGGCAAGAAGGGCGACTGGGCGGACCCCGCGACGGGTGTGGTACACCATGACGTGACCATCATCCAAGATGACTTTGAGGCAATGCGCTTTGACCTGGTGTTTCAACCCAGTGTGGAGGATGCTGGGATCGTCCGCTTTGAGCATGTGGGCGAGAGTGGAATGACAGTTGAGAAGCTGGAAGCCTGCTGGCCAGAACTCGTGACAGATGTGAAGGGGCTTGCTGTCGCAGACGCCCTGCAAGAACTTGGCTTTGAGTCGCCCGAGGCGATCAAGGACAAGATTGAGCTGCAGGCCGAAGCGATAGGGCGCCTCCATGAGGAAAAGCACGAGTTGGAGCTAGAGCGGGGTTCACTGCTTGAAACGCGGGATGCCATCCTAGACATGTTTGACATCAAGCCCGAGGCAGATCCGCTCGTCAACTGCGAGGGACCGATCAAGGAGGCTCACCAGCAACTGCTGGACGATAGGCAGGCTTTGACTGAGCAGCTTGGGGCCCGTGACCATCTCGTTGAGAAGGTGAAGGGCGAGAAGGCGGCCTGGTTGATACTGCTGAAACTATGGGACGCAAAGAGCGCCGCCGAGGTTGACGCTCAATACGAGAGCACCAAGGACCAGGCAGAGCTCATGCTTGCGAGGGGTGCCACGCCCTCTGGGAAGGGAGACACATTCGTTGAGGGCGATGACGCCGAGGACATTCCCGAAGCAGAGAGAAAACAACGCATCCTGCGGGCTTCCGGTCTGGCACCGTAGGCACCCCTGGGTGCATCAAGTAATGGAGGAAAGAGTCAATGGACAAGGACAAACTATTAACCGAGTTGCAGTTCGTGCAGCAACACACCGCGCTGCTGGAGGCCTGGGACGAGGTTGGCTTCCTGGACTGCCCTTGGGCACCAAAGTTGGAAAGTGACTACGATCGCGTCTTCATGGCCCAGGTTCTGGAGAATACCAAGAAGGTGCTGGCGCCCATGTGGGCTGAGAGAACGCCAGAGGCCGCCTTGGCCGCAGCGCTGGAGGCCCAGGAGAAGTTCGGCATCACGTTTCAAGAGCAGACGACGCCAGTGAGCACCACTTACGGTCTGGGTGGGGCTACCAACCTGCCACTCGTGCTCGGCTACGTGCGCAAAATCATGCCCAAGATGATAGCGCTGGAGCTGGTGGGCAAGCAGGCTCTGGATAGGCCGACTGGCCGGGTGTTCTTCCTCAATCGGTACCGTCATTACGACGGGACGGACAAGGGAAAGATTGAGGACCGCGTCGCGTGGACCTATCGGTCTTGGACGAAGCTGACCGATGAGTGCAGCGACATCCTCACCACGGTCAAGATCAAGCTGACCAGTGAGGACGTGACTGCCCAGACGCGCAAAATCGCCGCCGAGACCTGCTTGGAGTTTGAGCAGGACTTGCGCGCGTACCACGGAATGAACGCCATTGCCCTGATGACCGAGGCAGCCACCGACGAGATCGCGGCCGAGATAGACGAATACATCCTACACTGGCTGTGGTCATCGGCGAGTGCTGGCACCGTGTACGTGGGTGCCAAGCCGTCTGGCTATACCTTTGACGAGTGGGACAAGAAGCTCGTTGAGGCTCTGAACCGGGCGACCGAGCTCGTGAACAGCGCGTGCCGAGTCGTGCCCAACTGGATAGTGGCGGGGTCGGAGATGTGCGTCAGGCTGGGGATGTTGGCTGGCTTTGATGCATACACGCCAAGGACGTCGGCGCGGCTGGGTCTGCGCCGCATCGGGACGCTGCTCAACACGTGGGATGTGTACAAGATGCCTCTGCCCTGGCCGACCCATACAGCCCTGCTGGGCTACAAGGGTCAAGGCTGGGTGGATGCCGGGGCCTATTGGCTGCCCTATGTGCCTTTGATCCTGGCTGGGTCATTGTTCAATCCGAAAGACCAGTCGCGGGTACTCTCTTGGATGAGGAGAGACGCGAAGTACATGGTCAACTCTGACACCTTCGCGCTGGTCACGATTGACGAAGTGAACTACACCGGCATCTCGGCGCCCGGCTTTGAAGAGTACCAGAGGTGCTAGTCCCCGTACAGGGACGGCGCTCAACAAACGAATATGTCTATGGGGGGTGCTATCCCGCACCCTAGCTGGATGGTGCTCCCCATAGATGCCCGAAGGGGACACCTTCGGGATGCCTGAAAGGTGGTAGCACAACGGATACCTACCAGGTCTTCAATAAGGGGAAGGGCCGGGCAGTGTTAATGCTGGGCACCGAGAGCTGCATCATCCCAGCTCGGGCCTGGGGCGAAGTGCCAGCCCCCTTCGTATGGGATATGGGCCTCTGGCGCAAGGATGAGTTCATCGTAGACTTTGAGGCTGAGGGACACCATTACGGGAGCCAGCCGTTGAAGCCGTGGCCAGACCTGATGTTCGCCTGCCCGGTGGACCTGGCGACGGGCTACGGGATGGCCTCTGGAGCACTCATCTGGCACCTAGGCCGGAAGTGCCGCGAGGCACTCCCTGAGCAGGGCACTCTAGCACTCTTCAGGCTGGCCTACTGGCGTAAAGAGTGGTTAAGCCGGGAGGTGAGAGCGCAGTTGCAGAACCTGGCCGAACCCCACGAATGGGCCATCGTGCTGGCCATCCCCCCCGAGATACCGAGAGTGCCGGCGGCCAGGCGCGTGGCGTACACGATGTGGGAGACGGACACGCTGCCTGACGATCCGAACCGGGCCTCAGAGCAATGGGCCAGGTTGTTGAATACCTGGGCCGAGGTCGTAGTCGTCCCTTGCCAAGTGCAGAAAGACCTCTTTCTGCACGGTGGGGTCACAGTACCTGTGCATGTAGTACCTCTGGGGCTGGATGTTGGGGTCTTCCAGTATCGAGAGAGGCCACCCCAGCGGAAGTTCGTAATCGTCTCACATGGAACCTTGACGAGCCGCAAATCGCCAGTTGAGACCCTAACGAGGGTCTGCTGGGCCGCGTTGGGCGATAAAGAGGATTGGCTGCTGATCCTGAAGACGCGCGGGGGGCAGTTAGGTGGCGGAAAGTTCACGCCTATCATCAACGACGATCGGGTCGTCGTGATCAACAGGGATCTATCTCCAGACGGCCTAGCTCGGTTGTTACAACATGCCAGTCTTGGCATGTATCTGTCACGGTGGGAGGGCTGGGGGTTGGCGCCGAGGGAGGCGATGGCCACGGGGCTGCCAGTGATATGGACGGCGACGAGCGGGCACTTGGAGGACTGTGACGAGGGCTATAACATCCCTGTGCCAGTAGTGGGCAAAGTCCCGCTGGGTCAGTATGAGGGTGGCGTGGACGAGCCCGACTTTGCATACGCTGCCGAGAAGCTGCGTGAGGAGTACGATGCCTGGCATAAGCGGGGCAGGGGGCAGTCGGAGATGGGGACCCGGGCTGCGGCCTGGATAGCTGGAAGGCGATCGTGGGAGAAGTGTGCAAGCGGACTTATAAATGTCGTCCAAGAGGCAAATGATGGCGGCTCTGCTTAACGGGCGGTAGTGAAGTGGTAACACCCTCGGCCTGGGACCGAGAGACCGCAGGTTCGAATCCTGCTCGCCCGACCTCGACGTGGGGCGGTGGCAGATGTTGGAAAGTGCGCCAGGTTGTGGCCCAGGAAGACGCGAGTTCGATTCTCGCCCGTCCCTTGTAATTGGGCGTACCGTTCTCTACTTACAGTAGGGGATCCAAAAAGGTTTCTGCCGCTGAACCGTAATCAGCGGTGAGTGGGGGAGTAAGTTAGTGGGAGACGGCCGCCCCTGCAAGGCGGCGACGATGGTTCGAATCCATCCTCCTCCATATTGGGGATTGGAGGTTGAATGCGGATTGTAGTTAGTGCCTTATGGTATCCCTGTGCGATCGCGGTCTACTTCTTAGATGCGTTTCGGGAAACTGGCCACAAGGTCGTGACCGTGGGGCCTGAATTCGGGACGTGGATCCCTTGGAAGGGTGGGATGCACTTGCCAGAGAAATATGCCATCAAGCCAGACATCGTTGCCCCACAGGATGGCTGGAATATGTCGGACGCAGACCTGGCAGTGCGCGAGAGGTTTGGGCGGCCGGATCTCTGGGTCCAGATAGACGCGGGTTACTACCTCCCAATTCAGCCAAAGGCACCGTGGTATGACCGGGCGACATATCCCATCGCTGTCATAGCAACCGACCCCCATGTGCTCAATTACAGCAAGCAGCGCGTTGAGGCGGACTTCCTTTTCAATATGCAGGATATCTACTGCGAGCCTGGGGACATCTGGCTTCCTTATGCGTATTCGGCGCGGCATCATTATCCAGTTGAGGCCGAGATTGAGTACGACGCTATGCTGATCGGCCTGCAGTACGCCAGTCGCTGCGCCGTGATGGGGGCGTTGGCGGAGAAGGGCTATCGGACTTATCTGGAAACAGGGCCGGTGTTTGACCAAGCCAGGGACTTGTATGCCAAGACAAAGGTTATCCTGAACTGGTCAAGTAAGCTTGACACCGTGGCGCGGGTCTGGGAGGCGATGGCCTTTCGGAAGTGCCTGGTGACGAATAGGACACCTGGCTTGACGCCCATGTTCAAGGAAGGTGAACACTATCTCGGCTTTGGCACCATCGCCGAGGCTCTGGAGAAGATAGAGTGGGCCTTGGCGCACGACGAGGAGCGGGAGAAGATAGCCCACGCTGGCCGGCAGGAGGTGACCACCAAGGGGCACTCTTACGATGATAGGGTAGAGTTCATTTTGGGAAGGGTGGGGCCGGATGCCTGAAATCGTGATCTGCATACCCGTGTGGGACAACTTGCGCTTTACGCTTGTGTCCACCCAACAGATTTTCCAGACAACCCCCGGCGACTACGCCTTGCTGGTCGTGGATAACGGCTCCGAAGACGACACGCCCAGATTCTTGCGTGATATGGAGGCCCAGCATCCAGACAAGTTCTTCACCATAACGAATCCCGAGAACTATGGCTATCCGAGAGCACTGAATCAGGGCATTGCGTGGGGGATAGAGCACGGGTGCGAGTATTCTCTGTGCCTGAACAACGACATAATCATTACCGACGCGTCCTGGCTGGAGTGCCTGATCAGCCCACTGCGGGAGGACCGCCGACAATTGGTCGGGGCTCGGCTGATTGATTTCAACGAGCTGGCGCGGTTCAATGGTGAGATCATCCCCTATCTGGAGGGCTGGGCACTAGCCTTTCACAAACAGTTCTTGGAGGACGTGGGGCGGTTTGACGAGGAGTACAGCCCCGGGTGGTTCGAAGATGTGGATCTGTCTTATCGGGCGGTCAAGGCGGGGTACCGCCTGACCCAGGGTGCGTCTTTTGAGTGGCAGCACCGTGGCACTCAGCGTGCAGGCCCACTGTGGCATCTTGGTGGGCAGACAGGGTATGGGCGGCTTGATTCTGTCGGCATCTTGAAGAGAAATCAAGCTTATTTCGCCGAGAAGTTTGGGTTGGAAAAGTCAGAGCGTACGTGGCTGGACTAGGGTTGTTTGAGGAAAATACCATGCTTGCATTTGGCACCGAACTCGTAGGCCGTGGAGTCCAAGAAACGCTTTACCATGACCCCGATGCCCCTACTCAGCCTGAGCAGCAGCAGTGGGAATTTCAGCGGCTGCTGGAGATCTACGGCCGACTGAAGCCAAGAACCGTCCTCGAGATAGGCTCCGCAAAGGGCGGCGTACTCTATCAACTTATGAAGTGCGCTGAACCCGGCGGTCTGTTTGTAAGCGTAGACATCGTTTCGTTAAGCGTAGACATCGCTTCGTGTTCTGGGGGTTGGCAAGAATGGGCGGCGAGATTCGGCCACACGCTGCACATCGTGGTGGGCGACTCCGCCGCGCCTGACATTATCAGCAAAGTCAAGTCCCTCGTACCCAAGGTTGACTTTCTGATGATAGATGGGGACCACCTTTACGAACCCGTAAAGCGAGACTTTCTGAACTATGGGCCGCTGGTGAGGCTTGGCGGCGTGATCATATTGCACGACATCGTGACCGCTTGGCCTGGCTGTGAGGTCTCCAAACTCTGGGCAGAGCTTCGGCACTATGGGTACATCACGCAAGACCTGGTGGTCTCTCCAGTTCAAGGGCAGTGTGGCACGGGGGTCTTATACGTCGGAGAATACATCAATGCACTTGGTGGTGTTAATCATGGCTAGTGGCAACGATCGCAGAGGCTGGACTGAAGAAAATCCTAAGCAGCTTGCCGCCATCAGAGGCGAGCCGCTGATGCTTCGGACTATCCGCCAGGTTCGAGAGCGAGGTTATGACGCTGTAGTTATGAGTGATAAGCCTGCCGTGCGAAAGCTCTTGCCCGATGCTAAGTTGCCTCAAGATAGTAGCAACTGTTGCCGGTCTCTTCTTAGTACCAGACCTTATTGGCAGACCAGGACTATTATACTGGCTGGCGATACTGTCTTCTCAGAGGCGGCGCTTGATATGATTTTTGCTGACGATGAGCCGCTTAGTGTGGTTGGCGACGCGGGAGAAATCTTCGCAATTATATTTGACGAATCCGAACAGCAACGAGTTGCCACAGCAGCCAGGGATGGGGCGGTGAAGATTGAAGAGGGTGCTCACACCCATCTATGGATCTTCTATCGTGTCATCTGCGATTTTGACGACGTGGCCACGCATCGCTTTGATGACATTATCTATAGAAAGGTCCCGGAGGGCGATCGCACTCTCGACATTGACACCCCGGAAACATATAGGGCTGTCCGAGCCCGCTTTGAGCGAATTAAATAGTGCCTGGCCACCGCTGCAATTGCGAAGGTGGCACGAGAGAGGGGACAACTATGCGGGTAGTCTATGTTGGTGGTAATTGGGACTTGTTTCATGTAGGCCATTTGAACCTGCTCAAATATGCCGCGAGCCTCGGTGATTTCTTGGTAGTCGGGATCAACACGGACGAATTGACCGAGCGTGATAAGCGGCGCCCGATCATCCCGCTTGAACAACGCAAGGCTATCTTAGAGGCCATTGACTGCGTAGACTTCGTGGGAGTGCGCGCCAGTTTCTCCGACAACTACTGGTACGAATACTTCAAGGTTGACGTATGGGTAGTGCCACCCGGGGTCTGGTCGCGTGAGCGCAACGTGATACGCAGGAAAGCCCTAAAAGAGGCGGGCTTAGATATTCAATATGTGGTTCAACCCCGGACACCGGGGATTTCTAGTACAAAAATAAGGGAGGTGTGCTGTGAAGAAAGTCTACGTTTGGGTACTTGCCGTTTTGTTACTGGCAGGGTTGGCAGGGTGTGTCAAGGGGAAGGCAGAGCCGTTGATCTTCGCGGCGATTCCGTCCGACGAGGCGGAAGTGATGAGGGCGGGTTTTGAGCCCTTCGTGGAGTACCTGGCAGCGTGTACGGGGGAGCAGATAGAATTCTTTCCCGTGGCCGATTACGCTGCCGTGGTGATGGGTATGAAGTACGACCGCGTACAGATCGGCCGCTTCGGTTGCCGTGGCTACATTGAGGCGGCAGAAAAGGCGGGTGCAATTGCGATTGCGAGGGGCGTCAGGGAAGTAGGCGGAACAGCGAGCAGCTATCATTCGCTGATCATAGCCCGTCGAGACAGGCATATCACTGACTTGAACGGCGTGTCGTTTGTCTTCGTGGATCCGCTTTCAACCTCGGGCTACCTTGCGCCCGCACTCTATATCCAAGAGGAAGGTATAGAGCTGGGCGAAACAATGTATGCAGGGGGGCATCCTCAGTCTGTCATGGCAGTCCAGAGCGGCACTGTGGACGCGGGGGCTTGTTCTGAGACGTTCTACAACACCGCCCTCGCCGAGGGCCAGATCACGGAAGAGGAGATAGAGATTATCTGGCGCTCCGATCCGATGCCGTTCGGCCCTATCAGCGTCTCCGCTGGGGTAAAGCCTGCGGTGAGGGAGAAGCTCCAGCGGTGCCTTGTTGCAGCTCCCCAGGACCTCGTAGAGGGATTGCACATCAACTTGGTAGCCTTCGAGACAGCAACGGACAGTGACTATGATGGGATCCGGCAGATGGAAAAGCTTCGGTAAGCAGCTCCTTATCATTGGCGTTCTGCTCTGGAGCGTCTCGCCATTCCTCTTAGATTGGCCGAGGATAACACCAAGTTACTTCTTGGATTTCATCACGGGAATGTGGCCACCGGACTTGAGTGTTCTTCCTGCGTTGGCCAGGCCGTTGGGCGAGACGCTCCAGATGGCGGTGACCGCGACTGCGCTGGGGTCAATTGTTGCGGTGCCGCTGGCACTGCTAGGGGCCCGCAATACGGCACCACACATTATGTGCTGTGTACTCTCGCGTGCAATAGTCGCTACCTGCCGCTCAATCCCGTCCCTGTTATGGGCCATACTATTGGTTGTGCTGTTGGGCCTGGGCCCATTCACGGGGGTGATAGCCCTAACAATCCACTCTATAGGTGCGTTGGGTCGGCGCTTTTATGAGGCTGTTGAGGCGATGGGGCCGATTGCTAAGGAAGTGCTTGAGGCCATGCGTGTTGACGGCGCCAATGAGGCGCAGGTAATTTGGTATGGCCTTTTGCCGTTGCTCGCACCACTCTTTGCGGGCTATGTAGTTGGTAGGTTGGATACCAATACACGTGCCGGTACTGCTTTGGGCTTGGTAGGGGCGGGGGGCATTGGGCTTCAGCTTACTACTAGCATACGAATGTTTAGGGGACACGAAAGCCTAACCATCATTCTGGCCATCGCCGCTCTAGTTATTGGCACGGATATTTTTAGCCAGATGGCGCGTAGAAGGTTGATTACTGATTCGGGGGTATAGCGAGGGTGCTGATCAGCGTTGGTACGCGGTGTCTCAATGAAGAGGAGCTGCTGCCTATTTTCTTGGCAAACCACCAGTTTGCCGACGAAATCGTGATCGTGGACGGCGGCTCAACGGACAGGTCAAGGGAGATAGCGATCGCCGATCCAAAGGTGCGGTGGCTTGAATTCCACGAGCGGGTGGCGGGCAAGTGCGGCGGCTGGCGCAATCCCGAGGGCCGGCATGTGAACGCGGTCATAGATGCCTGTGAGGGCGAGTGGCTGTGGGTTGGCGAAGTAGACATCGTGCCCTCAGACACACTACAGGCAGTCATTCGGGGTACCGTAAAGTCTTGTGACGACTCTGCCGTTGCTTCGTTCTTGTACTACGTGGCACCCCGGAGCGGGGGGCTGCCCTACGAGCACTATCCCGAGCTGATCAAGGGGGTGGGCCTCACCTGTTGGCGGAGGGAGTTAGGGTTGAGGGCTGATCCGGCTGAGGAATTCCAGCCCACGATCAAGTTTGAGAAGCCCAACCTGGCGGTGATGCCGCCACACGCGCGGGTGCACCTGAGCTGGTGGACGGAGAAAAGGGCTGCCCTGAAGCGGGCATTCTATCATCAAGTACACGACCTCAAGCAAAAGCATCCTGATGAGCAATTCAAGCGTGAGCCGCTGCCTGAGTGGCTGACGTGGAAGGGGAAATAGGATGAGGGAAGATGGTCCCTGCACGGAGCGCAGATGGTTCTTAAACAGCAAGGGCGTGAGAACGCCCATCCAGTTTGATCACCCAGAGTTCGCCGAGCCGCAGAAGTGGTGTGAGGGCAGAGGGGTTGACCTAGGCTGCTGGATACGGAGTCCGCAGCCTGATACGCTTAGGGTGGACAGGGACGACGATGTGAAGCCGGATGTGCTGGCGGATTTTAACGCCACGCTCCCCTTCCGCGATGGCGCCTTTGATTATGCCTGGGCGAGCCACACGATCGAGCACATCGTGGATTGGCAGCGCTTCCTAGCTGAGATGTTTCGCATCACCAGGCCAGGGGGGCGGGTGATACTCATAGTGCCAGACAAGCGGTGGACATCGTTTGACCCGACGCATGTGAATTTCTGGACTTACGAGACGTTTCTGGCAACGGTCGTGCCGACTGTGCCGCACAGGCTATTGGCAGAG
>Ga0209991_10000258_pt1 | contig 23836 bp, 24 predicted proteins | sample ChitaG_FD_183167 | JGI IMG/M metagenome (GOLD analysis project Ga0209991, IMG submission 183167) | Deep subsurface microbial communities from South Pacific Ocean to uncover new lineages of life (NeLLi) - Chile_00310 metaG (SPAdes)... | ecosystem: Environmental > Aquatic > Marine > Oceanic >... | reverse complement strand
TTTTCGGATCATCTTGTCATCGAACGAAGTAGATAACGGCGAAAAGGGCGATCCACACGATGTCGACGAAGTGCCAGTAGTACGACACCACGATCGCCGCCGTGGCTTGTGCAGGGGTGAACTTACTCATCCGGGTGCGCACTAGCAGCAAGACGAACGCGATCAGACCACCGATTACGTGCAGACCGTGGAAACCGGTCGCAAGATAGAAGACAGAGCCGTAGGCGCTGCCCGGAATGGTGGTCCCATGTTCGACGAGGTGCACGTATTCGTAGGCCTGACCGAGGACGAAGAACAGGCCCATGGCAAAGGTCAGGGTGTACCAGCGGCGGAGCCCGAAGACGTCACCGCGTTCGGCGGCGAATACGCCCATCTGGCAGGTGAACGACGACGCGATCAGCACCAGAGTGACCGGCACCGCGAGGGTGAGGTTCAATTCGGTGGGAGGGGGAGGCCAATCCCCGCCGGCCTGAGAGCGCGCTGTGAAGTACATCGCGAAGAGGCCGGCAAAGAACATCAGCTCGCTGGAGAGCCACACGATGGTGCCGACACTGACCATGTTTGGTCGGTTCAGCGAATGTACGCGCGACGTGATAGCCGTTCCCGAGGTCCCTACAGCGCTCGTCACAGGTGCAAGTATGACGCTTTGTAGTTGTTGAACTCCACCCGGGTGGAGAGATTCGTCATAATCTTTTGGTGACTTCCTCTCCGCCCGAGCGCCGGGCTTCGCACAAGCAATCAGGTGCCGCACCAACCTGGCCAGCGATTCTCGGCAGATTGACCACAAATCAGGCCCTTACTCCTGGGCATGCGGCCTGGGCGATGGACCAGGTCATGGAGGGAGTCGCTACCCCTGCCCAGATCGCCGCCTTCGGCGTGTCGATGAAAATGAAGGGCCCAACTTCGGCGGAAGTCACCGAGCTGGCCGACATCATGCTTGAGCATGCGCGGCGGGTGCCTACAGACGTGATCGGCACTGCGACGGTCGATGTGGTGGGAACCGGCGGTGACGGCGCCAACACGGTCAACTTGTCCACGATGGCGGCGATCGTGGTGGCCGCAGCGGGGATACCGGTGGTCAAGCACGGTAACCGTGCCGCCTCGTCGCTGTCGGGCGGTGCGGACACCCTCGAAGCGCTGGGGGTGCGTATCGATCTGGGCCCCGATGAGGTCGCCCGCAGCGTGGCTGAGGTCGGCATCGGCTTCGCCTTTGCCCCGCAGTTCCACCCGTCCTATCGGCACGCTGGCGCGGTGCGGCGCGAGATCGGGGTGCCGACGGTGTTCAACTTGCTGGGCCCGCTGACAAATCCGGCCACTCCGCGCGCGGGTCTCATCGGATGCGCGTGGGCTGATCTGGCCGAGGTAATGGCTGGCGTGTTCGCGACCCGTGGGTCGAGCGTATTGGTCGTGCACGGCGACGACGGGCTCGATGAGCTGACGACCACGACGACGAGCACGATCTGGCGGGTGCAGGCTGGCACCGTCGAGCGATTGACATTTGACCCAGCCGCGTTCGGCTTCCGGCGCGCTGAGGTCACAGCGCTGGTCGGTGGCGACGCTGAATCGAACGCCGCGGAGGCCAGAGCGGTGCTCGGTGGAGTGAAGGGGCCGGTCCGCGATGCGGTTCTGCTCAACGCCGCAGGGGCGCTCGTGGCCCACGCCGGGCTATCCAGCGACGCCCAGTGGGTCCCGGCCTGGGAGTCCGGCTTGGCTCGCGTGACCGAGGCGATCGACTCCGGGGGAGCTGAAGAGCTGCTCGCGCGTTGGGTGCGGTTCACACAGCAGCTCTGAGGTGGCGAGTTGCTCTGTGAGTTGGTGGGAGGCATGGCGGGCCGAGCGGGCTGATGCCGCCCAGTGCAACCAGCGCCCGGCCGCGCTGAGTGGCGAGCAATACCCGGCTTCGGTGCGCACGATCCGGACTTCGGGTTGGACGAGCCAACGAGTGAGCAGCGCAGTCTCCTCGACTAGCCCGCCGTCCGGCGGGTACCACCCGGACGGCGGGCCGGTCGAGGATTCTGCCGTCGGCAGGATCGACTGCGCGCTGGCGCTGAGGGCGTCGACGACAGGCATTGGCGGTACCCCGCGGGGAGCGACTCCGGCGGCCGCGAGCTGGCCGCGGCGGATCACCGCAAGGTGCCAGCCGCGGTCGCCGTCGGGTTTGGCGGCCACCATTTCGGGGATTGAAGCGAGTGCCCGCAGGCGCTGACCACGCCACAGCACGTCAATGGTGGCCGCGGCATGGTCGCGTAGCCGTGCGGCGGTTTCGTAGCGCTTTCGCTCGGCCAGCTCGGCGATGTAAGCCAGCACCGCCGCCAGCGGGTCGCTCCTGCGACCATCGATGAGCGCGAGCGCATCTCGCACCGCGGTGGCGTACTGGGCAGCGCCGACATCGCGAACGGCCGGGCAGGGGGAGACTTCCCGTTTGGGACAAGCCGATCCGTGCACTGCCGAGCGGCCCAGTCGGGTGGTGCAGGTGCGTACGCCGGTGAACCGCGCTATCAGCGCGGCGGACTCCAGAGCATCAGCGCGTGATCGGAACGGCCCGACAGCGCTGTCGTACCGGGACGGACGCACCACAGTGCCCGATTGTGGTGCCCGCACCACGATGAACCGTGGAAAGGCTTCATCGGTGAGGGTCACCCACCACCAGCGCCGAGGGAACTTCGACCGGCGATTGTACGGGGGTGCGTGGGCCGCCAGCAGGCGCAGTTCCCGCACGCCGGCCTCCAGATCATGGGCGCATTCGACATGATCGACTGCAGTGGCAAGCGATGCCATCTCCTTGATCCGGGTCCGGGAATCGGCACCGTTGAAGTACTGCGACACCCGCCGGCGCAGATCGATGGCTTTGCCTACGTAGAGCACCTCACCAGATGGCCCCCGGAACAGGTAAACGCCCGGGGTCCGCGGCAGGCTCCGGGCGAAATGGCGCTTACTGCGCTGCGCTGGTGTCACGTCCGGCAGATACGAGCGCAACTCGGTGTAGGTGTGCACGCCCTGGTTGCCGACACGTTCGATGAGGCCGTGCAGCACGTCGACGGTGGCACGCGCGTCATCGAGTGCGCGGTGGGTGGGCGTACTCGACGCGCGGAAGAGCCGGGCGAGCGCGGACAGTCGCACGCTGGGGGCCTCGTCCCGGGTAAGCGCCCGGCGGGCCAACCGCACAGTGCACAGCACCTGCGGTTTGGGCCAGGGGACCTGGTTACGTTCAGCCGCTGCGCGCAGAAACCCGATATCGAAGCCGGCGTTGTGGGCGACCAGTACCGCGCCCCGGCAGAACTCAAGGAAGGAGGGAAGTACGGCGTCAATTTTCGGGGCGTCAAACACCATGGCCGAGGTGATGCCGGTCAGAGCGATGATCTGGGGCGGGATAACCCGCCCCGGGTCGACCAGCGTGGCGAACTCGCCGATCACCTCACCGCCGCGAACTTTTACCGCTCCGATCTCGGTGATCGAGTCGTGGCTCTCACCCGAGGGCCGGCCTCCGGTGGTTTCGAGGTCGACCACGACGAACGTGGTTTCCCGCAAGGTTGGGTCAGCGAACGGGTCGACGTCGGCAAAGCTCAGCTGGCCCATGCGCTGAAAATAGACACCGCGTGTGACAAACCGGGCTCAACGTATCCGTTTCTCGGTCGCACAACAACACAGTCACGACTTGTCGGTACCCGCCGATACGGTGCGGACGACTCCGATCGAGAGGACGAGTGCGATGGCACAGGAACAGCGGCCGCCAGCTGAATGGTCTGGTCTGGAAAGTGAGACCGGCACGGTGAAGATCGATTGCGACGATTGCGCCGTCCGTGGCGTCGGATGCCAGGATTGCGTCGTAAGTGTTTTGCTCGGAGTGCCCGGAACTCTGCTCCAGGACGAGCGGCAGGCACTGGAAGTGCTCGCTGACGTGGGTATGGCTCCGCGATTGCGGCTGGTGCCGATTCACCGGCACGGTAGCTCAGGCGTTGCCTGACGACACGCTTCGGCGCTGAGGGTGAACTCAATTATCAGGATGTCCTGCTAGGTTGGCGGCTTCCATTGGACAAGTCCGATGCCGTTTCGTAACCTATCTGAGACCTAAGAGAGTTCGAGACGGCTCGTTACGGCAGTTGAAGGACACAAAACCTTGACGCTCGATAACGCTTACCGGAGCATCCGTCGTGCTTGGCGGCCCCTCATCGGGCTGCTTGCTGGTTGCACGGTCTTCATTTCTGTATTGGCCGGCCCCTCTTTGGCTGACCCAGCCGACGATGCGTTGGCAAAACTCAACGAGCTGTCGCGGCAAGCCGAACAGACCACAGAGGCCATGCACTCGGCGCAGCTGGATCTGAACAACAAGCTGGCGGCTCAGGAGGCGGCCGAAGCTAAGCATGCCAGCGACGTCACCGCCGTGGAATCAGCTCAGGCGCAGCTCGCCACGTTCCAGAACTCGGTCGACAGGCTGGCAGCCTCTCAGTACATGGGCGGTCGCCCCTCCGGATTCAACGCCATGCTGACCGCCACATCGCCGCAGGGGTTGATTGATCAGCTCTCAGTGCAGCGCGTGATGGCGCACGAGATGCAGGCTCAGATGACCGGCTATCGCGAAGTCGGCAGGCAAACGCAGCTCGCCGAGCAGGCGTCGGCTGCATCGGCCGCCGAAGCGAAAACGGCAGCCGAGCAGGCCGTGGCGGTGCGCGCCGACCTGCAGTCCAAGCAGAGCCAGCTACAGGTGCAGATCGCCATCGTTAAGTCGCAGTACGAGGCGCTGACCCCGAACCAGCGAGAGGTGCTCGCGGCGTTGCCGCCGCCACCACCGCCGCCACCTGCTGCGGCGCCGCCGGCGCAGGATCCGGAGATCCTGGCTGCACCCCCGGCCCCTGAACCGCTGCCAGGCCCCCCCATGGGGATTCCCCCGGGCGACATCGCACCTCCCGGTGCTCCGCACTCCACGACGGTGATCCAGGCCGCACTGAGCCGGATCGGCTCTCCTTACTCGTGGGGTGGGTCCGGCCCAGGCGCCTTCGATTGTTCAGGCTTGGTGATGTGGTCCTTCCAGCAGGCGGGGATCTCACTGCCGCACTCCAGCCAGGCTCTCGCCAACGGCGGCCAGTCTGTGTCGACAGATCAGATGCAGCCCGGCGACCTGGTTACTTACTATTCCGATGCCTCGCATGTCGGCATTTACATCGGCGACGGAATGATGGTGCATGCGGCTACCTACGGCATCCCGGTGCGCGTCGCCCCGGTGCACAATGCGCCGATCTACAACGTTCGACGGTACTGAGACGGCCCGCGCAGTAGACCGGCGTCGGCTTGGCGCGGTTCTCGCGGCCGAGCTGATCTGCGGGGCATTCCTGGTGGGCGGACCCCAGACTGTCCCCCTCGGTCCAGCGGTTGCCGCTCCGTCGCCCGACGTCGCGACCAGTACCTCGTCGCGTGCCGTGACCATGCGGGACGGCCGGACCGCGCAACTCATCGATCTGGGTGCGCCTGGCGGAGCCGGGCTGCTCGACCGCCTTTCCACCGAGCTGCCCGGCGCGGCCGACGCGGTAACCGCTTTCTGGGGTCCACAATGGCCTCGGGAGGTCATCATCGCGGTGGCCGGGTCCCAAGAGCAGTTTGCGACCTTGGCCGGCGGCGACTCCGAAGTCGCCGCGACCACGACTTCTGACAGGATCACGTTATCGCCGGGCGTCGCCGCGATCACTCCAACCGATCTTCGGATGGTGTTGCGGCATGAGCTCTTCCACTACGCGGCGCGTCACGATACCGCCGCCGACGCACCTATGTGGCTCACCGAGGGAGTCGCCGATTTCGTCGGCCGTGCAGCGACTGCGCAATCGCCGGCGTGGGCCTCGGTGGCCCAGTCGGGGCAACTGCCGACCGTCGCTGAGTTGGCAAATGAGGGCCCCGGTCGCTCAGGGGCCTACGACCGGGCCTGGTCGTTCGCCTCGTATGTGGCCGACACCTACGGCGCCGAGCGGTTGCGGGCGCTGTATCTTATGGCCTGCGGCCAGGGCCACCCAGATGTCGCTACCGCGGTCCGGAAAGTATTCGGAGTCGAGCTTCCAGTGCTGCTTACCGGGTGGCGGCAATGGCACAGCAGCTAATGGGGGACCGATGAGCGCTTGCGCGAAGAGGCGAGGGTACCGATGAGCGCTTGCGCGAAGAGGCGAGGGTACCGATGAGCGCTTGCGCGAAGAGGCGAGGGTACCGATGAGCGCTTGCGCGAAGAGGCGAGGGTACCGATGAGCCGGGTTCTGTTGGTCACCAACGACTTTCCCCCTCGCCGGGGCGGCATTCAGTCTTATCTCGAGGCGATGGTCACCCGCCTCGGCGGATCCGGGGTGTCGGGTGGCCACTCGATAACTGTGTACGCGCCGAAGTGGAAGGGATCCCAGGGCTACGACGCAGAAGCCCAGGCCGCCGGATACGACGTCGTGCGTCACCCGGGAACTCTGATGTTGCCTGAGCCGACGGTGGCGGCGCGCATGCGGCGGCTCATCGCCGAACGCGACGTGGACACAGTGTGGTTCGGTGCCGCGGCGCCACTGGCGCTGATGAGCTCACTTGCCCGCGCCGCCGGGGCTGACCGCATCATCGCGAGCACGCATGGTCACGAGGTGGGCTGGTCGATGTTGCCGCTGGCGCGAAATGCGCTGCGCCGCATCGGCAACGATACCGACGTGGTTACTTACATCAGCGCCTACACCCGTGGGCGGATCGCCTCTGCTTTTGGACGCAACGCAGCGTTGGAGCTGGTACCGCCCGGCGTGGACACCGATCGATTCGTCCCCGACGAGGTCGCGCGTGCCCAACTGCGAGCCCGCTACGGCCTTGGTGGGCGCCCGGTCGTGGTCTGTGTTTCACGACTGGTGCCACGTAAGGGGCAGGACATGCTGATTCGTGCCCTCCCGGCGATCCGGGAACGGGTGCCCGGTACGGCGCTGGTGATCGTCGGCGGCGGCCCGTACCGGACATCGCTGCACCGTCTGGCACAGACGTCAGGGATTGCCGAGCATGTGGTGTTCACCGATGGGGTGCCAGGTGACGAGCTGCCCGCTTACCACGCCATGGCGGATGTCTTTGCGATGCCGTGCCGGACCCGGGGGGCCGGCTTGGACGTTGAGGGTCTGGGCATCGTCTATTTGGAGGCGTCGGCGTGCGGGGTGCCGGTAGTGGCCGGACGATCGGGCGGGGCGCCAGAAACAGTCCTGGACGGGGAGACGGGCGTCGTCGTTGACGGCTGGGACGTGGGCGGCATCGCCGGGGCTGTCGGCGATCTGCTCTCCGACCCTCGTGGCGCGGCGGCTATGGGTGCGGCCGGTCGCCGCTGGGTAGTTGAGCAGTGGCAGTGGAATCGTCAGGCCGAACGCCTGGCGCGGCTCCTTTAGACCTTGGCGTAGAGCGCATCAATGTCGGCTGCGAATTTACCGGCCACGATTTTGCGCTTGACCTTCATCGTCGGGGTCAGCTCGCCGGTGTCTTCGGAGAAGTCGACCGGCAGGATGCGGAACTTGCGGATCTGTTCGGCCTTCGACACCGCTTCATTGGCCCCTTTAACGGCCAGCTCGATCTCCGCGCTCAGGTCTGGATCGGTGGACATATCGGCGACCGATGTGCCTGCATCCTTGCCGTTGCGTTCCTTCCATCCAGGGAAGGCCTCCGGGTCGATGGTGATCAGCGCGGCGATGAACGGCTGGTTATCCCCGACACACATCGCCTGGCTGATCAGGGGATGTGCGCGCAGCCGATCTTCGAGCAGTGCGGGCGCGACGTTCTTGCCGCCGGCGGTGACGATGATCTCCTTCTTGCGGCCGACGATACTGAGGAATCCGTCTTCGTCGATCGCACCCAGATCGCCGGTGTGGAACCAGTCTCCGCTGAAGACCGCGTCGGTTTCGGTCTCGTTGCCCCAGTAGCCGCTGAACACCACGCCGCCCTTGACCAGCACCTCGCCGTCTTCACCGAGCTGCATGCTGTTGCCAGGGAGCAACTTGCCGACTGACCCCACCCGCAGGCCGCCCACTCGGTTCACGGTGATCGCCGCGCTGGTCTCGGTAAGCCCGTAACCCTCGTAAATGCTCAATCCGGCGCCACGGTAGAAGTGGCCCAGCCGTACGCCCAGCGGGGCGCCACCGGAGATCGCGGCATGGCATTCGCCGCCGAGCGCGGCTCGAAGCTTGCTGTAGACGAGCTTGTCGAATACCGCGTGCTTGAGCGTGAGCATCAGGCCGGCACCGCCGGCGTCTTGCGCCTTGCTCCATTCGATCGCGACATCGGCCGCCGCTGCGAAGATCTTGCCCTTGCCGCCGGTCTCGGCGTTCTGCTCGGCGGTGTTGTACACCTTCTCGAACACCCGCGGCACGGACACCACCAGCGTCGGCTTGAACACCGCGAGCATCGGTACCAAATTCTTGATGTCGCTGGTGAAGCCGAGCGTCACCCCGTTGGCGAAGGCGCTGATGGTCAGCCCGCGGGCAAGCACATGGGCCAGTGGCAGGAAAACGAGCAGTTTTTCGCCTTTGGCCAGGTGGTCGGGAAAGCACGCCTCAGCGCCGCGGGTTTCGTAGAGCAGGTTGGAGTGGGTCAGCTGGCAGCCCTTGGGCCGTCCGGTCGTTCCCGAGGTGTAGATCAGTGTCGCGGGGTCGGCGGACTTGATCCCCGCCAACCGCTCGTCGACCGCGGCGGCGTCCAGCTCTTGGCCGGCCTCGGCCAGCTCATCGAGTGCTGGTGTACTAGCGCCTTCGATCCGGTATACCTTGCGTAGCTGCGGCAACGTGTCGCGCAGCGCCTCGATCGTGTCGCCGTGGGCATCGGATTCGGCGAATGCCGCCACCGCGCCGGAATCAGCCAGTACGAACTGCACCTGCTCGGCCGAGCTGGTCTCGTAGATCGGCACCGTCACGGCCCCGACGGACAAAATAGCGAAGTCCAGAATCGGCCACTCGTAGCGCGTCGCAGACAGGATGGCGACGCGGTCGCCGGGCGCAACCCCTTGGGCGATCAAACCCTTTGCCGCTGATCGGACCTGGTCGGCGACCTCGCGGCAGGTCACATCCACCCAGTTGCCGTCGACGAGTCGCCGGAAAATTGGGTGGTCGGGGTCGTCCCGCTCGTGGGAGTAGACAGAGCTGACGACGTTGTCGAACTCGCCGACGGTGAATGATGCGGGAACGCTGAACTCGCGCACGGTGAAGACCCTCTCGACTCTGCAGGCGGCAATGCGTGTCCAACGTAGTCGGCCGATATCGGCCGGTGGTCCGCCATGTGTGAAGCTAGTTTGTCATGAACAGCATCCAGATCGCCGACGAGACCTTCATCGCGGCCGACCCGGTTGAGATAGGCAATACGGTCGGCGACCCGGCGAACTGGTCGCGGTGGTGGCCTGACCTGCGTCTCACGGTGGTGCAAGATCGTGGCGAGGCGGGTCAGCGCTGGGCGGTGACAGGCGCGTTGCTGGGGACGATGGAGGTCTGGCTGGAGAAGGTACTCAGCGGCCCCGATGGTGTCGTACTGCATTACTTTGTGCACGCCGAACCCGCCGGTGTGGCGGCGTGGGAGCTGGCGAAAATGAACCTCGCCACAATGACCCACCGGCGCCGGGTGGCCGGCAAGGACATGGCATTCGAGGTGAAGCGCACGCTTGAGGCCCGGCGTCGGGCAGGGGTGTAGCAACTGGTCTGACACCTGCGCACCCGCGACTCCAATCGTGGGTATAGGGGTCAGAACCAGGAGGAAAGAGTAGATTTTGCCCAGCGACCAGACCTAGCGGAGAATGATTTCAGTGGCGGACAAAACGGCGCAGACCATATATATCGATGCAGACCCTTCGACTGTGATGGATGTCATCGCCGACATCGGCTCCTATCCGGACTGGGTCGCCGAATACCAGGAGGCCGAGGTCCTCGAGGCAGACGAGGCCGGCTACCCGTTGGTGGCCCGGCTGGTTCTGGACGCCGCAGTTCTCAAAGACACTATGGTGCTGGCCTACGAGTGGCCCCCCCATCGGAATTCGGTGACGTGGTCGCTGGTATCGAGCAACTTGCTGAGGTCTTTGTACGGCGCATATCGGCTTTCCCCCAAGGGGTCCGGCACCGACGTCACCTATGAACTGTCGGTTGATCTGATGATCCCGATGATCGGCCTACTCAAGCGAAAAGCCGAGCGCAGATTGACCGACACCGCACTGAAGGACCTCAAGAAACGAGCCGAGGCTGTTTGAGCGTAGGCACGCCACCCATGCCGGCCGGGCGTCCGGGAATGCCCGGATCAGCCTGTTCGTCGGCAAAGGCGGCGTGGGTAAGTCAACGCTGGCCACCGCCACGGCAGTGCGTGCCGCGCGCGCCGGGATGCGTGTTCTGATCCTGTCCACCGATCAGGCGCACTCGACCGGCGATGTATTGGGTACGACCGTGACGCCCACGGGCCGGCGCGCGCCTACCCGAATATTGGCCGACCTCCACACCGTGGAGTCCGGCGGTGGCTCCCTGGATGCGCTCGCCCTCGATACCTTGGCGCTGCTGGCGGCTCGGTGGAGTGAGACCGCCGGTCTGATCTCTGCGCGATTTCCCGAATCAGACATCGGAGACGTTGCACCTGAGGAGCTTTCGGCGTTGCCTGGAGTCCAGGAAGTCCTCGGGTTACATGAGGTCGGCGAGCTGGCCGACTCGGGAGACTGGGATCTTGTTGTAGTCGACTGCGCATCTACTGCCGACGCGATGAGGATGCTGACGCTGCCCGCGACGTTCGCCCTGTATCTAGAGCGGGCGTGGCCGAGGCACCGCCGGTTGTCCGGTGCCGACGACGCGCGCTCGGCTGCGATGATCGGCCTGCTGGAGCGGATCGGTGCGGGCACCGACCGACTCAGCACCATGTTGACCGACGGATCACGGGTGACTGCCCACCTGGTGATGACAGCTGAGAGGGTGGTGGCCGCCGAGGCGGTTCGCACACTGGGCTCGCTGGCGCTGATGGGTGTGCAGGTGGCCGAGCTCATCGTCAACCAGATTCTCGCTGAAGATGATTCGTTCGAATACGCCAACCTTCCCGACCACCCTGCCTTCGACTGGTACGCAGAACGGATATCTGAGCAGCGGGGGGTCCTGAGCGAACTCGATCGCGTCATCGGGGATGTTCAAATGGTTATGGTGCCCCACCTGGCGGGCGAGCCGGTCGGCGCCAAGGCGCTCGGTGAGCTGCTCGATTGTGCGCGCAAGCGGGACGGCTCGCCACCTCCCGGTCCGTTGCGACCCATTGTGGACCGGGAGTCGGGCAAGGGGTTGGATGCTGTGTATCGGCTGCGAGTGGAGCTGCCGCAGGTGGACTCCACCGCACTGTCATTGGGTAGGGTCGATCACGATCTGATCATCGGCGTCGGCGGGATGCGGCGCCGTGTTCGGCTGGCGTCGGTGCTGCGGCGATGCTTGGTCATCGGCGCTCAGCTCCGCGGCAGCGAATTGACCGTGCGATTTCGACCGAACCCGGAGGTGTGGCCGACATGAGCGAATTCCACACCGACGCTGGAGCCGCCGGCAGGCGACATTCGGATGTCGGTCCGGAACTGCGAAACCTTGCGGAGGCGGTCCTCGATCGACTCGACCCCGCGGTGCGACTGCTTGCGGCCAGGGTGCAGGCCAGCGGCCCTGGTAAGTGCGAGCAGATGTGGTGCCCGGTGTGCGCGCTCACCGCGGTGATCTCCGGTGAGCAACATCCGATGCTCGACGTGGTCGCCGAACACAGCGTTGCGCTGCTGACCCTGGTCAAGGCAATGCTGGACAACTTTGACAGTGCGGGCATGCCACCGCAGCCTCCAAGCGCAGCGCCGGAGGACCCGACCGAGGCATCAGAGCCGGGCCCGACCGATGCGGCTGAGCCGGGGCCGACCGATGCGGCTGGGCCAGGGCCGACCGACTCGGCTGAGCCAGGGCGCTATCAACACATCAGGGTGATCGTCGACGAGTAATGCGCATTTCTGGTCGTGTGCACACACCGTGGGTAAGCTTGTCCGAAGAGCACCGTGCCGGCGGTTGGCCAGAGTGACCGCACCGCGGTCGGGTGATGCGGAGGGTCCATGTGGTACTGGCTGTTCAAGTTCATCTTCATGGGGCCGGTGCTGAGTCTGCTGGGGCGCCCGAAAATTGAAGGGCTGGAGAATGTTCCGCAGTCCGGAGCTGTGATTATGGCCAGTAACCACCTGGCCGTGGCCGACAGTTTTTACTTGCCGCTGGTGGTCAGCCGGCGGATCACCTTTCTCGCCAAGGCCGAGTACTTCACCGGTTCTGGGATCAAGGGATGGTTCACCCGCTGGTTCTACACAGTTGCGGGCCAGGTTCCGATCGACCGCGCCGATGCCGACAGTGCCCACAGCGCGCTGGCCACCGCTGAGCGCATCGTCGGGGAGGGCAAACTGCTCGGGATGTACCCCGAAGGCACGCGCTCGCCGGACGGACGGCTCTACAAGGGCAAGACCGGGTTGGCGCGGCTGGCTCTTCAGGCCCAGGTCCCGGTGATTCCGGTGGCGATGATCGGAACCGACAGCGTGAACCCTCCCGGTAGCAAAATGTGGCGATTTGGCCGGGTTCAGGTCAAGTTCGGTCAACCCATGGACTTCAGCCGATTCGACGGGCTGGCGGGTAATCGTTTTATTGAACGAGCTGTCATCGACGAAGTGATGTACGAGCTGATGCAGTTGTCCGGTCAGGAGTACGTCGACCTCTACGCGGCGGACATCAAAAAGGGAAAAGAGCAGGGAGTGGTGAAACCGCCGACGCGGCTCCCTGAGGCAATTGCCAGCTGAGGCGGCTAAGCTTTCACGGTGGGCACGGCCGGCGCAGCGGCCTCCGACGTCGTGTCCTGGCCGACATTGCGGCCCGCGACAGCGCCAGTGACGATGATCACTGCGAGTGCCCACCAGAGGTAGGACCCTCCAACGAGTTGTCGCCACAGTGACGCCGCGGTTTCGCGGTGTTCGGGCAGCAAGGTGATCGGGGTCCACACCATCAGCGCCAACCCGGCAACCGATAGGGCACCGAGCGCAACCTGGCGCAGCCGTACCGCGAGCACACCTGTCACCAGCACCGTGGGCAGCGCCCAGACCCAATGATGCGACCACGAAACCGGGGAGACCACCAGACCGAACATCGCCACGCACATCAACGCAAGCGTAGGTTGCCCCCAGCTCAGTGCCCGGCGCGCCGCCCAGACGACGAGGCCGAGCACTGCGAAGCATGCGAGCGCCCACAGGATGAATCGCGCACTTTCATCAAGGCCCAGCCGGGCCAATGCGCCGGCGATGTTCTGGTTTGTGTTCAGGGTCGCGGTGCCGATGCGGTCAGTGTTGCGGACAGTCTCGGTCCAATACTCCCAGGAGTCCCGCCACGCGAGCGCGAAGCCCGCCAGCGTCGCGACGGTGGCCGACACGGCGGTGACTATCAGGGCGCGGGTGTCCCGCCTCAGCACGAAGTACAGCAGGAAGACGGCTGGCGTCAGCTTCAGGGCGATCGCGACACCGAGTAGGAGACCGCGCGGCCACGGCGTCCTGCGCGGCACGCAGTCAGCGATGACCAGCGTCATCAGCACCACGTTGATCTGACCGAAGTCGAAATTCGACCGGACTGGCTCAAGGAAGATCGCGGCGGGCGCGACGATCGCGGCGGCCAGCCAGCTCCGCCTCACCCACGCCGGTTCACCGGTGAGGTCGGTCGTGGGCCACACGTCCAATCGGGTCAGCAGAATGACCGTCGACACCACTAGCAGGATCAGTGTGGTCAGCGTGATTGCCGCGCTCGCACCGTCCAATGACAACAGCGCAAACGGGGAGAACAGGGCGGCGGCCAGCGGAGGGTAGGTGAACGGCAGGTCCAAGCCAGCCTGGGTCTGGAAAATCGCGCCGTCAGCGTAGAGCGGCTGATCATCGAGCCAGGCCCGTCCGCCCATCCGGTAGACATCGACGTCAATTCGGTAGTGGGTATGCGCAAGAAGCCGCCAAGCAGCCCAGGTCAGCGCCGCCGCGGTCATCAGTTGAAATAGCCGCCAAGCGATCGTTGGCCCCCAACCAGCCCCGCCGGGCGACCGCCAAGTACTCATGTCGCACACCAGACTATCGCCCACCGGCGCGTCGGCGGGTATCCCGTACTAGATGCACGCAGGTCGGCGTAAGTTTTCTCCGGTGCGCGCAACCTTGGGCCTCGACGCGGGTTTGGCGATACCGCGCTGGCGGTCACCGCTGGTGTGTTGCCGACCGCGTTCCGTCAAGCAGGAAGGCACATAGCTGTGCGTTACTTCTATGACACCGAGTTCATCGACAACGGGCGTACTATCGAGTTGATCTCCATCGGTGTCGTCGCTGAAGATGGCCGCGAATATTATTCTATCTCAACAGAATTCGACCCTGAACGGGCCGGACGGTGGGTGCGACAGAATGTGCTGCCCAAACTGCCGTCGCCGGCCTCACCGCTCTGGCGCTCGCGCAGACAGATCCGAGCAGAGCTCGAGGATTTCTTCGGAATCGACGGCGACGAAACAATCGAGCTGTGGGCATGGGTAAGTGCCTACGACCACGTGGTGCTCTGCCAGCTGTGGGGCCCCATGACCGATCTGCCGCCTGCAATGCCGCGCTTCACCCGCGAGTTGCGTCAGTTCTGGGAGGAGCGTGGGTGCCCTCGGATGCCCCCGCGCCCGCGCGATGCCCACGACGCCCTCGTTGACGCCAAGCACAACCTGCGTCGATTCCGTCTGATGACCACCGGGCAGGTACCTCCGCGCGGGTAATAGCCACGTGCCTGAGCCCGTTACCATGAACGGGTGAATTGGACCGTCGACGTACCCATCGACCAGCTGCCGGACTTGCCGCCGCTGCCCGAGGATCTGCGGCAACGTCTGGACGCGGCGCTTGCCCGGCCCGCTCTGCAACAGCCGAGTTGGCCGGCCGATCAGGCCAAGGCGATGCGGACGGTGTTGGAGAGCGTTCCACCGGTCACTGTGCCCTCGGAGATCGAGCGGCTCAGGTCGCAGCTGGCCGACGTCGCGCGTGGTGAGGCGTTTCTGCTGCAGGGCGGAGACTGCGCCGAGACGTTCGTCGACAACACCGAGCCGCACATCCGCGCCACCGTCCGCACGCTGCTGCAGATGGCGGTAGTGCTCACGTATGGCGCAAGCATGCCGGTGGTCAAGGTGGCCCGGATCGCCGGCCAGTACGCCAAACCACGTTCTGCCGACATCGACGCGCTTGGTTTGCGGTCCTACCGCGGCGACATGATCAACGGGTTTGCCCCTGATCCTGCCGTGCGTGAGCACGACGCGTCACGGCTGGTGCGCGCCTACGCCAACGCCAGCGCTGCGATGAACCTGGTGCGCGCGTTGACTTCGTCGGGCCTGGCATCCCTGCATCAGGTGCATAGCTGGAATCGGGAGTTCGTACTTACTTCGCCGGCCGGCGCCCGGTATGAAGCATTGGCCGAGGAGATCGACCGCGGGCTGCGCTTCATGAACGCCTGCGGGGTTAACAACCGCAGCCTCGATACCGCCGAGATCTATGCCAGTCATGAGGCGCTGGTGCTTGACTACGAGCGGGCCATGTTGCGCCTGGACAGTGCCGGCGCCGCCGCTGAAGGAGCCGACCCGAAGCTCTACGACCTATCGGCGCACTACGTGTGGATCGGGGAGCGAACCCGTCAGCTCGACGGTGCCCATATCGCGTTCGCCGAGGTGATCGCAAACCCGATCGGCGTGAAGATCGGCCCGACGACGTCGCCGGAATCAGCGGTGGAGTATGTGGAGCGTCTCGATCCGCACAACATGGCGGGCCGCCTGACCTTCGTCAGCCGGATGGGCAACGGCAAGGTGCGCGACGTGCTGCCGCCGATCATTGAGAAGGTGCAGGCTTCCGGGCACCAGGTGATCTGGCAGTGCGACCCGATGCACGGCAACACCCATGAGTCCTCCACGGGCTACAAGACTCGACACTTCGATCGTATCGTCGATGAGGTGCAGGGCTTCTTCGAGGTGCACCGTGGCTTGGGCACCCATCCCGGCGGAATCCATGTCGAAATCACCGGCGAGAATGTCACTGAGTGCCTCGGTGGTGCGCAAGATATCTCCGACATCGACCTGGCGGGCCGCTACGAGACTGCCTGTGATCCTCGGCTGAATACCCAGCAGTCGCTGGAACTGGCCTTCCTGGTTGCGGAGATGCTGCGCAACTGATCGTCGTGAAGCGGGTCAGAGCAGCGTGCTCAAGTTGCTACCGAGCGTCCACGCTCCGGCGGCCGCCAATCCGGCCAAGGTGAGGGTTGCGACAATCCAGAAGAACAGCACACGCTTAGCTCGCTGGCGCGCCCAGTGGAAATCTGTCAGCTCGATCCCGGCGAATCGTCGGCCGGGCGGCTGGTGGTCATTGTCGTGCTGGGTTTCTGACGCCGCGATCTCGACACGGGCGAACGCTTTGGTCTGCCGGCTCGGCGGCGCACCAGCAGTGGGCGCGTCGAAGTTCTCGGTGATGTGAGAAGCACTTTGCGGAGCCGTCGGCGTGGTCACGGAGTCGTGCAGCGCCGAGCTACGAGGGGCGGGCACCCGAAAGTGCGGGAGGCCTAGTTCGTTGACGATAGCGTCGAGCTCGTCGAGCATCTCGGCGGCGTCGGCGAACCGCTGGGCCGGATGGCGTGCGGTAGCGCGACCCACCAATTCATCGAAATGTGTTGGTACACCACTGATTACCGAACCGGGAGGTGGAACGTCCTTGTCCAGCCTCTGGTATGCCACGGCTAACGTGGTATCACCGGTGAAGGGGGTGGCGCCTGTCAGCATCTCGTAGACCAGCACGCCCACTGAGTAGACATCGCCACGGGCATCGGTGTCGCCTGTGCTCACTTGCTCGGGTGACAGGTAGGCCGCAGTGCCCAGGATGATGCTGGTCGACGTGATCTTGGCTTCAGCGACCGCGCGGACCAACCCGAAGTCGACGATCTTCACCTCGCCCTCATCGCTGATCAGGATGTTCTCGGGCTTGATGTCCCGATGCACCAGACCGGCATGGTGAGCCACGGCAAGACCCCCGAGCACGGGTCGCAGCACGGCGGCGACGGCGTGCGGTGGCATCGGGCCGCGCTCGCGGAGTAACTCCGAAAGCGTGCCGCCCTCGATCAGCTCCATCACCAGGAAGGGGTACCGACCGTCGACGCCCTGGTCGTATACCGCGACGAGCCCGGGATCCTTCAGCCGAGCTACCGCGCGCGCTTCGCGCTGAAAACGGGTCAGGAAGTGTTCATCGCCGGCGTAACGAGTATCCATGACCTTGACCGCGACCGGACGGTCCAGTCGCAGATCCAGTCCGCGGTACACCCCGGACACTCCGCCGGTCGCGACTAACTCGTCCACCCGGTACCGACCGTCCAGCACGGCCCCGGTGAGCGGGTCGGAGTGCCGGTGGGTCTCCATCGAAGACATGTTACGAGCCGGGGTCCAACGGTCATCCGGGCGGACTGTAGACCTAGACTCGGCGTGATGAGCAGCATTCCGACTGCCGATGACGTGTTGGATCCCGACGAGGCCGTCTATGACCTGCCGACGGTGGCAGGTCTGCTGGGTATTCCGGTCTCTAAAGTGCATCAGCAGCTAAGAGAACGACACCTGGTCGGGGTCCGTCGCGCGGGATCCGTCGTGGTACCCGAGGCGTTCTTCGACGACACCGGACAGGTGGTCAAGAGCCTGGCCGGCTTACTGGTCGTACTGCACGACGGAGGCTATGGCGAAACCGAGATCATCCGGTGGCTCTTCACCCCGGACCCGTCGCTGACGGTCACCCGTGATGGCTCCAACGAGCGGCAGGCTAACGCGCGTCCGGTCGATGCGCTGCATGCCCATCAGGCCCGTGAGGTGGTGCGTCGTGCCCAGGCGATGGGTTATTGACGGCGGCAGCAGTGGGCTCGGCCGCTGGGTCGGCTTTGGCGAGCCAATGCCATGCCGCCGCGGCGCACGCGAAGGCCAGTAGTACGTGCGGCCACGAGTACATCCCGTGCGCACCGTCGGGTTTCCATATCACCGTGATCCACGTTGACAGGCCGGCGATGAGCGCGATCGCCTGCTGCGATTGCGCCAGGGCGGCCACGACAGCTAGCGGCCAGGTGTAATACCAGGGCAGCGCCGCGGGCACGAAGAGCACCACGACAATCATCAGCAACGCGATACCCCGCAGCGCATCCTTGTCGGTGCGACGGAACCGCCACCACAGCAACGGCGCTGCGATCGCGATGATCGCGATTCCGATGATGCGGGTGGTCTCAAGTACCGCATAGAAGTTTACCGGCACGAAAAGGCCGACGACGGTGTTGATCAGGTTCGCCGTCGCGGTGGGCACCGTGAGCCAGTTGATGATCTTGACCGATCCGGCCAGCGCCGTGAGCCAGCCCAGGCCGACACCTGCCACCAGCGACAGGACTGCAAAAACGGCGACGAAGATCAGTAGCGATGCGGCCGTGGCCGTGGCGAACGCCCTTGCCGGAGAGTAGCCGCGGCGATCGCGAAGGCTGCGGGCCCATACCCACACCATGAACGGAAGTGCTAGTCCGGCAGTTGCTTTTACCGCCACGCCCGTTGCGATCACAGCGACACCCGACATGTGGTGGCCGCCGAATGACAGTGCGATGCCCGCCATCATCAGCCCAACCATGAGCATCTCGTTGTGCACACCACCCATCAGGTGGATGATCACCAGCGGGTTCAGCACACAGATCCACAGAGCGGCTGCTCCGCTGGCGCCGACGTGGCGGGCGACCTTCGGCGCCGCCCAGATCAGCAGAGCCAAGCCAGGCAGCATGCACAACCGCAGCAGCATCGTCCCGGCGACGACGTCGTCGCCCACCAGCAAGGTGACGAACTTCGCCACCAGAATGAACGCCGGACCATACGGTGCCGTGGTCGTCGTCCAAATCGGACTGACGTTGTCTAGCAGCAAGTTTGGATTGTCGACGGGTCCGACGACGTAAGGGTCGAAGCCGTCACGCAGCAATGCGCCCTGAGCCAGGTACGAGTAGGTGTCGCGGCTGAAAACCGGAACGCTGAGCAGTAGCGGCGTCAGCCAGAATCCAGTGGTGGCTATCATCGTGTACTCGTTGGCGGTGCGATCGACCACTCGTCGGCCCAGCCATAGCCAGGCCATCAGCATCAGCGCCACACCTGTCCACAGCAGCACCGAGGACAGCACTAGCCCGTGCCCGAACCGCAGCCAGGACAGGTGAGTCGATTCAAGCAACGAATCGTGAAGTTGGGTGCTGCCGGCGCCGAGACCGCCAATGGCGATCAGGACTGCACCGAACGCTCCAACCAGCGCGGGTCGAGCCTCCGGGGAGAGCGTGAACTCCTTCAGCCGCCCCAAGTGCGGCAGGATGCGCTGCGAAAAATACTCTGACAGACCGGTTCTCGGGGCCTGGGCCGGCGCGGGTGTATTCATTCTCCTAGGCGGACCGGTTCGCGGCCAATCTTGCGAGTTCGGCGAGTCCCGTTTTGGCCCGGTCGTCGATAGGTGCGGCATCGAGGATGTCAAGTGCGCGCTGGGATAGTTTGTCGATTCTGGCCTCGACGGCCGCGAGTGCGCCCACCGAATCGATCGCCAGACATACCTCCTTGACCTGCGCATCCGTCAGCTCGGTTCCGATCGACGCACGAAACAGCTTGGCTGCTACGGCGTCGTGCTTCTCGGCGAGCTCGACGGCTTCGGCCAACAGGACGGTGCGTTTGCCCGACCGCAGGTCGTCACCGGAAGGCTTGCCGGTTACGGCCGGGTCGCCGAACAGCCCAAGGACGTCATCGCGCAATTGGAAGGCGACGCCCAGGCTGGTCCCGAGCTCATGGAAGGACTCCAGGACCTCGGGGCAGTCGGCGGCAGCGGCCGCCCCGAGCTGCAATGGACGCGAGATGGTGTAGGAGGCCGTCTTGTAGATGTTGACGGTCAGAGCTGATTGGACCGTCTCGCCGCCGCTGGACTCGGCGACGATATCAAGATATTGACCGCCGAGGACTTCGGTGCGGATCGCCCCCCATACGCGCTGCACGCGCCGGTGGGCGTCGAGGCCGATTGCGGCCGTCGCGACGATGTCGTCGGCCCATACCAGGGACAGATCGCCGAGCAGGATCGCCGCGGAGACACCGAACTGCTCGGATGATCCGCGCCAGTTGTGGCTGCGATGGCGTTCGGCGAAAATCCGGTGGACAGTGGGCAGACCGCGCCGGGTGGCAGAAGCGTCGATGACGTCGTCGTGCGCCAGTGCGCACGCGTGCAGCAGTTCCAATGCCGAAAAGAGTCTGAGCACTCCAGGCCCCGGCTCGGTGCCGGCCACCGCACGCCAGCCCCAGTAAGCGAAGGCCGGGCGGAGCCGCTTGCCCCCGCGAAGGACGAACTCTTCGAGTGCCGCGGTCAGCACCGCATAATCCGCACCAATGTAGGCGGCGTCACGGCGGCGATCACGCAGGTAATCCCGCAGCTGGTCGGTCACGGCCGCGGCCAGTTCGATAGCTGACGGTGCCGCTGAATCCACGCTCAGCGGGCGCCCCTTTCTGTGCTCGTCCAAGTCGGTCACACTTTGCCCCCGAGTGTCTTCAGAGTAGAGCCTGCAGTCGTAGTTGTGGCAAGACAGGCGCCACGCGTCGGCAATTGGTGGTTGGCGTGCTTATTGCGGTTCGTCTTGGGGCTCACCGAGTCGTGGGGAACGGTCCCGATTCGCATAGGCGATCGAGCCGATGATGCCTGCGACCAGGAACGAACTCATCGCCAGCCAGATCGCGGCACTGGTGAACGATCGCGCGCTCGGATCGGTGTAGCGCGCTTGGGCGTTCATTGTGCTGACGACGCCCGGCCGGAGCTTCCACTCGACGATGTCGGTGGAGATTTGCTCGCCGTTGGTCGAGGTCACTTCGCCCGGAAAGGAGACACTCAGCGATATTTCGGCCTCGGAATCGCTGAGTGAAGTGAGATCTGCGCGGCCATCGAGGATGACGCGGTCGCCGGCCCGCCGCAACGAGATATCGACGCCGGCTGCGTCGCGGTTCATATTCGCCAACTGGGGTAATTCGGCGAAGGTGAGGTCGGAGAACACCGCCTGGGTTCCCACGTAATCGTCACGGCTGTATTCCGAAACTGCGACCTTCTGCGCGAACGGCAGGTTGTTGAGTAGTTGCGGACCTTTGTCGTCGGCATCGCGGGCAATTGCCGCGGCAACGATCTGTCCCGACACCCGGTCATCGGGCGACACGGTGATCGACGCCCTGACCCGCACACAGCCGATCAGTGAAGGCGCGACGATCAACAGCAACAAAACCAGGGTGAGAACACGCTTGCCGGTGCGGTGACGGGTCGACACCAGGTCATCGTGCCAGATGCGCTACCCCAGGGGGAGTGAGCGACCCAGGATCGCGAATGTCCGCGGATCGCCTGCGAAGTGGTAGCCGCGAATTATGTCGATGAAGCCGAGTCGGCGGTATAGCCGCCATGCGCGGTTGGCTTCTCCGTTGATTTCCGGCGTGGACAGCAGGACGTGGCGCTCTCTGCGGTTGTCGAGCAGCCGGCGGACCAGCGCCTCACCCAGCCCACGACCCTGGGCACGTGGGTGGATGTGCACCTCAGTCAGCTCGAAATAGCTGCCCATTAGCTCCGAAATGTGTGCGTGACCAGCGCCGCTTCGGCGGAGTCCGGCGACTACCTGCTGCTGCCACCACTGGTCGGGGGCACCGCAGTAGCCGTAGGCCACGCCGAGCATGGGATCTGCGGTTCCGCCGGTTCCAGCAGTGTCGTCGAGGGCCGCGACGGCCTTCCAGCCACGCCTATGGGTGTGTTCGAGCCACATCGACGCACGCTGATCCTCCGTGCCCTGCGGGTAGCGCATGGCATCTACGTACACTCCCAGCGCTTCGCTGAGCCGGTGCGCCATATCACTGGGCGACAGATCGATGAGAGTCGTCGCCAAGGATCTGTTCCTCCCGGTGGATGGTTCGAGTGGCCGATATCTATTATCCGCTGAAGCTTCGGGTGGGTGCTGGTCAGGTGAGCTGCTGGTACCCGGTGATGGTGTTCGTCATAGAATAATGGGTGGAACTAGGTGGTACGGCGCAGATCAAGCTCGTATCATTACTGCTAAGTGTCCGAAACGCCGACACTCTGACTTTGTACGACCGCAACGCACCAAGGCAAGAGGGAGGGACGAATGCCACTCTCTGAACATGAGCAGCGCATGCTCGACCAGATTGAGAACGCGCTCTACGCCGAGGATCCCAAGTTCGCATCCAGTGTTCGTGGTGGCAGTCTGCGCGCACCCTCGACTCGGCGCCGGCTGCAGGGCGCTGCATTGTTCGTGTCCGGGCTGGCGATGCTGGTTTCCGGCGTAGCGTTCAAGGCCACGATGATCGGCACTTTCCCGATTCTGTCCGTGGTCGGCTTCATCGTCATGTTCGGTGGCGTGGTGTTTGCGATCACCGGCCCCAAGGTCAGCGGGAAGCGCGACACCCCGGCTGACCTTGGCGCTGCCCGCCAGAAGCGCGCCAAAGGCGCGGGTAGCTCGTTCACCAGTCGCATGGAGGATCGCTTCCGCCGGCGCTTCGACGAGTAATCGGTTCTCCACATCAGGGGCAGTCCCGCGGGACTGCCCCTTTTTCTTGCCCCACCGTGCCCCACCGAAGCCAAACCGACCGCTGAGAACGCACATTGTGCAGTTGAGCAGGCATTGTCTGGCTCTTTTTCGTCGTTGACGCGGGGCAGGCGTACCTGGATTGAGCGTGTCGGGTCCCGCTAGTGGGGGTCCGGGAGAAACGCCACCCGTTATTTGGCGCGATGTGGGGGATTGTGGGGTAAAGTGGCGGACAACGGAGCAACCGGGGTTCCGTGCAAGGGCAGGCATAGCGAGGTGGCGAAATGTTCTTCGGCACCTACACGCCAAAGCTCGACGACAAGGGGCGACTGACGTTGCCCGCCAAATTTCGCGACACACTGGCAGGAGGGTTGATGATCACCAAGAGCCCAGATCACAGCCTGGCTGTCTATCCGAGAGCAGAGTTCGAGGCGATGGTCGCCGATCGCTCGGGCAAGGCCAACCGTGGAAACACGGACGCCCGCGCCTATCTGCGCAGCTTGGCGGCAAGCACCGATGAGCAGTACTTGGACACCCAGGGGCGCATCACACTCTCTGCAGAGCACCGCCGCTACGCCAACCTGACCAAAGAGTGCGTGGTGACAGGTTCGATCGGGTGCCTGGAGATCTGGGACGCCCAGGCATGGCAGGACTACCAGGAGCTTCACGAAGAGAACTTCTCCGCGGCCAGCGATGAAGCACTCGGCGACATTCTTTGATCTGGCCACTGGCCCGCAGGCCCGTGCAGTGTGGCCTCTGCCCGAACCGACCCTGACGTACTTCCCCGACGTCAGGTTCGGACACCCGGGCAGGGACCTCACTGCAGGGGCCGCCACAATCCCTCGGGGTGCTGCGATGGTGGACGACGAGCCCCATATCCCGGTCCTGTTGGACCGGTGCGTTGAGTTGCTCGCACCGGCACTGACCCGGCATGGCTCAGATGGCACGGGTGCCACGCTGGTGGACGCCACCCTCGGCGCCGGTGGTCACGCACATCAATTCCTCACCCAATTCGCTGGCCTCCGATTAATCGGCCTGGACCGTGACACCGATGCGCTGCGGATCGCCGGTGAGCGGCTGGCTCCGTTCGCCGATCGCATCACGCTGGTGCACACCCGCTATGACGGGTTAGCCGGGTTAGCCGGTTTAGCCGGTTTAGCCGGTTTAGCCGGTGTCGCCGACGCGGCGGCCGGTGACGGCGGCATCGACGGGATCCTCTTCGACCTCGGTGTGTCCTCGATGCAGCTCGA
>Ga0209991_10000255_pt1 | contig 23897 bp, 30 predicted proteins | sample ChitaG_FD_183167 | JGI IMG/M metagenome (GOLD analysis project Ga0209991, IMG submission 183167) | Deep subsurface microbial communities from South Pacific Ocean to uncover new lineages of life (NeLLi) - Chile_00310 metaG (SPAdes)... | ecosystem: Environmental > Aquatic > Marine > Oceanic >... | reverse complement strand
AGGCCAGCCTTTCTCATAGCTTCCGGATCTACCTCGCTGCCAGCCTTAAATACATTTAACTTTTCCACGTTTACCGTGAGCAGTTTTTCTCTCGCAGGAGGATGAAACCCCCTTTTGGGAATTCGTCTGACCAGGGGCATCTGACCTCCCTCAAACCATTTGGCCACCTTGCCGCGAGCCTTTTGACCCTTATGGCCTCGGGTAGAGGTTCCCCCATGTCCTGAACTATTACCCCGCCCCACTCTCTTCTTCTTATGAGTAGCACCAGGGTGGGGCTTAAGAAGATCAGTATCCATCATTTCATAGCCTTTCCTCTAGCTTCGAAAACCTTGCTCGGGTCCTTCAATGTACTCAGACCCTGCAGGGTTGCCTTGGCCACATTGAGAGGATTATTGCTTCCCAAAGATTTGGTAACAATATCTCTTATGCCTACCAGTTCCGTTATCGCTCTAACTGTCTCTCCAGCTACTGCTCCAGTTCCAGACGAAGCTGGTTTGAGGAGGACCCTCGCTGCTCCATATTCCCCCACCACCTGGTGGGGAATAGTATTATCTTTCAGGGGAATTTGTACCATTTCTCTTTCTGCCTTTGTTCTCCCTTTGTTGATAGCCTCAACCAGTTCCTTCGCCTTTCCCAGTCCTATTCCTACACTTCCTTTGCGATTGCCCACCACCACTAATGCATTGAAACCTATTCTTCGGCCTCCTTTGACCACGGTGAAAACCCTTCTTACTCTAATGAGCCTTTCTTCCAGTTCACCCGTGTCTTTCTTTGTCCCGGTACTATTTTGAGTTTGCTTTGACACTCTAGTTCCTTTCACCTCTTTGTTGAGAGTGAATCTCTGAAGACCTGCCTTTCCTCACGGTGCATGAGCCCTGGCTTCAAAATATGATCCCCTGGCTGCGCAGCACCTCAGCTATGATCTTTATCCGTCCATGATAAGGATAACCGTTCCTGTCCAAAACTAACTGCTTTATCCCTCTCTTCTTTAGCTCACCTGCCAATCTCTTTCCTAAATCCTCAGCAACCTTCAGACTCTTTGCAGAGGATCCCTTCGTCTTGGAGCTCTTTGTCGAAGAGGCAAAGACTAGTGTCTTGCCCTCTGTGTCATCGATAAGCTGGACATAAATATATCGATTGCTTTTGTGAAGGGAAAGTCTGGGCCTATCTCGAGTTCCGAAAATCTTCTTTCTGACCCTTTTCCTTCGCCTATGCCTGGCTAAAATTCTATCGGTGCTCTTACCCATTCCAACTATTCCTTTGCCGCCAAAGCCGCCTTTCCTACCTTCCGTCTTATCACTTCTCCTCTATACCTTATCCCCTTTCCCTTATAAGGCTCTGGTTTCTTCAAGGCCCTGATCTCAGCGGCCACCTCCCCCACTTTTTGTTTGTCACAGCCGTAGACCCTTATGGTAGTAGCATTGTCAACTTTTACCCCTACGTCCTCCGGGGGGCTGTATTTCACTAGATGGGAGTAGCCTAAACTGAAAATGAGGGTACCATCTTCCAGGCTAGCCCGGTAACCCATTCCTACAATCTCAAGGTACTTCTCAAATCCGTCAGAAACACCTTTTACCATATTGGCAATCAGGGCACGGATAGTCCCGTGAAGGGACCTGGTCTGTTTATCATCATCTGTTCTTTTGACCAAGACCTCGCTCTCTCTCAGCACTACTTCACACGAAGAGGGCACTTCTAATTCCAACTCGCCTCTAGGACCTTTGACCGACACCTTGTTCCCGGTTATCTCGACCTTTACCTCTTCAGGAACCAAGATAGGTTTTCTTCCCACTCTGGACATAATAGATCCTCATCTTGCGGCTACCACGGCCTCGTCTATTTACGGGCTCCTGGCTTATCGTCCTTTGAGGGAAACATAGCCAGGTTGGCTCACCAGACATAGCAAAGAACTTCTCCTCCAACTCCCACTCTTGATGCTTCCTCCCCGCTGAGTAGGCCTCTAGGAGTAGAAAGAATACAGATTCCCATTCCGTTTAGCACTCGTGGTATCTCATTCTTCTTAACGTACATTCGTCTGCCTGGTTTGCTAATTCTCTCCAAATGAGCGATGACTGTTTCTCCTTCAGGGGTGCGTTTCAGATATATTTGCAGAACCTTTCTTTTCCCTCTTGTAATGACCCTGTATCTCCGGACAAAACCTTCTCTCTCCAGCACAGCCGCAATGGCTTCCTTCAGACTGGAAGATGGAATCTCAAGTCTATCCTTGAACAGGATATTGGCGTTTCTTATCCTCGTTAACAAATCAGCAATGGGATCGGTAAGCATCTCTTTTTTTCCTCTTCAAGATGGCCTCGGCACGGGCTCCGTCCATCAAGGGATCTCCTTTGAAGGAAGTTGAGCTACCAACTAGCCTTCTTTATCCCTGGAATCTGTCGCTTCTGGGCCAGGGTGCGAAAGCAAATCCGGCACAGAGCAAATTTCCTCATATAGGCACGAGGTCGCCCGCACATTTGGCAACGGTTGTAGGAGCGGACCTTGAATTTTGGCTTTCTGTTAGCCTTCTCTATTAAAGCCTTTTTGGCCATCCTGCTCAACCTTCTATTATGAAAATCTCAGAACTCTTCCCTTCCCTCGCTGCATATCAGTTTTGCACTCTCCTTGGCAGCATCAAGACAATCTTGAGGGAACTTGCGCTCTCCTCAGTTAGGAGCTCACAAAAGGAATTCCCAGAGAAGCAAGTAATTCTTTGGCTTCTTCATCTTTCTTGGCAGTAGTTACTATGGTTACCGAAAACCCCTGAATTCCGTCCACATCCTCATATTCCACTTCGGGAAAAATAAACTGCTCTCTAAGCCCCAGTGTGAAATTACCCCTTCCGTCAAACCCAGTGTCGGAGACTCCCCGAAAATCTCTGATCCTTGGGATGGCTAGATTAAGCAGTCTATCCAAAAACTCATACATCCTCTCACCCCTCAAAGTAACCATACATCCTATTCTCATCCCTTCCCTCAGGGAAAATCCAGCGATGGATCGCTTTGCCCGAGTAACTACCGGCTGCTGACCGGTAATCAAAGCTAAACTCTTTTTAGCAACATCCAGAGACTTTGGGTCTTTTTTGGCACTGCCTACCCCCATATTGAGGTGAATCTTCTCGACTCTGGCAACCTGCATGGGGTTTCCATAATTAAACTTCTCCATGAGTCTCGGAACGATGTCTTTCTTGTAGATCTCCTCCAATCTGGCCATTCTTACTTACCCTCCGAGCTTCTAATCAATAACTTCTCCGCACTTCTTACAGAACCGGAGCCTTCCTTCCTTCTTTAATGTCTTAATTCCCATTCTTGCTCTCTTCCCGCAGCGAGAACATATCAGCATCACTTTGCTAGCATGGATAAGAGCTTCACCTTCTACTATGCCACTGGCTTGTCCTCTCCGGGTCGGTCTCACATGCCTTTTGACCACATTGACTCCTTCAACCATTATCCTATCTTCTCTGGGCAACTTCTTAATTATCTTACCCCGTTTCCCTCTATCCTTCCCGGAGATGACTACTACTTCGTCGCCCACCTTTACTCTGCTCATAACTACCTCACCCCTGCCGAGGAAAAAGACCTCTCCTCGAGGTTCTCGTCGTGCCCATCTACAAGACCTCAGGAGCCAAAGAAACTATCTTCATAAAGTTCTTCTCTCGGAGCTCTCGAGTCACGGGACCAAAGATCCTCGTCCCTCTAGGGTTTCCCGCACCATCAATCAACACGCCTGCATTTTCATCGAATTTAATATAGGAGCCGTCTTTTCGGCGTATTTCCTTCTTCGTTCTCACCACCACTGCTTTTACTATTTGGCCCTTTGTCATTTCACCGCTGGGCATAGTTTTCTTAACCGACGCAACTATCACATCTCCTATCCGAGCGTATCGGCGTCCAGAACCACCCAGGACTTTGATACACATTATCTTCTTTGCCCCGGTATTGTCCGCGACGTTCAGCTCGGTCTGGAGTTGAATCATACTACTTTTTCCTTCTAATCAGGATTCTGGCAACTTTCCAGCGCTTCTCTTTTGATAGAGGTCTCCTCTCTACCAATTGAACTGTATCCCCGATATTGCATGAATTTGCTTCATCATGAGCCTTGAGTTTCTTTCTTGTTCTCACCATTTTCCCATACAGGGGATGGGCAAACTCACGCTTTATAGCTACCACCACGGTTTTGTCCATCTTATCACTAATAACCTTTCCTACCCTAATCTTTGTCCTCCCTCTCACTTCACGTCTCCTCCCGAGGATCTTTCTTGCAGCTCCTTCTCTCGCAAAAGAGTCTTTATTCTGGCTATAGTCCTTTTCGTTCCAGCCATCTCGGAGGTTTTGGTCATTCTGCCCTGTACTGCTTGCGTGCGCAGTTTGAACAGTTCACTTTGAAAACGCTTAAGATTTTCACGAAGATCCGTTCCAGATAGCTCCCTCAGTTCTTCCATTTTCATAGAAGCTCCTCATCAAAAGAGGATATCATCTTGGTCTTGAAGGGGAGCTTATAGGAAACCGATCTAAAAGCGATTTTGGCAACATCGGCTCTAACCCCCGCCAGTTCAAAGAGCACCCTCCCTGGCCGCACTACCGCCACCCAAAATTCAGGTTCTCCTTTACCCTTTCCCATGCGGGTCTCCAGAGGCTTTTTGCTCACTGCCTTATCAGGGAAAATCCGGATCCAAAGCTTACCCTCATGTTTTATGGAACGGACTATAGTAATTCTACTGGCTTCTATCTGACGGGCGGTTATCCAACTGGGTTCTTCAGCTATTAGACCAAATTCTCCAAAATTCAGCTGAGTTCCCTTCGAAGCCTTACCCTTCATCCGGCCCCTGTGAGATTTCCTATACTTGACCCTTCTGGGCTGCAATACCATTCCCACTTTCCTCCTGTATCAGGGGTCGCAGTATCTCTCCTTTGCATATCCAGACTTTGATCCCAATACATCCATAAATGGTATGTGCCGTGGCTATTCCATAATCAATGTCTGCCCGGAGAGTATGTAGTGGAACTCTTCCTTCCTTCATCCACTCCTTCCTGGCAATCTCAGCTCCCGCTATTCTTCCCTTGCAGGCAATTCTGACTCCCTGGGCCCCGAGTTCCATTATGCGGGAAATCGCTTCTCTCATAGCTCTTTTTGCACTTGTTCTTCTCTGAAGCTGAAAGGCAATCCTTTCAGCAACGAGCTGAGCGTCCAGGTCTGGGCGGTTGACTTCTTGTACATTCAGAAAGACCTTGCTTCCCCCAATCAACTTTTCCAGGTACTCCTTAGTGTCCTCTATAGTCTCTCCACCCTTACCAATGATAATCCCCGGTCGACCAGCGAAAATGCTTACCTTGACTTTGTTGATGGCTCTCTCGATGAGGATTTGCGAAACATTGGCTCGCTTGAACTTCTCACTGAGGAAGCGACGGATCTTTATGTCTTCGTGCAGAAGCTTAGCATAGTCTTTTTCTCCATACCATCTGCTTATCCAATCTTTGTTTATGCCCAGCCTAAAACTTCCCGGATGAACCTTCTGTCCCAATTCCTGGCCTCCTTGTCTTAGGTGAAATCTATTCTTTGCTTTCTACCGGGATTCTAAGGTCACTGAAATATGAGAAGTCCTTCGTTTAATTAAATCGGCTCTGCCTCTGGCCCTCGGCTTTACTCTCTTGTAGGAAGGTCCTTTCCCGACCACGGCTTCCTTAACATAAAGAGACTCCCCCTTTAGATCAAAATTATTCTTAGCATTGCTGAGTGCGGACTTCAGTACTTTTCCTACCTCTTTGGCACTTCGTTTTTCCATGAAATTCAAAATCTCAATAGCTTCATCCACTTGCCTGCCCTTTATTAGCCCAACCGCACTTCTTATCTTGGAGGGAGACAGTCGAACGTACTTTACTTTTGCCTTCACTTCCATCCATCACTCCTTTCGCTTTGCCCTCAAGCTCCCCCTGGTGTACTGGTCAGGCAAACCGTTTTTGCATTATTTCGGAGTTATAGTCCGTTTGCTGTGGGCTCCATGACGAGTGAACTTGCGGGTCGGTGCAAATTCCCCCAACTTATGACCTACCATTTCCTCGCTAATAAAGACATTCGGGAAATCCTTGCCATTGTGGATGGCAAAAGTATAACCCACAAACTCAGGAATAACCATAGATCGACGAGACCAGGTTTTGATGGGTTTCTTCGTCTCCCTTCCCATTCTTTTTATCTTTCTCAGCAAAGATTCTTCAACATAGGGACCCTTCTTGAGCGAGCGACCCATCTTAGCCTCCCCACTTATTTTTTCTTTCTTCTCTGAATTATAAACCGGTCTGACGGTTTTCTTACTTTTCGAGTTTTCTTACCCCGGGTCGGTTTTCCCCAAGGAGTTACCGGATGCCTTCCTGGTCCGCTACGACCCTCACCCCCCCCATGGGGATGATCTACAGGATTCATAGCTACTCCTCGAACCCGGGGACGTCTACCCAACTGTCGAGATCGTCCTGCTTTGCCTATCTGAGTGTTCTCATGCTCCACATTACCTACCCCGCCAAAGGTAGCTCTGCATTCCAGATGAATCAGGCGTATCTCGCCTGAAGGAAGCTTAACCTGAGCATATCCCCCTTCTTTGCTCAGAAGTTGCGCTGAGCCCCCGGCTGAACGAACCAATTGCCCTCCTTTGCCCTTCACCATCTCAATATTATGAATGGGACTTCCTTCCGGGATTAGCCTCAGGGGAAGACTGTTTCCACTCCTGAGGGGAGCCTTCTCTCCCGCCACAACTACATCCCCCACTTTCAAGAGACTAGGGGCTACAATGTATCTCTTTTCCCCATCTTTGTAACAAAGGAGAGCCACTCTTGCTGATCGATTAGGGTCGTACTCGATAGAAGTTACCCGGGCAGGAATTCCCTCCTTGTCCCGTTTGAAGTCAATCAGCCGGTATTTTTTTTTGCTTCCACCTCCCCGATATCTTACGGTAATTCTTCCCTGATTATTTCGACCGGCTCTTTTTTTCAAGGGAACGGTAAGAGTTTTTTCGGGTTCTGATCTGGTGATCTCAGAGAAATCGGAAGCACTCTGATGTCTTCTTCCGGGGGAAGTAGGTCTGTACATGTTACTAGGCATCCTAAACTCCTAATTCCTCGATGGTGTCGCCTTCCTTCAGTTTCACTATCGCTTTCTTGTAGCGGGATGTCTTCCCCACCACCCGACCTCGCCATTTTCTGGGTTTGCCCTTCACCTGCATGGTTCTCACTTTGTCTACCCTTACCTTAAACATTTCTTCCACAGCTTCCTTTATTTCAATCTTACCTACCTGGAGGGGAACTTTGAATACATATTTGTTTTCCCTCAAAAGCTGCGTGCTTTTTTCCGAGACCATAGGCTGGAGAATAATTTCCTTATCTGCCTTAGTCATTTCTTCAGTCTCTCCTCTATCCTCTTCAGCGCTCCTCTGGTTACCAATACACTCTCATGAGAGAGGATATCATACGCTGAGACCAAAGGAGCAAGTCTGACTTGTAGGTGCTTTAGATTGGAGGTGGCCCTTCTTATCTTCTCATTCCACTTTTCCAATATCAATAAGGTTTTACCTTCCACAGGAAACTGACTTAAGAATTTTGCCATCTCCCGCGTCTTGGGCTCATTCAGCTTAACTTTGTCCAGAACAAAAAGTGAATTCTCCCTCAGCTTCTTTCTGAGACTGGATGTGAAGGCTAATCTTTTGGTTTTCTTGGGCAAAGAATATTTAAAACTCCTCGGTTTGGGTCCAAAGGTAACCCCTCCCCCAACCCGCAATGGTGAGCGAATGGTTCCTGCTCTTGCTCTTCCAGTGCCTTTCTGAGCAAAGGGTTTGCGGCCTCCACCCCTTACTTCACTTCGGCCCTTGGTTGAGGCTGTTCCTCTTCTCTGGTTAGTGTGATGAGCTAATATTACTTCCCTGAGAATCCATCTATTAATGTCGCCTTCGAAGATATCCTTATCCAGCGTAATGTCCCCAGCCCTCCTACCTTTTGCATCGTAAAGCGGCGCTTGCATTCTTAGCTCTCATGTCCTTTTATGGTCAAAAGATCTCCCCCTTTACCTGGCAAACTCCCCTTAATCAGGAGAAGATTCTCCTTCTCGTCTATTTTAACCACTTTCAGATTATGCACGGTCATTTTCTCCCATCCCATCCTTCCCGGCATTTTCTTTCCCTTAAATACCCGGGACGGGTCAGCAGAAGCTCCTATGGAGCCAGGCCTGCGATGCCACTGTTTTGCTCCGTGAGAAGCAGGACCACCCTTGAAACCGTGTCTCTTAACTACACCTGCAAAGCCTTTCCCTTTGGAAATGCCACTAACACTTACTAAATCTCCCTCCTCGAAAATATTCACTCTAATCTCATCCCCGGCCTCACACTCATCCATGCTCTTCATCCTTATTTCCCTGAGGTATTTTTGAGACGGGATTCCTCTTTTTTCAAAGTATCCCAGCCTTGGTTTGTTGAGTCTTTTGGTCTCCTTGAAACCTATCTGAATGGCTTCATATCCATCCTTGTCCTGCATCTTTTTTTGGACTATGATGCAGGGCCCGGCCTCAACTAAAGTTACGGGAACAAGAGTATCTTTTTCAAAGATGTGAGTCATCCCCAGCTTTTTTCCTAGGATCGCCTTTATCACAGCTTCACCTCAATGTGCACTCCGGTGGGAAGATTCATTCCCATCAAGGCATCCACAGTTTTGGGGTTTGATTGCACAATATCAATCAGTCTTTTATGAATTCTCATTTCAAACTGCTCCCGGGCATCCTTGTGAGTATGAGGAGATTTTATCACCGTGAATCGGCTGATTTTAGTAGGTAGAGGTACAGGACCGCAGATTTTTCCTCCTGTTCTCTTTATAGTCTCCACAATTTTTTTCACCGATTGATCCAATATTCGGTGGTCGTACGCCTTCAACTTGATTCTGATCTTCTGTTCAGGCATCCCTCACCTCTTTATCTCGTCGCACCATAATCCCTTGCGAGCTGGCCAGCCATTCCCGGGGGTACCTCCTGGTAATGAGAAAACTCTATGTTGGGTACCGCTCTGCCCTGTGTTAAGGACCTGAGGCGCGTAACGTAGCCGAACAGTTCTGCTAAAGGAACATAGCTTTTGAGATACCGAATGTTTCCCCGGGTTTCCATTTTATTAATCTGCCCGCGTCGGCCAGTTATATCCCCAAATACCTCTCCCAAAAATTCCTGAGGAACTCTTATTTCTACCTTCATCGTAGGTTCTAAGAAGTATGGATCTGCCTTCAGGGCCGCCTTCCTAAAGGCGATGGAGGCAGCAGTCCTAAAGGCGAACTCCGAAGAATCTACCGGATGATATGAACCATCAAGGAGGGTTACCTTGATGTCAACCAGAGGATAGCCTGCCAGAACTCCCGTATTCATGGCCTGCTCAATCCCCTTTCGTATGGCTGGCACAAATTCCTTAGGAATAGGGCCGCCTCTAGTCTTGTCCTGGAACACAATTTCATCATCTTTGTTCCTCGGTTCCACTTGGACCGATACATCTCCGTACTGCCCCCTCCCTCCACTCTGGTGGATATATCGACCCTGAGCTAGGGCTTTATTCCTCACCGTCTCCCGATAAGCCACTTGAGGTTCCCCCGTGCTTACTCCAACATTAAACTCTCGCTTTAGTCTATCAAGGATAATTTCCAGATGAAGCTGGCCCATTCCCGAAATTATGGTTTGACCAGTTTCTCTATCCTGGCGAACTCTGAAGGTAGGATCCTCCCCAGCCAACCTGGAAAGGGAATCAGCCAGTTTCTTCTGGTCCAGCTTCGTCTTGGACTCAATGGCCGTAGAGAGCACTGGTTCGGCAAATTGTATGTTTTCCAGGATGACAGGGTGCCGCTCATCGCAGAGAGAGTCCCCGGTATCAATATTCCGAGGGCCTATAGCTGCTCCAATTTCTCCAGCTTTGATTTCTGTCCGCGCCTGTCTATAGTTAGCGTGCATTTCCAGAATACGGCCGAACCTCTCTTTCTCATGTTTCATAGAGTTATAGACAAAGGAGCCTGCCTTGATCTTTCCCGAATAAACCCGAAAGTAAGTCAATCTCCCCACGTAGGGGTCGGTGACAACCTTAAAAGCCAGAGCAGCTAAGGGTTCATCCGGTGAGGGGCGCCTTATCTCCTTCTCACCTGATATGGGATCCAATCCCTCTACTGGAGGAACATCCAAAGGAGAAGGTAGGTAATCCATGACAGCATCCAAAAGAAGACGGGTTCCTTTATTCTTGAGCGCACTTCCACAAACTACGGGCACTCCTTTGTGATGAAGACACATATATCTTACCGCCTTCTTGATTTCTTCTGGCTCAAGGTCTCCTTTCTCCAAAAACTTTTCCAGATAATCATCATTGGCTTCAGCCACTTTCTCCACTAACTGGTGGTGAGAATCATGAGCTTTCGCTGTCAAATCAGGCGGAATTTTTTCCCTAGAAACCTTGGCCTCTAAATCTTCACCATGCCAAATCACTGCTTCCATTCGCACCAAATCCACCACTCCCCGGAAGCCCCCCTCCTCACCAATGGGAATTTGAAGAGGCAGAGGTGTGAGATCGAATTCTTCGCCCACAGATTCCACCACCCGCCAAAAATCAGCCCCCACCCTGTCTAGTTTGTTGATGAAGATAATACGAGGAATATGATAGCGGTTGGCCTGACGCCAGACTGCCTCTGACTGCGGCTCAACTCCCTCCACACCACAAAAAATGATTACCGCTCCGTCCAGGATCCTTAGAGTTCTCTCCACTTCAACGGTGAAATCGACGTGGCCTGGAGTATCAATAATATTTATCTGATGGCCTTTCCAAAAACAGGTGGTTGCGGCAGAGGTAATAGTAATGCCCCTCTCCTTCTCCTGTATCATCCAATCCATCACTGCTGTACCTTCATGGACCTCCCCTACTCTTCTTATCTTTCCCGTATAATACAACATACGTTCAGTAATGGTTGTCTTACCCGCATCTATGTGAGCCACAATACCAATGTTTCTTATTTTATCCAAACGATATGAGTTCTTTCCCATATGTCTTCTCACCACCGATAGTGAGCAAAGGCTCGATTGGCCTCTGCCATTTTGTGAGTATCTTCCCTCTTCTTCACAGCCAATCCTTCTTGTCGGAACGCCATTACTATTTCCTCGGCTAGCCTTTCCCTCATGGGCCTACCTTTCTTTTGACGGGCGAATTGAACTATCCACCGAAGAGCCAGAGTCTCCTGTCTCTGGGGCTCGACAGTGCTGGGCACCTGATAAGTAGCTCCTCCAACTCGCCGAGACCGCACTTCCAACACCGGTTTGACGTTCTCCATTGCTTTCAAGAAAACCTCAAGGGGGTTTTGTTTTGTTTTTTTCTCTATAACGGCGAAACAATCATAGCAAATCGCCTCGGCTTTGCTCTTTCCTCCGTCCCTCATAACCTTATTGATGAGCTTGCCCACTAACTGACTATTATAGAGAGAATCTGGCAATACCACCCTCTTTTTAGATATCTTACGCCTCGCCATCTCTTCTACTCCTTTTTCCTGCCATACCTTGACCGACTTCTTTTCCTTCCCTCAACTCCGCTGGTATCTAGAGTTCCACGGACAACGTGGTATTTCACTCCAGGCAGATCCTTAACTCTACCGCCTTCCACCAGGACAATGGAATGCTCCTGGAGGTTATGTCCTTCGCCAGGAATGTAGGCGGTGACGACTCTACCGCTGGATAGTCTCACTCTGGCTACTTTTCGAAGAGCAGAATTGGGCTTCTTTGGAGTTAGAGTTCGGACACTAACACAGACTCCTTTCTTCTGAGGCGATCCTCCAAGAGCTATACTTTTCGATTTTTTTCTTGCTCTTTTGCGTTTCTTCCTTAAGAGCTGATTTATGGTTGGCATAAGCGTTCCTTTCCAACAACGACCTCAAGAAATATCTCAGGACTCTTCATAAGAGCTTCCGACTCCCCTAGTAGTTATCAGGACCCATTTGAGACGGGCTTATCCTGCAAACCGTAGAAGCCTGTCCCAGCCGGGATAAGCTTCCCAACGATCACATTCCCTTTCAGCCCTCTAAGATGGTCAACCTGCCCGCATATAGCAGCTTCTGCCAGCACCTGCTTGGTCCTCTGAAAGGATGCAGCTGCCAGGAAGCTTCTTTTATCTTCCTGGGCTGCTTTGGAGATAGTCAAAAGAACTGGCCTAACTGTGGCTGGCTTGCCTCCTTTTTCCTTTGTTTTGCTATTAGCCTCTTCGAAATCTACCTTGTCTACCTGTTCTCCCGGAAGATAACCTGTATCCCCCGGATCTTCCACTTCGACCTTACGCATCATCTGTCTGATGATTACCTCAAAATGCTTACTATCAATATTCACCCCTTGGGACTTATAAACCTCCTGGGTCTGATTAACCAGGTAGTCCTCAACTGCTCTAACGCCTTTGATAGCCAGAAGAGCGCGTGGATTGACACTTCCTTCAATAAGTTTCTCTCCTGGCTCTACCATATCCCCCTCGGAAACAAGTATTTCTCCACCCACCTCGTAGGTGATCTCCTTTTCTCCTTCACCCCGAATCTTAACCAGAACTCTTCCCTCTGCCTCCTCAATGGCTACTCTTCCTTCTACCTCACTTATCAGAGCCTCCTCTCCCTTGCGCTGCCGAACAGCTCCTTTTTTTGAATAGGTTTGTTTTCTGGGCTCAAAAAGCTCAGTAGCTCGGGGCAGTCCTTGAGGAATATCTCCTCCTTTCTGGAATATTCCTCCAGTATGGAAAGTACGCAAGGTAAGCTGTGTTCCAGGTTCTCCTATGGATTGAGCAGCAATGACCCCCACAGCTTCACCTACACTCACCATTCTATGGGCGGAAAGATCCCATCCATAGCACCTCTGACACAATCCCCATTTTGCCTGACAGGTTAAGGGAGATCGGATTTTCACCTCCCGGATTCCTGCTGCATCTACTTCATCAGCAATCTTCTTGGTGATTTCCTCGTTTGATCCCACGATAACCTCTCCTGTGGAAGCATCAAGCACAGGAGAAGCGGTGAGCCTGCCAACAATTCTTCTCCCGACAGGCTCTACTATCTTACCGTCCTTTACCCGAGATTTCATGGTAAGACCGTCTATGGTCTGACAATCGTTCTCAGTGATAATCAAATTTTGAGCAGTCGCCACTAATTTGCGTGTAAGATACCCTGCGTAAGCTGTTTTTAGGGCTGTATCCACCAGACCTTTTCTTCCTCCGGACGTGGACATAAAGTACTCCGGAGCAGTCAAGCCTTCTTTGAAACTTGATCGAATAGGCTCCTCACCAATTCTTCCCCTCAGTCTTCCCCCCGAGACGGGGTAGAAGTAATGTTTGATCGCCTCAGAGGAGATGTTCAGATCTTTGCGGAAAACTTCATCCCAAAGCTCTCGGCGGTAAGTTTCCCTTATTGATCTACTCATCAAACCCCGCATTCCAATAATCTGGCGCAATTGATCCGCAGTACCTCTGGCCCCTGATTTCCACATTAAATAAAGGGAGTTGAGTGGATTGCGGGACAGATACTGAGAAACCTTCTCTCCTAGCTGCTCAGTTACTCTCATCAACGTATCAATCACATCAATATATCTTTCCTCCTCACTGATGGTTCCCGCCTCGGCCAGGAGGCTAAGTCCCTTTGTTTCCTCTTCTATCGCCTCCAACAGCCCCTTTTTTTCTTTGATGTTGGGTAAGTCCGCCATAGAAAAAGTTAGGCCGCAGTAAGTAGCGTAATCAAATCCCAGTTTCTTTATCTTGTCAAGCGTCTGCACGGCAACAGTATTGCCCCACCTTTGCCAGATCTGGGCTACGAGAGCTGATAATACTTCCTTATCCACCAATCGATTCTGGAATTCCATTGTCTCTGGTAGAACCTCATTGAATACTACCCTTCCCGGGGTTGTCTCTATCCATTCCCCACCCAGCAGCAGTTTTATGGGCTGGTGGACACTCACCCTGTCCAGATCATAGGCCAATAGCACTTCCTGGGCAGAGGAAAAAACCTTCTTCTCATCCTCGCCTCTACTTTCCAAAGTCAAATAGTAGCAGCCGACCGTAATGTCCTGGGTTGGAGTGACGATGGGTTCTCCACTGGCGGGAGAAAGGATGTTGTTGGTAGAGAGCAGGAGTGTCCTCGCCTCAAGCTGGGCCTCATAGCAGAGGGGAACGTGGATAGCCATCTGGTCTCCATCGAAGTCAGCATTAAAACCTGTGCACACCAAGGGATGCAGCTGTATGGCATTTCCTTCTATGAGAACAGGTTGGAAGGCCTGAATTCCTAATCTGTGCAGAGTAGGGGCTCTATTCAGAAGAACCGGATGATCCTCAACCACTCTCTCCAGTATTCCCCAAACAAAAGGATCAGCTTTCTCAACCAGATCATTGGCTCTCTTGATAGTCTCCGCCTTTCCTTCCTGCAAAATCTCCCTAATCACAAAGGGACGGAAAAGTTCCAAAGCCATTTTCTCCGGTATTCCGCATTCATGGAGGCTTAAATCAGGTCCAGGTACTATCACCGCTCTTCCCGAATAATCGACCCTTTTGCCCAAGAGATTCTGACGAAATCTGCCCTGCTTTCCCTTAATTGCCTCACTCAGTGATTTGAGGGCCCGACCACCTGCTCCCAAAATGGGCTGGGAGAGTTTTTCATTCTCAAACAAGGCATCAACCGCCTGTTGGAGCATTTTCTTCTCATTATGGATGATAATCCGAGGAGCTCCTATCTCCAACAGATATTTCAGACGGTTGTTTCTATTGATGATCCGACGATACAAATCATTCAAATCGGAGTTGGCGAAAATACCGCTTTCCAGCTGGACCATAGGCCTAAAATCCGGAGGAATGACAGGAATAATTTTTAGAATCATCCATTGGGGTTTGTTGCCGGAGCGCAGGAAATCCTCAACTACCTCAAGCTGGTTAAGCAATTTGATTGTCTTTCCCTTGGTTTTCTCTTCAAAGAGCTTCTCCTTTAATCTCTCTCTAAGCTCCTCAATCTTAATTCCCTCCAGTACTCTTAGAATTGCCTCTGCTCCTGTTCCCGCCTTAAAACTTCTCTCTCCGTGTAGACCCTTATATTTTTGATATTCTTCCTCTTCCAAAACCTCAAGTTTCTTGAGAGGTGTGGAGCCAGCGTCGATTACCAAGTAACTTATAAAATAAATGATTTTTTCTACTTCATTTTTTTTCAGACCCAAGAGAAGTGGCAGGTATTTTTTAGCATACCAAATATGAGCCACAGGGGTAGCCAGTTCTATATGTCCCATTCGTTCCCGCCGAACCTTGGAAGACGTTACTTCAACCCCACACCTCTCGCACCTGACACCCTTGTACTTCATTTTTCGGTACTTACCGCAGTAACACTCGTAACTCTTGGTAGGGCCAAAGATCTGCTCGCAAAAAAGCCCTCCTCTCTCCGGTTTGAATGTTCGGTAGTTAATGGTATCTGTTTTCTTTACTTCACCGTAGGACCATCGCTTTATCTCCTCCGGTGAGGCAAGTTTTATCCTCACTCTGCTTATCTCACTCATTCTCAAGGATTTCTCCTTATCTTATGTTTCCTCTTTGTCTATATCCATGATGCCAAGTTTTCTGCCGTTTTTCCAAAATTCCAGCGATAATCCTAGAGATTGCAGTTCCTTGATTAGGACCTTGAAAGACTCGGGCGTTTGAGTATCGAGAAAGTTTTCACCTCTCATTATCCATTCATGTATGTTGGCCCGGGCCTGGAGATCATCTGACTTACCTGTAAGCATCTCCTGCAGGGTGTACGCTGCCCCATACCCCTGCAGAGCCCATACTTCCATCTCTCCAAATCTTTGGCCTCCCTGTCGAGATCTCCCTCCCAGGGGCTGCTGAGTTATGAGAGCGTACGGACCCGTAGAACGGGCATGCATTTTCTCTTCGGCCAGGTGAATCAACTTCATCATATACATGTAGCCTACAGTCACCGGCTGGTGGAATGGTTCTCCCGTTTGTCCGTCATAGAGAGTCACCTTCCCTGACTCAGGTAGAGAGGCCCTCTTCAATAGTCGCCTTACCTCCTCTTCCTTGGGGCCTTCGAAAACTGGACATATTATCTTTGTTCCCAGAACCTGGGCTGCCCATCCCAGATGCACTTCCAATATTTGGCCTACATTCATTCGAGAAGGCACACTCAGGGGATTCAATACTACGTCCACCGGAGTTCCATCCTTAAGGGAAGGCATATCTTCTTCAGGAAGTATCTTGGAAACTACTCCTTTATTCCCATGACGGCCAGCTATTTTATCTCCCACTCTGATCTTACGACGCATAGCCACATATACCTTTACTCTCTTTTTCACGTCCGGCGGAAGATTGTCCTCGTTCTCCTGGGAAAGGACCTTGACCTTAATGACTTTTCCTTCAACCCCATGAGGAATTCTCAAAGAGTTATCTTTTACCTTTTGTGCCTTTTCTCCGAAGATAGAGCGCAGAAGTCTTTCCTCAGGAGTAAGTTTCACCTCAACCTGAGGGGTAACCTTACCCACCAGGATATCTCCAGATTTCACTTCTGATCCTATTCGGATAATCCCATCCTCATCTAGGTTCTTTAAAGATGCCTCCTCCACATTGGGTATATCTGCAGTAATTTCCTCCATTCCGGACTTCAGTTCCTTTGCCTCGACCTGAAGTTCCTCGATATGAATAGAGGTAAACACATCGTCCTTAACCAGTCTTTCACTGATCAAGACAGCATCCTCAAAATTGTATCCTCTAAGAGGCATAAACGCTGCTAGAACATCTCTGCCCAGAGCGAGCCTGCCCCCTCGGATACCTGCACTATCCGCGATGAAATCTCCCTCTTTCACCTTCTCCCCTTTGGCCACAATTGGCCATTGGTTAATGCAGGTACGTTGGTTGCTTCGATTGAACTTTATCAGACGGTAGGTATCGACCCCTGATGAAGTCTTGATCTTCACACAATCAGCATCTACATAAACAACTCCTCCAGACCGCCTTGCTCTCACCGCACTCATGGAATCTTGAGCAACTTTCTCCTCCATTCCTGTTTGAATAAGGGGCTCTTCTGCCATCTCCAGAGGGACTGCCTGACGCTGCATGTTGGAACCCATGAGAGCTCGGTTAGCCTCGTCATGTTCCAGGAACGGGATCAGGGAAGTACTTACCGATACTATCTGCTTGGGCGACACATCCACATAATCTACTTTTTCCTTGGGAACAGTGACAATTTCCCCCCTGTATCTGGCTATCAACTCAGCCTTCAAGAAATTCCCCTTTTCATCTACAGTATCGGTACTTGCAATATAGTAATTATCTTCCTCTCGGGCATCAAGATATACTACCCTTTTCGTGGCCCTGCCGCCTTCCACTTTCCTATAGGGGGCTTCTAGAAAACCAAATTCATTCATTCTAACATAGGTAGCCAACGAGGTGATCAAGCCAATGTTTTGGCCTTCAGGAGTCTCTATGGGACAGATACGACCGTAGTGAGTATAATGAACATCTCTCGCTTCCTCCTTGGCCTGGACCCGGCTGAGTCCCCCCGGACCCAAGGCAGAGAGTCTGCGTTTGTGAGTGAGTTCCGCCAGCGGATTGGTCTGATCTGAATATTGAGAAAGGCGTCCAGTATTGAAAAAACTATCCACCGAATTCCTCACTGTCCTCGTATTAACGAGGGAGCGGGGAGTAACTGTTTCCGGATCCTGAATGCTCATGCCCTGCTGTATGACTCGGGCCAGGTTAGCCAATCCAGTATGGAGTTGTTCCGACAGAAGATCTCCCACTCTCCTTACTCTTTTAGAGGACAGATGATCCAAGCTCTTTATTTCTTTTTTTTCTCTATTTAACCTTAAGAGGTATTTCATAGTACCTACAATATCCTCCAGTCGGAGAACTTCGGTCTCCCAATCGCCATCTAAGTCCAATTCCTTATTGATCTGGAACCGACCCACTCTGCCTAGACTATATCGGCGAGGATCCAGAAATGTTCTGGTAAAGACTTCGTTAACTGACTCAAAAACAGGGGGTCGAGTTGGCCTGAGAGAATGATAAACCTTTAGAAGGGCATCCTTCTGCGTGCCTGCCCCATCCTGCTTGAAGCTTTCTTCCAGGATTCTTCTGTCGTCTGGATCCTCAAACTCCCCCAGAATTTCCTCAGCCACTCCACCCATGGCTCTTAAGAATAGGGTCGCCAGAAATCTCCTCCTGCGGTTGATTCGCATGTGGATAAGACCCTCTCTAATTTCAAAATCCAACCAGTTTCCTCTTTCTGGGATGACACGTGCTTTGTACATTACCCCGGAACTCGAGGAAGCAGAGATATCCTCTTCAATAAATACTCCAGGGGATCGTTGCAATTGGTTGACTATTATCCTCTCTGCCCCATGAATAATAAAACTCCCCCTTTCCGTCATTACAGGAAAATCTCCCAGGTAGACTTCCTGCTCCGTGACTTCCCCGGTCTCCTTCTTAACCAAGCGTAGCTTCACATACAGAGGAAGAGAATGGGTGAGTCCTTCCTCCTTGCATTTCTCCTCCGAATATCTGGGCTCTCTTAAATCATACTCTACAAAATCCAGAACCAATCTGCCATTGTAGCTTTCCACGGGAAATATATCTTTGAAAGCCCCCTGCAAACCCTCATCAAGCCTCTTTTTTGGCGGAACATCTACCTGCAGAAAGGCGTCAAAGGAGACCTTTTGCATCTCCAGCAGATTCGGTACCTCCATGACGGGTTTTGACTTGGCGAAATTCAGTACTTTTGAACTTTTCTTCATGTCCATAAGTTAACCCCTACTTCACCTCTACCTTAGCCCCCACCGCCTCCAAAGTCTCTTTGATCTTGAGAGCTTCTTCCTTATTTACCCCCTGCTTGACCGGTTTCGGAGCTTGCTCTACCAAATCCTTGGCTTCCTTCAATCCCAGAGAAGTCATTTTTCTTACTTCCTTAATCACCTGGATCTTTTTGTTGCCCACCTCACTCAACATAACGTCGAACTCGGTTTTTTCTTCCTCTGCTGCGGCTTCACCCCCAGGGCCAGGAGCTTGAATCCCAACGGGGGAGACAGCAGCTGCCTCGACTCCAAATCTATCCTCTAGGTCTTTTACCAGCTCCGACAGTTCCAGCACGTTCATCCCCTCAATAGCTCTAATGATCTCCTGTTTTTTGTCACCTTTTCCCTTGTCTTCAGGCTGCATCTTAAGTTCTTTTGGAGGTTCTACTTTGGGTTCTTCCTTAGGTTCTTCCTTGACTTCTACCCTGGGTTCCACTTTAGATTCGACTTTAGGTTCTTCTTTGGCTTCTACTCTGGGTTCTTCTTTGGCTTCTACTCTGGGTTCTTCTTTGGCTTCTACTCTGGGTTCTTCTTTGGGTTCTTCTTTGGGTTCTTCTTTGGGTTCTTCCTTGATTTCTACTTTGGACTCTACCTTAGGTTCGACTTTAGCTCCTTTTCTGGCTTTAATCTTGGGTTCTTCTTGAGGTTCCTTCTTTTGCTCTTGCTTTGTTTCTTCAATTTTTTCCCCGGTTGAGGATGCTGTTTTCGACATAGACTATTCTCCTTTTTTGGCCGAAATTGCGTTCAAAACATACATTAGTCGCCGCAAAGGCGAGCTCAAGGCGCCGGTTAGTCTTGCTACCGGAAGTTGGAGGAAGAACACCATCTGGGACAAAAGAACCTCCCGAGAGGGCATTTTCCCCAAGCTCTTCACTTGGTCTTCTTCTAAGAAATCTCCACCTAGAAGACCCCCCTTGATGCTCAAATTGGGATGATCGGGAAGAAAATCCACCAGCACTCTGGCTGAAATCAAAGGATCTCCTTCTACAAAGACTACTGCTGTGGGTCCACAAAAAAACTGCCCTAATCCTTCCAACTCACCTTCCTCAACCGACCTCGTGGCAAGAGTATTCTTGACCACTCGAAAAATGGCCTTCCCCTCTCTCAATTTACCTCGGAGCTGGGTAAGTTCTGCCACTTTTAGTCCTCGATAATCCACTATGAAAGAGGCCGGACATGTCCCAAGAAGCCTGCGGATCTCCTGGATCCTCTCCGTCTTTTCTTTTAGCACCATTTTACAAATCCTTCAATAGGCTCCCTACATCTACTCTTATGCCCGGTCCCATTGTAGAACAAAGCGAAATGTTCCGAAAATACGTCCCCTTCACCGTAGAAGGTCTATCTTTCTTCAAAGCTCTCAGCAGGGCCTTGAGATTCTCAAGCACGGCATTCTCGGTGAAGGAGATCTTTCCTATTGAAGTATGGATACCCCCACTGGCATCGTTTTTGTACTCAATCTTTCCTTTCTTCAATTCGGTGACCACCTCGGAGGGACGCTCACTCACCGTCCCTACTTTTGGGGATGGCATCAACCCTCTAGGACCCAGGATTCTCCCTAATTTAGCCACATCTTTCATTGACTCGGGGGAGGCCACAACGGCATCAAAATCAAGCCATCCTTTCTCAATTCTGGCTATCACTTCCTCATCTCCTACCCAATCGGCTCCTGCCTTCCTGGCTTCCTCAGCCTTATCTCCTTTAGCAAAGACCAGCACCCTGAGTTTTCTACCCGTCCCATGGGGTAGAGCTACTGTCCCTCTCACTCGCTCACCGCGGTCCTTAGGTTTTATGTTCAAAGAGACGGCCACCTCTAATGACTCCTCAAATCCACAATGAGAAATCTCCTTGATCAGCTTTATGGCCTCTAGAGGCGGGTACTTCTTGTTTTTTTCCAGCCTCTCGGACATCTTTAGATACCTTTTACCCCTTTTTGTCATAATCAATCCTCTATTTCCAAACCCATGTTTTTCGCCGTTCCTTCAACGATCTTGACTGCGCCCCTCAGATCGTAGGCATTCAAATCGGGCAGCTTGATCCTTCCTATCTCCTCTAGATCCTTGCGGCTTACCTTGCCCACCTTCTTGCGGTTAGGCTCCCCCGAACCTTTCTCAATTCCGGCTGCCTTTTTGAGTAAGGAAGCGGCCGGAGGTGTCTTTAGCTCGAAAGTAAAAGACCTATCCCTGTAGACGGTTATAGCCACAGGAATAATGATATCTCCCTTATCCTTGGTCTTTTCGTTGAACGCTCGGCAAAAATCCATTATGCTCACCCCGTGCTGACCTAGAGCTGGCCCTATGGGGGGAGCTGGATTAGCCTTCCCAGCCACTATCTGAAGCTTGATTTTTGTCTGAATAGGTTTTTTCGCCATTAGAGCTTCTCCACATTAACGTATTCTATTTCCACGGGGGTTTCCCTGCTGAAAATGGATACGAGAACTTTAAGTCTTTGCTGATTAGCATTGACTTCTATGATCTCCCCTTGAAAATTGGCAAAGGGTCCTTGGGAGATACGAACAGCCTCACCCTGCTCGAAAACAACACCGGGTTTAGGTTTCTTTTCCAAAAGACCCATTCGGTATTCCACGCCGCTCACCTCTTTCTTGTCCAAGGGAACAGGCTGACTCCTGGGGCCTACGAAACCAGTTACACCAGGAGTGTGCGCTATAACAAATTTACTCTCATCGGTGAGTTCTGCCTCAATAAGTATATACCCGGGGAAAAACTTCCTGCGGTATGTCCTTCTTTTTCCATCCTTAACCTCTGCTATCTTTTCCTTGGGAATTAAGATGCGGGAAACCTTGTCTTTGATCCCGAAGGACTCCATTCTTTGCTCAAGGTTAGTCTTTACTCTGTCCTCCTGTCCCGCATAGGTATGAAGAGCATACCATTTCTTCTCACTCATAGTCACTTCACCTCAGAAATATATTAAGAATCTGCAGAAATAATATATCGATTCCACCTATGAATATGGCAAAGACAATAACAGTAATGAGAACGATAAGAGTAGACCTTATGATTTCAGGTCGAGAAGGCCAGCTCACTTTTCTCATTTCACTTCTTACAGCCTTAAGAAAATCCCTTATCTTCTTGAACATTGATTCCTTCCGTTTCGAGACACCAGATCAAATCAAGACCCTTGTCGGACCCATGCCAATCTGTCGAATGGGCTAGGATCAGCAGAAGGAAACCTGTATGCCACTTCTGGGCAGGTCCGGCAGGACTCGAACCCGCAACCGCCGGATTTGGAGTCCGGTGCTCTAGCCAATTGAGCTACGGACCTATTTTTCCTTATGGAGAGTGTGCTTCAGACACCTCTTGCAATATTTCCTGAGACTCAGAGAGGATGTATCTTTGTTCCTGCTAGCCGCATAATTCCTCGCTTTGCACTCTGTACACATCAGGGTAACTATTTTCCTCATGAGATTCCTTACTCAATAATCTTGCCAACCACACCGGCTCCCACTGTATGCCCCCCTTCTCTTATGGCAAACCTCAGACCCTGTTCCATAGCAATGGGGGTAATGAGCTTAATGGTTAATTTGACGTTATCTCCAGGCATGACCATCTCTACACCCTCAGGCAAATTCACATCTCCCGTGACATCGGTGGTACGGAAATAGAATTGAGGGCGATAGCCTTCGAAGAAAGGAGTATGCCTCCCTCCCTCCTCCTTGTTCAACACATATATTTGGGCCTCAAATTTGGTATGAGGAGTTATGCTGCCGGGCGCGGCAAGAACTTGTCCTCTTTCCACGTCTCCCTTTTCGATTCCCCTGAGAAGTACACCAATATTATCGCCTGCCTGGGCGTCGTCGAGAGTTTTTCTGAACATCTCCAGACCCGTAGCCACCGTCTTTTTGGTCTCAGCTAACATTCCCACTATTTCTACGGAATCCCCTATGTTGACCTTTCCTCTCTCCATTCTTCCCGTAACCACCGTCCCTCTTCCTGTAATGGTGAAAATGTCCTCTACGGCTAACAGGAAGGGCTTATCCACATCTCTTACCGGAACAGGAATGTAATCATCCACGGCCTCTAAGAGATCCAAGATGGGTTTGCATTTGGGACAGTCTTCTTTGCCGCATCCGCACTGAACACATTGCAGAGCCGATCCAGTCACGAAGGGTATCTCATCTCCAGGAAATTCATAATTTGACAAGAGCTCCCGGACCTCCAGCTCCACCAGTTCCAGCAGTTCTTTATCCTCCACCTGATCTACCTTATTCAAGAAAACTACTATAGCTGGAACATTTACCTGACGGGCTAGCAAAATATGTTCTCTTGTTTGAGGCATGGCACCGTCTGCAGCAGAAACTACCAAAATAGCTCCATCCATCTGAGCTGCTCCGGTAATCATGTTCTTGATGTAATCAGCGTGTCCCGGACAATCTATGTGAGCATAGTGTCTTTTTTCCGTCTCATATTCTGCGTGATAGATAGCAATAGTTAAACCTCTTTCTTTTTCCTCTGGAGCCTTATCAATCTCTTCCAGACTCAAAGCCTTAGCTAATCCCTTCTTTGCCAGAACCCCGGTAATGGCTGATGTAAGAGTAGTTTTCCCATGATCCACGTGCCCAATGGTTCCAATGTTAACATGAGGCTTGGTCCGCACAAACTTTTCCCGTGCCATATTTACTTCCCTCCTTTCTGCCAAGATTCTCACGGGGAACTATTCCCCGCGAAAACCCCTTCTTGGTTCATCGTACCCCTTGGGTATCCTGGATCTCGAAAATTGTAGCTTTCTAAAACGCTCCGCCAGCACGGGTCCCTGAAAAATCCCGTGCTCCAAGACACCCTCAGGAGCTATGAGCCGTTTTCGCTGTTTCAAACTTAAAGTCTATCTGGAGCCCACGACCGGACTCGAACCGGTGACCTCATCCTTACCAAGGATGTGCTCTTCCGTCTGAGCTACATGGGCAAGAACACCTCAGGAGGCTAGGAATATCAACTCACTGTGTGTGGTGGGGAGGGATGGATTCGAACCATCGTAGGCAGCGCCAACGGGTTTACAGCCCGCCCCATTTGGCCACTCTGGCACCTCCCCCTACTGTTTTCTCTGCTCGACTTCCTCTTCTTCTAGTTTTG
>Ga0209991_10000254_pt1 | contig 23899 bp, 18 predicted proteins | sample ChitaG_FD_183167 | JGI IMG/M metagenome (GOLD analysis project Ga0209991, IMG submission 183167) | Deep subsurface microbial communities from South Pacific Ocean to uncover new lineages of life (NeLLi) - Chile_00310 metaG (SPAdes)... | ecosystem: Environmental > Aquatic > Marine > Oceanic >... | reverse complement strand
TATAGTCGAAGCTGTGATTCAATTGAAAGAGTTGGCAATGATTTTTCCGGTCCACCCTAGAACTATAGAGCGATTGAAGGTTACTGGTTTGTTAAAGAGGATGAAAGAGGCGAAGCATGTGAGGCTTGTGGATCCAGTTGGATATCATGAGATGCTTCAGCTGGTAAAAAATTCTAAGATGGTTTTCACTGATTCAGGTGGACTGCAAAAGGAGGCTTTCTGGCTTCACACTCTATGCATCACCCTTAGAGAGAAAACAGAGTGGGTGGAAACCGTAAAGTTGGGAGCCAATATGCTTGTCGGGAATAATAAGGAAACGATTGTTCAAAAAGTAAGAGAATGCTTAGCTGTGGAGGGTTTGGAAACGAAGTTAAAGGAGTTGCCAAACCCCTTCGGAGATGGAAACGCTTCAACAAAAATCATTGAAGCTTTGAAAGAGATTTGCTAGCCATAAACATCAAATTCCGCCTGTATTTGTGGATGTGAGCAACTCATTTTCAAGTTAGTTGATGGTAGAATATGCGGAGTTTTTCTTCGCCTCCGTAAGAGAAGGTTTTGTATGTTTGGAGGTTGTTTTGTTGGGCTTGTTGAATTATGTGGTTGTATTCTGTTTCGCCTAATCTGGTTTGGAATGCAAATTCCTCCTCTTTTGTTATGATGAAATACGCTACTGTAACGTTGGTGTAATTCATGGCTTCGATCGCCACCTCAGGCGATGGATCATCCTTCATTTTAGTGAACAGCACTACTCCTAGAGGGTCGTGTTCGTGGAAGTAGTATGCTCTGGGGTTCCTGTCTCCTACTATCATCTGTCCTGCGAAGAACATCCAGACGTCGCATATTACAACGTAGCTTTTGTTTGTGGTTTCATCGATGTATTTTACTGCTTCCAGTTCGTAGGATGTTGTTTGCAGTGGTGAAAAATGAGGGTAAGCGTAGTAGACTGAGACTGTTATCCAACCTGCTAGTAGGGCTGGGATTAAAATGTTCATCATTAAGAATAAGCTTAGAGTAGAATGTGTGCTGGCTTTCGAGGATTTTTTGGCGTTTGTGGAGGATGTTGGGAAAGATAAATGCGACTTCAACGAGGCAATCTTTGAGGTTGTACGACGGAAAAATGCGGGGAGGTCTTTTATGGCAAGGGCTACTAGTGGGACGCTTATGAGGGCTCTGAACATCCATATTCTTTCTTCGTTGAAGGGCACATTTATCATGAACATTTTTAGTATGCAGTAGTCTATGCAAAGCATGAGGTATCCGAGGAAGAAAAATAGTATATGAATGCTTATGTCGTTGCTGCTGGTTTTTTGATTACGCGTTGTGTACAGTTTGTATACGGCCCAGATGAAAGCGATGAGGGGTCCAGCTATGTATATCAATATGACATGAGGAGGGTAGTAGAGATATTCGCCTAGCAGAAACTGACCGAGCAATTCTGTTGTCGTGTACTCGTAGATTGTGTCCAAGCTGAACGATGCGGATAGAGGTGAAAAGATTCTATGGTACACGAGGACAAAAGGCAAAATGACTGTTGACAAGATGAAAGATAAGAAAAGAGGGATTTTTGCGGCTGATGGGGAATCTATTTTGTCTGTTTCGTATCTTTTGAGAGAAAGAGCCAAGATAAGGAAAGAGAGAGAAATGAATCCTGTTAGGAAATGGGATAGGAAGGAGGCAAAGGTGAATATCAGCATTAGGCGTGTGTACTTAGATTCTGGAGAAGTGAGGTATTTCAGGAAGAAGTATAGGGATGCTAGGAAGAATATGAAGCCTAAACTATTGGGCACTGAGATTGCTCCCAGATAGATGAGAAGAGGAAAAACTGAGCCTAAGAGGCCTGCGAGGGCAGCGATTTTTTCGTCTCCTCCGAGTGTTTTGGTGATCATGAAAGTGATTGTTGGAACAAATATTCCCCAGAGCGTTGGTGCCAGTAACAAGTGACTCCAAAAAACGTCTACACCAAACATGCGTGCAGATATCACGCTGTAAACACTTTGAAAGTTGTTGCCTCCGAACCAGTTGTATATTCGTATTACAATGTTTTCGACCATTCCGCCCCACCCGTGAGGGGTTGCATTGTCGAATATGCGTCGTGTGATGCCTAGTACTGATTGTTGGAATCCTATGTTGCCAGCTGGGAAGATGATAACGAAGAAGGAGTGAGAAATGATAGAATGAATGATTATAAAAAGTAGTTTATATTCAATTGTTTCGGATGAGAGAATGATTGCAACTAGTAGAGCTGTTGTGGCGAAGAATATGGGTATGAACATGGGATGCATAAGTTGCCATACCGTGTAAACCTCTCCGAATCGCGAGATGAGGAGCAGGTAGAAGGAAAGAACTGCCAAGATCAAATAGAGGAGCCTTGTGAAAATGAAAACCTTCTTCATTTTGGTCCCTGCTTTTCGCGCCTTGCCTTTAGTCTATTCATCGTTGAAGAAAGGCCAGCTAAGACGCAGAGTGCTATAGTTACTCTGATGATGTCAAGGTTGTAAATAATTAGGATTGCCCAACCGATTATGCCTAGAAAGAGAAGGAACATTAGACTGCCAAGTATGAACCGTAGGAAGGGAAATTCTCTTTCGAAGAGCGTGTGCCCCAAGAACAGGATGTTTACCAAGAAGAAGATAAGAGAGGCGATTATACCCAGAGCTACGGAAAGGGAGAAAATAGAATTCAGGGAGATAATCAAAATCATGAAGTATGAAATCATGGTGAAAAGAAACTTTTCATCACGCACTATTAGCTCTTCCACTTTCTTAAGTCGAAATGCCTTTTCCATTTTACGTCGCCAGACTGTTGATTTTCAGTGTAGGATTTCGAATATTCTTCCAATGCTATCCTTTAAATCTTTTAGTATGTATTATTGCATGTCATAACAACGCTTTATACATGACCTCCAATTTCTTATTATGCAAGCAATGCCAATTGCTGTTGTAAAAGTCTTAAGGCGAAGGTAATTATGACTAGCCAAGCTTCACCTAGCATAGTTGTGGCGAGAGGTGCGTCGTACTTATTCATTCAGGGTTTAGTTGCAAAAGTTGCGGGTGTGATTTATTTCGCATTTGCGGCTAGGATTCTTTCGGTGGCTGAGATTGGTGTCGTTTCGGCATTGGGGATGGTCGCAGCGTTGTTTGTAACATTTGGGACTCTGGCTCTGCCTTCTGCAGCGACGAAGTATATTTCAGAGTACTTAGGAAAAGATAGGCGGGACTTGGCAAAGGGAGTTTATAAAAAGGTTTTGCAGTTCGGCTTCTCAGTCAGCAGTTTGTTGTCCCTTTTGTGCATTGTGGCTTCGACGTTTATATCCGTGTTTGTTTTTGGTAGCCAGGCTTACCAGCTGTTAATCAACTTGTTGGCCTTAGATGTCTTCGCTTTGCTTCTGTCCTCTTTCTTCACTGGGACTTTGTTTGGGCTTCAGAAGTTTAGAGAGATTGCGTTTGCAGGCATAATGCTTAGTTGCTTGAGATATGGTAGTAGCCTGTATTTACTGATTCAAGGCTACGGGTTGATGGGTTTGGTAATCGGATGGGTAATAGGAGACTTTGTTGGGTTGGGATTGTTGTTTTTCTTCACTTCAACCTCATTTGAAATTAGAGCGGCGCCACATCCATTTATGAAATTAGTTGGGTACTCCGCTCCTCTGTACATGACGGGAATATTGAGTTATTTTTCAGCCTACGTTGACAAGTTTATTATTCTGTTCCTAGCTGGGTTCACGACTTTGGGAATATACAGCGTAGCCGTGATGGCTGCAAGTGTGATCGGGTTTGTCTCAAGCTCCATAGGCAACTCGTTGTTCCCTCAACTCAGTGAGCTATACGGACGGCATGGAAGAGACGCTTTGAAAGTGGCGTCTATAAAAGCGTCAAGATACATCTTTCTGATATTTGTGCCCTTAGCCGTAGGGTTGGCTGCAACATCGTATCCGACAATTATGTTATTCGTCGGAGCCAGTTACGAGTCTGGTTGGCTACCGCTGACGATGATTTCGATGGCTATGGCTTTGACTTGTGCAGGTGTTGTCGTGAACAATCTCTTGTTGTCCTTAGGCTTTACTCGCACGTTTTTTGAGGCTAACATGTTGGGAGTAGTTGTGGGAGCAGTCTGTTGTGCTCTTCTCGTGGCTCCTTTTGGAAGTTCTGGAGCTGCCTTGGGTAGAGTAGCCTTGATGACCACCTCTTTCGGCTATCTAGCTTACACATTGAGGAGGGTTTTCGGTTTGCATTTTGATCCAGATGCTTTCAAAAAATCTTTGGTGGGTTCGACGGTTATGGCTATTGCAGTAGGGTTGTTGCAGTTTGTCTGGTTAGATGGGCGTTTGTTGCCGCTATACGTTTTTGTGGGTGGTCTCTTTTACGTTTTGATGTTGAGATTTTTAAACGCATTAAACAATGAAGATGTCAAGCTGTTACATGAATTTATGCCAAAGTATTTTGGCGGTGTAATCGATACGTTTGCAAGATTTTTAAACATAGAAGAGAAGTTAAAAAGCTCTGGATATGAGTAGGCGCCTTAGTGTATCACAACAATGATTTGTAGATGGTCTCCATTTTTGAAACGCATTCTTCCCACATTGCTCTGTCTTGTATGATTTGAACGCATTTTCTGCCGAAGCTTTGTCTTAAACGTTTATCTTCTATGAGTTGAACTAGTTTGCCTGCTAGTGCCTTGGGGTTTTTTGGGGGAAACAGAAGCCCATTTTTGCCGTTTTCTATCCATTCGCGGTTTCCGGGTATGTCTGTGACTACCGGTGGCAACCTGCAGGCCATTGCCTCAAGGAGGGAAACCGAGGCAGAATCTACGAGACATGTGGATACGTAGATGTCAGCTGCTGAAAGGTATTTGGGAACTTCATTGTATGGTACTATCCCGACGAAGCGGATATTACTTGAAACGTTCAGTCTTTCAGCTATGCTTTTTAGATGATTTTCTAGTGGTCCGCTGCCTTTGACTATGAATTTTACGTTTTTGTGTTTTGCTAACACTGAGGGGATGGCTCTAATAAGGCAGCTGATATTATAATCGCTGTAGTAAGGTCTGGTGCTTATCACTACCTCGTCTTCTTCATCTATGTGGAGTTTTTTTCGGATGTCACTTCCGTCTATGTTTGGATTGAACCTCTTTGTGTCAACCCCAAAGGGGATTACTTCAATTTTTTCTTCGGGAACCCCCATGTTGATCCATATGTTTTTCAGACATTTTGCATCAACGGTAACTTTTTCTGCTTTTGATGCGGTGGCTTTTGCTAGGCAAAACCAAGCCGGATCTGCGTGGGACAGCGCGAGTACTTCTTTACCCCAAGAGGTTAGTATGAAAGGTAAGTGGCTGAGGAGAATGGCTGGACTGTATTGGTGTTGTGCATGCAGGTGTACAATGTCGGGACTAACTTGCTTTAGAATTTTTACTAGCCTTAAGGTATTTGGGACCATACGCTGAAAGAAGTTCTTTCTGTTCAGAATTGGTAGTTTGTCAAGTGGTATTGATAGTTCGTTTGGTGTTATCCAAGTTCGTGAGTCGGTGACCAAAGATATGTTGTAGCCTTTTTGAACAAACGCTTCTATGTATCTGTGACTGTGAATTGAAAGCGGGCTGATGTAGCATATCTTTATGTTTGTCAAACTGTTCGCCATTTGTGCCCTAATTTTCTCATGAAACTTCTGTATTGAATCAGTGAGACCCCACATACTGTTGACCAGTTCGATTGGCTCAGTTCGTTTACACTGTCGAGTCAGATTAATTTACTGAACTAAGAGCTTATCGAACAGTTTAGGGTTCACAAGATATAACGGGCTCAGAAGAGATCCTGTAACTGTAACGATAAAATTGATAAAATCGTCTTTGGTTCTCTTCGCCATCAATTCTTTTGAGACAACGAATAATCGATAAGGTATCAATAGTGCAAACTTTAGGAAGGGATACTTCTTGAAAAATGTCAAGATAGTTAAACTATACGAGAACATTCCTTTCCAATGCATCTTTACAGCCTTCTTAAATTCGCCAGTTTCACCAAGTGAATGAGGAAGCTTGCACACTTTTCCATACTTGTAAGCTCTATGAGTTATGTCGTAGTCATCTCCAATACAGAGTTTCGTGTCATACCCGCCTATCTTCAAGAAGAAATCCCTTCTGAACACCCATACGCACTTTGCCGTAGCGTGGATAAAATCACAATCCTTGCCCATGACCTCCCGTAATGTCTTCATGTCAAGACTTATCAATTTAATATCATCGTCACGGACAGACACCCAATCTCCCTTCGCCTTCCCAACTCCAAAATTGCGCGCTTCCTCACGATTTCCGAGCTTATGATAATATTTAACGCCAAGCCTACGGCATAGCTCCTCGTTTTTATACCTTTGACTCGGCCCCGAAGAATCCACCACAATGATTTCATCGAAATCATACTTCAAAATTAAAGGCAAACTTTGCTTCAGAATCTCATACCTGTCCATGGTGGGAATAACCACGCTTATAGTTGGTCTTTTCTTCAAGTCTCTTTCATCCAGTTTCTGCTGATACCAAAATGTAGTCTACACTCAGGGTTTGAGGCCCGGAAATATTCTTATTTTTCAGATTTGTTATTCCAACCATTACATATGTGATAATTCTATCCGCTGGCAGTTGCACAGTTGTTATAGTCCAACCCGCGCTTTCGCTACCCAATGTCACTATTTCCTGCACTTCCCAAGATTCAAAATAAACAATCATATAGGCAATTGGTCCAGTAGCATTCCATCTTACCAGAACAAAATCATAATCGTTCGTCGAGAGGTTAACGGACTTCGTGTAGTAATAGTATTGATATTCTCCAATTTTGCGCGAAAAATTCCATGAAAGGCTCAAGATGTTACCATCCGTAACGATGTCGGGCTTGATAGTACCGCCGTAGCGTGGATTAGTTTGCCACCCGGTTTTAAACGAGTCTTCCTTCCATCCCACAATGGGGTAATTGTCGTTTGCCAGCCATGTCAGCTTCAAGTTGTCTTCACATTTAAGATCCCTCACGTATATGAACGTGTTTATGTCACTAGATTCGTCAAATGGTGTAAGAACACCATTTACACCTAGATTTAGAAAGGTCCAATAGGAAGGATAATCAGTTATATTGTAACTTTCATGACCAGTGAGCGTTATGGTATATTTCACCTCAGTCTTGACTGTATAGCTATAGTTAGTAGGGGCGTAATCTAGGGACACCCCATCATCAAAAATTACCTTTACGTCAGGCCCCATTCCCGTTTTAATCGGGACTGGATACTTGAACAAGTACAGTTTTCCATTGCCGAAGACGTTGTCTACAGGCAGAATTTCAGATGTTTGCTGAAGAACCCTTTCAAAGTCATAGGCAGTTTGCACTCCGGCACGCCCTATCGACACAACGAAATAGCATACAGTAGCCCAGCCTATGTAATTCATCGCCTGCTTCATAACGCTGGCGGAGGGACTTTTACACATCTCAGAATACATCTTAATTGTGGGATACGAAAAATCGGGCACGCCGAATACACCATAGCGGCCCCCTGCATAACCATAGTCTTTGCCCAGAAAACCTACGGCCATACTCGCAAAAGTAGGATCGCACAACACCACGTAAGGCCCAGGCGCCGTCGAGTTTATGTAGTATACGGCTTCAAGCTCATAGGCTGCCGGCTGCATTCCTTCCTCACGTGGATACGCTTGATACAACGTGAACGTAGCTTGCGAAGACAGAAACACACAAATAAGCAGCATACCAACGAGACGAGGGTTCAAACTAATCTTAACATTTTTTAAAAGCTTCACTTTTACACCTGAAAACGCTTTCTCCAACACCTCACCCAATCCCAAAAGGCCCAACGCCACAAAAATAACTAAGAGAAGATCCGCCATAACAAGAATCCTTCTAGGCCCAAAGGGCACATTTGCCATCCCATACATCATAACATAATATTCTACAACAACCATTACATAGAAACCAAAAAGCATGACGGCACTCTTGCCATTCACACCTTTACCCCATATACCGAACAGTAACCCGAGAACACCTAACAAAAACGGAAGAGTGACCAAGTCCGACTGAAAAGACAGAAAATTCTCCAAACTTAAAAGTCCCATAACCGAAAATGTAGCACCATACATGTGCAACGCTAGTGGGAACGCAAAGATAAACAAAACATAACAAGCAACTTTCAAAAGAGCATTAGAAAACTTGCGAAACACCGTCGCCAAAAAGAAGAAAGTTAACGCAAAAATCCCGGGTTGGGGATGCGCCAAAAAAGTCACGGCAGAAGCGAGCAAGGCCAAAAACCAAATTCGCCTCCCACCCCACTTGATCCAGTAAAGAAGTAGCAGTGTCGTAAAAAGTAAGAAAATAAAACCGAGCGAATTTGGTACAGAAACGGCTCCCCATAAAACTAAAGACGAAAAAAGCCCTGATCCTACAGCTGCAAAAAGTGGAACAGTCTCGCTTTTGCCGACCACAAAAAGTTTAGCACCCGTGTAGGAAAACAACGGCACAAAGAAAGACCAAAGCAGGGGAACAAAAGTAACGTGAATCCAATAAATGTCTAGGCAAAACATTCTCCTAAGAAGTACAACAAGCGCATAGTGAACCCTAGCGCCTATGAGATCCACGATATACCGCTTATAAACCATCCACTCATACGCATAAGGCTTCCCAGCTTTATCTATAAACCTCGCCTCACCCAAATGACTCCAAGGATCACCATATCTCCCTGGATACCAAACAAACAGAAAAAGACTATGCACCAAAAAAGAGTACGCACAGACAAAAACAAGCTTCCAACTTATACTTATCCTTGTGAAAAAAAGAATAAGCATAAGAAAAACCGACGACAGGAAAAACGTTGGCAAAAAAAAGTTAGGAATCGTCAACCAAACCGAACCGACACCCTCACCCGTCCTACCGAGCAAAAGCCCATAAAAGGAAACCGCAACCGAAAACAAAAACAAACAAACAAGCAAAGATGTACCTGCGTTCCATCCTATATCACTTTTTGGTTTTTCAGATATAACCCTCTCATGCACAACTCCCTTTCGTATGAAAGAAAGAAAACAAAAAACTATACCAATAACGACCACTGAAAACAAGGACAATATTTCAGTAAACCTCGCCGTCAAAATTAAGGCAACACCGCCCAAAGCCAAAAGCGATAGAAAGGTTGCAAATCCTAATACACCCCTCAAAAATGACCTTTCAAGCGAGAAAAAGATTTTACCTACAGCCACAGAACCCACATACAAAAGTAATAAAGAAACTGGCACCCCTATGAAAGGAGATTTCACAATCATCGAGTTCAGTATCATAACTATTGACAATACCAGAAAAAGAACCACTTTACCCCAAGACCGTCTACTTGCCTTTAAAAAAATCAACAGATATCACCCTATTGATTAGACGAAACCTCGGCGATAGCTTTCATAGTTTTTTTCATAATTTTTTTCCTGTCATAATTCTCTTTTATAAATGAGTGCCGTAAAGCTCTATAATCCTCATCGAACAGCCCGTTCATTCGTTTAACAACCCGAGAGAAAACATGAACGAAGTCTCCAACTCTCGGTAGAGTAAACAATCCAAGATCAGGCCTTGCCGAAAAAAATCGATCCAGCTCTCCCCCTTCTGGTCCACTGCTAATAACATATAATCCAGCACTAAGATACTCATACAGTTTACTTGACCGCGCACATAGGAGATAGGGCTTATCATCGAACGGCACCAGCCCCACATCACACGCTGCCAAAACCTCCGCTAAAACGGCACGTGGTAACGGATCACGTATCTCAACAACGCTGTCAGATATTCCTAATTTGTCTTTCAGCACCTTAAGATATTCAATTCCATTGTATACATAAAAAACAAAGAAGCTCTTTTCTTTCACTTCATCCGGCAAAGACCTCACGGAAAAAAGAAGCAGGTCCAAGCGATAGTACGGGTTCACTCCACTACCACAATAAACCACTACAACCTTATCCCGAGGAAGAGCATACTTCAACCTTATCTGACCTCGAATCTCGTCACCTTGAGGAAGGAAGACCGACGTGTCCGCGCCATTAGGAGCAAACACCATATGGGTATTGACCCCACGCATGCGAATGGTATTGCCTATTGTCTCGGTCACTACTAAGATTCTGGTTGAAAAAGAGTACATCTTGTTTGCAATCTTAAAAAGCGGCCTAATTAATTTAATTGGTATGTACCGAGCGAGTTGGGATTCCACAGATGACTCCCAATCATCTCTCAGGTCCGTTATCAACTTCATTCCCAAAAGTTTCGCCAAAAAACAAGCACTCGCACCAATTTCAAACGGTGGCATCGAAGCCAAAACAAAACTAGGTTTGTAGTGCCTTGACAACAGGTAACCGTAAACGGAGAACATCAAGAACCTGATCGGATCGAACACAGCAGATATTGGAAAGGGCATTCTCTTCGTCGAATTGATTAGATATAGAAAAACCGTTGAGCTCACTCCTTGTTTAGGTTGCTTTTCTGTGCCACATAATGTAAGAACGATCACTTTTCGAAAAACCGAGCTACTTGCCAAAGCTAGGTGGCGCACTCTCTCCCCAGCTGGACTATACGATTCCGGCGAATCTTGACTCATGATCAAAAATGCGGGCTCTAGCTTCATTTTTCATTTACCTTCTTCAATACTCCGCTCAGTAATCAATTTCGAAATCAAATCACCCAAGGCTTTCGAGTTCTTACGCCAGTCTACGCTTGTTTTTACAGTTTTCAAAGCGTTTTGACTTATCTTCTGTCTCAGTTCCTTGTTCTTTACCAACAGAACGATTCTTTCGGCAAGACATTTAGAGTCTTTCACAGGCACAAGATAGCCACTCCAACCGTTCCTTATCCACTCCGTATTGCCAGATATGTTTGTTACGATTGGTGCAACTCCTAAGGCCATTGCTTCAAGCAGACTGGCCGAAGTGCCGTCCGATAATGAAGTTGAAACATACACGTCAGCTGCGTTCAGATAGGCAATCACATCCTTTCGTGAAACTTGCCCTAAAAACTTCACAAATTTTTGCATCTTCAGTTCTTTTACCCTATGCTTGAACCTGTCGGAAAGTTGTCCTTTGCCGAGTATCAGAAATCTGCTTTCAGGTAATACCCTAATGACCTGGGGAATTGCTTCAATCAGGTATTGTACGCCCCATATTGAGTCATGTCTTCTTAAGCAAATGATTATTGGATTCTTGCGCCAACCAAGTTCTTCTCTAATTCTGTTTCTACAAGTCTCCACACGGACGTCGTCCAAGTCAAACCATGGAAATTTCAAGATTTTTTGGGGATCACATCCTAATTGAATAGCCACATCCTTTTGAACTTCGCTATCGACGATGACCGCATCTGCCTTCTTTAAGGTAAACTTCGCCATGAAACGGAAAAGGAAAAATCGCTTTGGCGCAATGAGGATATCTGAACCCCAAACGATTAAGATGAAGGGTTTGAAACCCGAAAGAGCTGAATAAAAACCATATTTTGTTGCCATACAACCCAAAACTAAATGCGGCTTAATGCAGTTTAAGTGCACTCTTAGAAGAAGGGCCCTCAGAAGGCAAAGGGCGTACATATACACTCCCTCTGTTTTACTGTCAGCAGATACACTCCAAAGCATTTTCTTAACTATCGTCTCGCTTGAAACAAATCGTGGATCATTATTGAATGTCAAAAAGTAGACAGTGTTCTCCTTCGTTAAGCGTTTGAGGAAAAGCAGATCGTACACACTTGTTCCATCATTAACGTAGGCTAGTTTGACCATCTTTCTTCTCCATCACCGCGCAGTTCATTGGTTACAAACTGGTTCTTTTATCATCTCGTACACAGAAGCGATGGGTTTGAACCCGAAGCATTTGAATATCTCTATTGTTTCTTTCCACTCTTCATTGAGGCTTGTAGTAACTTTTTTTATGTTTCTTGTTGCCAAGAATTCAAGTATCTTGCTTAAAAAAACGCTTGTCAGCCTTGAAGACTTGTCGGAGGGAAGCACGTAAAAAGACTCTATCCTTCCAGCCTGTTGTGGGGGAACGTAGGTAACATGCACATACCCAACAATTTCCCCGCGCATTTCCAATACCCACTTCTTTGAAGAAGACCAAGTAATCCTACTCATTATGCGAGTGAAAAGAGAATCAAGAAAATCTTCTGGCGTAGTTTTGTATGCCTTCATTTTCTTCGAACTTAGGACTTCACAAATTTCAAAAATCCGATCTACATCAGCTGACTCGACCTCTCTTAATGAAACACCGTCGTCAAATTCAACAGATGGAATTCCATCCACCTCGAACTGTAACAAAACTTCTTTCTCGAAAATCTCAAATCCCAGTCTCTTCGTCATTATCACCGGAGCAACATTGTCAGCCCATAGAGAGGTAACTACTCTTTCTCCATTTCTTTCGGATACATACCTCAGAGATTCCTTCAACAGTCTCTTATATATGCCTCGACGCCTGAACATTACATCTACTGCAGAGGAATCAAGACTCCAAATTTCCTTTCCATGAGGAACCACATGAATCTCACCAATAAGCCTATTCCCTGACACCGCAACCAAAATCGTCTCAAAATCTCTGTCAAAAACTTCAAAGACAGGCAGAAGCATCTCAACCATACGATACAACTTTGCAACACGTGAAAGCCTTTGGAGGTCCAACCCGGTGATTTCAATTTCTCTTCTAAAGGAGTGGTTAACGAGTCTAAATAACTGGTCAAAGTCCTTCTTTCTAATAGGGCGAATCACCATTTTTTCAAGCATCTCTTCAATTTCAGTATCTTTCGGCATCAAACGACGCCTCTTGTGTTCTTGATCAGAAAGAATCCATCAATTGTTGCAATTTACTTAGAGTGATGTCTTCGCTGAAGTGACGTTCAGCAACACTTCTAGCCCCTCGAGCCATAGTATCCCTCAGTTGTGAATCCTCGTAAAGCAGTTCAAAAGCTTTCGCAATTTCCGACGCAGAAGATGTGTTCACCATGTAAATGTCTTTTCCATGCTTAAAATAACGACTCAGAATGCTGTCCCCTTTTCTCCTGAGAGTTATTATAGCCTTTCCGGCTGCAGCAGCCTCCAAAAGACTTGTAGACAGGCCAGATTTATGGATTAGATAAACGAATGAATCCATCTGTGAAAGAAGTGACGGCACCAAAACGTGAGGAAATATTCCCATCATTTCAACCTTGCCAACTAGACCTCTTTGCCTAATCTCCTTGTCAACCTCAGGGCGCAACGGACCATCACCAACTAAGACCAGTTGAATATTACCCAGGGAACGGCTCGCCAGCTCAAAAGCTTCTATCAGTATAGACAGATCATGGTAGACATGGAATCGACCTACGTAACAAATTTTGAAAACCTTGCCGCCGCGCTTTATGGGCTGCTTAAAGAATTCATTTTCAACATAAAAGGGAATAGTTTTAATCTTACCTTTTTCAACACCGATTTCAACTAATTCCTTTGCGTAACTATCGTCAGCTACAGTAATGACGTCTACGTGTGGTAGCACAATTCTTTCTAAAAAGCTGAAAATATAATAGCGAATGAAACTTTCAAACCTGTCATGTACCAAGTATGCGACTTCTTTCGATGCAAGAGGCACCGAGAGAGCTTGATGAACGACTTTTGCATTGAAAAAGGGTTTGCATACCATAACAAGAAAAGAGGAAACCAGCCCTCGAGAAAAATAGACCGCATAAGGCTTTGAGATGCTTCTCAGAATCTGAATAGCGTACAGGAAGAGAGCAACCATCATTGACCTGCATCTTCTTCTCTGAAAATGTATTGTGTCAACGTCACCTAGCTTTCTGAGGCAGCGTATCATTTTCATGTCATTTGTTATAGCTCCACCTATCTCGTCCAGATCCACCTCCGTTACGTAACAAATCTTCCTACCGTACATTATCACTTGCCTCATCAGAAATTAGGTCGCCTTTTCGAACGAGATTTGAATAATTCGACTACGATGTGCCTTGGATATGCTTAACGTACTTCCTTAAACCTTCTTGGAAGGGTGTTTTTGGTTCCCATCCCAGAAATTCCCTTGCCTTTTTTATCCTAATTTTCGTACCCCTGAAATCTTCAGGCCTCGACGGCTCATGCCTAACAACCAAATCGCCAAAAATATCCCCCAACTCTTTAATTATCTGATTTACTGAAACAAATTCAGAACCAGCCAAGTTAAAAATCTCGTTCTTAGCTCTTTCCTTTAAGGCTGCAAGGTTTCCTTCCGCCAAGTCTTCTACATATATGAAACATCTGCCTTGATTCCCATCTCCAAACACGGTTATCGGCTCGTGTCGCATAACCCTTCTGACAAAGATCGCTATAACCATGTTCGACCTCATCCTGGGTCCATACGGAATGCCATACCGTAGAATCGTATAGTGTAAACCGTAGTGCTCGTGCCAAGCATGAACAAGCTGCTCCTGCCCGATTTTCGTTTTCGTATAAATGTGATCCGGCAAGGGAATAGGTGTGGTTTCGTCAACTGACCCTTCTGATTTTCCGTATACCCAAGTAGAAGAAGAAAGAATTATACGCTCAACTTCCTTAGCCACCGCGCCCTTTAAGAAATTCATCGTGCCCATCTCATTCGTCATCAGACACAATTCAAAGTGGGAAAGCGCAACGTTCACATCCGCTACGGCCGCCAGATGATAGATGGTTTCAACATCTCCACAGGCTTCCAAAATGTCTTTTTCATTAAGCAGATCGCCCTTAAACCACTCAACATCATCTCGACGCGGTTTATACTTGTCGAATACCCTCACTTCGAAGCCTTGCTCAACCAACTTGTCCACAACATGGCTTCCGATGAAACCTGATCCACCTGTCACAAGTACCACCATGACGATTCCTCCTACAACCCCGATAATACTTCCCTAATCTGCTCTACTACGTATTCAGCTTCGCTCAGCGTCATTTGACTGTACATTGGAAGACACACCATCTTTTTGCAAACGTCTTCAGCAACTGGGAAGTCACCTTTCTTGACTCTAAGCAAGCGTTGGTAGACCGGTTGCATGTGAAGAGGAGGCCAATAGACTTCACCACCGCACTTAACGCCTCTCTCTCGTAGCTTCTGTTTGAAGTTTTCTCGTGGAATTTCAGGGGATAAAAACGTTATGTATTTATAATAACTGTTCAGGATGTTTGAAGGCGTTTCAAGTGGCTCGATGCCGCTTATCTTAGAAATCCCCTCACTGTAATAATCGGCAACATCGTTTCTATGCTTGATGAAGCTTTGAAGCCTCTTGAGTTGGACGAGCCCAATCGCAGCGCTGATTTCAGTCATCCTCCAGTTGTAGCCCAACTCGACAATGGCGTTGCTTGAGAAGCCTTCTTTCCCTTGGTCCCTGAGGACAGCTACCTTTTTGGCAAGGCCCTCCTTCTTGGTTGTGATCATGCCCCCTTCGCCAGTAGTCATCACTTTCGTGGGATAAAAGCTGTAACAACCTATATCTCCAATGGAGCCAGCTGGTTGCTCATCTATGGTGCTTCCATGCGCATGAGCGGCATCTTCAATCAAGAATAGATCACGATCTTCACAGATCTCTTTTATCGCCTTTATCTCAGGGCAAACCAGACCCCCAATGTGAACAACCATTACACCCTTGGTTTTTGCAGTCAGATACCTCTGCACATTTTCTGCATCTATACAGAGAGAACGAGCGCTAACATCAGTGAACACGGGTTTTCCTCCAGCGAACATCACCGCAGCCGCAGTTGAGGTAAACGTGTTGGTTGGAACCAACACCTCTTCACCATTCTCTAGTCCAATCACACGAAGGGCAATCTCAAGAGCGCTCGTTCCTGAATTCACCGCCACTGCTTGGCGTACTTTGCAGAGTTTTGCAAATTCGACTTCAAAGCGTTTCGTGTAGTCGCCTAATGTTAGCCTACCTGACTCTAAGATCTTCCTGACCGCATCTTGAATCAAATCTATATCTTCTTTGGGAAAGTAAGGTTTTACTGGGGGAATTTCTCTAACATTCATTCAACCTGTTCCCTCTCGGATCAACAATATTCACCCATTTCAACTCGTCCTCTTTATAGTTTTTCATAGCCCATCACTTAATGACCGCCGTTTCTAAGATAGTGCCTCTTCGTACACTTTCTCAGTTTTCTCGACGATGGCTCCCCAATCGAAGTTCATTTTTATTATTTCACGTCCTACTCGTCCCATATCTAATCTCAAATCTTTATCAAAAAACAATGTTCTTATCGCACTTACAAGAGATTTTCCCTCACCGGATGGGACAAGAAAGCCGTTTCTTCCGTCCTCAACAAGATCAGATGTTCCACCCACATCAGTAGCCACAATCGCTTTCTGCATCGCCATAGCCTCCATAACAGAAATCGGCAAGCCTTCTGTCAACGATGGATTAACGAAAACATCTATTGCAGAAAGAAAACGAGCGACATTACTTCTTTTTACCCATCCTACAAATGTCACATCTAGATTTAGCCTTCTCGAAATTGATTTGAGTAACAGTTTCTCTGGACCATCGCCTATTACAAGCAAGTGCAGATTCCCGATTTCTTTTTGTAAGAGCTTCTGAGCGTACAACAAAAAATTTAGCCCTTTCAAGCGCACTAGCCTCCCTGAAAACCCAATCACGAATTTGCCCTCCAGACCAAGTTTTTTTCTAATCTCATCAGAATTAAAAAGAATAGGATTGAACTCATTCTTATGATGCACACCACTTGGGACAACACGGATTTTTTCTTTTGGAATCCCTATGTTTTGTGCTCTTTGCAAGAGATTTTTACTTAAAATAATAGACTTCTTCACTAAAGGTGAGAGCGCCCGAACACCATAATCAAATATCTCCGCTACAGCATCAACGTGCGGAGACCCAAATGTTTCAACTGCGCCTTGAATCGTAAGGACGAACGGTTTCTTCACAAAACGTGAAAGAACCATACCAGTAAGAGTTTGAGTTCCAAACTCCATTACACCATGAACAATTTCGATATCAAATTTCTTTATCAAATGAAGAAACTTAAACACTGGAAAACAAACGCTATAATCGATTCCTCGGAAATAATAGGTTGGTCTTTCTCTGAAAATATTCACACCATGTTTTTCTTCGTAAAGCAGATCATCTCCGTAACTTGTTGCCAAAACAGTTACCATGTGTCCTCTTTTCCGCAACTCAACCGAAAGGTCAACCACATCAGGATTTCCATCTTTAAGCCCACCAAAGTATGGAATCACGATTAAAACGTTCAATTAACCTTCCTCCGTTGCTCTCAGAGTCCTTTGTTCAAAATACGCCAAGTTTAATGAACACAAACTATCTTAACAATACTTACACAATTCTGTGCCTAAATACTAGCCTCTCTGGTTCCTCTCGTACTCCTTTTGTGCCACCCGTATCGCGGAGACTTTTACAGCGTAAAGGGTTATGGCTGTGGAAGTGACGAAAAAACCTATCAACAGGAAAGCAATTGAAGCCAGCGCCACGTTCGTCACTATACGACCTTCTATTCCATAAAGCTGAAGCATCCAAATACCGAAAAACGTTCCGACGAAAACAAACACAATACCGGGTACGCCCAAATAGAATAGGGGTCTCTCTTCCACCACTAGTCTAACAATCGACATAATTACGCTGCCGCCGTGCCTTAGCGGATGATGAGTTGACGTGTCTAAGCCTTTGTAGTGCACACCAATGGGAACCTCTGTCAGTTTCAAACCATTTTCCCTAGCTTTCAACAAGATTTCGGCGCTGACACCCATTCCTTCATCAAACAATATTAACGCTTGAACAGCCTTTTTGCTGTACGCTCTGAACCCGCTCTGAGCATCCGAGACACCTCCGGCTTTAGCAGCTCCACCTCCACTAAGCTTGGTGATGACCTTGATTCCGAAACGTCTGTAAGCTGGAAGATTATTCACTTGCTCATCGAGGAATCTAGATCCTACAACGATGTCTGCTTCACCATCTACAACGGGCTGAATAAGCGTCGGTATCTCTCCAGCATCATGCTGCCCATCTGCGTCAAGCGTAACCATCACATCAGCCCTCAGGTCTCTCGCCTTCTTGAACAAGCTCTGCATTGCGGCTCCGTAACCAAGGTTCTCTTTGTGCCGTATCACGGTGGCTCCCATCCTCCTTGCTATCTCAGCTGTAAGGTCATTTGAACCGTCGTCGCAAACAACAACCATATCTACATGTCTTTGCGCACCTAGAACAACCTTAGCTATAGTCTTCTCCTCATTGTAAGCAGGTATACAAGCAATAATCAATCTAGGCACCTCCGCGAACACCGAAACCTCTTGAATTCACAGCATTTACGCCCAGAAACCTGATGAAACCTGAATCGTGTTTCCAACTTGAAGCGTTCTCGTTGCCCCATCTTTCTGCGATTTCACAAATCTTTTCGGCAACTGCGCTTCCAACTCTTTTCACCATTTCTAGAAAACCGTTCTCCAGGGTCTTCAAAACCTTGCCTATGATATCCATAATTGCTCTCGTAAGAACGGGGCTCTTAACCTTCTCTACACATCTTATGGTCAAGTCTACGATGCCCCTTTCCATCCTTGATAGAGCTTTGAACCAAACCCTACGCCTCAAAGCTCTAGCCTTGACTTTCATGAGACCCTGCTTAGTTAGCAAATGGTGACACTTCTCCTCTCACTCTTTCAGTCGGGCTCCCTTGCATGTGGAAAGACGAGCCCGCCAACATAATTGTTTGAAAGAAGTCTATTAAACGTTACTTCACATTCTTATATAATGTAGTTCTATACAAAAATGAGCGCGCGGAGCTGCGTCTTTGATAAGAAGTCATGTCAAATTACATCTTGCGTTTGCGTATTCTTTGCCAAAACGACGTGATTTTCGCCTGCACAGCTTTTCTCCTTGAGTAGGCATAAAGGAAGAATACAAGCCAAGTTGTAAAGAAGATGTATCCGATTACTTGATGAACAAATCCTCCCACTTCTGCACCATAAAAGTAGTCTGTCAGAAAGATTACAGTGACTCTGAGTATGTTTAGGGCAAAGGTGCCGAAGACGCCAGCAATAGAATACGCTACTTTCACTTTCAAGTTGCTAGGATCCTCAAGCAAGATAACGACAAGTATAATGGAGAAAACCAACGCGCTGTAAATGCCTATGCACTCGTAAACAAAGGCGCCAGAAACCATTTTCCCTGAAAGAGACGGAAAGTCAAGAATTGGCGTGTTGCCTAAGTAGTAAATATTCGCGTCTACACCCACTGCTCTCAAAATATTCATGACGATATGCGCAAAATCGTTGGCAAAAGGTGAAAGAAAGGGCTTCAACCAAGCCGAGATGAAAGAGCTAGAAGTGGCGGCCACTATAAGAAACAGAGGTGCAAAGGCTTCTTTAAGGGCAGAAAACTTGAAGAAAACCAAGAAAAGCCCGAGGAGATACACGACATAGTTTGCTGCTGTATAAAAGGCTGCTCCAGGAAACACTAAGACTACACCGTAATAAACGAAGAAACTACCCACCACCAAAACTGAACCCAAAATCTTTTGCACAAAATTTGCTTCCTTAACACCAAGAAGTTTTTGAGATTTTAAGAAGAGAAGCAGGAAACCATAGAGCGGAATTATTACACTAAAGAGATGATGATACAAGAAATACAGAAGTGGAGCAAAGGCTAAAATATAAAACAGGTTAGCTCTGTTTCGCAGTAGAGAAAGAACACGTGGTGACCTTGTCTTATCTAAGTTCATTTTTGAGTACCATCAATAGATTTGATTAATGTTGATGCCACGAGGTCAAGCTCGTTTTCAGTTAACAAGGGAGAGTTCGAAAAATAGAATCCTCTCCGATAGGCATTTCTAGCCACACGCAACTCGTTAAGGTTATATCCATATTTCCGATATGGTGGTTGTTCTGGAATAAACGACAACAATGGTCGGGTCTCGATTCCTTCCCGCTCTAGATGCTCCACTATTTTCTCTTTTCCCTTCTCTGCAAGAATGGCACAAACGTAGTACACGTTAAATGCATAGTCTAGCTCTACTGGTAGCTTCAAATTGGAATGGTCAAGTCTACTTCTTAGATACTCGATATTGGCGCGTTTCCTCTCAATATAATTATCAAGCTTTCGTAACTGCACCAAGCCTATTGCAGCGTGAATGTCCGACAACTTATAGTTGTAGCCCAAAATCGGATGATAGAACTTTTCATGTTTGTTCATCCCGAACCTTCTTAACAGACGCATTTTTTCAGCCAGCTCCTCGTCGTTTGTTAGTGCCATGCCGCCTTCCACCGTAGTGATAAGCTTGTCAGCGTAGAAGCTGAAACATGAAATGTGACCCAGTGAGCCTACTTTTTTTCCTTTGTACCTCGCTCCGTGGGCTTGAGCTGCATCCTCAATCACAGGTAGGTCATGTTTTTGAGCAACCTCCATTAAGGGGTCTAAATCAACTGGATGCCCAAAAAGATGCACAGGAAGAATCACTCTTGTTTTCCGTGTAATTTTTTTCTCGACTAACGCCGGGTTTACATTCAAGGTTGTGGGCTCCACATCCACAAACACGGGTTTTGCGTCAAGATAGACGATAGGGTTGGTGGTAGCTACACAGGAGAGAGGAGTTGTGATGACCTCGTCTCCTCTTTTGATGCCTAGAGCGGTCAAAGCCATGTGGAGGGCGGCTGTTCCATTGTTGACTGCAACACCATATTTGACCCCGCAATATTTGGCAAATGACTTCTCGAATTCTTCAACTTTCTCTCCTTGGGTAACCCAGCCGCTTCTCATTGTTTCCATAACTGCTTGGATTTCGTCTTTTCCAATATCTGGGTTGGCTAGGGGAATCTTCACGTTTTATCCTCAGCTAAAGTATTGTTAAAGTGGTATATTTAAAACGCGTCGAACTAAGTTCTATAACGTGTTTATATGCGCATCTTCAAATTTTGGTGCCCAATATAACACACGTGGGCATTTCTTATCGGTCACTCATCATAGTTTTCAAACGGTTCTACCGTAGTTTCTGCTGAGTGCTACCAAGTCTAGAACGCTAATTATGTTGTCTGTGTTAAAGTCGCCGTCTGGATTCCAGTTGGGAGTATCTGGTATGCTTCCGTATGCGTTGACGAGAGCTGCTAAGTCAGAGTCATCTACTGTGCCATCGCCGTTTTCGTCGCCTGGAATTTTGACGTAGACCATTCCGTTAATGAATGTGTTATCAGTGGCGTTGTACTCATTCTCTACGATGTCGGCTTCTGCCTTGATTGCGTAGTTGCCAGGCGTTATTCCAGAGGTGTTCCAAGTGAAATTTAACGTGGTTGCGTCGTTTGGGGTTAAGTTCGATATGGTTTGTTTTTCAATAACACTGTTGTTGTAAAAGGTGGTGACGTTGAATGATTCTGTGTTTAATCCTTTGTTTTTCACGGTAACAGTGATATTTAGTGTGTTACCTTCGTAGACTGAAGCGGTAGATGGTTCAACCTCTAACATGGATATGTCGTGGTTTGGCGTGAATGCGCTTTCCAAAGTAAATGTGCCGTCTCCTGTAATGGCTGTTGCTCGCTTCACGACTAGGTAGTAGGTTCCGTTGTATGGTGCGTTTAGAATAATCTGTTCATATCCTCCAGTTGTGGCGTTTGTGCTTTTGGCTATTATGGCTGGTTCTCCATAAGATGTGCCTGTGCTGTTGTAGAGATATAGGTCGAAGTCTGCTCCCAAGGGAACCGTAAGTGTGAAGTTGTAACTCCCAACAGAAACAAGTTGCATCTTTCTAGCCCATGCAAGCTTTTGGCCGAGCACCGAGATGTCTACTAGAGTTGGAGGCTTGCCTAACGTCCCAGTCACAGCTGTCCCAATCTCATAAGTCTCTAATACAGCATCGACTGCCGCATCAAGGTTCAGTCTACCATAACCTTCGTGAACATCCTTACCCCCTCTCTCCAAAGTCGGGTGACCCGAGGGGTAATATTCTCGGGAGTTCGGATAGGTTTCTGTGGCAGTCATGAGCAAAATCATTTTTGGCAACAAGGCTTGGCTGCGGTTGTATTGCCAGTTTGAGAAACCGCCCATAGCCTCAATCATGATGTTTGCGGCGCCCGCCACTATGGGAGCAGACATGGACGTTCCCTGCATGGGTGCCGAATCGTTGGTCGCAACGTCAGACCACTTCTTCTCTGCATCCCAATCGTTGCTGTCTGCACTTAACAGGGGCACTGCAAGAAAACTGCCTCCAGGAGCGGCGATGTCGGGCTTTATAGTATTGCCTGTATATCGTGAGGTTCCGCCTTGGCTGCTGTAATCGGCTATGTTGTCAAACTGGTTGGTGGCGGCGACAGTGATTACTTCATCCACGGAGCCAGGCGTGTAAATATAATTTCCTCCAGGTCCGCTGTTTCCAGCCGAGACAATTGTGGTAATTCCACTGTTGACCATATTCACTAGAGCAATATCCACTGTCGACACTTCAGAGCTAAAGCCTAAGCTCATGCTAGCGATGACAATGTGATAGGCTTCTCTGTTTGCAATAATCCAGTCAATGCCCTCAATCAGGTCATTTGACCAACCCGAACCAGTATAGTCCATAACTTTGACTCCTACAAGCTTCGATTGCGGCGCAATGCCCGTCCATGCAGAGAAACCATCTGCTGGTGGCGTATAGGGCCAAGATACTGTAAATACTACGTAGAGATTGTCTATTCCAGCTGTTAGAGACATAGTAATATGGTACATGTCATAGCCGCCTGAAGGAGTCGAGGGCACGTTGTAAGTAAGATCATACCACGTTTCTTTATTCGGCGTGTTCACTTCGGCCATCCTAATCCAGCTTCCAGTACTGAGAGACTTGTCTCCATAGTAAAGTTGCAACGCGGAGAGTTTCCCTGCACGGGGACCTGGGTTTTTGTTTGTCCATTTCACATTGACTGTTATTGTGCCTGTTTTGTTCAGCATCATGCCACTTATGGGGTAAGTGCCAGTATCCTCGATTTGTCCAAGGTTAGCTCCCCATGTAGCCACAGCGTTTCCTGAACCGTCTATGCTGAAGAATCCGTTTCCAGCAGCCAACCCCGCCACGTGTGAGCCGTGTCCATCATCATCGTAGGGAGAGGTTGTGCCAGGGCTTATCTGGTCGTTCCATCCAACTATCTTCTTCGTGAAATCCTGGTCGCCAAACCCTGGCGAAAAATCTGGGTGAGAATCGTCTATGCCTGTGTCTACGATGGCGATGGATGAGTTCGAGTCTCCTTGAAGCCCCAAGCTGTTCCAGACGTAAGTTCTCGCACCCACCTGTGAAGCTGCGTATGCGATCGTGGCGTGAAATACCGCCTCCTTCTCAACTAGAAGAACATTAGGGTTGGACTTTGCGAAGTTTAGTATTCTATTGTAGGGTATTTGTCCGCCGAACCCATAGATTGCGTATTTCCATGGAGAGGTGGTTACGTACCCGCCGAACAAGGCGAAGGTGTTTGCGTCATAAGCTGTTGGTTCAGTTTTCAGGGCTACGATAACGTTTACGTAGTCTTCAGCGGTGCAGTTTGTCATTCTGTCAGCGATTTCTTGGTCAAGTGAGTCAGCAATGTCGTTGTTGTCTTGGTCAACCCAGGATGGTTTCCACATTTTAGGTGTGAATGTCAGATTCTTGCCACCGGGAGATGCTGTATGAAGCGTCGTTTCCATGGCGTTTCGTGTTTTTTCTTGTTTGAAATCTATGGGAGTGGCAGCTGGAATGGTGGAAAAAATGGAAAGAGTGAGCAGTGTGGACAGAAGAAGGATGTATAGGAGTTTTGTTCCGTTTCTTTTAGTCAAATTTGTTCCCTTTTGAATTGTAGGTAGGATAGTTTTGCATCGTTTTCTCGTCTACGATATATTATTGTTGGCGCCCAAGATTATTAAGATTACAGTTTACTTATTTCTAGAAGATAACTAGTTTCGAATGATGCT
>Ga0209991_10000253_pt1 | contig 23975 bp, 21 predicted proteins | sample ChitaG_FD_183167 | JGI IMG/M metagenome (GOLD analysis project Ga0209991, IMG submission 183167) | Deep subsurface microbial communities from South Pacific Ocean to uncover new lineages of life (NeLLi) - Chile_00310 metaG (SPAdes)... | ecosystem: Environmental > Aquatic > Marine > Oceanic >... | reverse complement strand
GATGGCCGACGCCGGCTTGGCGCCCACCACGATCTCCACCCGCTTCGCCAACGCGCGGGCCATATTCAGGGCTGCCCACCGCGACCGGGTCATCGCCATCGACCCCAGCGAAGGCGTTGTGCTGCCACGCAAGCGCCGCCTCGAGAACGCCATGGCCATCCCCGAACCACAGCAAGTCGGGATGATCATCGACGTCGCCGAGCCAAGCTTCCAGGCTTTGATCGGGTTGTGTGCGTTCGCCGGCCTGCGCCTTGGTGAGGCCGCCGCGATCCAGCTCGGTGACATCGACTTCCTGCGCCACACGATCACCATCGCGCGACAGATACGGCAAGGAGAAGGCTGCCATGAGATCGCAGACCCGAAATACGGCAGCGAGCGCACCGTGTACATCTGCGACGGTCTCACCGAGATGCTCGCCCTACACATCGAACACTTCGGAGTTCGCCCCGAGGGCTGGCTGTTCGTTGGCGCCAGCGGCAGACCCCCGAACCGGCAAACGGTGAACCGGTGGTGGCGGGCCACACTGCGGCGAGCAGGCCTGACCGGCATTCGGCTGCACGATCTTCGACATTTCTACGCCAGCGGCCTGATCGCCGCCGGATGCGATGTGGTGACCGTTCAGCGCGCGCTCGGCCACTTGAAGGCATCGACGACGCTTAATGCCTATTCACACCTGTGGCCGAAGGCCGAGGAACGCACCAGGGCTGCCGCTGAGGCGATCATGGCGGAAGCTCTCGGGGATTCTGCGGACTCTGTGCGGACTAAACAGCAGTAGCAACGCCCTGACCTGTGGGGTTAGCTTCTATAGACCATTGGAGCGCAGTGGTTTTCCATGTGTCGTAGTCGATGTCTTCATCGACGCTGAAAAATATAAGGGCCAGATCGGGGCCGCCGGCGGCGCCGTGCAGCTTCAGCGCCGTCGTGGCGTCTGCCACGCCACCGTCATACCCCCGGGTGAAGTCTGACGGCGACCGCGGCCAGCCGGGCTTGCCGTATTGGTAGCAGCTCACGACATGTAGGCCGAGTGCGCGCAGACCGTCGGTGTACTCACGGGTGACGGGCTTGAAATCGAATGTCGCACCGGGCCGCAATTCGGACACGTAGACCAGCGCCCCGTCATAGCCCGCCGATTTAATCTGCTCTGGTTGCACCAACCGGGTGGCAAAATCGAGCAGTCGCATGCCTTCGGCGGCGGCTGCTCGCGGCGCTGCGGCGGTGGCCGCCAGGCTGGCCCCAGCCGACAGCGCCGGAGCGATGGCCAGCGCGTACTTGAGGGCTTCGCGTCGGGTAACTGACGGGTTCAGGCCGGCGAGCGCATGCCTTAATTGGTGTCCGTTGTGCGGTTCGCGCTCGAAGCTCGTATCTTGACGGTCATGGGCGCATCCCCGCTGGACGGGCCCGGCGAACTCGTAAGCCGCCGTCGGCTGCTGCGGTTGGCCGGAATCACCGGTGCGGCGGTGGCCGCTGCTGCGTGCACGACCAGGCCCGTCTCTGCGCCCACGCCCAGCTCCGGGCCGGTGGCAATGGCAAGCCCGGCGACGGCGGGCGGTCTGTTACCGCGGCAGGCGCCGCCGGCGGTTCCTGTGTCGACCGCCGCGTCGGTGGGTCTGCTGTGCCGGGATGGTTGGGGTGCGCGGCCGGCTCGCCCTGGCGGGATCCCGCACACCATCTCCCGTATGACGCTGCATCACACCGCGGTGGTTTTGGGCGACAACCGCAACATCGCCTCGCGGCTTCGTCAGCATCAGCGCTACCACCAGGATCAGCAGGGGTGGATAGACATCGCCTATCACCTCGGTGTGGACCGCGACGGCAACATCTTTGAGCTGCGGACCCCCGCGCTCGCGGGCGATACGGCGACGAGTTACGACCCGACTGGGCATTTCCTCGTTGTCTGCGAGGGAGACTTCGATCAGGAGGCTGTGACCGAGGACCAGCTACATGGGGCTGCGCTTGCGTTCGCCTGGGCTGCACAAACCTTCGGTGTCGCAACCGACGCGCTTGCTGGTCATCAGCACTACGCTTCCACCACGTGCCCGGGAGCTAACCTGCAGGCCCATATCGACTCAGGGGAGCTGCGGCGCCGAGTGGAGGACCTAGTCGTGGCCGGCGCCGTAGATCTGCAGCCTTTGTGCGGGCCCGATGCGGCCGCGGTGGTGGCCGCCATCGAAGCCGGCTGAAAAACCCTCGCCAGCAGTGGATGAACACCCGGCTTAGCGGCGAAGTGGCTCGGTGTGTTGGCGCATCGGAAAATGGCTGCGGTTCCCGAGAAAACCTCGTTCCCTCCCACTAGATGACCCGGGATGTTGCTAAATCGATAGTGTCAACTGGTGTTGAAAGAAAGGTATTTGGATGGGAAACGTATTCGTCGTTGGCTCCATAAACATGGATGTCGTTGCCCAGGCTCCTCGCTTTCCGAAGCCGGGTGAGACGCTATTCGGAACAGCATTATCGACAATCCCCGGGGGAAAGGGCGCCAACCAAGCAGTAGCTGCACGGCGGTCGGGCGCCATCGTACGGATGTATGGGGCGCTCGGGAGTGACCCCTTTGGCGACACACTTCTAGCCTTCCTTGGCGAGGAACGTATCGACGTGTCAGATGTTGCTCGCGTCCAAGGATCCTCCGGCACCGCCATCATCGTGGTCGACTCCTCAGGTGAGAATTCGATTGTTGCCGTTCCGGCCGCGAATAATAGGGTGCGGCCATCTTTGTTACGGGACCTCAAATTTAGCGCGACAGATGTTGTGTTACTTCAGAATGAAATCCCAGAGGAAACCAATCAAGCAGTTGTTTCTAGAGGTGTCGATAGCGGTGCGACGACAATACTCAATATGGCGCCATTCAAGAAGCCCGATGATACCTATATAGATAAGGCGACTTACCTCATTCTAAATGAAACGGAGTTTGCCCTGCTTATTGCTGAACCCGTAGAAGCCATGACGCCCAGCCGGGTAGCCGGGTTACTAGCTGAAGGTGCTGGACCCGCCACGAATCTTGTCGTAACGCTTGGCGCCGAGGGATTGCAGGCGCGGATTGACAGTTCGGTCTTGGCGCTCAGCGGTCACAACGTTGAGCCGATTGACAGCACCGGCGCGGGTGACTGCTTTTGCGGAGCCTTCGGAGCCGCTCTTGCGAGCGGTAGGTCCCCGAGAGATGCCCTAGCGTGGGCGAACGGGGCCGCAGCCCTCTCCGTGACCACGCTGGGGGCCGGTCCCTCCATGCCCACGACAGCTCAAGTTGAAGCCTTCCTACGTTCGTGATGATCAGTCCGCAACGGCTTGACGGGCGAAAGAGCCTCGACAGCCCGAAGGCGCGGCCTTCGATGCGCGTTCCCCGCGTGCCATCGGCCGTCAAATGGGTTTGACCTGGTGTTTCTTGGTGCCCTCGGTGAGATTCGAACTCACACTGTACGGGTTTTGAATCCGTTTCCTCTGCCAGTTGGGATACGAGGGCAACCGGCGACGGCGGTTTGAAACAGCACGACGCGCGGCCTCCCACCATAGAGGATGGCCCCGGGGTCGCCCATCGTGCCCGCGACCGCCACAATGGCACCTATGACCGGGTCACAGACAGACTCTCCAAACCCTGCAGTCAAACCGCGCCGCGTCCTCGTGGCCGAGGACGAGGCGCTCATTCGGATGGACCTTGCCGAGATGCTGCGCGAAGAGGGCTACGAGATCGTCGGTGAGGCGGGCGACGGTCAGGAGGCCGTCGAGCTGGCCGAATCGCTCAAACCCGACCTCGTCATCATGGACGTCAAGATGCCGCGACGCGACGGCATCGACGCCGCGTCGGAGATCGCTGCCAAGCGGATCGCGCCGATCGTGATTCTCACCGCGTTCAGCCAGCGCGAGCTCGTGAAGCGGGCCCGCGACGCGGGCGCGATGGCCTACCTGGTCAAGCCGTTCAACATCAGCGACCTCATACCGGCCATCGAGGTGGCGGTCAGCCGTTTCAATGAGATGGCCGCGCTGGAAGAGGAAGTCGCGACGCTGTCCGAGCGCCTTGAGACCCGCAAGCTGGTGGAGCGCGCGAAGGGATTGCTGCAGGCCAATCAGGGGATGACCGAGCCCGAAGCCTTCAAGTGGATCCAGCGTGCCGCGATGGACCGGCGTACCAGCATGAAACGGGTCGCCGAGGTAGTTCTGGAGACCCTCGACACGCCCGCGTCCTCCTGATTTCCCGCCGAGACGATGGCCAGGTTACTTTGATTTCCGTGAGGTCAATAATTGGTCACGAGGGCCTCCTGGGGTCTCGTGCCTGTCCGACAGCGGTTACGGTTCGGTGTGATCCATTGGGGCGATCGCTCATCCGTTTGACATCGCTCATCCGTTCGACATCGCTCATCCGTTCGACATTGACAAATCAGGAGCCATCTCGATGAAGCATGGAACCCTTGCGCGCGCCTTCGCTGTGATGGGCATCGCCTCGCTCGCGCTGACCGCCTGCTCGAGCGACTCAGGAAAGGACGCCGCCGGCGGCGGTGAAAGCACTACCGGGGAATCCGCCGAGGTCGTCAACACCGACTGCAAACCCGCCCAGGCGACGGCGGGATCGGTACCGGTCACCACCCCGCTGAAGATCGGCACTCTGCTGCCCGAGACCGGCACACTGGCCTTCCTCGGGCCGCCCGAGGTTGCCGGTGTCCAGGTGGCCATCGACGAAGTCAACGAGGCCGGTGGCGTGTTGGGCCAGCCGGTGCAGTTGATCACCGGGGACTCTGGTGACACCACCACCGACACCGCCAACGTCACCGTCGACCGTCAGCTCGCCGACGGGGTGAGCGCGATCATCGGCGCAGCGTCGTCCGCAGTTTCGCTAAAGGTGATTGACAAGATCGCCAGCGCGGGCGTCGTGCAGTTCTCGCCGGCCAACACCTCCGACCAGTTTGTCTGCTATCCCGACAAGGGCATGTACTTCCGCACTGCACCCACTGATGTGTTGCAGGCCCAGGCGCTCTCGCAGTTGATCGCCCAGGACGGTGCGCAGCGCGTGGTGGTCATGGCGCTCAACGATCCGTACGGGACCGGCCTGGCCGCGAACACGGTCGCTGACCTCAAGGCGGCGGGTATTCCGGCGGACCAGATTAAGAAGATCGTTTACGACCCGAACGCCCAGTCCTTCAATGCTGAGGTCGACCAGGCCAAGGAGTTCAACCCGGACGCGGTTGCGGTCATCGGTTTTGAGGAGAGCGCCAAGATCCTGAGCCGGATGCACGAGGTCGGAATCGGGCCGTCTGACGGAATGCTGGTTTACGGCACCGACGGCAACATGGGCAACGCCCTCGGTGAGAGTGTCGCGACCGGCCTGCTGGCGGGGATGAAGGGCACGACTCCTCTGACCGCGATCGGCCCCGATTTCGAAAACCGGCTCAAGGCAGCTGATCCCGCGCTGATCGACTTCAATTACGCCGGTGAGTCCTACGATGCGGTAGTCATCACCGCGCTGGCAGCCGAGCAGGCAAAGTCGACGGCTGGGGTGGACATCGCCGCCAACATCATCAGCGTGACGCGGGACGGCGTGAAGTGCAACACGTTCGCGGACTGCCGGGACAGGATCATCGCCGGTGAGGATATCGACTACGACGGTGTGACCGGTGAGTTGGCTTTCGGTCCTGCGGGCGAGCCGAGCGTCGGCTCGTACGGCAGCCTGGAGTTCGGTGAGGACAACGCGCTCAAGACGAACGATTTCATCATCGTCCAAGGCTGAGGCGCATCAGCAGAACCGGGGCCGTTTGCACCTATGGGGGCGGGCGGCCTCGGAGCTGGTTTCAGCGCTCGCGGCTGCCGGCCAGTGTGCCCAGGTACAGCTCGATGACCTTGGGGTCGGTCATCAGGTTGCTACCGGTGTCGGTGTAGGCGTTGGTGCCCTGGTCCAGAACGTAACCCCGGTCGCAGATCTGCAGGCACCGGCGCGCGTTCTGTTCGACCATGATGATGGACACGCCTGCGGCGTTGATCTGCTTGCAGCGGATGAAGACTTCGTCCTGAAACATCGGCGACAACCCCGCCGACGGCTCGTCGAGCAGCAACACTGAGGGCTCCATCATCAGTGCCCGGCCCATCGCGACCATCTGACGCTCACCGCCGGACAGGGCGCCCGCCTTGACCTTCCTGCGCTCGGTCAGCAACGGAAACAGCTCGCTGACGAAGGCGAAGCGCGAGGTGAACTTCGACCGGCTCAGGTACACGCCCATCTCCATGTTCTCCTCGATTGTCAACGAGGGGAACACGTTGCGGTTCTGCGGTACGTAACCGACGCCCTTGGTCACCATCACGTGGGCAGGCGCCGACGTAATGTTCTGCCCACGCAGCATCACCGAGCCCGACCGCACGGGGATGAGCCCGAATAGGGTCTTGAGCAAGGTTGACTTGCCGGCGCCGTTGGGGCCGATGATCCCGACGATCTCGCCGTCCCGCAGGAACAAGTCGCAGCCGCGCAGGATGTCGACCTCCTGCAGGTAACCGGCCACCAACCGGTCGGCCCTCAGCAGTGAGCCTTCCGCCAGGCGTGCGTGTTCCTCAGACGTCGCAGCCGACTCGGCCGGCGACAATTCGGTTGGTGCGCCACCGGATTCGCTCATCGCATCTGGCCGTCGTCTTCGATTTCGGCCCTGACCGCCTGCTCGATCTGCTTCGCCAGTTTCGCTGTAGCGCCGACCGGGTTGCCGTGTTCGTCGAATTCGAGCGGCTGGTCATGGTGGCTGCCCAGATACGCATCTACGACCACGTCGTTGCCGGCCAGCAGCTCCGGTGCGGATTCGGCGATGATCGAGCCCTGGGACATCACCACCACCCAGTCGCTGATATCGCGGATCACGTCCATGTCGTGCTCGACGAAGATTACCGTCATCCCTTCTTCGGGTAGGGATTTCACGTGCTCTACCAGGCTCTGGGTCAATACCGGGTTGACCCCAGCCATGGGCTCGTCGAGCATGACTACCTTGGGATCGCTCATCAGCGCCCGGGACATTTCAAGCAGCTTGCGCTGCCCACCCGACAGCGAGCCGGCCATATCGTCTGCCTTGGCGTCGAGCTTGAAGCGGCGGAGCATCTCGTGTGCCCGTTCGGTGATCTGCGCTTCCTGGCTGCGCCAGGTCATCGGTAGCAATGAGGACAGGATCCGCTCGCCGTTCTGTTTTTGTGCGCCCAGCCTGACGTTGTCCAGCACCGACATCCGCGCCAACGCCTTGGTGAGCTGGAATGTGCGGACGACTCCTCGACGCGCCACCTGGTGTGGGTAAAGCCTGCCGAGGTTCTCGCCGTCGATCTTCCAGCTCCCGGTGTCGGGCCGGTCAAACCCGGTGAGAAGGTTGAACAGTGTCGTCTTTCCCGCGCCGTTGGGGCCGATCAGCCCGGTGATGGCGCCGCGCTGAATCTCCAGATGGTCGACGTCGACGGCCTTCAGGCCGCCGAAGGATCGCGAGACGTTCTCCACCACCAAGATGGGGTCAGGTTTGAGTGAACCCGGCTCTGGACGGGTGGCGGCGAACAACGTCGCCCGGTCGGTGCCGATTGTTTCGGAAGTGTCAACCATCGAGTTGGACCTCCCGTTTTCGTCCTAGCAGTCCCTGCGGCCGGAACACCATCAGCAGCGCGATCAGGATCCCCAACAGTATGAATCGAGTGGCGCCCACCTGCGCATCGGTGAGGGGCAGCAGCGGGTCGGGGCCGGCGATTGCCTGGCGCAGCACCGCATCGGGGACGGCCAGCAGGAACCAGAACAGCATCGCGCCCACAACCGGGCCGAAAACCGTTGCGGCACCACCCAGCAGCAACGCCCCGAACGCGTAGAAGGTCTGGGCGGTTGAGTAGAAGTCGGGGTGAACCGATTTGGTCTGCAAGGCATTGAAGACGCCACCCATGCCGCCGATGACGCCGCCGAGCACCAGTGCCTGCAGCTTGTAGACGAACACGTTCTTGCCAAGGGCGCGGGCGGCGTCCTCGTCTTCGCGGATGGCCCGCAGCACCCGGCCCCATGGGCTGTGGGAGAGCAGGTAGACAAAGGCGCACAGGATGAGAACCAGTGTCCAGCCCACGAGCATCGCCCACATGTCGTCACCGACGAACCGCACGCCCAGGATCGAGTACTGCTTGCTGGAGTCGAACGGGCTGAACCGGGTGAACGGGCCTGCGAAACCGTACAACCCGTTCGTCGACCCGGTCACCGGATCCGAGGCGGTCGACCGGAAGATCAATCTCAGCACTTCGGCAGCGGCGATGGTAGCGATCGCCAGGTAGTCGGCGCGTAGGCGCAGCGTCGGGATGCCCAGCAGGATGGCCAACACGGCGGCGGCCAGCAGCCCGACGATGACCCCCACCCAGAGCGGCTGCTGGTAGGTCACCGTCATGATGCCGACCCCGTAGCCGCCGAGCAGGGCGAAACCGATCTGCCCGAAGTTCAGCAGTCCGGTGTAGCCGAAATGCAGGTTGAGGCCAATGGCCAGCAGAGCGTAAAAGATTGCCGATGGGCCGACCATTTGGGCCAGCGATGCCTGCAGCGCAGCGACGAGGTCCACCTCGGAGTCACCCGACCCTTTCTCGGGAACCGAGGATGCCCTGGGGCCGCACGACGAGAATGAAGATGAGGATCAACAGGCCGCCGACGTACTTGAGGTCAGGGTCGATCACCAGGGTGGACAGCTGCACCAGGAGGCCGACGATGAGACAGCCCAGTAGCGCTCCGTAGGCGGTGCCGAGGCCACCGAGGATGATGCCGGCGAACATCAGCAACAGAAGTTTGAACCCCATCTCCCACTGGGCCCGTCCGCCGAGTTCCGAGAGGGCGAGTAGCACCCCGCCGAGTGCGGCCAACCCACCGCCTAGGCACCACACGAACATGATGACCCGTTCGACATTGATCCCGGAGGCCGCCGCGAGTTCCTTATTGTCCGACACCGCACGCATCGCCTTACCGATCGGCGTTTTCTGCAGCATGAGGGCGACCGCGACGAGGACCACCAGGCTGATCGCGATCGTGAGCAGATTGGTGTCGGTGATGGCGATCGGGCCCCACTGACGCTGCTGGCTGACGGTGGAGTCGGCGAAAGCCTGCGTCCGGTCCGAGAACGCCGCAAGGATCAGGTAGCGAAGGCTGATCGCCAAGCCGATCGAGACAACCAGCTGCGGTATCAGTCCTACTCGCCGCCGCCTCAGCGGATGCCATATGCCGGCGTTGTTCAGCCAGCCAACACCGATACCGGCGACGATGCCCAACACCGCGGCGCCGACCAGCGGAATACCGAAGGTCACGTTGAACATCCAGGTGAACACCGCCCCGAGAGTGACAAGCTCACCATGGGCGAAGTTGGTGAGCCCGGTTGTGCCGAAGATCAGGCTGAGCCCGATCGCCGCGACTGCAATGACGAGACCGAATCGCAGGCCGTCGATGACGAGCCGGATGACGCGTTCGTACAGCGGTGTTTCTATCGAGGTGCGGACCTCGCCGAAGAGGAACACCACCGTGTTCGTCCGTCCGGTGGCGACATCGCGGGTCACCGCGTTCTGCACGCTCACCCCCTCAGGCAGGCTCTCGGTGTCGACTTCGAAGGTGTACGTGCCCACGGGAAGCTTGAGACTCCAGCGTCCCTTGTCGTCGGAGGTGGCGGTATCGGCTTCCTGGCCCGCCTCGTCGAGTGCCCGGACCACAGCTCCGGGTACCGGCTTGCCCGCGTTGACGAGCCTTCCCGCCACCGGCGCTGTCTCGGGGTCGTCTGCAGAGGCTAAGCCCGCACCCAGGAACGTGGCCAACAGTAAGAAGGCGACAATCAGCAAGCCTCGTGCGGGTACACGAGCGCGACGGCCTACCAACGAACACCTCCGTCAGGGTCGACTCGCGCCAGGGCGCAGTGCACTCCCGGGCACTGTATAGCGTCCATGGGTACTAGCCCCGACATGATCATGCCGATCGTGTTGGGCGCGCTGCTCGTGGCCTTCGCGATTGCCGCACCCCCGGACCGGGTCCACCTGGGCACAATTCTGCTCAAGGGAATCGATTCCGGAGCCAGCACCCGTGCGGCGCTGCTGGATTTCGTCGGCAACTACGACGGGCAGGGGATAGCGCGGCGATATCGGTGGGTTGCCGACGGCGAGCTGCGGAATCCCTCGATCTGGATCTATCAGGTGCCGTGATGTCCGCGCGCTGGGTGCGCCGCCCTAACGTGCGACAACGACAGAGGATCCGTGCCCGAACAGTCCCTGGTTGGCTGTGATGCCGGCTGTGGCGCCCTCGACCTGACGTCCCGTGGCTTGGCCCTTGAGCTGCCAGGTCAGTTCACAGACCTGAGCGATGGCTTGGGCGGGGATGGCTTCCCCGAAGCAGGCCAGCCCGCCGGAGGGGTTGACCGGGATCCTGCCGCCGACGGTCGTGGCACCGCTGCGCAGCAGTTGCTCGGCGTCACCTTTGGCACAGAGACCGAGGTGTTCATACCAGTCGAGTTCCAGCGCGGTGGACAGGTCGTAGACCTCGGCCAGGCTCAGGTCTTCGGGCCCGAGGCCGGCCTCGGCGTAGGCGGCGTCGAGGATTTGGTCTTTGAACACCCGTTGCGGGGCGGCCACGACGGCCGTGGAGTCAGTGGCGATGTCGGGAAGCTCGGGAAGGTGCTGCGGATAACGCGGGGTGACGGTGCTGATCGCCCGTACCGAGGGCACGCCGTCGAGGGAGCCGAGATGCTTCTGTGCGAACGACTTGCTCGCCACGATCAGTGCTGCGGCGCCGTCGGAGGTCGCGCAGATGTCGAGCAGCCGCAGCGGCTCTGAGACCACCGGGCTGGCCAACACGTCGGCAACGGAGGATTCCTTGCGATAGCGGGCGTTGGGGTTGTTCAGACCGTGGCGTGAGTTCTTGACCTTGACCGCAGCGAAGTCTTCTAGCGTGGCGCCGTAAAGGTCCATACGGCGCCGGGCCAGCATTGCGAAGTACACGGTGTTGGTGGCACCGATCAGGTGGAAGCGTTGCCAGTCGGGATCGTCGCGGCGCTCACCGCCGACGGGGGCGAAGAACCCTTTCGGGGTGGTGTCGGCGCCGATGACCAACGCGACTTCGCAGAACCCCGCCAGGATTTGGGCGCGGGCGCTCTGTAGCGCCTGCGACCCGCTGGCGCAGGCTGCGTAGCTCGAGCTGACGGGCACCCCGTTCCACCCGAGCTTCTGGGCGAATGTCGCGCCGGCGACGAATCCGGGATAGCCGTTGCGAATCGTGTCTGCGCCCGCGACCAGCTGGATCTGGCGCCAGTCCAGGCCGGCTTCGGCGAGCGCGGCACGTGCGGCGACCACGCCGTACTCGGTGAAGTCGCGACCCCACTTGCCCCACGGGTGCATCCCAGCGCCCAGGATGTAGACGGGTTCCGGTGTCATCAGACGGTCCTCCATCCGTAGACGATGCGCTCGACCCCGTCGTCATCGACGTAGAGCGGCATCGTGGTCAGTTCCATCTCCATGCCTACCTTCAGGTCGGCGGCCAGGGTGCCTTCAACAACCTTGCCCAGCACGATCAACCCCTCCTCGGCCAGTTCGACCGCGGCCACCGCGAAGGGTTCGAATGGATTGGGTGCGTGATAGGGCGGGGGCGGCGCGTACCGGTTCTCGGTGTAGCTCCACAACGTCCCGCGTCGCGACAGCGGAACCTGGGCTAGGTCATCCCCGTCGCAGCCCGGGTTGGGGCAGTTATTGGCGCGGGGCGGAAAGACGTAGGTGCCACAGTGTTGGCACTTGCCTCCGACCAAGTGGGGCTGACCGGATTCGTCGGTGGCGAACCATCCGTCGACCGCGGGTTTAGTGGAAGCTGACACGCAGTCAGCGTACCGATTCTGGCCGGGAAACTGAAACGTGTTCTACTTCGTTACCCCGTGCCTGCGCAGACCAGAGGGTGCGCGGTCATTGCGGCCAGCACGTCGGCGATGTAGGGGTAGCGGCGGTCTACGTGTCGTGACCGGTGCCTAGAGTGAAGTCCGTGAGTTCAGCCAACACTGCATCGCCCGCGAAGGCCGGCAGGAAGGCAAAGGCCGATCAGGCTGCCAAGAAGCCCACTTTGATGCTTCTGGACGGCAATTCGTTGGCTTACCGGGCGTTCTACGCGTTGCCAGCTGAGAACTTCAAGACCCAGGGTGGGTTGACCACCAATGCGGTGTACGGCTTTACCGCCATGCTGATCAACCTGCTACGGGATGAGCAGCCAAGCCACATCGCGTCAGCTTTCGATGTGTCCAGGCAGACGTTCCGGTTGGAGAAGTACCCGGAGTACAAGGCCGGCCGGTCTGCTACCCCCGACGAGTTCCGCGGGCAGATCGACATCACCAAGGAAGTGCTGGGTGCCCTGGGCATCGCGGTCCTTGCCGAGGCTGGCTACGAAGCCGACGATGTGATCGCCACGTTGGCCACCCAGGCACAAGAGCAGGGTTACCGGGTGCTGGTGGTCAGCGGGGATCGTGATTCGCTTCAGTTGGTCAGTGACGACGTTACGGTCCTCTATCCACGCAAGGGTGTCAGTGAACTCACCCGGTTCACTCCCGAGGCGGTAGTGGAGAAATACGGGCTCACCCCTGTGCAATACCCCGATTTCGCTGCCCTGCGCGGCGACCCCAGCGACAACCTGCCGGGCATCCCGGGAGTAGGGGAGAAGACAGCGACCAAGTGGATCGCCGAATACGGTTCGCTGCAGGCCCTCGTCGACAATGTCGACAAAGTCAAGGGCAAGGTGGGTGATTCGCTGCGCGCGAACCTGTCCAGCGTCGTGCTCAACCGCGAGCTCACCGACTTGGTCAAGGATGTGCCGCTGCCGCACACCCCCGACACCCTGAGGCTGCAGCCGTGGGACCGGGATCAGATTCACCGGTTGTTCGACGACCTCGAGTTCCGGGTGCTGCGTGACAGGCTTTTCGACACGCTGGCATCGGCGGACCCCGAGGTCGAAGAGGGGTTCGAGGTCCGCGGCGGCGTGCTGGAATCGGGAACCTTGTCGGCGTGGCTGGCCGAGCACGGCCACGGTCAGCGGTTCGGGTTGGCCGTGGTAGGTAACCAGCTGGCTTTCGACAGCGACGCGACTGCGTTGGCGATCGTCGCCGCCGACGGCGATGGCCGCTACCTGGACACCTCGGGGTTGGCTCCCGGCGACGAGGCTGCGCTGGCCTCGTGGTTGTCGGACGCGGGCGCCTCGAAGGCACTGCACGAGGCCAAGCTCGCAATGCACGACGTTGAGGGTCGGGGCTGGATGCTGGCCGGGGTCGGCTCGGACACGGCACTGGCTGCCTACCTAGTTCGGCCCGGTCAGCGCAGCTTCGCCCTTGACGACCTGTCCCTGCGGTACCTGAAACGGGAGTTGCGCGCAGATAGCCCTGAGCAACAACAACTTTCACTTCTGGACGATAGTTTGAACGACCCGGGGGGAGTCGACGACCAAGCGGTGCAGACGTTGCTGTTGCGGGCAGGCGCGGTCAAGGACCTCGCCGATGCGCTGGACGGCGAGTTGGCGCGGATCGATTCCTCGCCCCTGCTGGGCAGCATGGAGCTGCCGGTTCAGCGGGTACTTGCCCAGTTGGAGACGGTGGGCATCGCGGTGGATCTGCACCGGCTCTCGGAGTTGCAGAGTGAGTTCGCCAGCCAGGTTCGCGATGCCGCCGAGGCCGCTTATGCCGTGATTGGCAAGCAGATCAACCTGGGTTCGCCCAAGCAGCTCCAGGTGGTGCTGTTTGACGAATTGGAGATGCCGAAGACCAAGCGCACAAAGACGGGCTACACCACCGACGCCGACGCACTGCAATCACTTTTCGACAAGACCGGGCACCCGTTCCTGCAGCATCTGTTGGCACACCGCGATGCGACCCGGCTCAAGGTGACGGTGACCGGGCTGCTGAACGCGGTTGCGTCCGACGGGCGCATTCATACAACGTTCAACCAGACGATCGCGGCGACCGGTCGACTGTCATCCACCGAGCCGAACCTGCAGAACATCCCTATCCGCACCGAGGCCGGACGGCGGATCCGCGACACTTTCGTGGTCGGCACGGGATACGCGGAGTTGATGACAGCCGATTACAGCCAGATCGAGATGCGGATCATGGCGCACCTGTCGCAGGACAAGGGCCTGATCGAAGCGTTCAACACCGGTGAGGATCTGCACTCGTTCGTCGCGTCGCGCGCGTTCTCGGTGCCTATCGACGAGGTCACCGCCGAACTGCGGCGTCGGGTCAAAGCGATGTCGTACGGGTTGGCCTATGGATTGAGCGCCTACGGCCTTGCCTCGCAGCTCAAAATTTCCACCGAAGAGGCGAAGGTGCAGATGGAGCAGTACTTCGACCGGTTCGGCGGGGTGCGCGACTACCTGCGCGACGTCGTCGACCAGGCCCGCAAGGACGGCTACACCTCGACCGTCTTCGGTAGGCGGCGCTACCTGCCGGAACTCGACAGCAGCAATCGCAACGTGCGCGAGGCTGCCGAACGCGCTGCGCTCAACGCGCCGATCCAGGGCAGTGCCGCCGACATCATCAAGGTCGCGATGATCAACCTCGACCAGGCGATCAAAGACGCCGGGCTGGCGTCCCGCATGCTGCTGCAGGTGCACGACGAGCTGCTGTTCGAAGTCGCCGATGGTGAGCGGGGTGTTCTCGAGGCGCTGGTGCGCGAGTACATGGGTAACGCCTATCCGCTTGACGTGCCCCTGGAGGTCTCGGTGGGATACGGGCGTAGCTGGGATTCAGCGGCGCACTAAGCGCGGAAGCCAGCCATCCGAGCCAACGCAGGCGACGCGCTCCGCGATGCGTACACCCAGTGGGTCTCCTCGTTGAGCAGCGCCGCCACCCGTGGGTCACCGAAACCGCGGTCGATGCGATCGCGCACGAACGCCAATTCGATGACCTGATAGGCAAATCTCTGTACGGATTTTCCGGCCGGTTTCCCACCGAGCCGCGTCGCCTCGGCTACTGCCAACTTGCGCATCCGGATAGACCCCAGCCAGGTCGCCTCGTTGGGCGTCACCACGCCCGCGGCCACCATGCCGGGCAGCTTGGCGGCAACGACTCGCTGCTCGCGGCGCCGGCTGTAGACGGCCAGCGTGATCGCCAGCCCGAATATCGGCATCATCCACAACACGTACACACCGACGTAGGTCTCAACGCCCAGCATCGACGAGCCGTTCCACATGGCGTGCAGTACGACAGCACCGATATAGCCGAGCAGGATGGCGCCGGCCTTGGCGATGGGGCTTCGGTTGTGTAGCGCGAACCACACGCCGAGAGCGAACAATGTGGTGAACAGCGAATGTGCAAACGGCGCCATGATTAACCGCAGCGCCGCGGTGACCAGCGAGTCGGTGAGTGATTCGCCGTTGGCGATGTAAAGGATGTCCTCCAGCCAGGCGAAACCGGCACCGACCAATCCCGCGTACACCAGACAATCGGTCAACGAGTTCAGTTCTCTGCGGCGTGCACCGGTCATCATGAGCAGCAGGAACAGGCCCTTGGCGGCCTCCTCGGTGACCGGTGCGCCGACTACGAGAGTGGCCGCGCTGGTCCCCACCGATTGCGCTGCATCAACGACCGGGTTGAGCAACGCTGTGAGGAAGATTTGGAGAACCGCCGCGATGACGACGGCGGCCGACGCGCCCCAGATGAACGCGAAGACGAGCAGGCGTGGGGGTTCGGGCTCGAACCTGTCGAGCCACAGGTAGGCCAGCACCACAATCGTCATCGCGACACTGGACAGCACGAAGCCGACCGCCGTACCGACAGGATTGAGCGCGGTCAACAAGATAACGACGAGACCCGCAACCGTGCCGAGCGCGATGATCACGCCCAGCGGTGCTCCGACCTTCCGGACGCGGCGCGCAAACGCCGCTGGAGCGTGAGCGGGTTGACCGTATGCGCCTGAATGAGACACCTCAGTAGGGTAGCTGTACCGAGTCGTGAGTTTGTCCTGCGTGTACCCGGTCGAGTAACCTCTGCACGTACCTGTATGCGCACCAATAGCAGGTACAGATCATGAAATACAACCCGTCCCTTCGATCACACCTGTCCGGAGCAACCCACCAAATGCCAAGTCCCTCCGTCACCTCGCCGCAAGTAGCCCTTAACGACATCGGCTCGGCTGAGGATTTTCTCGCTGCCATCGACAAGACCATCAAATACTTCAACGATGGCGACATCGTCGAAGGGACCATCGTCAAGGTTGACCGTGACGAAGTCCTACTCGACATCGGTTACAAGACCGAAGGTGTCATTCCTTCCCGAGAGCTCTCCATCAAGCACGACGTAGACCCCAATGAGGTTGTGTCCGTCGGCGATGAGGTTGAAGCTCTTGTTCTCACCAAGGAGGACAAGGAAGGACGACTGATCCTGTCCAAGAAGCGGGCGCAGTACGAGCGCGCTTGGGGCACGATCGAAGAGCTCAAGGAGAAGGACGAGGCCGTCAAGGGCACCGTCATCGAGGTCGTCAAGGGCGGCCTGATCCTGGACATCGGTTTGCGCGGCTTCCTGCCCGCCTCCCTGGTCGAGATGCGGCGAGTCCGCGATCTGCAGCCGTACATCGGCAAGGAGATCGAGGCGAAAATCATCGAGCTCGACAAGAACCGCAACAACGTGGTGCTTTCCCGACGCGCGTGGCTGGAGCAGACACAGTCGGAGGTGCGCAGTGAGTTCCTCAACCAGCTGACCAAGGGCGCCATCCGCAAGGGTGTGGTGTCCTCGATAGTCAACTTCGGCGCGTTCGTCGATCTTGGCGGCGTCGACGGCCTGGTGCACGTGTCTGAGCTGTCGTGGAAGCACATCGATCATCCCTCCGAGGTCGTCAACGTCGGCGACGAGGTCACCGTCGAGGTTCTCGACGTCGACATGGACCGCGAGCGGGTTTCGTTGTCACTGAAAGCGACTCAGGAAGATCCGTGGCGGCACTTTGCGCGCACTCACGCGATCGGCCAGATTGTTCCGGGCAAGGTCACCAAGTTGGTGCCTTTCGGCGCGTTCGTCCGTGTCGAGGAGGGCATCGAGGGCCTGGTGCACATCTCGGAGCTTTCCGAGCGTCACGTCGAGGTTCCCGACCAGGTGGTTCAGGTCGGTGACGACGCCATGGTCAAGGTCATCGACATCGACTTGGAACGCCGCCGCATCTCGCTGAGCCTCAAGCAGGCCAACGAGGACTATGCCGAAGAGTTCGAAGCGTGGAAGTACGGCATGGCCGACAGCTACGACGATCAGGGCAATTACATCTTCCCCGAGGGTTTCGACGCCGAGACCAACGAGTGGCTTGAAGGCTTCGAGAAGCAGCGTGACGGGTGGGAGGCGCGCTACGCCGAGGCGGAGCGTCGCCATAAAATGCACACTGCACAGATGGAGAAGTTCGCTGCCGCCGAAGCCGCCGAGGCCGCAGCGCCGGCCTCCGACGGTGCCTCACGTTCCGAGGAGCCAAGTTCGGGTGGATCGCTCGCCAGCGATGCGCAGCTTGCTGCTCTGCGGGAAAAGCTCGCGGGCAACGCGTAAAACGCTACGAACGAGGGCCCCGACTCATCACGAGCCGGGGCCTTCGTCGTGTGCGTCTCCTCGAGCGTGAAGCCGCCTTCACGCTCGAGCGCGGGTGTGAAGGTAGCTTCACACCCGCGCGGGCCTTCCCCTTTCACGGTCAGTTTCACCTGCCTGACAGACTGGTCCGGTGTTGCGTATCGGATTGACCGGAGGAATCGGCGCCGGCAAGTCCACGGTTTCTGCCACATTCAGTGCACTCGGAGGGATCGTGGTCGACGGCGATGTGATCGCCCGGGAGGTCGTTGAACCGGGCACCGATGGTCTGGCCAGTCTCGTTGAGGCCTTCGGTGAAGCAATTCTGCTCCCCGATGGGGCGCTGAACCGGCCCCAACTGGCCGCGATCGCATTCAGTGATGAGCAGAAGCGCACGACGCTGAATGGCATCGTGCATCCCCTTGTGGCGCAACGTCGTTCGGAGCTGATTGCAAGCGCGAAGGAGGCCGAGGCCAACCCGGTGATCATCGAGGACATTCCGCTTCTCGTCGAATCGCAGATGGCGGCGATGTTCCCTTTGGTGGTGATTGTGCACGCCGACACTGAAACGAGGGTGACACGACTCGTCCGGCATCGGGGCTTCAGCGAGCAAGATGCGAGGGCACGCATCGCCGCGCAAGCCAGCGAGGAGCAGCGGCGCGCGGTGGCCGATGTCTGGCTGGACAACTCCGGCGCCGCCGGAGAACTTGTCGAGCGGGCCCGCGCGTTGTGGCACGAGCGTATCCAGCCGTTCTCCGACAACCTTTACGCTGGTCGGCCGGCGCGATCGCGGCCGCCTCTGGTGTCCCCAGATCCGCAGTGGCCCGCTGCGGCTGAGCGGATTCTGGCGCGGCTGCGGACCGCGTGCGGACACCGAGCGTTGCGCATCGACCACATCGGCTCTACCGCGATTCCGGGGATGGACGCCAAGGACGTGATCGACATGCAGGTCACCGTCTCCTCGCTGGAAGTCGCTGACGAACTCGCCGCCGCACTCCTTGAGGCCGGATATCCGCGCACGTCCATCTCTCGGGATGTCGGCAAGCCTGACGGACGCAGTACCGTGGCTGCGTTCAACCATGTGGACGACGAATCTCTGTGGCTCAAAAGGCTTTATTGCTCGGCCGATCCGGCGCGGCCGACCAACGTGCATGTCCGGGTGGACGGCTGGCCAGGTCAGCAGTTCGCGCTGTTGTTCGTCGACTGGCTGACAGCGAACCTCCAAGCCCGCTCGGACTACGTGGCGCTCAAACGCACGGAGGCCAGTCGGGGGCTGGATGGCGTAGGCGCCTACGCCGACGGAAAGGAGCCGTGGTTCCTGGATGCCTATCGAAGAGCATGGGAATGGGCGGACACAACGGGCTGGCGCCCCCGCGGTTAGACAGGCGGAAGCGGAGACTCGACGGGCAGCGCAGGTTCTACCGGCGCCTGCCCCTGGGCTGGCGGCGCGGCCGGGTCCACGGGAATAGTGTTGGCGAGCCCGCTTACGGGCGCTTCACAGTTCAAAGCGCCGAAGTCAGGATCATCGCGCTGGGGGCGCACCCGAGGTGCGATGAAGTCGTCGGCTTGTGCGACCACGGCGTTGTCGACGAGGATTTGGCAGTGCAGGTTCGCCGAGTACGGCCACTGGATCGACACCCGCAGGTTGGCGGTTTGGGACGCTGGCAGGACGGTGTTTACCTCGAACACGCGGCCGGGGACCATCGTCGGGTTGGCCGTCTGCAGCCTGTCGTCCTCGGCCCGATAGGTGATCGCTGTGCCGCGCGACACACCGTCCACGCGTACCCGGTATAGGACGTTGTGCAGTAGGTCCTGGTCTGGCGCGGGCGCCTCCACCGATGGCTGGGGTTCGGGATCAGCCAGCGCGGTCGCGGGGGACAATTGCCACACCGTGAGCGTCGCAATCGCGGCCCCGATGGCCGCAAAGGCCGTCCGTGCCCGTCTGCTCACCTTCATGGGAACGATTCTAGGCTTCCCGCCACGTGAGGACCATTCCGCTGCCAGCAAGCCAGCGGTGCAGATCGTAATCGTGCCTGGCCAGAGCCTCGATAGTGGCGAGCGCGGTGTGGATTGCTCGTTCGCCGCGCTCAGGGCTGAGGAGACCGTGAGCGACCGCGGCACACAGTTCGTCGACATCGGCGACCTGCACGCTCGTGCCGGTACGAACGACCAGGTCGAGGTAGAAATCCTCGCCTCGCCATCTCGTCGGTCCCGCTATGTATTCGCCGATATCGAGGTAGAAATCCTGGTCGCGCTCGTGGCCGGGGTTGAAGTGGAACACCGTCACCCGAAGTCCCAGTACCGGCAGCAACCACGATTCGATGTAGTGGAACTGCGCCCGTCCCGGGGTAGGCCTGGCCATATAGAGGCCCCACGGCTGGACGGTGTAGACGTCGACAGCTCTGACGACCCCCTTGGGGTCGGTGTTGGTGTTGGCCGCTAGGTCGAATATCTCTTGCTTGGGAGGATGGATACCGACCAGAATATGCCCCGAGTAGGGAACCGCGGGACGATCGCGGGACCCGACAGGCCCAGAGTTTGTCGGGGCGGCGTTCTAGGCTGGCGAGTATGGCCTTTGCGACTGAACGCCCCGTGCTCGCGCACTCGCAGTACCGCGACGTGGACGAGATCGTGCGCGAAGGCGGTCGCTTCGAGGTGGTCAGTGAATTCGAGCCTGCTGGTGATCAGCCGGCCGCGATCGAGCAGTTGGAACGGCGGATCCGCGAGGGAGAGCGCGACGTGGTCCTGCTCGGTGCCACGGGCACCGGCAAATCGGCGACCACGGCATGGCTTATCGAGCGTCTCCAACGACCCACCTTGGTGATGGCTCCGAACAAGACGTTGGCGGCCCAGCTGGCAAATGAGCTTCGGGTGATGTTGCCGCACAACGCGGTCGAGTACTTCGTCTCCTACTACGACTATTACCAACCCGAGGCCTACATCGCCCAGACAGATACCTACATCGAGAAGGACAGCTCGATCAACGACGACGTGGAGAGGCTGCGTCACTCGGCGACTTCCAGCCTGCTGTCGCGCCGTGACGTCGTGGTGGTGGCGTCGGTGTCCTGTATCTACGGCCTGGGCACCCCGCAGTCTTACCTGGACCGTTCCGTGGAACTGAACGTCGGCGACGAGGTTCCCCGCGACGGACTGTTGCGACTGCTGGTCGATGTTCAATACGATCGCAACGACGTGGCGTTCACCCGAGGTTCGTTCCGGGTCCGCGGCGACACCGTCGAGATCATTCCTTCCTACGAGGAACTCGCGGTCCGCATCGAGTTCTTCGGCGACACGGTGGAGGCGCTGTACTACCTGCACCCGTTGACCGGTGACATCGTCCGCAAGGTTGATTCGTTGCGCATTTTCCCGGCCACGCACTACGTTGCCGGCCCCGAGCGGATGGTTCAGGCGATCTCGACCATCGAGGCCGAACTCGAGGAGCGGTTGGTCGAGTTGGAGGGGCACGGCAAGCTGCTGGAGGCTCAGCGGTTGCGGATGCGTACCAACTACGACGTCGAGATGATGCGACAGGTCGGATTTTGTTCTGGGATCGAGAACTATTCGCGCCATATCGACGCCCGTCCCGCCGGGTCGGCGCCAGCCACCTTGATCGACTATTTTCCCGAGGATTTCCTGCTTGTGATCGATGAGTCGCATGTCACAGTGCCGCAGATCGGTGGCATGTACGAGGGTGACATGTCGCGCAAACGTAACCTGGTCGACTTCGGATTCCGGCTGCCCTCCGCAGTCGACAACCGGCCGCTGACATGGGAGGAGTTTGCCGATCGGATCGGCCAAACGGTGTATCTTTCGGCCACCCCGGGTGCGTTCGAGCTGAGTCAGGCCGCCGGCGAGTTCGTCGAGCAGGTGATCCGGCCGACCGGACTGGTCGATCCGCAGGTCGTCGTCAAGCCGACCAAGGGACAAATCGATGATCTGATCGGGGAGATCCGCAAGCGCACCGAACGTAACGAGCGTGTTCTGGTCACCACGCTGACGAAGAAGATGTCCGAAGACCTCACCGACTACCTGCTAGAGATGGGGATCCGAGTCCGCTACCTGCACTCCGAGGTCGATACGTTGCGCCGGGTCGAGTTGCTGCGCCAGTTGCGGCTGGGGGAGTATGACGTGCTCGTCGGAATCAATCTTCTTCGTGAGGGACTCGACCTTCCCGAGGTGTCGCTTGTCGCCATTCTCGACGCTGACAAGGAAGGCTTCCTGCGCTCACCGCGCAGCCTGATTCAGACAATCGGACGCGCTGCAAGAAATGTCTCGGGCGAGGTGCACATGTACGCCGACAGGATGACCGACTCGATGAAGCAGGCCATTGACGAGACGGAGCGGCGGCGCTCCAAGCAAATCGCCTTCAACAAAGAGCGCGGTATCGATCCGAAACCATTGCGCAAGAAGATCGCTGACATTCTCGACCAGGTCTACCGTGAGGCCGACGACACTGAGTCCGTGGAAATCGGTGGTTCTGGCCGCAACGCCTCCCGAGGCAGGCGTGCGCAAGGCGAGCCCGGTCGCGCGGTCAGTGCGGGTGTCATCGAGGGCCGCGACACCTCCAATATGCCGCGCGCCGAGCTGGCTGACCTCATCAAAGACCTCACTGCGCAGATGATGGCCGCCGCCCGCGATCTCCAGTTCGAATTGGCCGCCCGCATCCGCGACGAAATCGCCGACCTAAAGAAAGAACTCCGCGGCATGGATGCCGCCGGCCTCCAGTAAGTCCGCGGCATGGATGCCGCCGGCCTCCAGTAAGTCCGCGGCATGGATGCCGCCGGTCTCCAGTGATGTGTCGTCAACTGCGGTCAAGCTCACTGTGGCCGAAGGCATCTGCGCTCGTGTCCGCCGATGTGGGGTGTGACGACGCCGGTGGATCCCCGCTAGGAGCCCTGGGCTCCCAATGTAGTTCGGGGGTCGGGGCTTTGGGTGTAACCGCCGTCACGAAATAGACACGATGGTGACCTTCGTGGCGCCGAAAGGGGCCGATCCTGGGCAAATACGGTCTCGGTGTCGTGATTCGTACCCATGCCCGGCTGATACCGGGTTAGTGTCTGTGGCGTTGCACCTGACGCTGGGAGGATATGGATGAACACCTATCAAGCCGTAGTGGTTGGTACGGACGGGTCAGATTCGTCGTTTCGGGCCGTAGACCGCGCCGCTCAGATCGCCGCCGGGGCTGACGCGAAGCTCATCGTCGCGACGGCCTACCACCCGCAGAGCGAAGATCAGCAAGGCTCTAACGCGCTCAAGGACGAGAGCTACAAGCTGAAAGGAAATGCCCCGATATACGACATCCTGCACGACGCGCGGGATCGCGCCACAGCTGCCGGCGCCAAGGACATCGAAGAGAAGGCCGTCGTCGGCGCACCTGTGGAAGCTCTTGTCGAGCTGGCCGAGGAAGTGGGCGCCGACCTGCTGGTGGTGGGCAATGTTGGACTGAGCACGGTGGCCGGGCGGTTACTCGGGTCAGTTCCCGCCAATGTGGCGCGGCGGTCCAAGTCCGACGTGCTGATCGTTCACACTTCCTAAAACGGAGCCGACATTCGGTCGCCCGTGGGGCGGCACTTTGGCAGCCCGGGTTCGCTGCACGTCAGGCGGTGGACGCGCCTGCGACGTTGAGTTTGCCGCCCGATGCGCGTACTCATCGCCGTGTCGAGATTGGACTCGCTGTACACACGGCTCAGGCGTGCCCCGCGCTGCCCTCTGCGGTCTGACTGGGGTCGTTTCAGAAGCCGGGCATGCCGGGTATGTTCGAACCTCCGATGCCGCCGCCGCCCGTGACGACCGAAGGGTTGGTGGGGGACATTACGTCGTACCCGCCAACAGCGCACTCCCCGGTGTGCGGCACGCATCCGGGATAGCTTGGATTCTGCGGAGCAGCAGGAGCAGCAGGAGCAGCCGTTGGGCCACCAGGGGTGGCATTGGCGCATGCGAGGTTCTGGGGATCGGCAGCGCAGTCTGCTGGATTATCGGGTTGAGCCACGACATTCGGAGCGCAGAGGATGGCCGATGCCGTGAGGACGCCGCAGCCGATGAGGCACCTGAAGCCGATGGTGTTCATCTTCAAATGGTAGGCACTCTGACCTTAGGCAGGGATGGATTCTGCGGATGGCGCTCATTGGACTGGCAATACGTTGGCGGTTAAACCTGACATCGTGCAGCCCTCGCGCGAACTACCAGCCGCGTTCGCGCCATTCCGCTAGGTGCGGACGTTCGGCACCGAGCGTGGTGTCGTCGCCGTGACCGGGATAGATGGCTGTGCCGTCCGGGTACCGCGCGAACACCTTCGTTTCGAGGTCGTCTATCAATGACTTGAACTCGTCTGGGTGTGTTGTCCGTCCAGGACCACCGGGAAACAGACAGTCACCGGTGAACAGCTGGACCTCATCGCCGGCGGCCGGACCGGCCATCGCCAGTGCAACCGAGCCAGGCGTGTGGCCGCGCAGGTGGATGACGTCGAAGCTGAGCTCGCCGACGTTGACAGTGTCG
>Ga0209991_10000251_pt1 | contig 24135 bp, 27 predicted proteins | sample ChitaG_FD_183167 | JGI IMG/M metagenome (GOLD analysis project Ga0209991, IMG submission 183167) | Deep subsurface microbial communities from South Pacific Ocean to uncover new lineages of life (NeLLi) - Chile_00310 metaG (SPAdes)... | ecosystem: Environmental > Aquatic > Marine > Oceanic >... | reverse complement strand
CGTGAGTATCCATATTCCGAAATACCCAATTAGTCCAACAATTCCGATAATAAGCACTACCCACTCTGGCATTTTCGTTTCCTTTCTTTCGCTTCTCCAAGCATATAGCTGGAGCCGTGGATTACTTACGCAGTTTCCACGGAAAATTCATTCTTCCCGCATAACCCATTAAAGTTTAATAAGCTTTGCGGGGAAAAGAACTCTCTTTTAAACAAGAAACGGCCCTGGAGAGAGCCGCCTATGATGAATTAAGTATGAAAATTTCGCTCTCTCCTCTTACACCTACATTATATCATACCCCTTTAGATTTGTCAAGAGTAAGGAGCGGATATCAAAAAACCGCCTTCTTGGCGATTAATAAAACAAAAGAGCCTCGGCTGGTGCCTGAGGCTATTGTAAAACTACTATTTGTTAAACTTATCTTGTTATCGACTCTTTGCTACCCCTTGAATAAAACCCATCAGGTAATCGGGAGCAAACTCATTTTCTCCTACGATAATATCGCCATATCTTTTGATTAGGCTCGGCTTCTCCCCTTCGTTCTGGGGTATGTCCCGTCGTTCTATGGATGTCATTCCGTTTGGAGAACGACTCATCTCCCAGAATTCTTCTCCGTGGGTCTCCGTGTTCAGAACAGTTGCCCGAATCGTAACTGACTGCACTATCATGGCTTCCCTCCTTGCTGTAAGTGTGCTACCCTCCGATACTTAACCCTATTACATCCTTAGTTATTTGTCAAACTAAAAACCGCCGTCTTGGCGATTTTAAATGTTTTTAATAGCTTTTATTTTTTATATCTTCGCTCATTAGTTTTATAACCAGTATCTGATGACCAAATAAGAAATAGTCTCTTTTTGAATCCCCCTTTGATTTTTTTGCCTTCTTTTTGGGCGTTTTTTATTTGTTGATTTGTAATTCCTTTAAATTTCTTTATTTCTTGAATAACATCTAAAACATCGGCTAACTCTGAAATCAATTTCTTTTTAGTTTTTGCGTTAAGCAAACCGTCTGCCTCTTCGCCTACTTTCTTTATGAGTTCTTTTTCAAAACCTTTTGCTTTTAATTTTCTTATTTTAAAATCGCCCCCGTTCTTTTTAATCTTTTCGGGTATTTTATCACGAATTAGCTTGTTGTAATATATCTTTCTCATATATTTTATTCTACTCGCAAACCACCTTATTTGCGATTTATTGCTCTTCAAATTTTACTTCTTCTGGGAATAGTAGTTGAAATGGGTAACCTACATAATTTCTTTTTATTTTTCCGCATCCCATCTCTTTAAGAAAATTTATCATTTCTTCTGTAATTTTCTTGGGGTCAACCTTATCATCCTTGCCAATATATTCAATCTCTACAAAATCACCAAGTCCTTTTACTGAATCTACGGCAATTTCATAATCTTTGCGTGTCCAGATTTTTCTTAATTTATCAACCTTAACAACAGATTTAAAGTTAAGAGTATCTAATATCTTTTTTAATTGCTTTAAATCTTCTATTTTAGTTTCGTATTCGTCGCAATAATGGCTTTTACCGCTCTCATCATAATGCCAGTTCTTATAATTTATGGAGTATTTACCACCTGAATCTCTTAATCTTAACCATTCTTTTACTGGCCGAACCTCAATAAAATTACGATGAGTTGGAGAAAAATACTCATCTATTTGGTGGCTTTCTCTTTTAAAATCAGCATTCTTTTCCAAGAAATCTATTAAAGACTTGCTATTTTCGATATTAACTTGGATTTCAATTTCAACATTATTCATATTCCTATTCTATCAAAAAACCGCCAAAATGGCGATTGATTATAAAAAGTGTCTTCTTATTGTCTTTTTCTTTTCTTAAGAAATAACACTATAGTACCTATTACACCGACCAGAAAACCCAAAGGACAAACAATAATTGCCAAAAGGAAAAAGAACGGCTCATCACCTAAACCAACTCTTTCCCAAAAGTCCTGGCCAAAAAAGTAAATAAACAAACCGTAAACAAGATTGTGTAAGATAGCAAAAACAGGAAATCCTACAGCAGAAGCCCCTGTTAATAATAAAAACTTTTTAAGCCATCCTTGCGGTCCCTCCGCTTTTTTCTTCACAATCAAAACTATCAACGCCAGGCCCAATACAAAGAAGGCGGCCCAAGAAATAAACATAAGGGGAATCACATATATCCTCAATGATACTGGAATCAACGGCATCAGCATCATGTCGATTACTACCACCACAAAAACTCCCACCAATGCCCAAAATATTGTTGTAATTGAAAACCCTTTCATCCTTATTTATTCTACCAAAAAACCGCCTTCTTGGCGATTAGATGACGCGGCTCGGTCGGCCTCGATACTGCGGACTGGTGCTGGCATCCTCGGTCTAGAACCTGCATTTTAAGGGGAATTTCGGGGGTTTGAGGCGTGTCTCATTGACGCGTCTCGGTCGGGGCCTTTTAAAGCTAAAATGAGACAAATGAGACACTACTTAGGGGTATATTTTGGTGTCTCATTTAAGATACGTCTGGCTTCATTACTTGCTATTACCTACGGGCCTGGATAACGGGGGGAGAGCTGAATTGTTTTTGCCGTATAACTTCCGTCAGAATTTTGTTCGCCGCTAACTGTAATTTGTTTGTCAGTTTCAATGTCTTCCATTGAACCGTCAGTTGTTTTTGATACTTCGGTCAAATCGGAAAAGAAAACAATTTTTGAACCACCATCTTGCAATTTTAGAGTTAAGCTTTGTTCATCTTTTGTAATAACCTCACCGCTAAGAAATCCAGAGCCGGCTCTTCTTCCAAGTCCTCCCTGAAAACTTTCTCCTATATTTCCTTGAAAAAGATGTTGCCGTTGTTCTGGAGATAAGTCTTGAAAGTCCTGACGAGAAAAATCATTCAAAGGACTTTTACTTTGTCCATATTTCATTCCTCCATAAAATGCACCACCTCCTATAATAATTAATGTAATAATAATTGGGACTATTTTTTTCATAGTTTTATTCATAGCGTAATGCTTCAATAGGATTAAGTTTGGCTGCCTTCTGGGCAGGATAATAACCAAAGACAATCCCAATGCCGGCAGATACGCTAAAAGCTAAAATAATTGAAAATAAAGAAATTTTTGTAGCTATACCAGTAAAAAATGTCACTCCATAAGCCAATCCACTTCCTAGAATTATTCCGACGACTCCGCCAAGAAAAGTAAGCATCACTGCCTCAGCTAAAAATTGCAAGCTAATGTCTGCTCTTTTTGCTCCAATAGCTTTACGAAGACCGATTTCTCGAGTTCTCTCAGTTACCGTAGTCATCATCATATTCATGATGCCGATACCACCGACAACAAGAGAAATTCCAGCAATTGCTGCCAGTAAAATAGTCATTGTATTGGTTATTGAAGAAGCAGCTGTAAGAATATCTTGTTGGCTTAAGGTATTAAAATCAGCCATCTGAGGATCGCTGATATTATGTAGCCTCAAAAGAAGATTAGTAATTCCAGTTTGAACTTGGGCCATTGCTTGGGAATTTTCAGCTTGGACGCTAATTATTGAAATATAATTAACGCCAGCTAAAAATCTTTGAGCAGTTGTTATAGGAATGAAAACTATGTCATCTTGGCTACCAAAACCAGTTCCACCCTTAGATTGAGTAAGACCAATCACTTTAAAATTGATGCCACTAATCCTTACTGTTTGGCCGATCGGATTTATCCCCTCACCAAAAAGATCGTCTCGTGTAGTAGGACCTAGAACTGCTACTTTTGACGTACTACGGACATTTTGATCAGAAATAAAAGAACCCTGAGCTATTTCAATATTTTTCACTGAGGGATAAACAGAAACCGTTCCTACTATTTGAGTATTAGTATTTTCCCCTTTGAATACTACCTGATAACGTTGAGAAAGTTCTGGTGCTACGGCTTGCACATTAGGAACTTCTTGGGCTATTGCCTCAGCATCTTCTATGGTCAGGGTCTGAGCGCTACCTCTACTGGCTGAAACGTGGGAAAAACTTTGTTGGAATCCCGGCATTACTGTAATTAAATTCGATCCCATTGATTGAATACTCGACTCAATTGAGCCAGCCGCTCCCTGTCCAATTGAAATCATTGCAATAACCGAACCAATCCCAATAACAATGCCTAAAATAGTCAGGCTTGACCTGGCTTTATTGGCAGAAATAGCAAAATATGTTTCTTCAAGTAAATCGGTAATAAGCATAAATTCTATTTAAAACGGTGATTCATAGAATCTGCAATAATTTCTCCGTCTTTGATGGAAATTATTCTCTTAGCCCTCTCTGCAATATATTTTTCATGAGTAATCAAAATAACTGTTCGGCCTTGTTTGTTTAAATTTTGGAAAGTCTCAAGAACAATTTCACCGGTTATACTATCAAGATTACCGGTTGGTTCATCAGCTAGAATTAAAGAAGGATCATTCACTAAAGCTCTGGCAATGGCTACTCTCTGCATCTCACCTCCCGAAAGTTGATTAGAAAGATGATAAAAATGAGATTCGTCTAAGCCCGTGCTTAATAAAGATTTCTTAGCGATTTCTTCTCGTTTACTTCGAGGAAAATTGGAATAAACCAAGGGCAGAACTACATTCCGTAAGACAGCGGTTCGAGGTAAAAGATTAAAAGACTGAAAAACAAAGCCAATTTTCTTTTTACGAATATCAGCCAGTTCATCGTCGGAAAGTTGAGAAACATCTTTACCTTCAAAAAAATATTGGCCAGTGGTGGGCGTATCTAAACAACCCAAAATGTGCATCAAGGTTGACTTGCCAGAACCGGAAGGCCCCATGATTGCCACAAATTCGCCGTCAGTAATTTTAAAAGAAACCTCTTTTAGGACTTTAGTTTTTATCTCTCCTGATTTATATATTTTTGTAATATCTCTAACTTCAATCATGGAATTATCTAATACCACGGGATCTTCCACTACTACCTCCCATTCCGGGAAATCTAAACCCTTGGTTTTGAGAAGTTTGAATATTATCTGGACTAATTGTTGAAGTCACAATAATATCGCCCTCTTTAAGTCCACTGATAACTTCAATAGAAAGATCGTTTGAAATTCCGATTTCTACAGGTTGCAGTCTTGGTGATTTTGGTAGAATTGTTCCAGAAACATTGGCTAAGAGTTGTCGCCCTATTTCCTCTGTTACCTCTACCAGCTCAACATAGTAAGAATTTCCCTGGGATTTAATTGCACTATTTGGTAGAACTAAAACATCTTGTTTGGCATCAATAATAATATCTGCCGTAACACTCATACTAGGTTTAATCCTTTCGTCTTGAGTATCGAAAGTAATCTTAACTCCATAATTTACTACTCCGCTAGTTACAGTTCCTACTGAATCAACTTCTATAACCTTTCCGGAAATGCTTACATCCGAAAGAGCATCAAAAACAAGGGTTGCTTTTTGACCAACTTTTACTTTAGCTACATCAATCTCGTTAAGAGGAATTTCGGCGATTTTTTGTTGGGTAATAATATTAGCCAACACTGTGCTAGTTGAAACCGAATCACCTTTCTTTATTTTTATTTCAGCAATAATACCATCAAAAGGAACGTAAATACAACAATCGGCAAGATCTTGCTTTGCAGCAAGTAAAACATCTTCTTTTTGTTGGACAGTAATCTTCTTAGCTCTAATATCTAAATTATCGGGGCCTGCTTTTAGTTTTGCCAGCGATAGCTCTTTTTCTTCAATTGTTCGTTGGGCATTAACAATAGCCTCCCTATTATCCTGAAGGGACCTTTGAATTGATAAAAGGCTTAAGAGGTGACTATTTGTTTTTCCTGTATAGGTTTTTAAATCCGATTGGTATTCGATTATTTTACTATAAACACGCCGATCACGGTTAGAAAAACCATCAACAACATAATCAAGAAGATTAACCTCGCTTTTTATTGCCTGAGCAATAGATTTTGTTGTTTCTGTAGTCTCATTGAGTAGTTCTTCTATTATCTCTTTTTCTGAGTAACGACTAACATCTTTGTAATTTTCAAAATTTTGATCGTAATTCTCTCTGGCTGTTTTATAATCGTCTTCAGCGCTCCTGATAAATGGTTCTAGTTTGAGTCGATCCTCACCGCTAAAAGAGTTTTGATACACAGATTCATTCCATTGGTAATCACTAAGGAATGCTTCGCTTTTAGCTATTTCATAACTATATAAAACATCCCTTGCCCCAGTAATAATTGTTGGTAAGTCTAAAAAGGCGTCAGCAATAGTATTAAAAGCATCTTCATAAGCTTTTTCAATATTGTCTTCTGCTTTTTGCTTTGATTCTTTTGCTTGGGCCAAAGAATTTTCAGCCTGAAGCAAGGTAAGCTCATCGGGTGGGCTCAATAATTCTTCTAATTCAAGCTTGGCTGTTTCAAGAAAGGTTTCAGCATCCCGCACAGCTTTTTGGAAATCTGTATCGTCTAGTTTTATAACTAACTTCCCTGCTTTAACTTCTTCTCCATTTTCAATATAAATAGCTTCGACTTCTCCGCTTATTTTCGGCTTAATATCTAATTGATTTAAAGTTGAAACCTGACCCGAGCCAGAAACCGAAACTATCAGTGTTCCCTTTTCAACCGCAGCTGTTAAATAACGTGTTTTCCCATCTTTATTAGTCAAGGAATTATAGCCAAAGAAAATCCCTAAAATAAGGATTATTAAAAGAGGAACGGTGATATTTTTTTTCTTAAGTATTTTTTTAATCATAAAAATTTTTGATGCTTACCTTTTTCCATTAAAAAGCCGAATAAGACGAGCTTCAATTTGCCCTTTTTCATTAGGAGAGCCGATAATTACCACGCGGTCGCCGACCTTTAATTCGTCTTTTACTGTTTCTCTTCCTTTTTTAATTATTACGTCCTCGGTAGTTACGATTAATTTTTCTACATCGCCTCTTCCTTTGATCACAAAGCCACTATCGCTGAGTTCAATAATTTCTCCAAAAGCACCATGACCTTCAATAAAATCACCTGGAGGAATAGGAAATCTTCGCCAGTCGCCGAAAAATCCATCTCTGGGTCCGCCAAAATTCTTATGATAACTTTCTGCCCAGCGATAAGAAAATTTTGCCTTCGTTCCGCCAACAAACATACCTGCGCTAAATATTAAGACGACTAACACAAAACCAACGAGTCCAACAATGACCCATTTAAGCACATCACTATTTATTTTTTTGTTGTTTTGTTTGTTTTCATTCATAATTTTTTATTAATTAAATTAATTAATTTTTAGGCAAAACTATACATTAAATATTCCAGTAATAATCTTTTTCTGTGAAGAAACAATCGAAGGGTGAAAATGGATACTCCAAGACTTATTGTAAAAACCAGCATGCCCGTGATTGGCATTGATTCAAGAATAGCTAAGCCGAAATCTTGCCACATAGCTGTAAAAGTTCCAAAATCGCTTACCGCCGTAGAAATGAAATAAGAAATTCCAGAACCTTCTATTTGATTTACAAGTATTGTCCAAGAAATAGGCGTTGTAATAAACGAAACAACTAGAAGAAACAGAAAGCCAAATAACAACCTTCTTGTGTGTTGTAGCTCCTGTTCTCGTTTAATCGCAAGAATAATCTTGTCAAAAAGCCCTGCCGGTGGTTCTGCGGGTTTAAGATGGGTAAATAATTTTTCGTAGTCTTTACGCATATCCTACTTACTAATACGATAAAAGGATGCATTTTGGTGCATCCTTTTATTAATATTCAAATAATATAAGCTTAGAGCTCGGTGAGAAGTTTTTTGAGTAGAATTAGTGCTCGCCTGTGTCGGCTTTTTACAGTGTTAATAGATTCTCCTAAAACCTCGGCAATTTCTCTAAAATTAAAGTGGTCATTATAACGAAGGAATAATACCATACGGTATTTTGACGAGAGGTTTTCGAGAGCTTTATTAAGAGTTGCAATAATATCCTGTCTCTCTAAAAGTTCATTTGGAAGAAGAGTTGGATCTTTAATGGTTTCAACAAAAGAAAGTTCTCCTTCATTGTCCAAAACTGAAAATGGAACGGCTCGTTTTTTCTTCTGCCAATCAAGGCAAGTATTTTTGGCAATCGTAAAAATCCAAGGCTTAAACCGTTTACTTTGATCAAATTTCTTAAGATTGCGCCAGACCTTAACAAAAATCTCTTGGGTAATATCTTCTACTACTTGAGCGTCTCCGGCAAAACGATAAACAAAGCTGTAAATCGGTTTTAAATAACGCTTGATTAAAGCCTCAAGCGCTTTTTCATCACCTTCTAGATAATCAGCAATTAATTGTTCGTCGGTGTAAGTTTTCATTAAATCAATGGAGAAAATTATCCTGAATCTAACATATCACAAGTTAATTAAAATTGGAAGAGTTTAAACTATAAAAAGCCCGAGGGTATATTTTGGTGTCTCATTTCGGGCATCTCCACCCTGTTACTCACTATTTTTTAAACAAAAACCCATCTAAAAGATAGGTAGAAAAGGAAAGACCACCGATGTTGTTGTGTGGTGGTCTTTACGATTGTGAGCCGAAGCCCTTAACGCCGGCGCAATCTCCCTGCGGCACTGTACACGGAGTACAATGCGTACGGAGCGACTATGAGCCCTAGAAGCTTGCCATTCTCGCCAAACAACCACCATCCAAGCCCGTAAAAGAGCAAGAAGATGGTAAATATGGCGAAGGCGCGGAGGTTGCCGATTTCTCGGTTTAGCTCCTCCAGATATTGGAAAGTTCGCGATTCTCTGATTTTCATTCTCTTTCCTTCTTTCTGGAATCCTCCGAGATCACTCGGAGTCCGCATTTTTGCGAAATCTTTCCTGTCTGACGCTCCTATTATACATCCGTACTTTGAATTTGTCAAGTTTTGGGTATCGAAAAACCGCCTTCTTGGCGATTTTTCGGACGATGTTAGAACCTGCTTGGTAGAATTGATTACTCTAAAAACCTAAAAGTAGAAAGCATTTGAATTATTTAAGGCTGCAAAATACATTCTGTTTCTCCATCTACAGAAACCACAACCTCTTTTACTAGGGGGAGTTGTTTTAGAGTATTGTCTATTTCCGAGCCTATGCCCCCAACATAACACGATCCTCCACCATAAGCATGAATTTCGCCAGAAAAATCAACATAGGCAGTGCCATTTTTTATCTTTAAACTTAAAAGTGCCACTCGCCCTTTCTGAAATCGGAATTCCTCTCCTTCACAGTCCCACCACATTTGGGGAGAATATCGAGCTATTTGATCAACATCAGGAATCCAGGAATTAAATCCTTGATTTTCTTCTTCTTCAGTTGGTCCCTTTAATAATTCATTAATTGCTGCAGCAGCTATTACTTCTATCGCTTCGGTTTTCGGAATCGTACGCCTTACTGGAAAGACCAACGTACAATCGTCTAGCCCCTCCGGGCATATTCCTTCTGGACACACCTCTTTTTGAAGTTCCTGATTGTGAAAGTAAATATTTATTTGCATTATTTCTCTCGGCACTTTTACTTCTGGCATCTCAATTTCTCCTTTCGGCATTAACCAATACTGCCATCCTAAAATCCCACCGCCGACAACAACAGCCAGAACAACAACAATTAAGATGTATTTTAAGCTAGTTTTACCTTGAGTGATGAATGGCATATTTTTTTAGTTAATTTATTGTCTTCTTTTATTATACCTCCTTCCCCTACAAGCAACAATACGGATCAAGAACTTCTCGCACAGATAACAAAAAACCGCCTTCTTGGCGATTTTCTGAAGCTAACTCCGAGGAACGGACAATGTTAGAACCTATCTGGTGGAAGTTTAAAAAGGCTAACCGGATAGATTAAGCTCATGTCCCCCACTTTCAATTATTCTCTTTGGATTAGTATATAGTTTCTCTTTCAACTGTTCTTCGGTGAGCACTCCTTCACGAACCAATTCATAAGAAAATGGAATGAATGACTTAAATTCAGCAATTCCTGTTTCTCTTGGCTCTGGAGCATAATCGCTTGCTATAACATCAATTGTTCCATCAGATAATCCCTCTTTTATCGCTGAAATATCTTCTTCTGAAGCTAAAGGTGGGTTAACTTTGACATCTAAATCTTTATAGGTATAGGTAAAATAATGCGGACAGGTTTCACAGGTTATTTTTACTCCTCGTTGCTTGGCTTTTCTTATTAAATCAACACTTTCTTTTTTACTAATATGTTGAATGTGTAACTTCCCTCCTATTTTTTCTAAAACGCTCAAATATCTTTTAATAAACCCTGTTTCTAATTCAGGGTTTTTAATTCCTTCTTCATATGGAGGACTACAATGAGCCATAACAAGAACTTCTTTTTTTAATATCTCTTGTAATAAATTAAGGTTTTCCAAGTATTTGCCGTCATCACTAAACCCTACAACAAAGGTTCTTATTTCATCTATTTCGACCAATTCTTTTCCTTCTAAATTTTTTGTCATCGCGCTAACAGGAATGGCTTTGCAGTGTCTTTCTGTTTCTAATGATTGTTTTATTCTCTCTAAATTATCAAGGGGAGGGCTACAATTTGCCATATAAACAACAATATCAATCCCGCTTTCTTTTGCAATTCTTGTGTGTTTTGGAATATCGTTTCTTAAATGGGTATGTATATCTATAATAGGATAATTAAATTGCATTTGTTTTTATCTTATCAAAAAACCGCCTTCTTGGCGATTAATTGGAGTGTTCGATCTCCGAATATAGTTCGATATCCTAGACGGGTACGGGTTTAGGACGTCCTAGACCCGTTGTAAAAATAGCTTCAAAATAGGCATCTCGGTCGGCCTCGATACTGCGCTGACTGGTGCTGCGTATATTGAAATTAGTTCGAACATTTTTCGCCGCCGCAGGCGGCGAGGAGAAGTCCCCGTAACGTGCGGCTCGCCCGCAGGCGGGCTCGCCGCGTTCTTTAACAATTTCGAGTTTTTCTTTGGCGGCAATTTGCCCTGAAAACCTAAAAGTAGAAAACTCTGGTTGAAATAAGTTCAATTTACTCAATGAATTTGAAGGTGGAGAAAATTTGGTCGAATATAGATGCACAGAGCCCTTCTGGACTATATGCTGAAGAAAGTAGTGTTTTTTCTCCCAGCAATATATCAACTTCATAATAATATGTTCCATCGATCCGTTCTAGTAGAGCTTTAATTCCCCGACCATCAAGGAATGTCTCTTCTCGTGTTATCTTTGGGGCCCACTCATCATCAGGTACCTCGGGGCCGAAATCCTCCTCTAGATAGGCATTAGTATAGTACTCGGTGATCACGAATGGTATACCCCCTTGGGCGATAGCCTCCTTGCATCCATAATCTTTAGCAAACCTTATTGAAACCATATCTTTCATTTTCTTCTGTGCCTCTTCGCAGTATGCCTCTCCCTCGGGGCCGTATGCTTCATAGCAAGGCCAAAATACTCTAAATGGTGGACGTACCTCCCATTCTGACGGATATTTGAACTCAAACCCATACTCCTCATTCCTATAGGTCCTCCAATTGGCGGTTTCGTCCTTTGGGACTTCTGGTATCTTTATCTCTGGTAGTTTTGGCGTTTCAACATCTTGTTGTGGTACCCGTCCATAGTGAAGTGTAAAGGCTAAAAAAATTAGAATCAAAATAGTTAAAATAACTACTGCTCGTATTATAAAGCTGTTTGCCGTCTCCTTATCGTACCTTTTTTTGATAAAAAGAAATGGTACCCCTATCCCAATTGCTATCCCAAGTAAAATAGGAATAATTACTAAGAGTATGTGCGGTAATATGGGTGGTAGAGGAAGACCAAATCTAGAAAGATACCAAAACAAATAGGTAAGAGAGGAGAAAAGAGAGAGACGAAAGATATTAATTACCAAAATAACTATAATAGCGAGTATGGCTGAACCTGTGGCAAATAGATAAACTTTTATTAAATTAAGTTTTCCTTCTGTTTCCATTATAGTCAAAAATTTTTAATCATCTTCCCTCATTATACTTCTTTCCCTGGAAAACAAAAAGCCCGAGGCTGCACGCCTCAGACAGAGGGCCTCTCGGTCACCTGACTTAGCATGTGATGGCTGGGAGTCGTGGACGATTTTCGAACATTTAGGTGGGCATATCCTGAACTTATATTGAGGCAATCGAGGGAATTATTGGCTGTTTAATAAAACAAAAAGGGCCCGTAGGGCCTTTACATCATTTTCCGTTTCTATAAACTTCTTATCTGATTGAATTACTATGTTTTTAAACAAAGGAGGCGATCCAGAAACTGGATCGCCTCTTAAGGAGGATATCGTTCCTTAGCTATGTAATAACCTACGAATGGATCGTATTTCTTCTCTTGCCCAATGAGGGAACCCTCTTTGGGCTGAAAGAAGAATGGTTCAACGCCCCGGTTCTCCCGTAACGCTTCCTTGACTGCTTCTTTGTCTTTCTTGCAGGTAATAGCTGTTTTCCATCCTCTAATGTCTGCTATGACATGGAAGTCGCTTGCCCCAAGCAATGCCCCGGGAAGGTTGGCTGTGTTTTGATATATCCTTCTCTGGTTACCAATCTCCCAACCATCAACGAACGGGGAAAGCTCATCCTTGTTTCTCAGACCATAGAGAGTGCCCCGAACTGGATGCAGCAAGTGCGCCCAGTAAGGGTAAGGATGGGCAACAACTGTTACAGCTCCTTGCCTCTTGCCCTCTTTGAGAATCTCAAGCGGAGGAAGCTCAGGATTAATGTATTGCTGAATATCGATGATGACGATGTGGATTCCGTAGAAGGGGCGGAAGAAACGATCACGGCATATCTCTGCCCCCGGAATGAGAATCATCTGATATTCTTCCCAAGCATATTCCCTCGCTTCTTTAAGGGCAGATAGATATCCTGGGAAGTCTTCTTCTGTTACGATGAAGTTCTTCCTCTCAGGCCAGAGGCGACGGCCGAGACGACCAAGAATTTCTTCTCGGCCATAGACATGATCGGTTATAGAAATCACATCGAAACCCTGGTCTCCATGAAGTCTTACGACCTCAATAGGAGATAAAGAACCATCACTACAAATAGTATGGATATGGAAATCGCAAAGGAGAGTAGTCGATTGATCTCCTCTACGAATCCGGTCCTGATTACCTGCCAAGACCACTCTATCTCTCCTTTCTCTGAACGACTATTCCTTGTTAAGGATCGAAACCTCCCTTTTTCCTCTTTTTCTCCAAGCATATAGCCGGAGTCCACGGATTTCCGTAGAATTGTCCCTTTCTTTTACCTGTATTATACACCCGTATTTCTATTTTGTCAAGCACGCATTTCTCGGGGAAATATCAAAAAACCGCCTTCTTGGCGATTTTTGGCGGCTCCGAGGGACGGACGATGTTAGAACCTGTTTGGTAGAAATCTAAATAAAAAAGCTTATTTTTTCTGCTTCGTAAGATACTCTTTGTATTCTTCAATGGTCATTCCTTTGGTTTCAGCCTCTGCTTTAAAGGCTTCATATCCAGCTTTTTTCTGTTCTATTAGATTACTAAATCTTTCTCCTGAGTATCCTCTAAAGTTCTTGTGGTAATTATCTGCTCTATAGGAAGAAAAACGTGACTTTGACCCACCAACTAGCATGCCGGCTTTAAAGACCAAAACGATTAATATAAAACCGAGCAATACGACAATGATCCATGCCAATGCGCCATGACATAATAGTTTTTTATTTTCATTCATAAATTTATCCATATGTTTATGCTCTATCATAGATCCCTTAAAATAAAAACCTGAGATATTCACTCTCGGGCGGATATCAAAAAACCGCCTTCTTGGCGATAAGCTAAAATTGTGAATCTATCTAAATACCGAGAATATCTAAAAGAATCCCAACCAGTAATGCTAAAAGCGAAAGAAAAAAGATAGCAGCTGCATTGTATCTTGATTTTGAGGTTACCGTGGTTTTGGCCAGATAATGAAGGGCTAGCTTCTTTTGTGGATCAATATCAGAATTATCTATAGCTTCAACCAGCCTATAATCTTGAATCAATTTTGCCTTTTTCCTGGCAATATTAAAACGATGGCCAAAATAAAGGACAAAGCCGATGGTGCCAATATACCAAGCAATCTTTACCCATGAAGGACTGTAAAAATCTAAGACAATAATTATCCTATATGCAATTGTAGCGATTATTCCGGCCCAAAAGAAAAATAAACGAATGGGTTTTGGGTTTGGCTTTATAAGTTTTAGAATTCCCTTGTCTTCCATTCCTTTATTGTAGCAAAAAATCGCCTTCTTGGCGATTTTTATTTGCTTCCTTAGCTGGACGATGTTTGTATTTTAAAAAGTAAACAGCCCTGCGCCTAATTGAGTAAAACTCGTTCAGCGCAGGGCTTTTTCGCGGAGAGGAGGCGCAAAGGCACCTCCTCGGGGGCCGCCGGCGACGGGGTCTTAAAGCGTCAAGATGACCACTCGGGACCTACGTCGTCTCATAGTCGGCACCCTCCTTTCTCCGAGATCACCCGGAGTCCACTACCTTTTCAGGCCAGTACATACAGAGGGTAAGAGCAGCACTCTTCGGGAATGTCCTCTGGCTCAGCCAGGCAACAGTCTACGTCACTGGTGATACAACCGCAACCTAGGCATTCGAATGCTGCTTCTTGCCAACTGGGGAAAAATTTCCCCAGAGGAACCACGTCTTTTGAGCCGCAGGCTCGATGAGTGAATATAACGTGGGCAGGACCTGGCCCATTTGTCCAGGCGATTATTCTCCACGCTATCCTTCTCAATATTCTCTTCAGCATCTTGCTATCTCCTTTCCTTCGAATTCTCCGAGATTACTCGGAGTCCACGAATAACTTTCCGCAGAATAATCCCATTCTGTTACCTACATTATACATCTATACTTTAATTTTGTCAACCTCCTTCCCCGCAAAACAAAAAGAGCCTCGATACTCTTGCTGAGCCGAGGCTTAGGTATTCGTTATGCCTCTAGACGGGTTGGAAAACTCCAGGTTCGGTAGGAATTACTCCTACAGGGATATTATGCTTCTTTAATACTTCCTTACCCAGGCCGTAAGCTAGGGCCTGACGTGTTATTAGACCAACTTCATCAAGGCCGAGCTCTATTGCTCGTTCTAGATTTGCCCGTATCTTTCCAATCAATTCTTCTGCTTGCTCTTTTGTTCCCCTGAATTTATCAGCTTGCTCGCTTAACTCTTCGATTTTAAACAGAACTTCCTTCTGTTCTGGTGAACAATTATCGATGTATTCGTCATCAAGCTGAATAGTGCGTTCTACGCACGTCTTTATAGCGTCAAACACTGCTTGAGCTCTTTGCATTACTGAACCGAGAAGGGTCTCTATGTTTTCTGGCGACAATACAACAACATTTCCTTCTAGATCAACGATTCTCTTGCCGAGTTCTGTCCTAAGAAAACTTCTGTAATCGTTCCTCTCAATGTTTATTGTGCTTCCATCGAGTAGGTATCCTGCAATCTGGAAAGCACCGCTCGCAAGACAAAGAGCTTTTGTCTTGATACAGGCAGGGAAACAACGCCTAAATTCAAAACCGTTAACTGGTTGACCTCCACACGGGTTAAAATACATATGCCATCTTTCTTTCAGTTTAGTCGCCATAACTCCTCCTTCCCTGAGATGGTGTCCTCCCAGCAATCATTATTTAGTTAAAGAGGTGCTAACCCTCCTTACTAATTTTACATCTTAATGATCTCCACAAATAAGTCAAGCCCGCAAAACAAAAAAAACCACCTTCTTGGCGATTATCTTGTGTGATATTTGATAGGAATTTAAGATTTACTTGCTCATTTTTGATTTCAAAAATAAATAATCCCGTAACTCGGATGATTCTTTTCTTATAACATCCTCTATAAAATTTCCTAAACTGTCTTGATGTATAAAATCAATATAAAAATGGTTAGTTTTTAGTTTATTATCTACAACGCTTTTATAAGAGTAATTTAAACCAAAAATTAATTCTTTTTTGGGTTCTAACTTATCTAAATCGGCCTCTTTTCTTTTAATGGCGTATATACCTTCTATACCTGAATAAACAACAATGGGATAATAAATGGCTTTTGTTAATCCCTTCTCTACCTCCATTTTGTAAGACCTTTCTTTAAAAAAGGTAAGAGATTTAATGGGTTGAGTGACAGCATTGAAAACTGCTCCCTGTTCTTTAGGAAACGAATCATAAAGTTTTCCTATAAATCCTTCTTTAAGATAGTGATGTTCTCTAAATAAATTTTCTCCCTCTAAAAGATATTCTTTATCCAACCCTTCAATGATTATAGCTTCTTTGCTTTCCTCCTTATTATTCCTGCGTGCCCTAAAGGCAACCTCGTTTTTAAAATACTTACATTCAATAAATAAAAATAATTTAAATTGGTCTATTGCTTCTTTAACCTCTACATTTCTTTGAGCTATTATATCTATCTCCCGAGGTTTATTCGCAGTTTCGTCATAATAATAAGAACTTAAATCAACATCCCACTGCATCCTCTCAAGTAAATCAACTGTATCAATATGAAGATTATTACCACTTTCTTCTATTATTTTCTTAAACTCTTGTCTCATATTATTTTATAAATCATTGATTAAATAATTTTTGTTTTTCTTTAGAAAATCTTTCTTCAGAAAGGAAACAATCATATAAGGTTGTTTGTCCTTCTATACTAAGTAATGGTAATTCTGACAATGTATTATTGAAAAAACAGTCAGGAGGAGTATTAATAGGAGAATTAGTAGAGGGATAAGAAATAATGGTTTCGTTAGTTAAGAGGTTTTTAACCCATCTATTCGTTGTAGTGTTTATATCTCCTATATAGCAACCGTAGTAAATGCAGGTGTGTAATTTTTTATTGTAAGTATATTGGGGGGTACATAATTTGTCTTTCCCTACTTCTTTTACGGCTTGTTGATAAACCTTTATTCCTTCTTCTCTGCATTTTTGTTTCATAGAAAACAAAAAGTCAATTTCTTTTTTCTCAACTTGCCACTCCAGATAATCCTTTAGAACTCCTCTAACATCAGAAATCAAAAAACCTACTATAGTTACAATAGCCGCAATCAATATTATAATCTCCTTTTTATGGGACTTAATCTTCTGAATAACTTCTTTCATTGCTCCATCCTACCAAAAAACCGCCTTCTTGGCGATTAATTGGAGTGTTCGATCTCCGAATAAAGTTCGGCGTCCTAGACGGGTACGGGTTTAGGGCGTCCTAGACCCGTCAAGAAAATAGCTTCAAAATAGGGGTCTCGGTCGGCCTCGATACTGCGCTGACTGGTGCTGCGGGGCCTGAACGCTATTAGAACCTATTTACAGTTAAAAAATTAAAAAGTTTAGTATGTAGTTTTGGGTTTGCAGTTAAGATTGATTCATCGCCAAGTTCCCATTCTTTATTTTCAATTGTTGTCACTTTTCCTCCTGCTTCTCTATTGATTATAACAGCCGCAGCCATATCCCATGGTTCTAATTTTAATGCTAGATAACCATGGAGTTTTCCACTGGCCACCAAACTTAATGACACAGAGGCACAACCATAAGAGACAGGATATGTAATTCCTTCATCTGAAAGCAATTTTTTTTGATAATCAACGATTTCTTCTCTTTCAACTTTTCCATAATCTATGCCAATCATAGCTTTGTTTATATCGCCAATTGAAGACACTCTTATAGAAGAACCATTACAAAATGCTCCTTTTCCTTTTTCGGCAACATATAATTCATTTCTTTTTGGAGCATAAATTACACCTAAAATAGGGTTTTTTTCTTTTACTAAAGCTATACTTACACCAAAGTGGTCACTTATACTAAAAGTATATGGGAGGGTACCGTCTAGGGGGTCAATAACCCAACTAAATTTACTGTAAGTCTTTTTGCTATTTTGTTCTTCTGAATAAATATTATGGTCTGGAAAATTTTTATTTATTGCCTTTCTAATCAATGCATCGCTTTGATCATCTACTTTTGTTTTAAAATTCGTTTTTAATTTATACTCTAAGCTCTGCAATTTTCCGTAATTATCCATTAAAAGCTTGCTGGCTTCTTTAGCTATCCAGATTGCGAATTCTTTATAATTATCCATATGTCTTATTCTATCAAAAAACCGCCTTCTCCTCCACAGACGGACAGGTTGGCGATTTTGAGGTCTCTCGGTCGGCCTCGATACTGCGCTGACTGGTGCTGGCAACCTCGGTCTGGTACCCACGTTTTAAGGGGAATTTGGGGGCTTTTGGGTGTGTTCCACTGACCCGTCTCGGTCGGGGTCATTTTACTATTTTTTAGCACAAAATTAGATAATTAGACACTATAAAAATGGTCTTAAGTTTAATTATTATTTCTTTTCCGTCTTTTCTGAAATCAAATCCTTGAGTATTTTTTTAACAAGTTCAATGCTTTCCCAATCAAATATGGAAATCGGCGTTACATTTTTATTTAATTCTCTAAGTTTCTCCATCATCTCGGCGATAGTATCAGACGAAACTAAATCTTTTTTGCTTATAAAAAGATACTCCGGTTTTTCTAAAAGCATTTTGTTGTATGCCCCTAATTCATTGCGCACCGTTTTATAATCCAAAACCGGATTGACCGAATCGACAGCCACAAAATGAAACAGGATTTTCGTGCGCTCCACGTGCTTCAAAAATTTAATCCCAAGACCTTTACCCAAAGAAGCTCCCTCAATAAGCCCGGGAATATCAGCCAGTATTAAATCAAAATAAACGCCTAAATTCGGCTCTAAAGTCGTAAATGGATAATTAGCCACTTTGCTTTTAGCATTGGTCAGCTCGTTAATCAAACTTGATTTGCCCACATTAGGCAACCCTATAAACCCGATATCGGCAATCAATTTCAGTTCAAGATGGATTTCGGACGATTCGCCAGGTTTTCCATATTCAAAATTCTTCGGAGAAGTATTTGTGGAAGACCTGAAATGAAAATTTCCTCTTCCTCCATGCCCGCCCTGGACAACCAATGCCCGCTCACCGATTTTAGTTATTTCAAAATCTTGGCCAGTTTTTAAGTTGTGTATCACTGTTCCTACGGGAACCATTAAAACAAGGTCTTCTGCATCGTGGCCATCGCGAAATTGCGAACGGCCGTCTCCTCCGTTTTTAGCTTTAAATTCTTTTTTTAAACGGAACTTGTTGAGCGCGCTCAAATCAGAAATCCCCTCAACATAAACACTGCCGCCTTTGCCACCGCTTCCTCCCACGGGCCCCAGGGACATTAAGTTTTTATTAAACGCCACCATTCCCCTTCCTCCCGATCCAGCTATTACGCGTATTTTTACATCATCAATAAGCATATCGTCAGTATAAACTAATTAAATCTTAAACAAAACTCATAATTTTTTCGATCAATTTGTCTTTTCCTTCTTTTGTTTTTGCGGAATACGACAAAACGGGCGTATACGGCGCCTCTTTTTGAATAAACGAAAGCTGTTTTTCCGCGGCGATCTTCCCTAGTTTATCAATTTTATTCGCGACAATAACAACTTGATGCTTATTTTCTTCAAGAATTTTTATCATTTCATGATCAAGAACAGTCAAGCTGACTTTAGCGTCAATAATTAAAAAAACCACTTTAGGTCTGACATTGGAATGTTCCACATACCAAAAAATCCTCTTAATTATTTTGTTGCGATCCTTTATTGAACTCTTAGCATATCCGTAACCCGGAAAATCTACAAAATAAAAAGAGTCGTTAATGCGAAAAAAATTTGCTTCGCGGGTTTTGCCTGGGATCTTGCTTACTTTGACAAGATCTTTTTTATCAACCAGGGAGTTAATTACGCTTGATTTTCCCACATTGGAACGGCCGAAAAAAGCGATGTGCGGTAAACTATCTTCCAAGCCGTAATCGTCCCCAATAACACCTTTAGCAAATTCTGCTTTTGATATTTTCATAATTCTATTTAATTCTACCAAAAAAACCGTCCTCTTGGCGATTTTTTGAAAAAGGTTTTAAGGAGGAAATTCGGCGGTTTTTAGAGTGCCCTCGCGACGTTACCACGAGACGTGGCTTCAAAGGACGTACTGCGCAATTACATCTCAGATTTTTCCTGTCTTTTGGCACGAACGCGATCAATTTCTGTAAGAAATTGTTTTCTTAGGCGAATACTTCCAGGAGTTATTTCAAGATACTCGTCGTCATTCATTATTTCTAACCCCTTTTCAAGGGTAAGTTTTGTCGACGGAGTTAACATTATCGCTTCATCAGATCCTTTCGCCCGCATGTTAGTAAGTTCTTTTCCTTTTGTCGGATTTACCGCCATATCTTTCCCCTTGGAAACGTTTCCAATCACCATGCCTTCATAAACTTCCGTTCCCGGACCTATATAAAGTTCTCCTCTCTCCTGCAAATTCCAAAGAGAAAACCCAAGAGATTTCCCGTTAGCCATAGAAACCATCGAACCAACTGTCCTGTACTCTGTTTCTCCCATATAAGGTTTAAAGCCGATAACCTGACTGCAGATTGTTCCCTCGCCGTGCGTGTCTGTCATAAATTCTCCGCGATATCCCAAAAATCCCCTTGTTGGTATTTCAAAAATCATTATCGTATGGTTTTGTTCCAGACGCATATTCGTTATAATTCCCTTTCGTCTGGAAATTTTTTCTATAACGACGCCTTTCATCTCGTTCGGTACTTCTATTGTGATTTCTTCAAACGGTTCAAGTTTTGTTCCGTTTTCTTCTTTAAAAACAACTTGAGGCTTTGAAACCTGCACCTCGTAGCCCTCTCTTCTCATATTTTCAAGCAAAATGGCAATATGAAGCTCGCCGCGACCATAAACCTTGAAATAATCACTTGAAGAAAAATCTATTTTCAGCCCGACATTAACCTCTAACTCTTTTATCAATCTTTCGCGAAGCTGCCGGCTGGTGACAAATTTCCCTTCTCTTCCACCAAACGGTGAATTATTAACCAAAAAATTAAGGGATATCGTCGGCTCGTCAATATTAATGGCCGGCATCGTTTCCTGTGACGGATCGGCACAAATAGTTTCGCCGATATAAATATCAGGCAAACCCGCAACCATTACAATATCTCCGGCAGACGCCTCATTCACTTCCCGCCTTTCCAACCCATTAAAAGTGAACAACTTAGTTATCTTTCCTGGCTTTGTTTCACCCGACAACTTTTTTACAAAAACATTGCTGTTGGATTTTATTATCCCTTCATATATTCTGCCTATAGCCAACCGTCCCATAAAATTGTCGTAGCCAAGATTAAACGACTGAACCCTTAGCGATTTTTGGCTTAACTCATCAGAAGAAGCTATTGGGACCTCTTTGATTATGACATCTAAAAGCGGAGACAAATCTTTTGAATCGTCTTTTAAATCAAGTTTGGCGATTCCATCTTTAGCAATTGAATAAACAGTGGTGAAATTTAATTGTTCGTCGTTTGCGCCAAGCTCCATAAAAAGGGTAAATATTTTGTCTTTCGTCCATTCGGGCCGGGAGGCCGACTTGTCTATTTTATTCATAACCACAATTGGTTTTAAACCGAGTTCCAAAGATTTTCTTAATACGAATTTTGTCTGCGGCATCGGACCTTCCTGTGCATCAACTACCAAAAGCACGGAATCGATTGACCTTAAGACTCGCTCTACCTCCGAACTAAAATCAGCGTGGCCCGGAGTATCCACGATATTTATTTTTGTCCCGCGGTAAAACACGGAGGTGTTTTTTGAATAAATGGTAATTCCGCGTTCTCGTTCCAGAATGTTTGAATCCATGCTCACGCCCTCTTCTGCCGCACCGGTCTGGCGCATCAGGGCGTCTGTTAAATTTGTTTTGCCATGATCAATATGGGCGATAATAGCAATATTTCTTATTTCCATATTCTCTATTCAATAAATGTTAGCGCCATCCCTTGTTTATTCCAACGGCCGGTACGGCCAATGCGATGAATGTAGTCATCGTAAGTTGCCGGTATATCATAATTAATGACATGACTAACGTCGGCAATATCAAGTCCTCTGGCCGCAACATCGGTTGCAACTAAAATCTGAATGCGGTTATTCTTAAACATGCCGAGCGCTCGCTGACGTTGAGAATTATTTTTGTTTCCATGTATTGATTCTACTTTAAAACCCCTGCGAAGAAGCGTTTTTGAGATTTTTTCAACTCCGTACTTGGTTCGTCCGAAAATGAGCACTTTATCGAATTCTTTTTGATTCAAAAGATTATTAAGAACGTCTAATTTTGTTTTACCTTGCTCAATTTTAATAATATTCTGCTCAACATTTTTTGAAGTGTCTCTAGTCTTAACCGAAATCCTGACTGGATTTTTTGTAAATTCTTTGATGATCTTTTCTACCTCGTTTGAAATAGTTGCCGAGAAAAAGAGTGTCTGGCGTCCCCTCGGCATCCCGTTCATTATGAAACGAGTATCGTTGATGAAGCCCATATCAAACATTCTGTCTGCCTCGTCCAAAACGACAGTGTTAAACTTAGACAAATTGATTATTCTTTTTCCCATCAGGTCTCTTAACCTTCCGGGCGTGCCGACAATTAAATTGTAATTATAGCGAAGTTCTGAAATCTGCCTGCCAATGCTCATGCCTCCCACACAACAAACAGAAAAGATTTTCATTCCCCTGGCAAAAAATTTAAACTCTTGGTCAGTCTGAATGGCAAGTTCCCGGGTCGGAACAACAATCAGAATTTGCTCTCTTGAATTTTGCAGAATTTTATTGATAAGGGGCAAAAGAAAAGCGGCTGTCTTTCCCGTACCTGTATCGGCAATACCCACAACATCAAAACCATTAGTGATGTGCAGAATAATTTTATCTTGAATTGGCGTCGGTATTCTGTATCCTTTATTTTTAACGGCCATTATTAATCGCTGATCAATTTTAAAATCCTGAAATTTATGTTTGGGTTTGAAATTTTCATCATCCTCAGTTGCAATCGCTTTGTTGATAAACCTTGCGGGATCTATTCTTTTTCCGGTCCGGCCAAATGGCCTCCTTTGTCCTAAACCCGAAGAACCCGCACTTTTGTAGTGAGATTGGAAAAGGTGTTTTTTCGGTCCCCTATTATTAAAACTTCTTATATGCATAATTTTTTCTTGAAGGGTCTCCCCCGCAACTCCGGTCTTTTCAAATAAAAAAAGACCCGTTGGTCTCGTAGATTTTTAAATAATACTATGAGATTCAATTACCTTAATAGTATATCACAAAACTAATATTTTATCAATAGGCTGGTCTCTTCAACTTTAAAAGGAATACCTAAATATCTAAATGTTTATCTGCGACACCGACGCGTCTCGGTCACCTGACTTAGCATATGATGGCTGGCATCCTCGGTCTAGAACTCACGTTTTAAGGGGAAATTTGGGCTGTTTTGGGTTCCCCCCGTCGACCCGTCTCGGTCAGGCTTATTTTATACAAAACTCGCAATTTTTTTAGTTAATTCGTCTTTTCCTTCGTTTGTTTTGGCCGAATATCTCAAAACCGGTATATCTCGCGCTTTTTTTTGGATCAAGGAAAGCTGTTTCCCCGCGGCGCCTTTAGCTAATCTATCAATTTTGTTTGCAATAATGACAATTTGATGTTTATTTGCCTCGAGAATTTTTATCATATCCCGATCGAGAGCAGTCAAGCCGACATTAGCGTCAATAATTAAAAAAACTGCTTTGGGCCTCGCATTGGAAAACTCCACATACCAAAAAATCCTTTTGATTATTTTGTTGCGCTCCAATATCGAACGCTTCGCATATCCATATCCGGGAAAATCCGCAAAATAGAAAGAATCATTGATACGGAAAAAATTCGCTTCACGTGTTTTTCCCGGCATCTTGCTCGTTTTTACAAGGTCTTTTTTGCCGACTAAAGAGTTAATCACGCTTGATTTCCCTGCATTGGAACGGCCAAAAAAAGCGATGTGCGGTAAATTGTCTTCCAAGCCGTAATCGTCCCCAATAACACCTTTAGCAAATTCTGCTTTTGATATTTTCATAATCCTATTTAATTCTATCAAAAAACCGCCTTCTTGGCGATTTTCTGAAAACTCTATTATCTTTTCTTTTTTCTTTTCCTTGATTTTCTATCACGTCTTTTTCTGTTTGCCCATCCTATACCCATTTTTTTAAAAACCTTTAATTTTATTACACTTATGACCTTTTTATTATTATATCAAAAAGTCTTCTTTTTGGCGAAGCAACTAAAATTTACTGGCATCCTCGGTCTAGAACCTG
>Ga0209991_10000249_pt1 | contig 24252 bp, 21 predicted proteins | sample ChitaG_FD_183167 | JGI IMG/M metagenome (GOLD analysis project Ga0209991, IMG submission 183167) | Deep subsurface microbial communities from South Pacific Ocean to uncover new lineages of life (NeLLi) - Chile_00310 metaG (SPAdes)... | ecosystem: Environmental > Aquatic > Marine > Oceanic >... | reverse complement strand
ATCCAGAAGATATGTGCCATTCTTATACTGTTTAACTAGTCCTACTTGTGATTCGGAAGCACGTAAACGGTTTTCCCGAATAATAGAAACATCGACACTTTTCCTTTGGGAGTATGCTTTGTTGATTTCACTTGCTTTGTAGATAGGATTTACATATATGAACTTACAACTCCGACATTTAACATGCCTTCCCCATCTCCCCCCAGGTATCATATACACAGTCTCTACTGCTCCCTGAAAATCATCAGCCTTCATATTAGACTCGAAGAGCACCTCAAAATCATTTTGCCCACAGCAGGGGCAGTTGCGATATTCAAAAGACGAATTCATTTTATACAACTCTCAAAGACGTTCAGCTTTTTTATAAGCAGCAGCCACAGCCTCAAGAAGAAGAGACCGGAATCCTCCCTTCTCTAACTGAAGAAGAGCCTCGGTAGTAGTTCCCCCTGGCGAAGTAACCATGTTTCTCAAATCAGCAGGGTGTTTGCCCGTCTTCTCAACAGCCCGAATGGAGCCAAATATAGTTTGTATTACCAATTCCTGGGCCGTATCCCGGGGCAAGCCAATATGCACGCCAGCATCGACGAGCGCTTCGATGAAGAGAAAAACATAAGCCGGACCGCTGCCGCTTAAAGCAGTGGCCATACTTAGATATTTCTCATCATCAACATAAATTTCTTTACCCAAAGCACCCAGTATAGCCCGGGCTAACTCTTTTTGCTTCTGCACAGTCTCAGCAGTCGCCGTCCAGATAGTCATTCCCACGCCAATTTGCGCTGGCATATTGGGCATGGCACGAACAACAAAGGGGTGATTTAAACCCTGGCATAAGCTGGACAGAGTTGCACCAGCTACTATGGATAGCACCAGCTGTTCGAGTGCTAAACCTTTTATCTCTCCAATTACCCCCGGTAGATTCTGAGGCTTCACTGCTAGAATAATCAGGTCGACATTTTCCACAGCCCTTCTATTATCAGCTAACGTGTTAACTCCATATTCCCTGCTCAATAATTCACGCCGCAAGCGATTGACATCGCTAACTACCATATCCTGTGGCGCAGCCACCTTTTTGGTCATAAGGCATTTGACCATCGCCTCCCCCATAGCTCCACCACCAACAAATGCTATCTTCATTTCTTTCTTTCCCTTGTTTTTTGTGCTTCTATCATGATGCTATCACAATATTCACTACTCGCTTGGGGACATAAATGACTCTGGTAAGTTTCTTGCCATCAATATAAACCTTCACTCGCTCTCGACCCAGCGCCAGTTCCTTAGCCTCGGCTTCGCTTGTGGAAGCGGGTACAAGCATCTTATCGCGAAGTTTACCATTCACCTGAATGACCAAGGTAATCTCTTCTTCCTGGGCCAGCTCGTCTTCATACTCGGGCCATGCCTGGTTATGAATACTATAAGGACGCCCGCTCCTGTTCCACAACTCTTCGGCGAGATGAGGGGCGGTGGGGGCAAAGAGAAGCAGAAAATAGTTGATAGCTTCTCGCCATAAGTAATCTGAGACTGTTCCGCTCTCCTTAGCCTTAGATAGATAGTTTGTGAATTCCATGAGGCTAGCTAGCATGGTGTTGAAGTGGAATTTCTCCAAATCAGCAGTCGCCTTTTTAATGGTCTTATGGGTTATGTGGAGGAATTCTTTCTCCTCCTCAGGATTAACAACATCCCGGCAAGTCGGGATATAGTCCGTTGTTACCAAGTTCCACACGCGGTTCAGCCAGCGACTGATGCCGACAATACCACTATCATTCCATTCTCCCCCCAGCTCCCAGGGACCAATAAACATGAGATACCCACGAACAGCATCGGCTCCTAATTCAGCCACATATTCGTCAGGGGCAATCACATTGCCCCTGGATTTGCTCATCTTATCACCACGATAAATTATAGCCCCCTGATTGAACAGACGAGTAAAGGGCTCATCGAAGTTGACCAAGCCCATGTCCCTCAATGCTTTGATGAAAAAACGAGCGTAGAAGAGATGCATAACTGCGTGCTCAGCACCTCCAGTATACAAATCCACAGGCAACCAAAACTTCACTTTAGCAGCATCGAATGGGACATCTCCGGTTTCCGGACTAGTGTATCTCAAGAAATACCAGGAGGAACACATAAAAGTGTCCATGGTGTCAGTTTCCCTGCGTGCCGGCCCAGAACATTTAGGACAGGTGGTATTGACGAATGACTGGCAGTATTTCAGAGGAGATTCACCGGTAGGTTTAAATTCCGCATCGGGAGGAAGCAGGACAGGCAAATCCTCCTCAGGTACAGGAACTTTGCCACACTTATCACAATAAACTATAGGGATGGGCGCCCCCCAATATCGCTGTCTGGAGATAAGCCAATCGCGAAGGCGATAAATAACCGTCCGCTTCCCCCATCTCTTTTCTTCCAATAGAGCACAAATTGCCTCGTATCCCTGTTCACTGGGTAAACCACTAAACTCCCCAGAATTTACCATTGTACCTGACTCGGTATATGGTTCCGTCAATTCCTCACCTGACCAATCCGGAGGAGCGATAACGACACGCACAGGTAGCTTGAACTTCCTGGCAAACTCCAGGTCTCGTTCATCATGGGCAGGTACTGCCATAACTGCTCCGGTGCCATAAGTTGGTAATGCATAATCAGCAATCCAGATAGGCACTCTCTCTCCACTTAGGGGATTGACAACGTAGCTTCCCAGAAAAACTCCTGTTTTCTCCCTGCCCAGTGCTACCCGGTCATATTCAGTTTGCCGCCGACACCAAGCAATATATTCTTCCACTTCACCTTTGCGCTCCGGCATAGTCAATTGAGAAACTAAAGGATGCTCTGGAGCCAGGAGGAAGAAAGTCACCCCAAAAATAGTATCCGGGCGGGTAGTAAACACCTTTATCCGTTTTTGCTCTACACCCTCATGCTCCAGCCGGAAGGAAATTTCAGCGCCCTCGCTCTTGCCCACCCAGTTCTTCTGCATTGTCTTTACGCGTTCTGGCCAGTCTAGATGACTATGATCAAGAAGTTCCTCGGCATATTTAGTAATTCTGAAGAACCATTGCTGCAACTCTCTTTTAGTCACTGGCGTGCCGCACCTTTCACAAAAACCCTCCCCTACCACTTGTTCATTAGCCAGCACTGTCTGACATTTAGGACACCAGTTAACAGGCGCCTCAGCCCGATATGCCAAGCCAGCGTGATAAAATTTAAGGAAAAACCACTGCGTCCATTTATAGTAATCCGGCAGGCAAGTAACTAATTCGCGGTTCCAGTCATATATTGCCCCCATGCTCTTGAGCTGCCGACGCATATTCTCTATATTTTGCATCGTCCAATCATAGGGATGAATTCCATGGTTGATGGCAGCATTTTCTGCCGGTAACCCAAAGGCGTCAAAGCCCATAGGATGAAGCACGTTATAGCCCTGCATCCTTTTGAATCTTGCATAGACATCTGAGGGTGCCATAGCATACCAATGACCAATGTGAAGGTCTCCCGAGGTGTAGGGGAACATGGTCAGGGCGTAAAATTTCGGGCGTCTACTATCCTCCTCTACCTCATAAATATGATCAGCCGTCCACCTTTGCTGCCACTTCTTTTCGATTTCCTGAGAATTATATGTCTGAGCCATATTTGCTAAAGTTTAACCTAAGTCATGATGAATGAAAAGCCCTTCAGCCCCAATACAATGTATATGCCAATGAAATTAAGGAATCCGTCAACATCAAAGCTGTAACTCAAGCTCTTGAAAGGTACAAAGTACAATACAGGAGCAGCTACCTACAGGCAAGAAACGCCAATAAAATATATAGTATTTTGCCGCCATTTCCTATTACTTAAGACAAAATTTCATTGGGTAAGTTTGATGCTTCTCCCCTATCAGAAGCCCTAGAGCGAGTATATGTTATCAGCGCACCCTCATTGAGAGAATGCAAATACCTTCAGCGAGAAGCCCAGAAAATTGCTCATAGAATTTTACATCTAAGATACGCAGACAAGGAAGCCGTAAACAATAGCCCGGGAAAGATAACAAACTCTGTGGTTTCTACTTTTTGAGACTATTCTCAAAAAGATGTCGCTCTGCCCAGGAATAAATATTCCGTCAAAACTTACGCCCGCTTGCCTGCGGATTTCAAGCAAATACAGGGAACGTTGCTGGCAGCATGTAACTCTTCTAACTGCCCAATGTCAACTATGGGTGTTTACACTTTCCCTATTCTGAATACTTTTGTGCCACAGGCAGGACAGACACCCCGTGTCGCTGGCCTGCGGTTCTTGAGTACAACCTGGCTCGGGTTTCTTATCTCCACTTTTTTCCTGCACTTCATACAATAAGCTGTCGCCATCATGCCCTCCTTATAATTTCGTTACGCTTATATTGTTACTACAAGTAGCAAACCTTGTCAATACCTTTCAGGCATCTAAAGCAAAAATTTTGAAATTTTGACTATTTTAGCAGGCCAGACAAGAACTAAAAATTATTTAGAGTCCCGCTGTGAAGTTATACGCGGTATGACGGTTAACATAAGCTGGAGAGCAGTTGCAGTGCCGTATTTAGTCGTTTCAAGCATTTCTCCTTTCCCAATACTGCCATGGTCTGAAATAATGGTGGGGCTGCAGTACGTCCTGTAACAGCTATCCTTAACGAACCGAACAATTCTCCTGTACCTAAGTTTAGCTCTGTAGCCAGGGGGCGCAACACGCCCTCAAGCGTAGTGGCATCCCAGGTCTTTATCTCTTCTAATTTTTGCGAGGTAATCGTCATAGCCTTAGCAGCCGATTTAGCATCCCGTTTTCCACTTAAAAGCAAGCCTGTATCATATTTCACCTCATCAAGGAAGAAGAAGCTAGCAAGTCGAGGAATATCGGCCAAGGTTTTGGCTCGCTCTTGAATGAGTGACAGAACCCGGCTGACGTAACTATTATCCAATGGGCGTTTTACTGATTCTGGCAAATCTTTATCTAGAAATGGCATGGCTTGCTGGACAAATTCGCCCGGGCTCAGTGCACGCAAATAAACCCCGTTCATCCATTCTAGCTTATCTTTGTTAAAGATAGCCGCCGTTTTGCCTACCCTTTCCAGAGAGAAGTGTTTTATTAAGTCTTCCCGGGATAACAACTCTGTTCGGTCATCAAGCGACCAGCCTAAAAGCACCAAGAAATTGACCATCGCATCTGGGAGGTATCCCTGCTTTTGATATTCAGTGATAGTGGTAGCACCGTGCCTTTTGGACAGTTTGGCACGGTCAGGTCCCAGGATCATGGGCAAATGGGCAAGTTGCGGAGGTTGCCAGTTTAGAGCCTGGTAAAGCAAAACATGGCGAGGAGTGCTGGAAAGCCATTCATCAGCTCTGAGGACATGTGAGATAGCCATTAAATGGTCATCTACTACATTAGCCAGGTGATATGTGGGATAACCATCAGATTTGAGCAGGATGAAGTCGTCCAAGGTATCGTGCTTAAAAGTTACCGGGCCATGAATCAAGTCGTAGAAAGTGGTTTCGCCTTCAAGAGGTGTTTTAAAGCGAATCACGGGAGTAATACCTGTTGCCTCTAACCGGGTTCTTTCATGTTGTGTTAAATCTCGGCAATGGCGATCATATTTCGGTGGCTGCTTACGTTTTGCCTGTTCCTGGCGCATCGTCTCTAATCGCTCTGGAGAGCAGTAGCATAAATATGTATGACCCTCCTCAAGCAATCTGTGGGCAATTTCATGGTAAATGGGCAATTGTTGTGATTGGAAGTAAGGCCCTTCATCCCAGTTTAATCCCAGCCACTGCAAGCTATCCACTATTACCTCCACTGCACCCTCCACCTTACGGGCAATGTCAGTATCTTCAATTCGTAAGATAAACTTGCCGCCGTGATGGCGAGCAAAAAGCCAGTTGAATAGAGCAGTCCTGATGTTGCCTAAATGTGGATACCCTGTAGGACTGGGCGCAAAACGAAGTCTAACCGATGTTTCCGACTCAGACTGCATTGCGCTATATTTTGTGTGACTTGACCCTTACTTAGAGAGAGTTTGATGTAGCTTTTTTAATCGCTCCAGATGTTTCCTGAGCCTCTGAGCAAGCTGCTCAACCTGGGTCAAGGCATTCTCAGTATCTTCCATCTCCGTGGTTATTTTGAACAAGGTTTCGCTTTGCCGCCCGCTTAGCCCGGCCTCAAAATCAGCCAATTCCTCTACCCCAGCCTCTCCCATTAGCTTGGATAAGAGGGTGCTTTCCCTGTCCGCTTGCTCTTTAGCGAGTTCCTCATAGGACTTCATGTCATCAGTTTCCTTTCTTTTATACTGAGGATACCAAATTTTAACACACCCCAATCTCTTAAACAAGGCAGAGTAGTTGCCAGCGTCCGAAGCAACACCCATATCAATACAATGGGTTCTGCACTTATCTCCGCTTTTTCCAGAGCAAAGCCATGCCGACAATGGCAACAGCCAGCATGGCAATCGACACGCCGGATAGCGTGATAAAGAAGTTATAGGTGTCGACAAGATAACCGAGTAAGAACGTTATCGCCGGTCCGCCACGGCTGACCACATAATAGAGGCCAAGCACGGTGGAACGTTTCTGCGGCGAAACGTGGCTGATGATATATGACTCCACCACCGGCGCGCCTGCATGCATGACGGTGCCCATAAGTAACAAGACAGCATAAAGGCTCACGTCCAGGGACACGTAATTGAGCAGGTAAATCACAGGCCCCGAGATAAGTCCAATGGCGATTATCACCGGAACCCTCCCCAAGCGGTCAGACAGGTGACCTCCCAGAGGGCTGCCCCAGATGCCCCCAAAATAGGCGATTGACAGCAGGGCAGCGCCCTGCTGTTCACTAGCGCCAAGCACGTCAACCGTGTAGAGCGGGATCAACGTAAGCGTGGACTGGAACAGCACCCAGCTGGCGGTGCCAACTGCAATAACCGCCGACAGCCGGCGCAGGTCGACCGGCTCAGATGGCTCTATCACCGAAGTCCTGGCTCGCTTATCCCGGGCAGTGCCAGCATAACCCATCTTACCAAGGAGCAGGTAAAATATGATGCCGAAGGACAGAGTTGGGATGGCTATAGCGGTAAATGTGCCCCGCCAGCCCAGAGCACTGGCAATGCCTGCCGCGATAAGTGGCGCCAGGAAAAAGCTCGCTGTACCACCCATCTGATGGATCCCCAGCGCTCTTCCTCGATGCTCCGGTTTAACCGAGGCGGAGACCAGAGGTGATGCCGAGGGATGGTAACCTCCCCCCACCAGACCCATGACAACCAGCAAAAGTGCCATAACGATATAGTTCGGGGAAAGTCCAATCAGCAGACCGGCAACGGCTACTCCGGCCACGCCAATGGTAAGCAAGACCCTGGAGCCTAGGCGGTCAGCGGCCAGGCCCCCGGGAAGCTGGCTGATGCCGTAGGCAATACTATAGGCAGAGACCAATCCGCCTGCCTGGGTGTACGAGAGAGAAAAATCACGGCGGATAAAGGGGAGAAGAGGAGGAAGCAACGCCACCATCAGATGATGGCTAAAGTGAGCCAGTGCAAATAGCGGCAGCAAACCAGTGAGAAATGCAAAAAACTTGCTGCCCTTCTTAATTATTGCCACCTTTCCGTGGTGCTCGCAAACTTGGCCAAAACCAAAACGGGATTATGCACCTTTTATGGCCTGTTGTCAAAAATTAGTTTCTTTCAATAGATTCTAAAAGGCTCTCTTGACTGCATTTTCAGAATAAACTACCCGAACAGTATCCCCAGTGAGTCTCGAGACTTATTCTCTCTGTTCATTTTATCTCGAGATTTCTTCGGGTAAACGAACTTTCCCGATGTCTGGTACGGAAACTCCTATTACTTGAATGGCATGAGGGCAAGTAATATAACAACACACGCTATTGGCATCAGAACCGGAGGGATATTGGAACCCAAATTACTCAAATATTCATGTATTTTGCCGCTTTGCTCATCTGTGCAAATTTTCGCTGTTTGAGGTATATTGGTTATTACTGTTTGTTACACTGTGGCAACTGCGATGCCTGACTTTAGAATAGTTTCCGATTTTCATCTTACCGGCGACCAGCCGCAGGCCGTGGACAACCTGGTTGCGGGTTTGAACAAAGGTCACCGAGAACAGACGCTGCTTGGAGTCACTGGCAGTGGCAAAACCTTCAACATGGCCAATATCATCGAGAGAACACAGAGGCCAACCCTGGTCATTTGCCACAACAAAACTTTGGCCGCTCAGCTAGCAACCGAGTTCAAGGAATTTCTTCCCGAAAATGCTGTGGAGTACTTTGTAAGCTACTATGACTATTACCAGCCGGAGGCTTATATCCCCAGCACCGACCTCTATATTGAGAAAGAAACTGCTATAAATGAGGAGATTGACAAACTACGGCATGCCGCTACCATGTCCCTCCTTACCCGCCGAGATGTAATCATTGTCGCTTCGGTCTCCTGTATTTATAGCCTGGGTGCGCCTGAAGAATATCGGAGCTTTGCCCTTACTATTGAAAGGGACAAATCCCGCTTTAACCGGGACAAGCGAGACAAACTGGTCCGCCGTTTGGTAGATATGCAATACGAAAGAAATGACTATGATTTCACCAGAGGCAAATTCCGCATCCGAGGCGATACCCTGGAAATTCAGCCAGCATATCAGGAAACAGCCCTCAGAATCGAATTCTGGGGGGACGAGATTGAGCGTATTGTGGAAGTTGACCCTCTAACTGGTGAAGTGCTGGCTCATCATGACCAAGTAGATATTTACCCCGCAAAGCACTTTGTTACCTCTCACGAAAAGTTGCTGGCGGCAATCGAGGATATTAAAGTCGAGCTAGAGGAAATATTAAAGGAGTTAAGAAGCCAAGGCAAGTTACTGGAAGCCCAGAGGCTTGAGACACGGACTAATTACGATATTGAAATGCTTCAGGAAGTGGGATACTGCACCGGGGTGGAAAATTACTCCCGACATCTCCAGCGGCGGCCACCGGGAAGCACACCCTGGACCTTGCTGGATTACTTCCCCGATGACTTCCTGTTGTTCATTGATGAATCACATATGGCCCTGCCTCAGATAAGGGGTATGTACCACGGTGATATTTCTCGAAAGCAGACACTGGTTGATTACGGCTTTCGCCTCCCTTCAGCCCTGGATAACCGTCCATTGAATTTTGAGGAGTTTGACAAGCACATCAGCCAGGTTATTTACGTCTCTGCTACACCCAAGCCCTATGAATATGAACGCAGCCAGCAGGTAGCGGAGCAACTAATCCGCCCCACCGGTCTATTGGAGCCTACCGTTGAGATTAAGCCGGTTAAGGGGCAAATCGATGACCTTATTTATCAGATAAAAAGCAGAGTAGCCAAGGGAGAGCGCTGTTTGATAACTACCTTAACCAAGCGAATGGCAGAGGAACTAAGCGACTACTTGAGGGAGATGGAGATTAAAACTCATTACTTACATTCAGAGGTAGAGACTTTGGAGCGAGTAGAGATTCTCCGCGACCTCCGCCTCGGCGTCTATGACGTGGTAGTGGGCATCAATCTCCTTCGTGAGGGATTGGACTTGCCTGAGGTGAGCCTGGTAGCCATACTCGATGCCGATAAAGAAGGCTACCTCAGGTCAAAGGAAGCGCTAATTCAGACCATGGGACGTGCTGCCAGGCATATTAATGCCCATGTTATAATGTATGCTGACACTATTACTCAATCCATGCAAAAGGCGATAGAGGAAACCAGCCGCCGCCGTCAGATTCAAGAGGCTTATAATAAGGAGCACGGTATCACTCCCCAGGGAATCAAAAAGGCAATTAAGGATATAACCGAGAGAGTTCAAGCAGTAGCCGAAACAAGAGCTCCTTATAGGGTTACTCCTATTTCTAAAGAGGAAATAAGCCAGCTCATCAAGCAACTGGAGTCCCAGATGAAAGCAGCGGCTAAGAATCTGGAGTTTGAAAAAGCTGCCATGATTCGCGACCGCATTATCGAATTAAGAAAAGATGAGGAACTAGTTTCACCTATGATAAAACTATAATCGGGCAGTCGTTCCACCAGGAATCGAATCTACTTGAGACTACTCCCGTAACAGTTTAGCTTTTACAAAATCGCAATAGTTCAATTTTCCCCACAACCCCCACTAAAAAATTAGGGGCTCTTCATTCGCCTCTCCCCTCTCAAGATTAAGAGGGGAAATCCTGGAAAAACTGACCTATTATCTCCCCCTTTGTCCTGCCGATTGGAGAAAGCGTCCCATCTCGTCGCGCATTCCATTATAGTTTGGGAATGGTTAATGTGGCAACCTCATTCCACTGGCAGCCACTCAGAATAGAGGATTGTGAACACAGTGCCAGTGCTTTGCATCAGATATCCGACCGACAAGAGCCGCCGAACAGACCAGGACTAAAGTAGCAGGATAACCGGTACAAATGGGTGATTGACACTTCACCAAACGTGAGTCATAGTATGGTATAGCTAGGTAGTTTTAGGAGAAGAAGATATGCCAGTTGTTATTAATGACGAGACCTATTACAGGACGGCCGAGGTTTGCCGGGCGGTTGGCATCAGCAGAAACACACTTTTCAGGTGGTTAAAAGAAGGGATATTTTCCGACGTCGAGTATCGGGATTGGCGGGGTTGGAGACTATTCACCCCGGCTCAGATGGACATCATGAGAGCCAGGACCAGCCAGGTTACAGAAATAAGTCGGAGAAGCTAAGCAGGTGGACACATGAGATCAGTGGTCTCACAAACAGAGATAGAAGACTTATTCGAGATTCTGGGTAGCAACTTACCAGTTGGGGTTTGCATCATACAGGATGAAAAGTTTCGCTATATCAACCCTAACTTCTTGATTTACACTGGTTATAGAGAAGACGAATTACTGGGCAAGGATTTTTTAACGATTGTTATTCCTGAAGATAGGGAGATGGCCAGAGAAAATGCCACAAAGATGCTGAAGGAAGAACCTGCTTCGCCATACCAATTCAGGGTGGCTTGTAAGGACGGTAGCAGTAAGTGGGTAATGGGAGCAGTTCGCTCCGTCCAGTACCATGGGAGAGAAGCAATTCTGGCAATCTACATGGATATCACAGAGCGCAAGCAGGCAGAAGAGAAATATAAAATACTTGCCGACCATTCTGCTGACATTATCTACAGACTAAGGTTAACGGACGAGCATTTTAGTTATGTAAGTCCGTTCGTTGAGCACATGTTGGGCTATACAGTCCAAGAGGCACTAGCTCTACAGCCAAAAGATATACTTACCCCAGAATCATATGAAATACAAAAGAGGCAGATGCTCGAGGACCTTGAGAATGGTGTATCGCAACGTACTCTGCAGCTTGATGCTGTTCACAAAGATGGGCATATTATCCCGGTTGAAATACATGCGAACTTTATCAGCGACGAGACCGGGCAGCCAGTAGAAATCGTTGGTGTTGTGCGCGACATCACCGAGCGCAAGCATGCTGAAGAAGAGCTTAAAAAATCCGAGGAACGTTACCGCCAGCTTGCAGAGAACGCTGGCGAGGCTATCTTGGTGGTGCAGGACGGCATGATTAGATTCAGTAATCCGAAGGGTGCAGAGCTTAGTGGCTATTCAATAGAAGAATTGACCTACAAGCCGTTTGTTGAATTCATCTATCCTGACGATAGTGCTATGGTGGCTGACCGCTACCTCAGGAGACTTAAAGGGGATACACTTCCCCAAACATATGACTTCAGGGTTACAAGAAAGGACGGTGCTATCAGATGGGCTGAGCTTAACGCTGTGTTAATTTCGTGGGACAATAGACCCGCGGTGCTGTGTTTCATGAGCGATATCACCGACCGGAAGAAGGCGGCAGAGGAGCTTATAATTAAAGATAATGCCTTCGCATCATCTGTGAACGCCGTAGCCATGGCTGATATGGAGGGGAATTTTACTTATGTGAATAACGCCTTTTTGAACTGGTGGGGATATAAAGATAAAAAGCAGGTTTTAGGAAAACCATCTACAGGTTTTTGGCAAGTAGTAGATGCAGCTGAAGAAGTACAGAAAGCGGTGCAAAAGGAGGGAGGTTGGACAGGCGAACTGAGCGCTAAAAGAAAAGATGGCACATTTTTTGATGTCCAGCTTTCATCAAGTTTGGTCAAAAATAAGACGGGTAAGCCAATCTGTATGATGGCTTCCTTTGTGGACATTACAAAGTGTAAGCGGACGGAGGAGGCATTGCGACAAAGTGAGGAAAACTATAGAGTTTTGTTCGATAGCGCAGTCATCGGCACAATTGTTCTGGACGCTGAAACTATGAAAGTATTGATAGCTAATCAAGCCGCTGCTAAAATATTTGGATTTAGCTCTGTAGAGGAAGCTCTTGAATCAGATCCGTTTGACTTCATTCTTCCAGAGGACAAGGGGAGAGTTTCTGAGCTTGCTGAGAAAGCTTTGTTTGAACAAAACGCGCAGCTGACTTACGATCTTAGGATATTGACCAAGGATGGCAGAAAAATATGGATAAGTGCGACGGGTGCGAGGATTGTGCATCAGGGCAGATTGGCAGGTTTAATTTCTTTTACAGACATCACCGAGCAAAAGCGACAAAGTGAGCAGCTTATGCTGGCTGACCGGCTGGCTTCCATTGGCGAACTGGCAGCCGGTGCCGCCCACGAACTCAACAACCCGCTCACGAGCGTCATCGGTTTCTCCCAGTTGCTCATGGACAAGGATATCCCCGACGACATCCGTGAGGATCTGGAGATTATCTACAGCGAGGCTCAGCGCGCCGCTGGTGTAACGAAGAATCTGCTTGCCTTCGCCCGAAAGCACAAGCCCGTGAAGCAGCTTAACCAGATAAATAGCATTATTGAAGACGTGCTGAAACTACGTACCTACGAGCACAAAATAAAAGGCATTGAGGTTGAGAAACAGCTTGCCTCTGGCCTTCCAGAAAGCATGGTTGACCATTTTCAGATGCAGCAGGTTTTCTTCAACATCGTTATCAACGCCGAATATTTTATGACTGAGGCGCATGACAGAGGGACCCTGACCATTACCACCGAAAATCATAACGGTACCATGAGGATTTCATTTGCTGATGACGGCCCGGGTATCCCACTGGAAAATTTGAGCCATATATTCAACCCTTTCTTCACCACCAAACAAACAGGTAAGGGAACCGGTCTTGGCCTGAGCATCTGCCACGGAGTAGTATCCGAGCACGGCGGGCAGATATATGCCAAGAGTCAGCCGGGTGAAGGAACTACCATTTTTGTCGAACTGCCCATTAACGGGCACCGACAATGTTGAGGATATGCTATGAAACAGGCCAACGCCAACGGGAAAAGCATTCTAGTGCCAGGAACATTACTTATCGTCGATGATGAAACTGGAATCAGGAAACTCCTTCGCCGGAAATTATCACGGGAAGGCTACCGGTGCAAGGAAGCGGCTACCGCTGAGAAAGCTCTGGAGGTTCTAGCAACCAATTCGATTGATCTGGTTATTCTGGATATAAAGATGCCCGACAAGTCAGGAACCGAGCTACTCCCTGAGATAAAGATGGGCTACCCTGACACAGCAGTCGTCATGGCTACGGTTATTTCTAAGGCTAATGTTGCCACTCAATGCCTGAAGCAGGGCGCCGATGACTACATCTGCAAGCCTTTTAACCTGGACGAAGTTACCCTGAGCATCCAGAGGGCTCTCGAGAGAAGATCTCTGCGCCTCAAGATCAAGGAGTACCAGCAATACCTGGAGGATAAAGTTGAAGAGCAGACGCTGGAGATTAGAAAGCTTTTCCTTGGTGCCATCGAGGCACTGGCATCTGCCCTCGAAGCTAAGGACAGGTATACTGGTGGACATTCCCGCCGGGTAACCGAGATAGCATTAGCTTTAGGCACTGAACTTGGCTTATCCGCAAAGGATATGGAAGACTTGCGATGGGGAAGTTTACTCCACGACGTCGGGAAGATTGCAGTTGACCCGCGTATCCAGAATAAGCCCGACAGCCTGACATCGGAAGAGTACGAGCAACTTATGACTCATACTCACGTCGGCGCCGACATTGTGCGGCCAGTGGTTAATGAGAGCATAACTGAGATTATTGAGCATCACCACGACCATTATGACGGCTACGGGGTTCATCAGGTTGTAGCAGGCACAGACATACCGCTGGGAGCCAGAATCCTCGCTGTAGCCGATGCTTATGATGCCCTGACATCCGACCGACCATATCGGACAGCAATGTCGAGAGAAGAGGCTCTGGATGAAATCAAACGTTGCATGAGGACTCAATTCGACCCTGTAATAGTCAATGTTTTTCTCAGAATGATGAGTGGAAAATCGAAGGAGCGCGCTCGACCCTATCGAGCTCGGAACGCAGTAACTACCAAGCTTAATGTTGATTAAACATTATTAGATTACTGGGTGATTAGAATGGAAGTGAATGAACTCCTTAAGTTAATGGTAAACAAAGGTGCTTCAGATTTGCACCTCACGGTGCCAAGCCCACCGGTGTTCCGTATTGATGGTGAGCTTATACCACAAGAAGATTTTCCGCCACTAACCGCCAAAGATATTGAAATCGTCCTGGAACAGGTGTCTACCGAGGAACAGAGGGCGGTTTTTGATAGAGAATGGGAGCTGGATTTTGCCTATAGTGTTCCCGGGTTAGCCCGATTCCGGGTTAGCGTATTGCGACAGAGAGGTGTCATGAGCCTTGCCTTCCGGTCTGTACCATTTTATATCCCGTCTATTGATGAATGGGGACTACCCCAAATTTTCAAGGAACTTATACTTAAGCCGCGAGGACTTATTCTGGTAACTGGTCCTTCTGGTAGTGGTAAATCAACTACTCTAGCAGCGATGATCAGGCATCTTAATGATAATGCAAAACGAAGTGTTATTACTATTGAGGACCCTATTGAATTTATATTCCGCAACAAAAAATGCCTCATCCGGCAAAGAGACCTGGGGGATGACACCAAATCATTCGCCACCGCAGCAATACACGCTCTCCGCCATGATGCGGACGTGGTTGTCATCGGGGAAATGCGTGACCTGAACACCATAAGTACAGCTATCACAGCTGCTGAGACCGGGCACCTGGTCATTGGTACGCTACATACCGTCGACGCTCCCCAGTCTATTGACCGCATGATTGACGTATTCCCTTATGGTCAGCAACAGCAAATTAGAATACAATTGTCACAAGTAATAGAGGCGATAATATCCCAAGCTCTCCTCCCCCGCATTGATGGAGGGCGAATATCCGCCTTTGAAATAATGCTGGCCAGCTATACGATCAGAAAATATATTCGTGACGGGAAGGTCTTCGAGATACCTGTTACCATTGAGGTGAGTAACCCAGAGGGGATGCAGACTCTAGACCAGGCGTTGGCTGATTTGGTAAACAGGAAGATAGTCGCGCCAGAGGACGCCTTAATGAAAAGTAGCGACCAGGCAAAATTGCAGAAGCTTCTTCGATCCCAGGATGAAGCAAACGTGCTTCAAGGCACTGTCGGTAACTTAATAGAAAAATAGGAGATGCTTAAATGGACAAACAAAAAATACTAATAGCCGATGATGAACCAGGGATAAGATTATTAGTAAACAGGCTATTGGAAGAAGAGTATATCGTACTCGAGGCAGCCGACGGAGAAGAGGCAATAGACATCGCAAAAGGTCAGCAGCCAGCTCTCGTTCTGATGGACCTTATGATGCCAAAGATGGACGGTTATGCTGCTTGTTCCAGAATCAAGTCCGATCAGGTAACTAAAGGAATCAAGGTGGTTATGCTCACTGGCGTAGGTCATGAACTAAATAAAAAGTATGCCGAGGAGATGGGTGCCGACGGATACATAACTAAGCCGTTCACCCGCGAGTCCCTGCTGGAGGAAATGAGACGACTACTGGTATCAAGCCAGCAATAATATGTGAATAAACGACTTTTGAGCAATCAGCAATAGGAAAGGCCGGATATGTGGGATGGTAAAAGTGATAACTCATCAATTAGGCCCTTCTGTGGTCTACGGCGAGGGACGGATAATAGATGGAGGTAATTGAAAAATCATGAGCCAAACATTGAAAATGGACCAACAGCTTGACAAGTCGGAAGTGATGGCACATGAGATCAAGCAATCGAAGGAACTATTCCGGATATTGTTCTACCGCTCACCAATCGGCACCTACATTATTCAGGACGGATGTTTCCGACTTGTCAATCGCCAACTCGCCTATATTTTAGGTTACGAGGAAGATGAACTGATAGGGAGGCCTGTTCTAAGTTTTGTCCTTCCAGAGGATAGAGAGGCTGTTCGTGAAAAAGCTGTAAGCATGCTGAAGGGGGAATGTTCTCTAGGATACGAATTCAGGGTTATTAATAAGCAGGCAAAAATCAAATGGGTGATGGAGACAGTTGTTCCCATTTACTACCGGCGGAAACGAGCAATCCTGGGGAGCCTTATAGATGTGACTGAGCGCAAGCAGATGGAGGGAAGATTGAAGCAGATGACAGACGAGATGCAGCGTTCTAACACTGAGCTGGAACAATTTGCCTATGTGATTTCACACGATCTGCAAGAGCCGCTGCGCATGGTTTCGAGCTATACTCAACTACTGTCCAAGCGCTACAGGAATAAGCTAGATGATGATGCAGATGAATTTATTGCCTATGCTGTGGATGGTGCCAAGAGGATGCAGACGTTACTTCACGACCTTCTAGAGTATTCCCGTGTAGGCACTCGTGGAAAACCCTTTAGCCTGGTCAACTGCGAACACGTCGTTGAACAAGCGATGGCCAATCTGAAGATAGCGATTGAAGAATGTGGCGCGTCGGTGAGTTATGATGTCCTGCCCACGATAATGGGTGATGAGGGGCAGTTGGTGCGGTTGTTTCAGAATCTGATAGGCAACGCCATTAAGTTTCGTGGGGAGGAAGCACCGCAAGTCCACATTTCGGCTCAGAGGAGGAATAATACAGTGACTTTCTCCGTTAAGGATAATGGCATCGGCATTGATCCTGAGCATAGCCAGAGTATCTTTGATATTTTCAGACGCTTACATACTAGTGAGGAGTATCCGGGAACTGGTATGGGCTTAGCGATCTGTAAGAAGATCGTAGAGCGACATGGTGGACATATCTCGGTACAATCGCAACCTGGACAAGGTTCAACATTCTATTTCAGTGTCGACATGGCTGGAGGTGAAGCTGAATGAAAAGTAAGACAGCCAAACGACCTATTGAGATTCTTATCGTTGACGATAACCCGGGAGACGTTCGCCTTACATTGGAAGCTCTTAAAGATGGCAAGGTACAGAACAGACTACATACTGCGCACGATGGTGTGGAGGCTATTGCCTTCCTACGCAGAAAAGGAGAGTATGCCGATGTCCCCCTCCCCGACCTCATTCTGCTTGATCTGAATATGCCCCGAATGAATGGTGTGCAGCTACTAGCGGAGGTTAAAGAAGACTCGGCGCTGAAACACATCCCGGTAGTCATACTTACAGACTCAAGAGAAGTAGAGGACATTGCCAAGACCAACAACATGCAGGCGGATCGCTATGTCACCAAGCCAATAGACTTTGAACAGTTCATTAAGACAGTGAAGTCAATCATTGATTTTTGGTTAACCACCGTAAAAATACAAACGGAGGAAAGGTAATTGGCCGATAAACATATCAGTATCCTATTAGTTGAGGATAACTCTGGCGATAGACGCCTGATCAGTGAGATGCTAGCAGAGGCTAGCACCGATGAAATCGGTGTGACCTTCGATGTGCAATATGCCGACCGGCTACAGGCAGCAATGGAGTACTTGAGTCAGAATAGAGTTGAAGTGATTCTTCTGGACCTCGGCCTCCCCGATAGCCAAGGGCTGGAAACACTCAAGAAGACTTACGCTCAAGTGTCAGAAACGCCAATAGTGGTGCTAACCGGCCTCAATGATGAAATGATAGGTGCCCAAGCGGTCAACGAAGGAGCCCAGGATTATCTAATTAAGGGGCAAGTAGATTCAAACTTACTGAGGCGTACCATACGCTATGCCATCGAGCGCAAGCAGGCCGATGAAAAAGAACGACAACTTCAGCTACAACTGGATCTCTCCAACCGCCTGGCTTCACTAGGATTGATGGTGGAAGGCATCGCCCACGAAATAAACAATCCCCTGACCAGTGTCATCGGTTTTGCTCAAATGTTGATGTTTGAAGATATTCCCGAGAATACTAAGGAAGATGTTAAGACGATCGGTGATAATGCCCAGCGGATAGCTGACATTATGAAGAATCTGCTTACATTTGCCAAGCAGCAGAAGCTGGAGCGAACGTATATCAATGTTAACGAAATAATGGAAGCTGCTCTGAAAACGCGAGCCTATCCACTAGGGGGTTGTAACATAACAGTGACTACCCAGCTTGACCCTGCACTGCCTTCGACCATGGCTGATGCCACTCTACTGCAACAAGCATTTCTTAATTTGGTCATCAACGCTGAGACAGCGATGAAACTGGCTCATGGCAAAGGCAGCCTCCTGATTAAGACAGAGCTGATAAGCGACACTATTCGGATATCATTTATCGACGATGGTCCAGGGATCGCCGAAGCGAACCTGGTCCACCTGTTTGATCCTTTTTTCAGCACCCGAGGGTTTGGCCAGGGGACAGGTCTCGGCTTGAGTGTTTGTTACGGAATTATTACTGAGCACAATGGCCAGATATATGCCAAAAGCCAGTCTGGCGAGGGATCTGTCTTTACCATAGAACTACCTGTAGTCGCTGAAGAGAAGAATCTAATAGCAGCCTGACTCGTTGCCCATCGAACTGAGAAACTTCCTTCCTCTTTTGCAGCTTGGTAAAGCCTGTTCAATTTGCGCCAAATCTTTGTGGCGGTCATGGATTACCTGCTTTTTTACCTCTTTTGGTAGATCAGTTTGATAACATACACATCTAGACCAAACAGAATTCAAAGATAGCTATAATTGTGTCAAGGTAGGAACTAAAATAATAAACTAACTTCCCATTACCGTTTCTTCATTATTATGTCAAGCGGAACAACTGTAACTTCAGCATCTTGACACATAAGCTGACTCACGGTGATAATTGCGATGCTATGATAGGTAGCTTAAATGAAGATGTCGAGCTATTAAGGCAAAGCCTTAATAGCTTACCTCAACCACAGGTAAAGCCCCCACTCATAGTGGTCAGCGGCCTGCCAGGCACGGGCAAGTCTTTTTTCTGCCACAAGCTGGCGGAAAGGCTGACTGTTCCCATCCTAGCAAGCGATACTTTGCGAAAAACCTTGTTTCCCTACCCCCAATATAAGGAAAGTGAAAATAAGCGCCTCTTCTCTGCGTGCCATGCTCTTATCGAGGAACTTTTAAGAAAGGGAATACCTGTCATCTTCGATGCCACAAACCTGTTGGAGCACCATCGAGAATATCTCTACCGCGCTGCAGAAAGAACAGAGGCGAAGCTCATCCTAGTCTGGGTTGAAGCTCCCACCGAAGTGGTACGGCAACGCCTTCTCGCCCGAGAAAAAGCATACATACCTCAAGATGACTCAGAAGCTGGCTGGAAAGTATACACTAAAATGAAGCCTCGAAGGGAAAAATTTTCTCGCAATCATTTTGTTATCGATACCTCACAGGATATTACTGCGGTAATTGACAAGATTGCGCGAGCAATAAAGAGATAAGAACAAAATTTCCTTTATTAACCTCTTCAATTATTCATCCAAATAAAGTAAAATAAATGTTCTAAAATCTACACATCCCAGGAGGCGAATCATGGAGATTAAAGTTATAGTTGGAGACATAGCTCATATCGAAGCTGATGCCATTGTGGTAAATCTTTTTGAAGGTGTGCCACAGCCGGGCGGTGCTACCGCTGCTGTGGATAAGGCTTTGGATGGAGCTATTAGTTCCCTCATCAGTCGAGGTGAGATTAAGGGCAAGTTTGGAGAAGTTAACATTGTCCATACGTTTGGAAAGCCCCTGCAAGTCGGGGCAGGGATAGTAGCTATTGCCGGACTGGGCAAGTCCCAGGATTTTAATACGGACAAAATTCGCGGGGTAGCGGGAGAATTTTGTCGGGCGTTGCGTAAATTAAATTGCCACAAGATAGCTACGATACTTCATGGTGCTGGCATAGGTGGTATTGAGCCTGAAGTTTCAGCTCAGGCAATAGCTGAGGGTGCGCTTCTCGGGCTTTATAGCTTCAACAAATACAAAAAACCTGAATATGAGGATGTCGAAGAAATGCTGATAGTGGTAAGGGAAGCGGGCAAAGTCCCCATCCTGGAGCCAGCTATCCGCAAGGGAAGTGTAGCGGCTGAAGCTACCAACCTGGCTCGGGATATGATTAATGAACCGGCTAATTACATGACACCCAGCCAGATGGCTACAGCAGCCGAAGAAATAGCTAACAAATATAATCTGGAGTTTCAAGTTTTTGACTCAAAGGATATGGAGGCGATGGGCATGGGAGCACTTCTGGGGGTGGCGAAAGGAAGCAGTCAGCCCCCCAAGCTAATAACTCTCAGCTATAAAGGAGATGAACGTTCCGAAAAAGCCCTCGGCTTTCTGGGCAAGGGCGTAACTTTTGACTCTGGAGGAATCTCCATTAAGCCCTCGGAAGGAATGGCTGAGATGAAGGATGACATGGCGGGTGCTGCTGCCGTTATGACAGCACTTGTAGCCATTGCTCGGTTGAAACCGCAGATTAATGCCACCGCCATTATTCCGGCTACCGAGAACTTACCCAGTGGCACCGCCCTGAAACCGGGGGATATACTGAAGGCGATGAATGGCAAGACCATAGAAGTAATAAACACCGACGCCGAAGGAAGGCTTATTCTGGCTGATGCCCTGAGTTATGCTCAGAGGCTTGGTTTATCTCCCCTGATAGATTTGGCTACTTTGACCGGAGCTTGCTGTGTTGCTTTGGGCACCCTCTATGGCGGCCTCTTTAGCAACGACCAAGACCTGGTAGACAAAGTTCTCAAAGCTGCAGAAAGAACCGGGGAGAGAATGTGGCAAATGCCCATGCCTGAGGAGTACAAGCAGCAACTCAAGAGCGAAATTGCCGATGTTAAGAATATCGGCGACAAGTATGGCGGAGCCATCACCGCTGCCTTGTTCCTGGCGGAATTTGTTGATAATACCCCTTGGGTCCATATCGATATAGCTGGTCCGGCTAATTCCAACAAGGAGAGCGGCTACATATTAAAAGGGGCTACTGGAATCGGAGTCAGAACCTTAATCGAATTAGCTTCGAGTGAAGCAAAGAATCAGGAGGCTACATGAAGATAAAGTGGTTAGGACATGCTTGTTTTTTGATTACCTCTAGGGATGGTATAAGAATAATTTCCGACCCTTATGCTGTGGGCGGAGGTATTAATTATTCTCCCATCAAGGAAACTGCTGATGTCGTTGTGGTGAGCCATGACCATGACGACCACAGCAACGTTTCGGCAGTGAAAGGGACACCAGAGGTAGTTAAAGGTAGCGGTACAAAAACTGCTAAGGGCATTCAGTTCAAGGGCATCGCCACTTATCATGATACTTCACAGGGTGCACAAAGAGGATCTAACACTGTCTTTTGTTTTACCGTAGATGATATAAAGCTTTGTCACCTGGGCGATTTAGGACATGTGCTCAGTCCAGGGCAGGTCAATGAAATCGGTGCCATAGATATACTGTTTGTCCCTGTAGGTGGCTTTTATACCATTGATGCACCTGTAGCCAGCCAGGTATGTAACCAATTAAAGCCGAAGGTAGCGATTCCCATGCATCTTAAGACGCCCGGTTGTGCCTACCCTATAGCCGGTGTGGAGGATTTCCTCAAGGGCAAGAAAGATGTGAGAAGGGTGGAGGATAGTGAAGTGGACTTCGAACAAGAAAGGCTTCCGGCTGCTACTGAAATCTTGCTCTTGCAACCGGCTTTGTCCCGAGATTAAATCGAGATTGAAATTTGGCCGCGGATACGAAGTCAATGATTGTCAAAGATTCTGATTTTGTGTTTACTCCTCCCCCACAACTCTCCTGGGCAAGACGAGTTTTGATCAAACCCTGTGCTGGTTATCCCTTGCCGTACCCTGTAACTACAAGCCCCAAACTACTGAATACTATTATCAAAGGTATCAGGAAAGTTAGTAATGCCGATATCCTCATTGCTGACGGGACTCCTAGCGGTGAATCGATTTACCCAATATATCAAGCTTTAGGCTATAACTTTCATCACGTTCTCATGCTCGATATCAGGGATTCCATTTTTATAGAGGTGCAGAATCCTTTACCTCAATTCTATGCTGTTGAGAGTTTTTGGGTGCCCAATGTGGTGTTGCGCAGCGACTTCTTGATCAGTATTACCCCCTTTAAGGTTTGTAGTAGCTCTGGTCGTTTCAGTGTAGCAAACCTATTGAGTCTGTTGCCGGTGAGTAAATATCAAAGGAGCAAATCAGGGGGTTGGGGAGCTCTGTATGAATTAGGTATCGAGCAAGTCCTTGCTGACCTCTATTTCACCTTGCCTTTTGATTTGGGCATTATCGAAGCCCGTCAAAAGTTTTTCTATACTGATGACCCCACGAAGGGAGAAGTGGAAGACTACGGGAAAATCCTGGCTGGCGAACCTCACGAAATTGACATTGAGGCTTCTCAAATAGCTGGAGTTGACTGTGAGCACTTAAAACTGATTAGCGAAGGCAGTGTTCAACTTGAGGGCTAAATGAGTTCCCCCGCTAATCTAAATCCTAAATTCTAATTTCTAAGCCCTAAACAAATCCCAAATCCTAATCCCAAAATCCAAAACCTCGTTGTTTTGGTCATTGGAGTTTTGAATTTTGATATTGTCTAGTATTTGGAGTTTAGCGCTTAGTATTTCTCTTATTATCTTATGCTAAAATCGTCGCACCCCTGTGAATAGTCTGCCCACTTTACTTCCACCCTCTCAACCCGAGCTCCTGGTGGACCTACCTTAAGCTGTTCCAGTAGTTTATTCAACTGCCGTTTCTCTCCTTCTGCTTGAATTTCTACGGCATCGCCGCTGGCAAGATTGCGAACATAGCCTTTCAAACCTAGCTTCTTGGCTACATTTCGGACGAAGTAACGAAAGAAAACGTCTTGCACGCGACCGTAAACTATGGCGGAAAGATGTGCCCCATCAGCCATTTTGTTGTTCTTCATTATCATCGTTACACCCAGCTATCTTCATCATCCTGAACTAGCCTTTGCCATTCTTCACCTCGACAAGTCGAGACGAAGAGTCTCTATGGGAAGAGCCTTGTCCAGGCGACTTAGCCCTGCTTCCCGGGCTAAGAATAATGCTTCACGGAATTCTGTGGACGATATTCGCCGCCCTAAACTTAGGATTTGAAAAGCCCTGTGACAGGGATGGTATTGAGCCATGATATTAACATAGGTGCTGGGAGAAATTTCTTTACTGAGAAACTCCACTATCCCTTTTGTTCCTGCTAACCCATGGGGTAAAACCAGGTGGCGAACCAGCAGCCCTTGTTGGGCTACCCCTTCCTCGTTTATCTCCAGGTCGCCTACCTGCCTATGCATTTCTTTGATTGCCGCTTTATTTATCTCAGGATAGTTTTCAATGCCCGACAATTCTCTAGCAGTTTCCTCATCGTCATATTTCATGTCAGGCATATAAATATCAATAATGCCATCAAGTATCCTCAAGTTCTCCACCGAGTCATAGCCACCGCTGTTGTATACCAAGGGGAGATACAAGCCTGATTCCGCTGCCATCTCCAGAGCTTCCAGGATTTGAGGAACTACGTGGGTTGGGGACACCAGGTTTATGTTGTGGCATCCCTGAGCTTGAAGGGAAAGCATCATACAAGCCAGCTCTTCTTTGCTCACTTTCTGACCCTCACCTAGCTGGCTAATAGAAGAATTCTGGCAGAACAGGCATCTAAGGTTACAATTAGTGAAAAAAATAGTACCGGAACCATATCTGCCCACCAACGGGGCTTCCTCGCCGAAGTGAGGCCCGTAGCTGGACACCATTGCTTCGCGGGGCGTGCGACACTTGCCTACATCGCCAGCTAGGCGATCCACACCACAACTGCGAGGGCATACGGAGCAACTTTCAAGCAAAGATACAGCCGCTTTTATCCGTTCCCTCAGCTTGCCACTATGGTAAAGTTTCAGGTAGGCTGCCACCTCAATTTATTCCGCGTACTCCTCAACGGCCTTCCTCTTTTTCTTGATTACCTCCGTCTCCACCTGTGATACAAGTTCCGCAATCGGTTTACTTTTCTGTGTCCCCTTCTTGGGCTTCTTTGGCT
>Ga0209991_10000248_pt1 | contig 24330 bp, 22 predicted proteins | sample ChitaG_FD_183167 | JGI IMG/M metagenome (GOLD analysis project Ga0209991, IMG submission 183167) | Deep subsurface microbial communities from South Pacific Ocean to uncover new lineages of life (NeLLi) - Chile_00310 metaG (SPAdes)... | ecosystem: Environmental > Aquatic > Marine > Oceanic >... | reverse complement strand
ATGATGCCATCCATTGAAGGACATCCAAATGACCTTTTTCTACAGCCGAATCAGCACCTTGTTCATCTGGGAGGATTGGTGGTTGTAATGATGCCATCCATTGGAGAATATCCAAATGACCATTTCTAGCAGCCCAATTAGCACCTCCTCCACCTGGGAGAATTGGTGATTGTAATGATGCCATCCATTGAAGAACATCTAATTGACCATTTCCTGCAGCCCAATTAGCACCTTGTATACTTGGGAGAATTGGTGGTTGTAATAAAGAGTTATTACCTCCACCTGTAGGTGTAGGTGTTTGATCATCACCATTTGACTCCATTTTTGTAGCTATAGTCTATAACTTTAACATATATTAAAAAAATGGAATTAGGTGTTCAAATTTTTTGTTTCCACACTGTCTAATATTTTGGTCATTAACTATTTTAGTGGTATATATATTGGTTCAAATGAATCAATATATTATTTTTGTTCAGAGATATTGTTTTTAACATTGAGGTAGGGTTAGATTCCATCCTTTTGATCGTCCACCAGGATTTTTGAGCTCATATGGACCTAATTTTGTTCTAAATGAACCTATAACCATGGGACGGGTATATTTCACGTAGCTATATTTTTCACACCATCTACAATAACTATTATACAAAACGGTGGCGTTAACATTAACTCTATTGTCATGCCCTGGTTTACATAGACCTATGAATGCATTTAATTGATCTTTTTTCGTTTCGGCTGCACCATGACTTGGATTTAATTGTTCTTGAATATCCATCTCGAGACCGTTCAAATTATCCAAAGTCGGGGTTTGTTGGGTTTGAGGGGTTGTGTTGAGGGGAACTGAATCAGAGGATGGATTGGGTAATATCGATGGGTTATTTGAACTAGATGATGGGCTACTTTGTGAGGTGTTGCTAGGGTGTTGTACCAAAGTATTGAAATAACGTGATGGTCTTGCAAGACCAATACTTTGATCAAGAGAACGAGTTGAATTCATATCTGAGGTAGATGATGAAATTGAGTCAGATTCTGTAGTATAGTCAAATGGACTAGATGGTTTGGACAATTCAGACAAATTACGATCAAATTCGGCGGATGAAAACAATTTTGTTTTGAGGTGAGTTGTGATAATTGGTGCGACTAGAGGAAGGGGGATACCTATTTTTAGCTTATTAATGTCAGTTTGTCCGTTTTTCCAATTTCTGACAATTTCTGGGATCATTCGTTTTAATGTGAGATTATCCATATGATGACGGTTCTTCTTAGCATAATTTTTTTGTTGTGTTTCTAACACTTTCCTAATAAAATGATTTGCATCTGAACGCTCTTCGATTTTAACAGAATTAAGATCTTGATCTTGGATTAGGTTGGATGGATCAGTCCTGATAACTATCTCAAATCCTCTGTTTTTTAAAACTTTGTTCAATATGTCATAATGACTTCTTTCATTTAACACATTATTAAGTAAAGATGCAAGTTGTTGACTTGTTTCATCTCTGTTTCCAGAATCGTAATTGTGTGAAGGGGTAGATAAATATGGGGTGGATACGTTACTGTTATTCGAAATTTTCGTCGTTGACGTATCAGAATTTGACCTTGATGGAGTACATGGTGCTGAAGATATTTCCGTTATACAATTTATTGTATTGGGGTCGAAATTCGATATAGAGGGATCCATTAATTATTTGGGTCTTTTATTCACTTAAACAAAAAGTTATGGTTGTTCATTTTTGACCATATTTTTGTGTGTGTGTTAATATAACTTGAATATTGTATTCAAGTTATATCTTTATATGAATTCTCTAGAGAATTCATATAAAGATAAGTATATACGTTTATAAGGTGTATTTGGGATCTTTTTCTAAAGATAACACTACACTTTTTCACGTAACGTGTTTGGAAAGGGCTGTTTTTATTGATTCAAATATCATTACTGAATATCTGGGGTATGATCGTATTACGGTTAGACACATCCGGCTAAATGTGGTAATTGCATGTTTTCTATCCAAATGACCTAAATCTTGAGGTATTGTCGGAAAATTTTCAGATAAAGCGGACAGGATTCGCTCGAGATATTTTATTGAAACTAATTTAATATGTGTAGGATCCACATCATGTAATGTAGCCAACAATGAAAAAGCCTTCATAATTTCATCAGTATTGTTATCAATAACTGAATTATTTCTAATATTTTTATCAATTGATAAATCTTCAACATCATCATTCTGATCAGAAGTAATAAGACCTAGACGTTTGATTGTATTCCTTTGTTGTGATAGTATGACCATTTCTGATTTTCCAAAATTCAATCCAGTGTATGGATTGATGTTTGATTCACGAATTGAATCAAACAAATGTGATGTAAACATCCATTTATTTCCATTTATATCCGTGTGCCAAAAAATATCTAAATAATGAGACGCTTCTTTATTTTTAACGAGCATATCTGAGGTGATATGTAAGTTAGTAGGAGGAACGGATACATCTTTTGGTGAAAGTGTAGATATCATGTCTGCATCGATAGTTGCGCGATTCTTTCCACGCAATTTATGCATATAAACCATTTTTTGAAAAGAGAATGGCTCGGTGTCAATGGCTTTTGTGATGTTATCGAGGAGATCTTTTCTATTTAATATGGAATCAATGCCAACCGAATTAGCTAAGGCTTTCATCTTATTGTCAGGATCTGATTCATCGACATTACATATTGGATGTCTGTGTTCGGAAATAATAATATTAGTGTCTTTTCCTGATATAGAACGTAGAAACGTTATTTGATTGGGATCTAATTTCGATCCTTTCTTAATAGAGGATTTCAATATCTCCATCATTTCTAAATAACCATGACTATTATTACGATCATTGTAGTATTTTAAATATACTAAGATGTTATTGATTAGAGGATAGATGGGTATATATCCCATTACTAGACACTGTTTAAAAGAATACACATTAAGATATTTCACGGATAAATCGGCTGCAATGTTTGGGTAAAGGGTGCGATCACCAAATTTCCCGGATATTTTGACAGCATGTGCTTCAATTGAATCCATTAAATATTTTTCATCAACTAGATTTCCAAGAATATGTTGAGGTTGATCCAATAACAAGGAAAGTTTAATTTTATCCTTGACTTCTATACTAGAATTAATATAATTATGTGGATATTTTTCGGCTAACCAACTACTAACATCACTATTTCCACCTGATATAAATAAATCCTTGCTCGGATCAGTCCCTGCTAATTTCAACAATAATGTGATATATTTTACCACAGAGGGTTCTTGTTCCGACATCACGGCATAAACATATCCCAAGATGTGCATTTTTCCATCACTTGTATCATAATAACCATTGACATTACCACCATATCTAATGGCTAATCCAGCTATGATTAAATGTTTTTCAGTTGTTGTTATATGAATTGAATATTTTAGAAGGAGATCGCTTGAAATTTTCTTACTAGATAATCCGGATATTATTTGGATAATAAGTGAGGGTGAAGGAGGGGTCGACAACAATTTGAGATAATCGTTTCCATCGAAAATCACAGACGGATCATTCTGATCAGAAGATATCAATAGAGAAAATCTTTCTCTAACAGATGGAACTGTCATTTGTACGTGATAGAGTCTGAGTTTATTTTCGAATAAATTTATTTCAGATTAAGACCCAGACCTGAAATTTAAAAATTACCAACAAAAAACAAGATTACTATTTCAACCCAATAAGTTATTTCACATAAGCAATAAATAACAATATTATTATAGTAGTATGTCCTTAAATGATGCTTTTTTCAATCTCGCTCCACCAACTAGTATGACGGCTGAGGAAGGTAATGTAAGTGGATCTCAGGCAAATAGTGAAATTACTTTCATCACAGTTGTGTTAGCCATTGTGGTATCATGGATATTAGTGGCGCTTTGGACTCGTGTTATTGAAAATTTTACATTTGGTACTTTGCATTTAAACGGGGATTCATCTTGGCATGCATTGATAGTTGCATTTACCATTACAGTTATTTTCTTAGTAACAGTTTGGATGATTGATAAATATGGAATCATACCTAATGGGTTGGAAACAGAAATAGAGGGGATTGAATCACCAGGCAACGCCGATAGAAACGCAATCGGGAATAACAATTTGGCTAATGATTCATTGAGAAATCGAGTTTTTGCTCCAAATTCTTCATAAATATGATAAAATTTATATAATGAAGATAAAATTTATCCAGCCCACAGAAAAAGATCACCATCCAAAATTAACAATGTCCTCCACTGGAAATACTGGAGATGACAATAGTTTTAATAGACTTGATATAGCAATGGGGACAGTTGGCATGATTTATCATACAATCAAAAATAATAGATATGATGATTTGAGGAAATTATTGTTATTGATACCATTTAAACAAATGACGCCCCAAACCGCTGATAATTTTTTCACTACTTTTCTCTATTTATGTGCAGAATACAGTAGAAATGACTGTATCAAATTGATCTACGACAAATGGGATCTAGTTTATCCACCAAATGAGAGAATACCCGTATTCTCTATGATGGTAATGATGCCATTGATGAAAGCCTCAACTTTGGCATTTCTTAATGATTCTTTAATTGAAGATACTGAAAACCGCGAACCTTTTACATATATTGATGTGATGTATGATTTAGTTTCCTATGATTCCAATCCATATTTACAACAAGGATGTAAGAAAGCAATTGAAATATTTGGGGAACAACCCAATTATACATACGGATTGATTATGAATCTAGCAACTAATAATCCAGAAGTTTATGAATTCATCTCCCACATGTATCGCAAAGATTCAAACTTCGCAAAAATACCAACATGGATGAGGAATTTCGTCACTTCGAGTACAGAGTCAGAAGGGTTGGAGGGATCAAATGAATTGCCATTAGAATCGGAATATCCTCTTATTATTAAGGAGATGGGACAATATAGTGTTCCAAATATTGATAGGGTAATTGATCTTTTGACCGAAGGAATGGATGGAATTAAAGAGTCTGTTGAAAGTAAACCATATCAAGAATATTTGGATGCTCGTGATACAATTCGACGTATCTTAATTTCCGCAACTCCACAACAGAAAATAGAAATAGTAAAACCCGTAATGGAATTGAGATTTCAAGAAGGACTACAAAATGATATTGAACTGTTCCGGAATAGTGGTCCTTCCAATCCGATGGAGGATTCATATGGAGATGATTTGGAGTATGATGGTTGTCGAATGTTCACGTGTATGGTATTTGATTATAATGAAGAAGATCAGCACTTCGAAGATTGGTATGAAGGATATTGTCATCAATGTAATTTAAGAATTCGACGTAGATGGCATGCTGTTAGAATTCCAGGAGAAAAGGGAGGATGGATTGGATGTTTCTGTTCATGGAAATGTGCAAGAGAATCCTTGGATGATGTTGGATATAATCCGGAAATGGTACCAAAAACAATCCAACATATGTTAATTGATTTTTTCGAGAAACAACTTTTGGAAATAGGAATCCAAGATCGAATTACCGATAATGCTGAAGTAGCTAAATCAACCTCAAAATTGATTGTTGATTCGTTGGAAAATTATGACATGTAAAAAAAAATATCTAAAAAACCAATATTCGATATGGCAGCAACATCAGGACCATATGGTTCCAGAAAGTCATTGGCTGAATCTTTTCCTCGATTGACAGGAAGATCAATTCCACTGATTTCGAATCAGCTGCTCAGCTACGAACAAGATATACCTAAGAACAAAGAGGGTGTATTTCTAACTGGTTTGCTTTTCTGTAATTTATGGAAAAATAACAATGAGAGTAGTATAAATCAGATGTACTATGATCTATCATTTGCCGGTTTGAGTGATGATCAGGCTGAATGTGTGGAAATGTATTTAAGGAAAAATGATGTACATGATGGAATGGAACAACTTATTGAATCCACTTTGAAACAAGGATATATCACTTATGATCCGATCCCTTATGTTGGTAAGATCCATATCCGTGGTATTAACGGTGAAAAACTAGATGAGTTGCAGCAGGAATACGTTGTTGATAACCTAAGGCAGGGCTATCCAGGTCCAGGATCTGTGACTGAAGGCACACAAATCTTTCAAATAATCAATAATATCTATTGGTCGGGACAGGGGAAAGGGTCCGACTGGTACCAATTAATTATAGGATTAGCAGGATCAAGATCCGGGACTATAGCAAATGAAGTAATGATGGTAAAAATGAAAATCCGTAATTTGAAAACATACAATGCTGTATCCAATGATTTGGATATTACAGTTAAAAATATGATTTTGAAAGAAAAGATCATCGTCGATAATAAAATTATTGGAACCATCAAATTATCATGGGATTAATATTGATGACAATAATCATATATGTTAGTACATATATGATTTATATGGATTTTTCATCTAAGATAATTCTATTCGGTGTAAAAAAATGTCAACCTTCATTAAGATCTCTAAATTAGTTGGCGAATGTCTCAACATTACTGATTATTATGTTAATCTGGATACAGGTAGAAAAAACAAAATCTCTACAATGAATTCGAAGAAAAATATACACATCAGTCATAATTTCAAGGTTTTTTCCATTGACCGGACGATCTTACGTTCTAACATCGAGGCTCTCCAGATTGTTTATTCACATATAAAACCTGATATAGCTTTTGATAATGTTGGGAATTCAGACGATAATACTAGAAATAATATAGGCGATGGATTCATTCCAACTATAGTATCCGGTGTGACATCATCTGGTATGATGTCGGAAGAATCATCTGGTATAGTATCAACTTCATATGACACAGTTGCTAATGCGTTTAACACAATTAATAGGTTGTTGGTTGCACCATTATTGGCCGAAAAATTACTAACTTCCTCAAATCATTCACGGCCCACTGCCGAAAAACTATTTGAAGACATGACACCTAATCTAATACAAGGCATGAGCTCACTAAATCTCAGCGAAAGTTTTGTTAATCCGTCTAAATATCCCACTCTCAAACACACTGCACCCAAATACGCTGTCAAAAGATCGACACATAGACCTAAATCTTTACCGGCCCCCAAACCTAAATCTCAATCTAAATCTCAACCTAAACCTAAAGCACAATCTAAATCCCGACCCAAAACACAACCTAAAGCTCAACCTAAAGCACAACCTAAATCCCGTCCCAAAACACAACCTAAAGCACAACCTAAATCCCGGCCCAAAACACAACCTAAAGCACAACCCAAAGCACAGCCTAAGGGTATACCTGTTTTGACACGAAACAAGGTGTGGAGAGAGTGGTGTGGTAATGTGATGGATGGACGATGTTTCTGTTGCGAGGAAAGTATTGGTTATGAGAAATGGCATTGTGGACATGTAATTGCTAGGGAAAGGGGTGGTAGTGTTGATGCTGAAAATTTAAGACCGACATGTACTGATTGTAATTTAGGTATGGGTACTCTACATATGTATGAATGGATTTTAATGAATAGATTGCCTGGTTACAGACATTTGGATCCTCGAGATCCCATAGTTAGATACAATTTAAGTATTGTTGAAGCTGCGGCAAAAACAGGTGGGAGAATAGAATGGTTGGAAGAAAATGGACATATGACAAGAACGGTTGCTAATAATTATCGTCGGCGTATTGTGTCAAAAAGATCTGATACAAGAGAACGTGTAAATGTAATGGAAGAGGTTACAGGGATTTATCGATTACACAATAAATTATAACAAATGCGATTATATATTCATATGTTGGATAAAATAGGTGTATTTAATAATGGTTTACATATCAATGTCCAATACCGTGAAAAAAGCATTGATATCATTAAATAAACTTTCCCTCAAGAAATCTTGGCCTGGATATTGATCCAAGATAAGATCAACATATTCATTACATACTCTATCCTTAATTTTCTTGTTAATATTGAAATCAAAGGGGTCTTGACCATACATGACAGAAAGACCAAATTCAATCATTAAATTGAAATCATAGTTATATACAACAGATAAGGATAATGATGATCTTTGTATCAATCGTATTATTAATTTCGTCGACAATCGTGATTTGGCTTGATTTTTAGAAATAATTTGTTCAATTGATTTTACTACTTCTGATGTGATCGAAGGACCGCGCAATTCTCTTCGACATATTGGACATTCTAGTTTATTGAGATTCATGCTACATTTTTTACATATAGAATGGTCACAAGATAGAATTTCTTGATATTTCACATCATCGTAACAAATACAACAGGATATCTCATCTATTATTGTTATTTTTGGATGGACTACAATTGTAGATTTAGGGATTATACTTATGACAGGTGGTGTTTCCTGTGGAGTTGGACACAAAGTATCACCTAGATAGGTGGTAATGGACATTGAATCGGAGTCTAATTTTTATCAAAAGAATAATTTTTTATATAAAAATCCATATACTAAAATTGGGGTTATGTCAGCTACTAAACCTAAAATCAAATCAATTAAATTCGGATGGAATGTTGATCCTATTTCAATGTCAGCTGGCAATCTCAGTAAAGCCCTTGATAGATTCACTGAAATAGACCCGAATTTGAGAAAAGAATGGGTTGAGGAAATGAAAGAAATGCCTTATCTGACTCATATGAACATGTCCGTTTTGGCATCTACATTGGTTTTATATGAATATATCCCGTCTAGTTCTGGTAGTGTTAATTATACTGAAAAAGGACAAGATTTAATTGTGTTTTTTCAAAATGTCTCACCCGTAATGCCACCCAAAAATTCTGGTAGCTTTGCGGGTCCCAATGTTTCTATACAAGGACTGTATAATGAAATTACGCTGCCATTGTTAGAGGATATTACTAATAAAGGAAACACTAATGTTCAAATAAACGATATTCTTATAAAAATGAAAGCTACCTTATTCCGATATTCGGTTAATTTACATAATTACCGAACAGAGGAATGAGTTTATCCATCTTAACACGCTATGTTATTTATAAATGCACCTATTTTTATAATAAAATAGGTGCATTTATAAATAACATATTTATAAAAATAGAATATGAATATCTTAAAAAGAGTTATTATCAAATGATATGGTATATACCATATCATTTGGCATATTCAGTTAAAATAAATATCCAAAAATGTTGTGGGAAAATGATATTTTGACTTTGCTAAAAGTGATATTAAAATGAATGTATCTCTTCGCAAGATTATCCATGATGTTATGATCGTCGACCCCGATTCAAAATACACACATCAATCATTCTTTGGTCCACAACAAAGGTTACGTCTAAAAATGACCGAATATACAAATTTTTGGGGTCAGTATTGTGATCTGGTTTCGGACCATAGTGATGATTATTCTAACTTGTTTCTGGGTGAAACAACAAGTGAAACACCACCTGTGTTAGGTAGATTCACTTTGGAATTTTCAGGAATCGATTATAATCATGGTTCGGCATCAAGTGTATCGTTCAGTCCCTATGCTGAAGATTTTATCATGTCGATTGTTAGCTGTTATCAACAAGCAATAGTCGATAATTTGGAATTATCGGAATCCCGGACAGAATTGGTATGTTGTGTGTTGGAACCAGAGGAGGATTGTGTTATCGGTGAAAAATTAATAGTGACATTTAATTTGCAATTCCCTTATTGTCGTACTGATGCTAAATTCCAGAAAAGGGTATTGATGCCGGCAATCATCAAATATTTCAGACAGATGAATGTGATGAAAATGTTAGAAGAACAACCAGACAATGACTGGGAAAAGATTGTCGACAACGATGTTTATACCGAACCTTGGCCATTGTATAGAGGTACTACAAATCCCAAACGCCCTCCTCTGTCATTGACTCATATATATGGATTTATTACACAGGAACATATTGACAATGCAAAATATGATGATGAACTTGAATTATCTGAAGTTTTTGTTCCGACCCATCATACCAATGTTAGAGATAATCTGGTTCGACCTGAGCTGTTTGACTCTGAATCTCTGGATCATTGGTTACCAATGTTTTTGTCTTTGAATTATTGGTCAAACATTGTTCACCCGAAAGAAGGGGCCGTATCAGCCATAGCTCCTGTCAACCAGATTAGTGATATGCCAACACCGATTAAAAGTGTTAATTCCTATGATGACGAGATGAGTGATATGGATATCTCAAGTGTATTAGTACAAATGTTGGGTAAAGATCGACGTGATAAGAAGCATTTCTGGATGGACATTGGAAAGGCATTGTTTAAATCGTCGGATGGAGGTGTCGATGGACTGGATACATGGATTGATTTCACACAGGGTTCCGAATATTTTGATGAAGACGATTGTCGATCAACTTACCCAACATTTATGGGGGAAAATAAAATCACCGTCAAAACGATCGCTTGGTATGCGAAAGAAGACAATCGAAAATTGTACGCCACTTGGCATAGAAAATGGTGTCTTCCGGCACTGAAAATAGCAACGTCTTGTCAACATGCAGATGTTGCAGCTGCGATGTATAGAATTTACTGGTTGGAGTTTGCATGCACTTCACTTAAATATAAAACGTGGTATCAATTCGAAAACAATCGGTGGAAATTGCTTGATAAAGGCCATGCTCTTCGAGACAAGATAAGAAGGGATTTTTTAACGAGATGTGAGCAATTTCGTACTTCGATCAGTCAACAAATTCAGACATCATCAGATGTGGACTTCAAAGCTAATGCTGAAATCCTAATGAAGAAGGCAACGACCTTGATTGGTAAATTGAAGGGTTATACTTTCAAGAATCTTTTGATGAATGAAGCTATGGACCATTTTTATGCAGAATTCTTCAACGAATATAAAGATTCTAATCCTAATTTAATGGGAATCATTAACGGGATTGTTGAAACCGAAGATGAGTATGCAACTGTTCGTTCTGGAAAGCCGGAAGATTATGTCACAATGTGTTCACCAGTTTATTATCAAGGAGACATGCATTGGCGTCATCCGAAGGTTGTTGAATTCTTATATTGGATGAAACAATGTTTTCCCGATCCGGAATTGAGTGCTTATTTCCTCCGTTTATTATCATCTTGTCTAAAATCAGGGAATTATGATAAGATTTTTCCAATCTTTACAGGTGATGGTAATAATTCAAAGTCGATGGTGAAGAAAGCTATTGAGGGGATATTTGGTCCATATTCATATACATTTCCATCTACTTTTGTAACGCAAACTCGCGGTAAATCTAGTCAAGCCAGTCCTGAGTTAGCAATGGCAAAATATGCAAAGATTGCTTGGATTCAAGAGCCGGACGAATCAGATTCAATGATGGGTGGTACCATCAAGGAATTAACAGGTATGGATCAAACATTTGCCCGGCTCTTGAATGAAAATGGTGGTAATTTTACAGTTGAATTTAAATTGTTTTTGATGTGTAATAAGATTCCATCGATTCCAAGTGCTGACAAGGCAATTAAAAATCGTATTTCGGTCGTTCCATTTCCATCTACATGGGTCGATCCCGATGATCCAGATAATGATATAGAATTACCCGATGAGGAGGAGGCACAATTCAAGGCTGGTGTATTCAAAATAGATCCTACTTTTAGTGATAAAATTCCAAGTATGATCTCTGCCGCTCTCTGGGTATTAATCACCACATACGCTGATTATAAGAAAAATGGATTGAAGAGTCCAGATTATGTTGCAAAAGCAACAAAAGAATATTGGACTGCAAATGATATGTATCAATTGTTCACAGAAGAATGTATTAGTATTGCGGTAAAAACAGGATCTATCACCGATGAAAATCCAGATGGCGAACGTGATAGTGATGCACAATTGTCGTTGTCAGATGCATTCAATGAATTCAAGTTTTGGTTCAAGGAAACATATCCAGGGTCAAAGCCGGTTCAGAGGGATGCAGTTAAATATGAATTGGAACAGAGATGGGGGCGAATACCATATCGTGGATGGAGAGGAATCAAGGTAAAACAACAAATCCGCCAATATTTGACACAGTCAATTTTAGATATATGGGTTTATCTAAACCTATATATTTGTATTTATCAAGTTAATAATACTAGATTATCATTTTCTCTATAAAAAAATACGTTATGATAAAAAAAATAATATGCCCCATTTCGATTTTGTCGAAATCGGCACCAGCGATTTCGACACAATACTAGAAACAGCATCTGATACCGATATTGGTCTGTCAATTGATATTATTAAACAATATTTGGACATACTCCCTGATAAATCCAACTGTATCAAATGTAATACGGCTATATCGGATAAAAACGGGGATATCGATATTTATTACATTCCACCAGACAAAATAGGTAAATACAATTTACCTGATTGGGTAAGAGGATGTAATACCATTGGTAAACCTCATCCAACTGTTTTATCATTGTTGTCAAATTTAGGTATCAATCAAGAAGATATTATTGATCATTCGAAGGTTGAAATGGTTTCGTTTGAGAACCTAGTTCACAGGTTTGATATTGTCGGAATTAATATTCTTAAAATTGACACGGAAGGACATGATTGTGTTATATTGAATAATTATTGTGATGTCTTGGATAAAAACCCTTCTCTTCGTGCCAATGAAATATATTTCGAATCAAATGAACTAATATCTAGACAAGACCTCACTGATGTATTGAGGAGACTGTTTACTTACGGCTATGATCTTATTAGCAGTGATAGCAATACTATTTTACGTCTACCTATAAGCAGTATAGATCTAAGTTCAGATCAGAAAAAATACGACAGATGTTATATTGAAGGTTATCCATTCGGATATGATATAAATAATCTCCCTCACGATAATACTTTAGAATCATCACTCAAATATGCTGAATCTATTAATGCCCATGGTATTACATATCAGAATGGTTTATTTACTGTAAGGAAAGGGCGATATTTGATCAGAGAATCACTTGATATTTATTCAATCGTCGTATAAATATCAAGTGATAGGTATTATATTAATACCTCCAAACTTTTTTTTTATAAAAGTTTGAAAAATAGAATGTAATGACACTGCGTTCGTATTGGTAATTACTTTCCCTTGGCTAAACAAACCATAACATATATTCGAATAAAAGGTAAATGGTTGGAACGGTAAATATCTATTAGGGTAGTCTGACGTAGATTACCAAGGGACTACATAGATGGATTTTTGCCTAATAAAGTATCCTGCAACCATTTGGAACCCACTTGATCGAAATTAACAAATATATACATTCTCAAGTATCTATCTTCTCGATATCAAGGTTAATTATAGAATATAAAAAGTTTATATTCTATAAAAGCATGTCTGAAACATTCGGGGGTGGAGATTTTACATCTCCTTATAGATCACCATATACTCCCGATTTATATCCTGTCTCTAAGAATTCTAACTACAATCATACCAACTATAATCATGTCACCACAAGAAGGGATTACCATGATCTGATCGATGATAGTTGTGTGATTCCATCCACAAATCACGACAATCCACATAATTGGAGGGATGATGACGATAGTTGCGATGACAATACTGGGTTTAAATCGGTTAAAACAAGGGCTTTTATTGCAGGTTTGATCGCATTCATTTATATTTATCTCTTTGTCTGGGTGGCTGATAAATATGGACCTATATGGGCTGGTATTTTAGGATCTGTCCCAGGTACATTATTAGCTGCCATCTTTTTCGAAAAAGAGGAACGTGTACCATCTTTAGTTTTCGCGTTGATCCTCGGTGGTGTCGCCGCGATTGCTGCAGCGGCAATCTTTTATTGGTTGACTGTATCAACTGGATTGGATAAATATACCATATTTACTGTTTCGGTTATTATTTGGATTGTGGTGATAGGTGTATTATTCACTTTATTTAAAGGAAAATTGAATCCAATCCCCATTAATTGATGTCGGTGAAATAATTTCCACCACATAATTATGTCCAAATATAAGATCATTCATAGCATATGTAAAGGCTGGTTTTTGTGTTATATAGAGTCTAATCAAATTTAATTGCATTCAAGTATTGCCTATAGACATGTTAATTTAATTCACCAAAAATATACCATTCAACCAAATGATATATCTTATATATATTTTTTTTCTAGTACTGATATGGACTCATTGTGTTTTGTTGATGTGAGGTATAATCTTCGCGATCTCGGAATACTCTCTGGATCAAATAAACAATAACTATGAGAATAGTAACCAGACTAATCAGGAGGAATAGCTCATCATCATTAGTGATATTGTGTTCAGATTCTCTATGTTTGTCATGTCGATCAAAGTCATCATCCCTACATTCAGACGAATATTTATTTGAATGGTTGTTTCGATTAAACTTAGGACAAGTACTAAATGGATAAGCCAAACATAATATAATCCATGACACTAACATTGCAAAAACCAATGATGACCACCATGTGATTCGATATGTTTTCAAAATGAAGAAAACAATAACTAATACAATGATCCACAGAAGAATGGCGAATTCGACACTCATACTTAATTCTTCGTCTGCGTTTGAATGATTTTTGTCGAGATCTTTTATGTTGAAATTGTTTTAACCCAGATTAAGATAAATTAAATTCATATAATGACTGTTTTAATGGACAACCGGTTCTACTTGATCTGTCTATATCTCTGAGGGCCCGTTCCAATATATAAAAAATACTCAATAAAATGGTGAATGCGACTATAACCATGTAAATAGACATCGCAATTGATTGATCCATTACTTTATCAAATGATGAGGTCGGGCATAGAGCTGATAGAAAGATAACTCCGATAAGCAATGATAAAACTATGGCTGACCAAATTGTGATTCTCAAGAAACTCCGAGAGAGAAAATACACGACTATAACCAATATAAGATATACTAATAATGCCAATTCCAAATCCATGATAAAAATAGAATATAAATCTATCTGTGTTTTGATATAATGAGTATTTACTTTCATCTCAAATCTTCATTAATATTATCACCTATTTATATTTTCGAAAAATGATATAGATATAGATTATGTTTTCTTTCAGCCAAACTAATCTCTGTTATCCTCGTTATACCTATTTTTGAAGGCAACACTCATCTGTCATTTATTCATCATGACCTCAGTAGGACCCCCTCATAAAAATCCAATTGAATTATCTGGCAACTCGCGAACAGTTTTAGACAAACGTTATATCCGAAAGGGAGCAGATGGTGATCCAATAGAAGATGAACATGAAATGTTTTGGCGTATTGCTTGTTCTGTGGCAAAGGCTGAAGTTAAACTATATAGAGACATTACGACAGGTTTAAATCTTTCAAATGAATATTCCACTAAATATTACGATATGATGACATCTATGCTATTTCTCCCAAACACTCCTACCTTCACAGGTGCGGGCACACCGCTTGGTCAATTGGCTGCTTGTTTTGTTCTACCTATTGAAGATGACATGGGAAAATCCTCTGCCGGTATTTTCCAAACACTCCGAGATTCCGCATTGATTCAACAGACTGGTGGTGGTAACGGATTCTCTTTTTCACGCATCCGTCCAGCTAAATCTTTGGTTAATTCGTCTATGGGACAAGCATCTGGTCCGGTTGGATTCCTTCGAGTTTATGACCATGCTTTCGGTGAGGTTGCCCAAGGCGGGACCCGGCGTGGTGCTAATATGGCTGTACTTCGATGTGATCATCCGGATATCATGGAATTCATCAATTGTAAGACCGATGAGAGAGCTATTACTAATTTCAACATTTCAGTTGGAATAACTGATAAATTTATGAAAGCTGTCGAAAATGACGATGATTTTGAACTAGTTGCTCCTCACGATGGGACCATATATGAAACGGTTAAAGCACGTAAAATTTTTGATGCAATTGCCGAAAAAGCACATCATAACGGTGAACCAGGTGTCCTATTCTTGGACACCGCAAATCGGTCGAATCCGGTACCGCATCTCTATACACTTGAAAGTACTAATCCATGTGTTACCGCTGATACTATTATCAATACTTCTGCTGGACCAAAACGGGTCGATGGACTTATTGGTAAAAAGTTTATCGCAGTTTATGGTGATGGAACAATAGATGGAGGGGTAGAAGCCAATTCTACAGACGCTGGATTTTTCCTAACTGGTGTTAAGGATGTTTTTAAGCTGACCCTCAACACTGGTCATACTATTCGGTTGACTGAGGAGCATCAAGTATTAACTATAGATGGTTCAGGTTCGGATGTATTTATCAAGGCGATGTACCTCACACCGAATCATGATATTGTAATAGATCATCCATTTCGGATGGAAAATCATGCAAACATGGTATCATTTGAACCAGATGGACACGAAGAAGTTTACGATTGTACTATCCCAAGTTATCACAGGTTTTCAGCTAACGGTATTATGGTTCATAATTGCGGAGAACAGTGGCTTGGACCATACGAGTCTTGTTGTCTAGGGAGTATTAATTTGGGTAAACATAAGGGTGACTCTAATACTATTAATTGGGGTCTACTTGAACAAACTACAAGGTTGGCAACGCGCTTTTTAGATGATGTCATAACTGCTAATAAATTTGTACCATCTGTCCCACAATTAAAGGAAGCAGCTGATGAATGTCGTCGGATTGGTCTAGGTATTATGGGGTTGGCCGATATTATGTTTCATTGTAATATCACATATGGATCAACTGAAGGCCGTACTTTCGGTTCAAATATTATGGAATTTATCCGTTATCATTCCATGGCTGAATCTATCAATCTCGCAAAAGAACGTGGACCTTTTCCCGGAATCAAGGGAAGTATATACGATCCGGATGCCAAAATTTTCTCCCCTGTTCCCCAACGAGATCAAAAATCTAGTTCGTCGAATTGTTTAGATTGGGATAATATTACTAAAGGTATTATTGAACACGGAATTCGTAACGCAGCCCAGACTACAATCGCCCCAACTGGAACTATTTCTACTGTGGCTGGATGTGAAGGTTATGGGTGTGAACCAGTTTTCGCTTTAGCGTATTATCGCAATGTCAACGATAAGGGTAAAAATCTACAGCTCCTTTATGGTTCACCCGAACTTGAAGCAGAGTTAAGAACTTATTTATCAGATAGAGTGGTCGATGATATCATTGGGGAAATTGCAGAACATGGGTCTATCAAACAAATGGAACCGAAACTTCGACAAAAAATCCCTCAGAAAATTCAAGATACCTTCGTCACTTCGGAAGATGTCACTTGGGAAAATCATATTCTACAACAAGGCGCTCTACAAAAATATGTCGACAACAGTATATCTAAAACTATTAATATGCCTAATTCTGCGACCGTCGAGGATGTTAAAAATGCATATAAACTTGCATATAAATCAGGTTGCAAGGGATTGACGATATATCGAACCGGAAGTAGAAGCATCGTTGTCTTAGAAACCAAAGCCACCAAGGATGAAAAGTCAGATGGACTATCATCAGGTCAGGTTATCCAATCTGATGTTACTTTAAATCACACACAATTACGCAAACCACGTCCAAGTAAATTGACGGGTGAGACTACCCGAGTCGAAACACCATTGGGTGTAGCATACGTTACTGTTAATGAAACCTCTGATACTCCAGGACAACCATTCGAAGTATTTTTGCAAGCAAGCAAGGCCGGTAGTGATACAGCAGCCGTTACTGAAGCATTTGGTCGACTGATATCCCAGATTCTCAGGATGAATTCTCCGATTCCTCAGAGGGATCGTTTGAAAGAAATCATCAAACAACTTGGAGGGATTGGAGGTCAGAGGACGATTGGTTTTGGTCCTAAGAAAGTTAGGAGTCTTCCTGATGGGATAGCCAAAACATTAGATGCTTATTTACTTGGAAAAGATGGATCAAATAATACATCTCACGTCGACAGTCAGATATTTTCGAATAGCATGCTTGGTTATTCAAATAGCTCAAATGAACCACGGGAACAACACGAATCACACGAATCATTTACAAGACATCCGATTGGAGATCTTTGCCCCGAATGTGGACAAGCCACTTATATTTATACCGAAGGATGCAAAAAATGTACATCATGTGGTTTGAGTGAATGTTAGGTCCGGATTTATAAATCCAAGTATAATTTTATATATTCGCAAGAATATATAAAAATTAATCGGTTAGTCACACTGTGTATCTGATATTAATGTCATCTACTGTGACAATTTCCTTAGTTGGATTAAAAAAAATGGTGAAATTAGAAGGAATAGACGGATCAGAGGAATCAGAAGAATCAGAATTGGCCGCCTTCTCTAATTCTAATTTTTCAAATCCTCTAGATAATGTTAATTCCGCCGCGGTCATTAACACCCTTAATTCAGATGAATGAATATTTCTGGGGTAAGACATTTTTATGATATAATTGTCAGAATCGAAATTTTGATTACAATACCTTAACTTTATAACAATGGAAAGTAGTCTAATTTTTTTCTAAAAAGTTGAGGAATCTGAATAAGAAAAATATACTCCCACCAATCTCTGACTTACCCCTTCCCTCTACCTTCTCTACTTCTTCTACTTCTTCTTCTTCTACTCCTTGAAATGGCGGATCCCGGTTCAAATAACAAATCATCAAATGATGAAAAAAATTCAAAAAGATACTTACTTATTCTTGATATAAATGGTTTGCTATGTCAAAAGATATTCAAATCTGATTGTGATAAGGACAAACCTGTATCGTATCAATATGAAACATTAGAACTTGGTAAATTTTATGTCTATATTCGACCAGATGTTAAATCTTTCCTTGAAAAATGCTTTGAATTGGCAGATGTGGCATTTTGGTCGTCAACTACCTATTATAATGCTAAACACATTATATATCACATATTGACTAAATCACAGCAATCTAATGCTGTTTTCAAATGGTATCGTGATCGAACTAAATTAGATCCATCTTATGGTACAGATCCCAATATAAATGAATCCGATACAATCAAAGATTTAAATGATGTTTGGAATAATCCAGTCATAAATAGAAATAGAATCTACGATTCATCAAATACTGTCATATGTGATGATGATCCCCAAAAAGTTCGACTAAATAATAAAGATAATGTTATTGTGATCGAAACATTTGATCCATTGGTCAGTGAATACGATAATACTGTGATGGATGGTATCTTTGATAAAATAAAACAGTCATTACTAACTGAACATTAGTCTTTCATCTTATGTTCTGGAAAAGTATAAACATCAGTTAATCAACTGGTACATCAATCGTCGGGAATTAATTCCCGACGATTGATGTACCAGTTGATTGATTATCAAACTAGTCTAGACGTAATAAACTTTATTTATGTAATACAAAATATTATATAAATCATGACTTATATCAAGAAATTAAATGAATTTCTTGAGATACTTTCAGACCATCCAGATGTATTAATAGAAAATATTCCTTCAAGAGGATTACTTAGGGAGTCATATGATGCTATTAGCAATGTTTATCCCGAAAAAGTAAATTTATCCGAAATGATTCTCCGATTACACCGACCCATGAATTTAGAACCTGGTACAATAGGATCATTTTTATTTGGATGTTTACAGGGAACTTATGGTGATGTCTCCGCTGAATGTTCACCATTATACCATTACGGTGTTGGAAAAGAACATGATATTCTATGTGATCATCAAGTTTGGTTACAAAAAAGTAAAATTGGCAATAGTAGATTTACAAGAATCATTAATCCATCCCATACCGGGAATGCTATGATATTTACAATGGGTAATTTCGATAATTTTACAAGCAACGAGATCAATGACCTGATTAAACATGGAGTCAATAATGTACAAATATTTAACACAAAGCGTTCAAAACATCACCTCATTGCCAGATCGGCCCCTATATCAGATCTGCCAACAAAACTATATATTGACAGCGAACAATATCTTGATCGTAGTAAAAATAATACCGGTAACAATAAATTAGGAGCCGAATTTTATCAAATGGTAACCGATAATACTAACGCTGTTATATTTGTTCTTATTGCCATTATTTTCATTGTTATTATTGGAATGGGTATATGGAACTATCTTTACCCTAATCATCCAAATTCTAAAATCATTTTAGCACCCAAATCCCCAATCTAATTTAAAATAAATTGTTTTTTATTAAAAAACAATTTATATAATATTTACCCTTAAATATAGATAATGGATAACCCATCGGGGATGGAACATCCACCATCAACTATAGAAACACTTTATTCACATGGACCAATTGGTCCATTACCAGATATCGGTCCCCAGAGACCTAACCAAGAATTCGAAGCCTACAAGGCAGAATTATTAGGTCTACAAAAAAATCGTGTCAAGAAAGGTCAAACCCGACCATTAACTACATCTGTACCTCAGGACAAAGATCTAGAATTTGGTGAACATTTTAAAGATCCGTTTTATTGGTATGGATCTTTAATTTCATTTCTAATTATAGTCGCTATCGTCGTTGTGGTAGTCTTGATATTAGCATCGCCCGGTTCTAAACAAGTTTATGGACTATATGGTGAAAGATATCAACCTCCACAATCGGATATATTTTTCGTCTTAACGATGATATCCTCGTTATTATTGGCGGCTGTGTCACATATAAATCATTCGAAGTTAGTGAATGATGACGGGATGAGGTATATATCAATATTAATATTAGCTATCACATTAATTATTTTAGTTGTTTGGAGTTTCTTATTCTTTAGGACAAGCAATTCGAAAAATGCATTTTTAACATCTATTATTCTAGGATTGACTATTATTGGATGGGCTTGGATTTCTTGGACTATTGATCCGGTTTCTTCAGGATTATTGATATTATATCTACCTTATGTTGTTTATTTGGGATTTATTTCGTGGGAGCGCCATAAAGACGATTTACGTCACTCAGATCACCATGTTTGATACCATCTATATCTATTAATTTATTAATTATTAAATTAATAAATTGATTCAGTTTCAAATGTTTCATCTACATTAAAAACATTCCGATTACGACGGATTAAGTCCACACCAATAATTATCAAATATGACTACATCCGGACCATACGAGGTACGAGGTCCGCTTCTTCCACAGGGGTTACCCCCATGTGTTTATCAAACCGAAAATTTGAGTAAAGCTTACGCTACTATGATTAGGATTCGACAAGTCGTTAATCAGAAAAATTATCATATATACAAGTATGGAATGAGTACAAAAGTATGTCGTGTTTGTAATACTAAAATCCCTTCTAATCTATCCGGATGTATTACCCATCTTAATGATTATGATGTCATACAGAAGATTGTGAAAGTAAATGATTTTCGGGGTCTTGATATAACTAAATTTAAGGTTGTTGTCGAGACTGACCATAATGACCACGTTATTAATTGTAATTGTTATGAACTTAGTTCTCTCCCCCCTAACTTTGACTTCAACTTTAATTCCAACTCTAATTCTAACTCCAACTCTAACTCTTACTCCTCCCCCATTACAAGTATTGATGATAACACGGCGGATGAAGTCGTTCTATATCGATCTGTAAAACCTGATAACAAAAATCTTAGATCCTTGATTGGAACCGAGATTGTCTTGGAAGGTTTGATCGGAATGGGGAAATCCACTTTAGGAAAATCATTGGAGCAATATCTTCATAAGAATGATCTCCCCGTCCAATTCTTTCCAGAATTTGTGGATGAACCTCTCCTTTCCCTCTATATTTCAGACCCAAAGAGATATGCTTTCCCCTTCCAAGTGATTATGGCAAGGGAACGTCTCCACATTTATGATCAAGCAAGGAAATTTTCGTCCAAGGGAGGTATTTCCATAATTGATCGAAGTCTAATTGGAGATCTAACTTTTGCTACAATGCAACGGGGTAAGGGATTTTTTACTGATGAAGAATGGGAGGTATATATTGCTTTGGTCGGATTTCGACATGACGAACCAATGATTACAGTCTATTTAAATGGAGAACCGCGTGTGGCATACCAACGAATGTTGAACCGAAACATGGCCTCCGAAGTCTCTGGTTATACGGTTGCATATTTCGAAGAACTTAATTCTGCTTATACGGAGATTTTAGATGAAATCGATAGAAATATTGATATTCTTCATGTTCCGTGGGGTCAAGATCATGAAATCATGGTTGATGGATGTCTATCGGACACGGAATGTCGAAATTTCTTGACAAAGGTTCGAGATCATCTTAATAAATAGAATAATGATATGAATATCAAAAATGTCCAGCACATTCAATGCGGCCATTTTGTTCAAATTACTCCCATCTCAGGTTTGACTCAGCCCGACATTTATTCAATTGTTTCTATTTCAACCTTCCCTTACTACTATTACTCTTCAAAATGTTAATGATTCATCCGATTACCCCGGACTGAAATACTAAAAATATTGATGTATTTTATTTTAATTAAATACGTTTCTGAAAACATATATCTACCATGGATATAATTCAATCCGGAACTCAAGGAGAAAGACCTTCCACATATATCGGAACTGGTCGGCCACAATTTGCAATGACCGGTGTTGTAACGATCGACCTTAATATTCTTCTTCAGATGGATGATCAAACACTTACCTCTGCATGTCAAACTGATCGGTATATTTGGGGTTTGTGTCGTAATGAAGAGTTATGGCGACTTAAAATTGAGAAAGACTATCTTGGAGCGGGTGAATATAGGGGCAAAGATAGGACTTGGGAAGAGTATTATAAGATATTACAGCAAATCGAAATAGATGAAGATGGTGCTAATTGGGCTGCAGAAAAAGGTCATTTGGATGTTCTTCAATGGATGGCATCATTACAACCACCAATTCTCCCAAATAAATATGGTGCTAATCGGGCTGCAGGAAATGGTCATTTGGATGTTCTTGAATGGATGGCATCATTACAAACACCAATTCTCCCAGGTGAAGGAGGTGCTAATGAGGCTGCAGGAAATGGTCAATTAGATGTTCTTCAATGGATGGCATCATTACAACCACCAATTCTCCCAGGTGAAGGAGGTGCTAATTGGGCTGCAATGAAAGGCAATTTGGATGTTCTTCAATGGGTGGCCCAATTACATCCACCAATTCTCACAAATGAAGTAGGTGCTAATTGGGCCGCAAAATATGGTCACCTGGATGTTCTTCAATGGATGGCATCATTACAACCACCTCTTCTACCAAATGCAAGAGGTGCTAATTGGGCCGCAGAATATGGTCATTTGGATGTTCTTCAATGGATGGCATCATTACAACCACCAATTCTACCAGATGAAGATAGTTCTTATCTTGCCGCAGAATATGGTCATTTGGATGTTCTTCAATGGATGTCATCATTACATCCACCAATTCTCCCAGATGAAGATAGTGCTTATCTTGCCGCGGCAGAAGGTCATTTGGATGTCCTTCAATGGATGGCATCATTACAACCACCAATCCAACCAAATAAAAATAGTACTAGTGGTCCCTCAGAAAATGGTCATTTGGATGTCCTTCGATGGATGGTATCATTACAACCACCAATTCTCCCAGATGAAGATAGTGCTAATTTGGCCGCATACGGGGGTCATTTGGATGTCCTCAAATGGATGGCATCATTACAAACACCAATTCTCCCCGATGAAAAAGGTGCTAATTGGCCCGCAGAAAATGGTCATTTGGATGTCCTTCAATGGATGGCATCATTACAACCACCAATTCACCCCAGTGTTTATGGTGCTAATGTGGGTGCAGGAGAAGGTCATTTGGATGTTCTTATGTGGATAGCATCATTGCAACCGCCGATTGTACCAAATAAAGATGGTGCTAATGATGCTGCAGGATATGGTCATTTAGATGTTCTTCAATGGATGGCATCATTACAACCACCAATTCTACCGGATGGAGAAGGTGCTCAATATGCCTCAGAAAATGGTCATTTAGATGTCCTTCAATGGATAGCATCATTACACCCCCCGATCATCCCAAACTAATATACTAAAAATTAAAATATATTGGTGTATATACACCAATATGTTTAATTAAATAAATATATGTTTTTAGAAAAACATATATCCATCATGTCCGTAATTCAATTAGGTCATTTTGTTCAAATTACCCCCATCTCAGGTTTGACTCAGCCCGACATTTATTCAATTGTTTCTATTTCCCCTCAACCTTCTCTTATTACTATTACCCTTCAAAATGTTAATGATTCATCCGATATTAAAACTTTATTGATAAACTCGCTCGGATACATAATTCAGGGTGAAACCCAACAATACCAACTCAAATTTGGGGCTGATCTATCCGAACTTCAAGGAGAAAGACCTTCCACATATATCGGAACTGGTCAGCAGCAATTTGCAAT